>Ga0137796_10001255_pt1 | contig 14696 bp, 14 predicted proteins | sample OV2TP3_FD_97704 | JGI IMG/M metagenome (GOLD analysis project Ga0137796, IMG submission 97704)
ATCCGAGGAGGCGGGACAATTGAGGCTCAAGGCATTTTCGACCGTTAACCTCGCGGTGTAAACCCCCACTTTATTATAGATGTGATCGACCTTCAGCCCCCGTTCGTTGGCCCCATCGCCAAAATCCCATTGGGAAAACAAGGCCTCGTGTTCATCCACATAAGAGCCGGTGCCGTCGAACTCCACACGATCGCCAAGGCACACCGACAGATCTTCTCCCGCGTCGGCCTTGGGGCCGCGGCTTAAGGTGACCTCGATTGTATCGGTTGAAGAATTGCACTTAAGCCCCGAATCATCGAGGGCGGTCAGCTGGATTTTATACCTCCCACTTTTTTTGTAGGGGTGGATTGTCTTTTGGCCTTCTCCTTTTGTCCCGTCCCCAAAATCCCAAAAATATCGAAGAGGATCGCCGTCGGGATCTTGGGTGGTGGAGGCATCAAGGGTCACCACCAAATCCTTTTCATCCTTTAGACACTGCAAGATGAGGTTGGGACCGGCATCCGCCAGCGGCCGTTCATTCACCCGGATCATCTTTTGAACCCGATCGCTGCTGCAGGCGGTGCCGGAGTTGTCGTCCACGGTCAACGTCACCTGATAATTTCCGCCTTTTTCATAAAACTTTTGAACGGTCGGGCCTTCCTTCTTTGTTCCGTCCCCGAGGTCCCAGCGAAATTTCAATTGATTTCCGGTTTTCGTCAAGCTTTCTTTTCCGTCCAATTCCGCGGCTTCTCCCGCGCAGAGCGTATCCGGCGCGTTCATCACGGCCTTGGGAGCAATGCCCACTGAGATCACTTTGGAGGTGGTGTCGGTGCCGCAGACCAAACCCGAGGGATCCGTGACCGTCAGAATGACCTTGTAGCTTCCCGCCTCTTCATAGGCATGGGTGACAACCGGCTGATCGCTGGTTACCCCATCGCCGAAATCCCAAAAAAACTTGAGCTCTCCGTTATTGGGGTCATACGAGGAGGTGGCATCGAAGATAAATTCGTTACAAACAAACTCCCCGTTGGGGATGATCTCGGGCTCAAGAAATTGGCCCCAAGCTGAAGAAGAGATCAAGAGCATAAACAAGAATATAGCCCCCAACATTATTGGCTTTTTCATTGACGTTGGTTTTTCCACGGATGATCCTCCTTGGTAAGCCGGATTTAAAAATTCAAATTAAAGACCGCACTTTCAGACAACGGCAAGTATAACATGCCTTCTTTTGAAGGCAAATTTCATTTAGGGGCTTGTCCTGGAGAGCCGAGGAATTTTTCATGGCGTTTATCATAGCAAAGAAATCTTGGGGCTCAAATCAATTTGTTCGCATCCACAGGATGGCCAGTCTTTTTAAGCTGTCGCAAGAGTTCCAGCTGCCAGCCGCCCAATTTGCTGTAAGGGGTATACAAGACATCAAAAAAGTCTGTTGGCAATTCAAAATCCCGGCTGTCTTGATAGAGGACAAAGACCCGGTCTCGTCCCAATTTCCCAACCAGAAAACCCAAATCAAAAATAACGCTCTGGCGGGAGCGCAGTTTGGCTTCGTCCGGGCTTTGGTCTTTGGCGTAAGCAAAATCGTCTCCGGAAAGGATCACGATCGCAAAAGAGATGTCCGTTGGCGTTGACTGGGAAAATCTCTTAAAGACCGTGAGGCCTTCTTTTCGTTCTTCAATGGATAGAATGGCGTAGAGCCCTAGTTTTTCCAAGACCAGAAGAACTTCATCTTTCATCACTTCATGATGGCCATAGACAACGAGGATCGGCGGGGCGACGCGGGGGAAGGCGGCCGCCTCCGGTTGAGAGGAGATCTCTGCGGAAGGCATTCTCTCAACCGATAAGGAGCTCGGAGCGTCTTCGGCCTGGGACTTTTGGAGTCTCTCAATCACAGCTTCCAGTTGTTCAATTTTTGATTTTTCTGTTTTCTCTGGAGCTTTCACGGGGGTTGGGGCTTCTCTTGGGGCATCGTTTAAGGATTCAGTTTTCACGGAAGATTTTATTTCTTGAGGTTGGGTTAGATCTTCTTTGGTTCGATCTTCCCAAGGACGCGCTTCGTTGAGATTCACGGTCTGGGATTCATGGGAAAATTCCACCTCTAAAAGATAATCTTCCAGAGGGTTTTTGGAAGGCACCTCCAAAGGGTCTTTTTTCTTCTCTTCTAAAGGTTCCTCGGGCTTGATCTTTTCCATTTCAACAATGCCCTCTCATCACTTGACCCTCCAGCCGATCCAAATGAACCTCCACCAATTGATTCCTGAGATTGTCTTTTGAGAACACCTTCACCCGGGCGTAATTGTCGGTTAGACCTTCCCACGTGTCCTCTTCTTTTTTTTGTTCGAACAAAACATTTTGAGGGGTGCCCAGGAGTCCTTGAAGAAACCGCTGGCGTTTGCGGGAGCTGAGCTCCCGCAAGAGACGGCTGCGCTCTTGGATCTTTGCAACATCCACGCAATCGGGCAAATGGCGGCTTTGAGCAAGCTGGCGCTTCGAATAGCTAAAGACATGAAAATAACCCAGCGGCAAATCTCTTAAGACATGATAGGTGTGGCTGAAATCTTCGTCGGTTTCTCCGGGAAAACCCACAATGACGTCGGTGCCAAGACATATCCCTGGAACCATCCGATCCGCGCGTTCGATCAATTCGCAAAATTCCTTGACGCGGTAGCGGCGTTTCATGGCCTTAAGGATAGGATCGCTTCCACTTTGGAGAGGAACATGCAGATACCGGCAGAGCTTCGAGGAGGGGTTCATCCGTTCGAACAATTCTTCAGGGATGGTGGTGGGTTCAATGGAGGAAATCCGAATCCGCTGAAGGCCTGCGATCGTCTCCAGACGATCGATCACATCCAGGAGTCTTTTTTCTTGAGCATTCCCCTCAGCACCGGGATGCCGGGGACCTCGGTAAGCTCCCAGATTCACTCCGGTTAAAACCAACTCTTTGTGCCCAGCGGCAACGAGGGTCTCGGCTTCCCTCAAGAGATCCGCAAACTGCCGGCTACGGGCCCGGCCCCGGGCATAAGGGATCTCACAAAACGAACAGAAAGAATCACAGCCGTCTTGAATCTTTAAATTGGCACGGGTGTGCTCGCAATCAATCGCCGCCACCGGACTCGTAAAGCTCTCTTTGGGGATCGGCGGGGTGATGACCTCTGCCGGAGATTCCGCTGATGCCGCGGACTCTTTCAGAATGGAGACCAAATCCATCTTCCGGGCATTCCCAACGATCCATGCGACATGGGGAAGCTTAGCCAATTTCTCTTTTTGGATCTGCGCCTGACAGCCGATCAACGCAATACGGCTGTGCGGATTGACCCGTAAAGCCTTATGGACCAGCCGCCGCGTGTCGGCATCCCCCTCTTCGGTCACCGTACAGGTGTTGATCACAACCAGATCGGCAGGCTTCTCAAAGTCCACAACCTGCCAGCCGTCCAACTCGAAAGTCCGTCGGAGGGTGGCGGTTTCGCTTTGATTGAGGCGGCAGCCTAAGGTGTGGAAGGAGACGGAAGTTTTTTGCATCGTACCCAATCCAACGCTTGTTGTAAACCAGCCCGGGTAGCCCGAACCCGTAAATCAAAAAGCTCGCAATCGGTTGCCCCTTGGGCTTTAAACATTTTAATCAACCGAACGTTCTCCAAAAGAGACGGGGCTTGCCGCTTTTCCTCAAAGGGAACGGAAAATCCCAGATATCCTTCCGGATCGAATTCCATTTCCTGACGCAAGTACGTACCGCCCTCTTGTCGGACCGAGCACAGGATCTTGACGGCGCGTTTTAAACCAAAGGCCAGAGTCCCTTCGATGCCGTTACGCACCATGATCGCAGCGGGAAATCCCGCGCGCTCCGCTGTCGTGATCATCTTCTCGGCATAGGGAGGGTGAAACGCAGACGTTATGATGATATCGGCTTTAACGGGGTTTAAAAATTTTTCCAAAGTCGATAAGAACGGCCGTTTGATCGTCTGCCGTCGGATTTGAACCCAGCGGTCAACGGCCCGAGAAAGATCCCCTTGATCAATGTACCACCCGAAAGGAGGCCCCTCCCCGCAAAGATCTCGATTCTTCCGAAGAAACCGCGCGGGAAGCGCCTTGGCCAAATCCAGCAAATTGTTGCCCTCTTTGGGGCCGCTATTTCGTCCCACCAGACTCACCACGCGATAATCGTCCTGCCCCAGAGAGTCGGCCAGAAGAGGCGTGACCATATACGATTGGTCCACCCCGTCAAAAGGCTCGGCCAACTGCACGATGGGTGGCCCCTCCGGAACGCCTTCTCGGAAGGGCTCTTCAATGGTCGCTTCCATGCTCGCCAGAAGCCCCTCGTATTCATCGGCGGTTTCGTAGCGGACGCGCAAAGCGCTGGCGACCAATCCCCGGGCGCCGTCTCCGGCTTCATCCCCGAAAGCCAAGCTGCGGGGGTATTCGGCGAAGTAGAATAAAAAATCCCCAAGCCGCCGGGCCGTTGGAATATCCAGGGTTTGCCCCTGGAGGATTCGCCCGCAGATCTCTTGGACGAAAGCCGGACTATCGGGGCTTAGAAGCTCGGCGAGCCTTTGAGGATTCTTGAAGGCCCCAGGCGCGAGGGCTTCTTCCAAAGCCTTCTCTTCTTCGCTTACCCCTTTTAAAACCAAAGCGGCAAAAAAGGCTCCCTTCGCTGCTGCCGAGACCTTGTCTCCTTTAAGATCGCGGATAATCTCTTCGATGAGATCAGGGGGCAAAGATTTGCTTCCTTTCTTTCCGATTCCAACGGTCTTAATGCCGCGGCGAATAGGGGATTCCATGATGCCTCAGTATAATAACTCCTCTTTTAAAAATCAACCTCTTTGCATAAAGCGGAAAATTGGTTATAATTGTGGCCTATGAAAATCGGATCTCTCAGTCTTGATCATCCTCTAGCTCTCGCACCGATGGAAGATGTGAGCGACGCCCCTTTTCGCTTGATCTGCAAACGCCTTCAGGCCGATCTCCTTTATACGGAATTCACCAGCAGCGAAGGCTTGATCCGGGGAATCCACGCCGCCTTAAAAAAGATTGCCATAACCGAGGAGGAACGGCCGATCGCGATCCAGCTTTTCGGCGGCGTAGAAGCTTCTATGGAAAAGGCGGTCGAGATCGCTGAACAATTCCGTCCTGATTTGATCGACATCAATTGCGGATGCTGGGTCAAAAATCATGTGGCCCGCGGGGAAGGCGCGGCCCTCTTAAAAGATCTGGCGCACTTCGAGGCGATCGTCAAGTCCACGGTCCGGGCCACGCGGCTTCCGGTGACCGTAAAAACCCGTCTGGGATGGGACGACAAAACGATCGTCATTCTGGATGTGGCCAGAATGCTGGAGCAATGCGGCGCCGCGGCCTTGACCGTGCACTGCCGGACGCGCGCCCAAGGCCATCAGGGTTCAGCCGACTGGCAATGGTTGGAAAAGATCAAAAAGGTCATCTCCATTCCGCTTATTGGCAATGGCGATGTGAAGACCCCGCAGGATGTCCAACGGATGTTGGAAACCGGCTGCGATGGGGTGATGATCGGCCGAGCCGCCTTGAACAATCCGTGGATCTTCCAGCAAAGCAAACAATATCTCAAAACCGGTGAGCTTCTCCCCGAAGCCGGAGCTCGAGAAAAAATCGAACTGTGCGTGGAGCATCTAAAATTATCCGTTCAGTCTAAAGGATTGTGGGAGGGCATTGTGGGATTTCGTAAACATTTGATCGGATATCTCAAGGGTTTGCCGAATGTCGCGTCCTTGCGCTGCGAGCTCATGCAGTTAGAGGATCTCGGGCAAATCATCGATCGCTTGGATCGATTTCTCGATAAGATTTCGTGCGGGGCAGCTTTATGAAAAAATACGACGTGATCGTCATCGGCTCCGGGGGCGGGGCCAAGATTGTGAGTCCTGCCAGCCGACTGGGCCTCAAGGTGGCGGTCCTGGAAAAAGAAGCTCTGGGGGGAACGTGCTTAAACCGCGGATGCATCCCCTCCAAAATGCTCATCCATCCGGCGGATGTGGCCACCACCATCCGCGAGGCCGAAAAATTTGATATCCATAGGAATCGGGATTTTTCCATTGATTTTGCCAGCCTCATCACGCGGATCTCCCATACCGTAGATGGCGATTCCAATAAAATTGCCTTGGCCTACCAGAAAAATCCCCATATTGATTTCTACCACAGCGAAGGGCGGTTTGTCGCTAATAAAACCATTGAAGTCGATGGAACCCAAATCACGGCGGACAAAATTTTCCTCGCCGTGGGCGCCCGCCCCCGGATTCCCCCGATCCCGGGCCTTGCCGGAACTCCTTTTATGACCTCGACCGAGGCCCTACGGAATACGAAGCTCCCTCAAAAAATGGTTGTGGTGGGAGGAGGATTGATCGCGGTGGAATTGGGTCATGCGTACGGCGCGCTGGGGACTGAGATCCATTTCCTGGTGCGGCACCGGCTGCTTTCTCGTGAGGATGCTCAGGTGGCCGAGGAGTTCTCTCGCGTCTTTTCCCAGCGTCACCGCGTGCATTTGGGTGCTGTGCCCCTCGAAGTGGAATTTTCCCATGGCCGCTTTACGATCACCTATCAAAATACAGAAGGCCAAAGAAATAAAATCACCGCGGATAGTTTACTCATAGCCGTGGGTGTTACGGCGAACACAGATCAATTAGGATTAGAAACAACCGGCATCAAACTCGATGCCCAAGGCTTTATTCCCGTTGATGATTATCTGCAGACAACCGTGGAGGGTGTTTATGCCTTCGGGGATTGCATCGGCCGGCATTTATATCGTCACAGCGCGAACTTCGAGGGCGAATATCTGATGCGCACCCTTTTTATCGAGAAATCCCGCCAGCCTATTCGGTATCCACCGATGCCGCACGCGGTCTTCACCCATCCGCAGGTGGCGAGTGTGGGCAAGACCGAGGAAGAATTAAAAAAAGAAGGAATGGACTATGTGGTCGGCTTAAACCCCTACGCCAAGAGCGCCATGGGCATGGCGCGGCTCTCGGATCACGGATTTGTGAAAATTTTGATCGAGCGAAAAACCCGGAAGATCCTCGGTAGCCACATCGTGGGAGACGAGGCCTCGGATATGATCCACATGCTGATTGCGCTGATGACCAAAGAAGGAACGCTCGATGATCTTTTAAACATGATTTACATACACCCAGCGCTGCCGGAGATTGTGCGCAATGCGGCGCGTCAGGCGCAGGCGGAATTTGAGAAAGACAAGGTATAGGGGAATAGGGCCCCATTTGACAAACCATCGGCCTTCGGTATAATAAACCCATGCGCAATTCCGACATCGCCATCTCGATTAAACATCTGACCAAGTTCTATCACAAGTTCCAGGCCCTGGACAATGTCTCCTTTGAGGTCAGGCGCGGGGACTTCTTTGCCTTCTTAGGCCCTAACGGCGCCGGGAAAACCACAACCATCAACGTCACGACCGGGCTCTCCAATTATCAATCCGGCCAAGTGCAGGTTTTTGGGTACGATACCACAACCGAATATCTTCAGAGCCGGCGCTTGATCGGGTTGTGCGCCCAGGAATTCAATTTTGATCCGTTCTTGCCCATTCATCAGCTCTTGGTGTATCAGGCAGGATATTTTGGCGTGCTCCCCGGTGAAGCCTCCCGACGGGCGGATGCGCTTTTGGAACGGTTTCAACTGAGCGAAAAACGGAACGCCAAACACCGGGCGCTCTCCAGCGGCATGAAGAAACGACTTCTGCTCTGCCGCGCCCTCATCCATGATCCGGAAATCCTGATTCTGGATGAACCGACCGCCGGCTGTGATCTGGAGTTGAAATTCCTGATCTGGAACTATCTCACCCAACTCAATAAGGAAGGCAAAACGATCTTTTTGACGACGCACAACATGGAAGAAGCCGAAAAACTCTGCCGCACCATCGGCATCATCAATCACGGCCGCCTGGTCAAGATCGGCGAAAAAAAAGAAGTTCTCCAGGATAAATCTCTGGAGGCGGTCTTTTTGGAATTGACAGGGACAGAATGACCAACATGATCATTACAAATCCGGTGGGTGTGCTCTCCTTATCCAAAAGGGAGATCGTCCGGTTTCTTTCGGTGGCCAGCCAAACGATCTTCCCTCCCCTTGTCTCGTCGGTGCTTTTTATGTACATCTTCGGCGTGGCCGTGGGAAGCCGGATCAATTTCGCCCAGAGCGGCTTAAGCTATCTGACGTTCATCATCCCGGGTTTGATGACGTGGCATCTGATCTCCAGCTCTTACGAGAATACCAGCTCGTCTTTGTTTATCGCCCGCTGGCACAATCATATTCAGGAGGTGCTTCTGTCTCCTTTGTCCTATTTTGAGATGGTTCTGGGGCTCTTGGCGGGTGGCGTCACCAGAGGCTTCTTGGTCGCCTTTGGAGTTTTTATGAGCTCGGTCTTTTTTACACCGACGGTCATTCAGCATCCCTTTCTTCTTTTGTATTTTATCATCACCATTGCCGTGATCTTTTCCTGCGCGGGGATGATCGGCGCGCTGTGGGCCGAAGATTTCGGGATGCTCAATTTGTGGAACATTTATGTGATCATGCCGATGGTGCTTTTGGGCGGGGTCTTTCATCCGGCAAGGATGCTTCCTGATTCCTTGCAGCTGGTGACGAAATTTAATCCCATGCATTATCTGGTCAACGGCGTTCGCTTCAGCGTCACCGGCGTCTCGGATATGCCGGTCGCCTTGAGCGCCATCTTTTCCCTTCTCTTGGCCGTCGCGGTCTTCTTCTGGACGGTCCATTTGTTTAAGATCGGTTATAAACTGCGGACGTAGTCAACCCTTTTACCTTTCCTTCTTCTCTCCTGCGCAACCGAAATCTCGCTCGACATTTCAAATAATTTTGGCATAATATATTTTTGAGAAAGGATCGAACAATGACTACAGAATCTGTTCTTCAGAAAGGACTTATTCATTCCATTCTGCTGGAGGCGATCAAAAGTCGTCGGCAAAAGATTCATGAATGGCTCAAGGCGGCTGAAGCCTCCCAGGAGCTTCCTTTATATTCTTCCGTCGATATCCGCGATGCGGGTTTTAAGATGGCGGTTGTGGATACCAACTTGTTTCCAGCCGGCTTCAACAATCTGTGCGAACACGGGATTGAAGATTCGATTAAATTTATCCGCCAAGCGATCTTAAAAAGAGCCCCCCGCGGCAAAAATATCCTGATTCTCGCCGAAGAGCACACCCGCAACACCTGGTATCTGGAAAATATCCGGGTCCTTCAAAATATCATTGCCCAGGCTGGATTTGAGGCCAAAATCGCCACCTTCCTCAACGTTCAGCCGGCCTTCTGCGAGGACGCAAATTTTGTGGAGCTCGAGACCGCCGCCCAAAAATCCGTCCGGATTTACTGCTTCAAAAAAATCCTGAGCGCCATCAAGACCAACACCCAAAGCTTTGATCTCATTATTTTAAATAACGACCTCACGACGGGGATCCCCGATGCCTTAAGAGAGGCCGACATCCCCATTTATCCGTCGATCCAGGCGGGATGGCACTCGCGGTTAAAATCGCACCACTTTAAATTCACCGCGGAAATCATCCAGGAATTCAGCCGGATCATCGAGATCGATCCCTGGCTTTTGTCGACGTTGTATGAGGTCGCGGACCCCATCAATATCAACGAGCCCTCCGACCAACACAAGCTAACCGACATCGCCTCGGATTTGTTTCAGAGAATCCGGGAGAAATATCAAGAACACCGCATTAAAGAGAAACCCTTTATCTTTGTGAAGGCGGATAGCGGCACCTACGGGATGGGCGTCATGGCCATTGAGGATCCGGCGGATTTCATCAATCTCAATCGGAAAGACAAAAACAAATTGTATAAGGGCAAGGGGGCTCAAGTGATTCACCGCTATCTTCTCCAGGAGGGAGTCCCCACCATTTACCATATCGATCAAGAGATCAGTGAAGTCTGTATCTATCAGATCGAAAATAATCTGGTCGGCGGTTTTTACCGCTCGCACCCCCAGAAGACCGAGCGGGACAACCTCAACACCCAGGGAATGGATTTCAAGAAGATGTGTCCTCATTTAAAAAAGTACGGGGACTGCGGCGTTCACCACGACATGAACGTTTTTGACATCTACCGCATTTTGAGCCGGATGGCGGGGATTGCCGCCCACCGGGAAATCATCCAACTGGAGCATAAAGAAAAATGAACTTTGTCTTTGTGATGGATCCTTTGTCCACGGTCGTCATGGAAAAAGACACCTCTTTTATCCTCATGCTGGGAGCCTATCGGCGGGGACATGCGGTTTATTTTGTGGGAGATGGAGGCATCCTCTTAAAAGACGGAGGGCTTCAGTTCCACGCCGTGCCGGTTGTTCCGCAACTTGACCCTCAGAAGCCTTTTATCGAAAAAAAGAAAGAGCTATTAACGCCCCAGACAATCGACTGCGTTTTTATAAGAAGCGATCCTCCCTTCGATTATCAGTATCTGGTCAATACCTGGCTTCTGGATCGGCTGCCCCGTCATATTCCGGTCATCAACAGCCCTTCCGGAATCCGCACGGTCAATGAAAAGATCTGGGCAACCCGGTTTCCAGAGATCACGCCCCGCACGCTCATTGGGCAGCGCCGCGAGGACCTCTTTTCGTTTTTGGCCGAAGAGAAGGATATTGTCGTCAAACCGACCGACGGCTTCGGGGGATCGTCGGTCTTTCGGGTCCGCGTCGAGGATAAAAACGCCAAGGTCATCTTAGAGACCGCAACCCATCGGTTTAGCCGTGATGTGATCCTCCAGAGGTATGTGCCGGAATCGGAAAAAGGCGATAAACGGATCCTCCTTTTGGACGGCGAGGTCTTGGGAGCGGTTTTACGGGTGCATGCGCCGGATGATCACCGGAATAATTTTTTTGCCGGTGGAAAACCTTTCCCCGCTGAGATTAATGCCGAAGATCGGGAGATTGTTTCGACCCTTAAGCCGGAATTGCAAAGGCTTGGTCTCGTCTTTGTGGGGATTGATGTCATCGGGGGGCGATTGATCGAGGTGAATGTGACCTCTCCCACTGGTCTGCAGGAGATGAACCGCTTATATCAAAAAACCTTAGAAGATCAGGTGATCGACTTCGCGGAAAAGTTGGTTGAATCAACATGCAACTGACCTTATACCATTTTGAAGGATGTCCGTACTGCCAACTCGTGCGGGATTATATGGCCCAACACACGACCGCCATTCCTTTAAAAGATATCCAGGCAAACCCCACCTATCGGGAGGAGCTGAAAAAAATCGGCGGCAAGACTCAAGTCCCGTGTCTGGTGATCGATGGCAGGGCCTTGTATGAATCAATGGATATTATTCACTGGTTGAAAAAGAACTGGACAAGATAAGCACTCGCTTACGCTCGTGCACTATAGACCCCGTCGCTTTGCCTGCCTGTCGGCAAACAGGCGAAGCAAAGCGAATCACGGGGGTCACATCGGAATTTCCTGCCTGCCCGAGCTTATCTTGTCCCCCGCGCATTGCTTTCGTAAGAAAGCAGCGGGGAATCGGAATTTCGCTTTTGAAATTCCGATGTGAAAAAATATGACACCCCAGGAAATCAAGGAAACCATCGAGGCCTCGGTCCCCCAGGCCACGGCCCACGTCTTCGATCCCCAGCACGACGGCGAACACCTGCAAGCGATCGTGGTGAGTGCGGCGTTTGAGGGGCTTCCTCTGGTCAAACAGCATCAAATGGTGTTGAAACCCCTTAAGCAGGCCTTTGCGGAATCCGTGCACGCCTTGGGACTGAAGACCATGACCCCAGCCCAATGGGAGGAATTTCGGATCAAACCCAATTAGGAAAAGAGTATAACGAATCTGGACAGTCTCAAGAAGGAGGAATGTATGGCAAACCTTAAAGAACAAATTGAAAAAGACATTAAAGAAAACAAGGTGATCATTTATATGAAAGGCACCCCCGATTCTCCGCAATGCGGATTTTCGGCCCAGGTGGTCAGCATCCTCAAATCCTACAACATCCCCTTTGAGACAAAGAATGTCCTCCCGGATCCCCACTTGCGGCAGGCCATCAAGGACTTCACGGACTGGCCCACAATCCCGCAGATCTTTATCAACGGTGAATTTATCGGCGGCTGCGACATCTTAACCGAGATGCATCAGAAAGGGGAATTGAAAAAGCTGCTGGAGGGGATTAAGTAGGGCCAAGCGACAATTACTATCGGCATAACGGAAGGTAAAACTGGATTGGGGGCAATTCCCGCCTTTCGGCGGGAATTGCCCCCAATCAACGTCGGGATGAATCAGCAATGATCTCCCTGATCGCTTTATACGGATAAATCCCCGAGGAGTGGCCGTCATTCCAGGTGATCCCCAGGGCATAGTTGCCTAAGGGAATGATCTCGGTCGGCTGAATATCGGCCTTAAGGCTTTCGAGCCTAAAAAGCCTCTGGCCGCTCAATTCATTCACACAAAGCGCGCACCGGCAGCTCAGGCGAAGATCCCGATTAGACACGGTCAGTTCTTCTTGACCCTTCCACCTTAAACGCACGCTCTGGCTGTCAAAGCTAATCTCCGGAACCTCCCGCTGGGTAATGCTGCTTTTTCCCAGCGCCCTCACCACCCGATCCACGGCATTTTGGATAAATTCATTTTGGAGGGGCTTCTCGAGCTTCCTGGTCAATTCTTTCAGGATGGGAATCTCCGCCAGGATCGGAATGCCGAATCTCTCCTCAAGATTCTCGCCCTGACTTTCTCCAAAGATAAAATGTTTTTTGTCGCATTGATCGCAAAGGAAATAAGACATATTCTCAATAATCCCCAGCATGGGCACATCCACTTTTTCAAACATGAGAATCCCGCGCGCCACGTCCACCAAAGAGAGCGTCTGGCGGGTCGTTACGATCACCGCGCCACTCAGCCTTAACGATTGGGTGATCGTCAACTGCACATCGCCCGTGCCGGGCGGCATATCAATAAAAAGATAATCGAGCTTGCCCCAGGCGGTCTGCTGCAGCAGCTGTTGAACATAACGCGAGACGATCGGCCCGCGCATGACCGCCGGCGCATCTCCCAAAAGGAATCCAAAGGACATAATTTTCAGTTGGCTTCTTTCAATCGGAATCAATTGTTTCTTTTCATTGGCATAGACGGGAATTCCTTGCAGATTGAAGAGGGTCGGAACCGATGGCCCGTGGATATCCGCATCCAGGAGCCCGACCTGAAAGCCGCGGCTGGCGAGTTCCAGGGCCAGACACGCCGCCACGGTCGATTTTCCCACACCCCCTTTGCACGAGGAGACCGCAATGATGGATTTGATCTCCTTGAGGCCGTCGGGCAAGTTCGCTTGTGGAGGCTTTTCTCGAATGGCTGAAATCATGTTCACTGCAACAGCCCCGACACCTTTAAGTTTTTTGACGGCCTCCTCGGCGGCTCTTTGAAATTCAGACTTGACCGGACAAGCGGGGGTCGTTAATTCAATGTCGAAGGAAACGCGATTCCCCTCGATTTTCAGATTCTTAACGAATCCCAAAGACACGATATCTTTATTAAAATCAGGATCGATGATTTGGGTTAAGGCTTGTAAGATTTCTTGTTGGGTGGGCATAGAATTAGGATTGGAAAATTAGATCTGCATTCTGGCGATTTCTTCTTCGCTCAGCCGGCGGGAGTGAATTCGGCAGATCCGGTTTTGATCGCGGGCGAGCCAGTAGTCGACCTCGACCGAATCTTCTTCCTTGTGGCGGGAAAACCGCTGGATGAGGCCCGCAGCGATTTTCAAGATATCCTCAGAGGGAAAATATCCTTTCAAAATCAAGGTGGGCCCGCGTTTATCCGGCAGCTCAAAAAGGTGATCGTCCGGATGGGCATAGGCCCGCAGCGACGTATTCTCCTCTTCATCCCGGCCCAGAACCGCTTTAAAATCATCGGATATCCGGAAGTGCCGTCCCCATTTGAGGGCGATCGTCTCGCGGAAATTCCGATACCCGTGTTGGAAAGTGTCCTTCATCCTTTGAGCGAAATTTTTGTCGGTCAAAAGACAGCCCCCCGCGGGCGGAAGATAATCCGTAATGCCATAATGGCTGGCCAATTCGATCTGCCGGGAGCGGGAACGGCCCGAAAGATCCAGGAGTTTGTTTCGATCCACCAATCCTTCTTGTTCCGGAATGGTGGGCTCCAGAAAATGAGCGCTTAAGGGGCGTAAAAGCCGACCCTCCAAGCTGCTTTCTTTTTCAATGATTTTCATGCTCTGGCGCATCTGGGACATGGGCCGCTGGCCGAGGACCTCTCCGGTGAAGACAAACTCCGCGCCCACGGCGCTCATGTATTTCTGGGCCCGCGAGAACATATGAACGCGGCAGTCGACACAAGGATTGAGCGCACTGCCATAGCCGTGCTTGGGATTTTTGACCACCTCGAGATAGCGTTCATCAAGCTGCAGCACCATAAAGCGGATTCCCAAACTCTCCGCGGCCTCCTGCGCCTTCGATTTATCACAGCAGCCCCACGGCATCGCAAAGTATAATCCGTGAACCTCAATCCCCAGATCCCGGATGATCCGGGCTGCCAGAGTGCTGTCTAAGCCTCCGGACAAAAGTCCCACGGCCTTAATGGATCTCGTTTGAGATGATAAGCTCCCGGCAGTCTCTGGCATCTTTTCCCCGCTTCCTTAAGGGATCAAAATTATTATAATCTTGAGACAAAAAAAAGCAAGGCCTTTCCCCCTTTCCCTTCTTCTTATCCGCAAAGCTTTAACGGATTTCCCCTTTTAA
>Ga0137796_10001257_pt1 | contig 14677 bp, 14 predicted proteins | sample OV2TP3_FD_97704 | JGI IMG/M metagenome (GOLD analysis project Ga0137796, IMG submission 97704)
CCGCGAAGTCCGGCTAGAGCCGCAAGCCATGCCATGCGTTTCATTCCGGCTTCTCCGTTCGTTCAATGCATGCGCCGCAGGTGCTCCAGCGCCCTGCCGCTGTCGAGCGCCGCGCGCGCGGCATCGGCGGCGTCCTTCAGGGAGCCGTGCCGCCCGAGATGCCACAGGCACAGCCCGGCTCCGTAGACCAGGCAGTCGCGCGTCGGGCCGGGCCGGCCGGCGAGCGCAGCCATGCCGGCCTGCGCGGCTGCCGTTGCGATCGCGGCGCTGTCGAACGGCGCTTCGCTCGCGCCCTCGTCGCCCGCCCCCGGCGTCGCCACGCCGGGAAGGCGCGGCGCGCGCTCGGACCGCTCGATCCCCAGCTCGGAGGGCCTGATTTCCGTCGCCGCCTCCTCGCCGCCGCCATGATAGCGGAACACCTTCCCGGTACCGGAAAGCGAAGGAATCACGCCGCCCTCGACCCCACGCACGATCAGGGCGGAGTCGAAGCCCGCATGGCGCGCGAGCAGCGCGTAGATCCTGGGATAGGGCTTGTGCACGTAGCCGGTGACGAAATGCGTCTTCAGGCGGCCGCGCACCGGGCCCGCCAGCACCTCGGCGGTGGTGATGGCGGGCCGCTTGACGATGAGCGCGCGCAGCGCGGCGAGCGCGTGGAGCTTCGGGCAGAACGCCTTCTGGTCGACGTAGGCCCAGCCGATCGCGGGGTCGCCCAGCCGCGCGGCGGCTGCCTCCGGCGTGAGATCCACCGGCAGGCCGGTGGCGCCGAGCACCTGCCGGTGCGTGACGCCGTACTTGGGCCCCATGCGCTCGACGCCATGCGAGACCGTCGCGACGCCGCAGGCGGCGAGCAGCGGCGGCAGGAAGGGCGAGGCCGGCAGCGTCCGGTTGTAGCCGTCGTACGGGTCGCCGAGGTCGAGCACCTCCTCCGCCGGCGCGGTGGCCCGGCGGGTCACGTCCCGGATCGCCTCGAGCATGCCGAGGTTCTCCTCGTCGGTCTCGCGCTTCATGCGCAGCGCGATCAGGAACACCCCGGCCTGCACCGGGTCGACCCGGGCCTCGAGCACCAGGCGCATGCCGGCGCGCGCCTCCTCGCGCGAGATGTCCTTGCTCAATTCCGGACCGGTGGCGATGCGCCTGAGGATCGAGCGCATCAGCGCCGCGGCGCCGGCGGAATCGGCGCCTAGCGATGCGCTCACGGCGTCCCCGCTTCGGGGAGCCCGATGAGGATACGCCCGTCCTCCACCCGCACCGGATAGGTCCTGAGATTCTCTTGCGCGGGTTCCTCCAGCGCCTCGCCGGTGCAGACGTCGAAGCGGCTGCCGTGCAGCGGGCACTTGACCAGGCCGCCCTTGAGGACGCCCATGGAGAGCGACGCCTCTTCGTGGGTGCAGGTGTCGTCGGCGGCGCAGATCCGTCCCTCGACGTTGGCGAGCAGGATGCGCCGGCCGCGCAGATCGACGCGCTTCATGGCGCCGGGCGCGAGCTCCGCCGCCTTTCCGGCCTCGATGAGCTCCCGCGTCATCGCCGCCTCACGCCGCGTGCTCGAACCATTTCAGGCGCTCCCGCAGCTTCACGACCTCGCCGATGATGATCAGCGTCGGCGCCTTGACGTCGCTCCGGTGCACGACACCCGGGAGCGTGGCCAGGGTGCCCGCGAGCACGCGCTGCCGCGGCGTCGTCCCCTGCTCGACGAGCGCGGCCGGCGTGGCGGCGGGCAGGCCGTGCGCGACCAGCTCGCGGCACAGCACGTCGAGCCCCAGCAGCCCCATGTAGACGACGAGGGTCTGGCGCGGCTGCGCGAGCGCCGCCCAGTTCAGGTTCGTGCTGCCGTCCCGCAGATGGCCGGTGACGAACACCACTGCCTGGGAATAGTCGCGGTGCGTGAGCGGAATCCCGGCATAGGAAGCGCAGCCCGCCGCGGCGGTGATGCCGGGCACGACCTGGAAGGGGATGCCCTCGGCGGCCAGCGTGTCGATCTCCTCGCCGCCGCGCCCGAAGATGAACGGGTCGCCGCCCTTGAGGCGCACCACGCGCTTGCCCTCCCGCGCCAGGCGTATCAGCAGGTGGTTGATGTCCTCCTGCGGCAGCGCGTGCTGCGCGCGCTCCTTGCCGGCGTAGATGCGCTCGGCCTCGAGCCGCACCAGGTCGAGGATCGGCCTGGAGACCAGCCGGTCGTACACCACCACGTCGGCCTGCTGCATCAGCCGCAGGGCCCGGAAGGTAAGCAGGTCCGGATCGCCCGGGCCGGCGCCGACGAGCGACACCTCGCCGCCGCTGAAGGCGAGGCGCGTGTCCTCGAGCGCGGCCTGCAGCGCCGCGCGGGCCTCGGCCTCGCGCCCGCTCAGCACCTGCTCGGCGATGGGGCCCTGCAACACGCGCTCCCAGAAGCGGCGTCGCTCCGGCGGCTTGAAGCGCGCCTTGACCCGGTCGCGGAACGCCCCCGCCAGCGCGGCAAGTCGGCCGTAGCCCGCCGGGATGAGGCTCTCCAGGCGCGCGCGCAGCAGCCGCGCCAGCACGGGCGAGGCGCCGCCGCTCGACACCGCCACGACGAGCGGCGCGCGCTCTACGATCGAGGGCAGGATGAACGAGCACAGCGCGGGCTGGTCGACCACGTTCACCGGGATGCGCCGCGCCCTGGCGGCGGCCGCCACCGCGCGGTTGACTGCGTCCTCGCCGGTCGCGGCGATCGCGAGCGCGATGCCGCCCAGATCCTCGTCCCGGTAGCGCGCCGCGCGGTGCGCGATCCGTCCGGCGGCGAGCTCGGCCTGCAGGGCTGCGCACAGGGCCGGGGCGACCACCGTGACCCGCGCGCCCGCGCGCAGCAGCAGCGCGCACTTGCGCGCCGCCACCTCGCCGCCGCCCACCACCAGGCAGGGCTGCTCGCGGATGTCGAAGAAGATCGGCAGGAAGTCCATGGCCTGCCGCGCGCGCGGCCGCGCGCGGCGTCCTCGCTATGATAGATAAGTTCGTAACTGCATGCCCCGGCTCCTTACATGAGGATCGTGACCGCGCGCGTCAGGGTGGAGCCGAGCGGCCGCGAGTTCTTCGTCGACGGCAACGACAGCCTGCTGGAGGCGGCGCTGCGCTCCGGGCTGTCGCTCGACTACGGCTGCAGCATCGGCAGCTGCGGAAAATGCAAGGCCAGGATCGTTTCCGGCCAGGTGCACCGCACGCGCCATTCCGACTACGCCCTCACCGCGGCGGAGAAGCATGCCGGGGTCGCGCTCATGTGCTGCAACAGCGCCCTCACCGACCTCGTGATCGAGGCGCGCGAGGCGCACGGCGCGGCGGACATGCCCCTGCAGAGCATCGACGCCAGGGTCAGGTCCGTGAGCCCGCTGGGCGAGGACGTGCGGCTGCTGCACCTGCAGACGCCGCGCAGCAACCGGCTGCGCTTTCTCGCCGGGCAGTCGGCCTCGCTCTCGCTTGCCGACGGCACCGGCGCGTCGCTGCCCGTGGCAAGCTGCCCCTGCGACGACCGCAACCTGCAATTTCACGTGCGGCGGCATGCCGGCGATGCCTTCGCCGAGCGCGTGTTCGGCGGGCTGAAGGGCGTGGACGCCGTACGCGTCACCGGACCGCGCGGGGCGTTCGTGCTGGACGAGGAATCGCACCGCCCGCTGGTCTTCATCGCGGCCGAGTCCGGCTTTGCGCCCATCAAGAGCCTGATCGAGCAGGCCATGGCGCTCGATGCGGCCGAAACGCTGCACCTGGTCTGGATCGCCTCCGGCGAGGGCGGCCACTATCTCGACAACCTCTGCCGCTCCTGGGCCGACGCCCTGGACGACTTCCGCTACACCCCCTTGACGGCGAAGGGCGCCCTCGCCGGCGACGAGACTGCGCTGCGGCAGGTGCTGCGGGATCATCCGCGGCTGGGCGAGTGCGGTGTCTACGTCGCGGGACCCGCGCCGTGGGCCAACGCGGCCGGGCTCCAGTTGCTCGAGCACGGCCTGCCGCGCGCGCAGCTGCGCGTCGAGGCGCTGGAGCCCTGATCACAGGGGCGCGCCCTTGCGGGCGAGCGCAGCCCCCGTGACGCCGCGCGACGCGAATACCAGGAACGCGTGCGCCAGCTTGCCGAACGGCAGCCACAGGAACAGCAGCTCCACGCTCAGCAGGTGCACCGCGAGCGGCAGCGGATCGAGCGGCGGCGCGGCGCCCGGCGCGTACGACTGCTGGGTCACGATCATGCCGGTGGCGAGAGGCAGCACGACCACGAGCCAGCTGAAATAGTCGTCGCCGCCCGACAGCAGGCGCCGCACCGGGTCGGTGAGACGCTCCATGAGCGCGATGAACAGCGACACGAAGGTGAGGCCCGCGGTCACGTACACCACCGGCCCGGGGAGCGCCGGCCAGGCGAGGCCCGTCAGGCGTTCCACGAACAGGATGTGCGGCAGGTAGCCGAACACGATCACGGCCAGGCCGACGTGATACAGGTAGCCGTTCCAGACCCCGAGCGCACCCCGCTCCCGGAACCCCGCTCTCGGCACCATGCGCCCGAAGATGCCGCGCATCGCTCCGGCGAGCAGCCGAGTGCTGCGCGGCTCGGAGAGCTCCGGCGTGCCGCCGAGCCGCAGGATGCCGGCGATCCGCCACAGGCTGCCCGCGACCAGCACCGCGAGCGAGATCCAGAGCGCCGGCCCGCGCGCGAAATCCAGGAGCGCCGCGGCCGTCATCCGCCGGGCGCTTCCGGTTCGAGGTACTGCGCCACCAGCTCGGTCAGCCCGAGCACCGGCAGCGTCATGCCGTAGTGCTCGATCGCCTCCTCCAGCACGTTGCGGCAATTGCCGCACGCGGTGACCAGCGCCTCCGCGCCGGTGGCGTCGATCTGCTGCTTCTTGCTCTGGAACGCGGCGAAGCGCAGCGGCTCGGCGCGGTGGATCGCGCTCACGCCGCCGCCCCCGCCGCAGCAGAAGCTCGCCGCGCCCGACCCCGGCATCTCCGCCAGGTTCGCGCTCACCCCGTGCAGCAGCCGGCGCGGCGCCTCGGTGATCCCGCCGCGGCGCACGAGCTGGCAGGGGTCGTGGAACGTCAGGCGGCGCGTGTCCTTGCCGCGCAGGCGCAGGCGACCCTCGCGCACGAACCGGTCGAGCAGCTCGGCGATCTGCACCACGTCGAAGCCGTAGCGCCGGCCGAGGAGATCGGGGCCTTCCCAGCGCAGCGCCGAGTAGGCGTGGCCGCACTCGGGGCTGATGACGCATTTCACCTTCAGCCGCTCGGCGGCCTCTACGATGCGCGCGAGCAGCGCCGCCGCCACCTCGCGCGAGCCCATCTGCACGCCGACGTTGGTCGCCTCGAAGCCGGCGCTCGGAATGGTCCAGGATGCGCCCGCCTGGCGGAAGATGCGCGCCAGCGCGCCGATCGCCTCGGGAAAGCCCATGATCTCGATCGAGGTCAGCACCACCATGTACTCGGCGCCCCCGGCGTCGATCGGCACCCGCAGTCCCGTCTCCTGCTCCTGCAGCTCGATCTGCCGCTTGAGCGCCGGCCAGCGCACGCCGATGGGGCTGCCGGTGTCCAGGGCCCGCTGCGCGGCCTTGTACAGGTCGGCGGGCGCAAAGCCGCCCGCCGCCATGCCCTCGCGCGCCCGGCGCACCAGGCCCGCGATGTCGATGCCCATCGGGCACACGAGCGTGCAGCGGCCGCACAGGTTGCAGGAGTCGTAGACCAGCTCCGACCACTGGTGCAGCTCCTGCGCCGTGAGTCCCGGCGGCGCCAGCCCGAGCAGCTTCCTCAGCGAAGCGAAGGGCGCCGCCTCGCGCTGGTACGCCTTGAGCATCGGCCGCAGCTTGTAGACCGGCGTATGGCGCGCATCGCCGGTGGCCCGATGGAAGTGGCAGGCATCGGCGCACTGCCCGCAGTGCACGCAGGCCTCGAGCTGGAACGCGGCATCGCGGCCCGCCTGGGCGACGAACTCCCGCGCCGCGCGCCGCGCATCGGGCGCTTTGACCGCGTCGAGCACCTTCCGTGCACCTTCGGCTGCGGGCAGATTCATCGCTGCATCTCCGTCCGCGCATTGTTCCGGCCGCGCCCGGGGCCGGATTGATCCACGTCAATCATGCGCCGGGCGGGAGCGCGGACTTGCGCCGGCTCCTGCCCAGGCCGCGCTCTACGGCGGCCACCGCCGCCTCCACGCGCGAGCGCATGCCGAGCTTGCGCAGGATCGCCTTGACGTGCAGCTTGACGGTGCCGTCGGCGATGTCCAGGGCGCGCGCGATCATCTTGTTGCTCAGGCCGTCGGCGATGCACCCCAGGATCTCCAGCTCGCGCGGCGTGAGCTCGGCGAAGGGCGCCGCCGGGCGCCGCGCCGCCGGCTCCGGGCCGGCGTTGCCGCGCACCAGGCGCGCCAGGCTGCCGACCAGCTCGCGCGCGACGATGTTGTTGCCGTGCAGCGCCGCCTCGAGCGCCGGCACCAGCTCCTCCGGCTCGATGTCCTTCAGCAGATAGCCCTGCGCGCCGGCGCGCAGCGCGGCGCTCAGATCGGCGTCCTCGCGGCTCATGGTGAGCATCACTACCGGCGCGCCGACGCCGCCCGCGCGCAGCGCCTTCAGGGTCTCGACGCCGCTCATGCCCGGCATCTTGACGTCGAGCAGGATCAGGTCGGCGGGCAGCTCGCGCGCGCGCCGCACGCCCTCCTCGCCCGAGCCGACCGCGGCCACCACCTGGACGCCGCGGCTCTGCAGCAGCTCCTCGATGCCCTTGCGCACCAGCGCGTGGTCGTCGATCAGCAGCACCCGCATGTCAGCGTGGCTCCGCGCCGGGGCCCGGGGGCGCGTTGAACATGAGCACGATGCGCGTGCCCTCGCCGGGCTCGCTCTCGATCACGATCTGGCCGTGCAGCCGCTCGGTGCGCTCGCGCATGATGGCGAGGCCCGCGTGCTCTCCCGCCACGCCCGCGCCGGCATCGGCCATGCCCAGGCCGTCGTCCTCGATGAGCACCGTGTACAGGTCGCCCTCGTTGGCGAGCATGATGCGCACGTTGCGTGCGCCGCTGTGCTTGCGGATGTTGGCGAGCGCCTCCTGAATGATGAAGAAGACCTGGATTTCCTGCGCCGGCGTGAGCGGCAGCGAGCGGCATTCGTTCTGGAAGAACACCGCGATGCCGGTGTCCCGGGCGAAGCGATCCACCAGGCTGGCGAGCGTCTGCGCGAGCCCCGCTTCGTCGATCTTCAACCGGTAGTTGGTGAGCAGCTCGCGCAGGTCGTCGTTCGCCTGCGCCATCGCGCGGCGCAGGCGGTTCGCCTCGTACTGCGCGCCGCCGAAGTCCTTGCGCTCCAGGGACTCGCCGAGCAGCTTCAGTTGCAGGCGCATGCCGATCAGCGACTGCGCCAGGGAATCGTGCAGCTCGTTGCCGATGAGGTTGCGCTCTTCCAGGATGGCGAGGCGGCGCGCCTCGCTCTCCAGGCGCGCTTTTTCGATGGCGAGGCCGAGGTGGCGGCCGACGCTGATCAGCAGGTCGGGCATGTCCTCGCCCATGGCGGCGAGCGGCCGGTCGAGGAACAGGTTGTAGACCCCGAGGATGCGGTCCTGGTACTGCACCGGCACCGCCACGAACTCGACGCAGTCGGGCTCGAGCATCGGCCGGCCGACGAGCGCCGCGCAGCGCGCGCTGCCTTGCTGGATGCGCATTCCACCTTCGCTCGTCGCCCAGCCGCACGGGCAGCCGCCCGCCGGCATCAGCCGGTCGCGCTCGACCACTTCCGGGGCGAGCCCGCGGCTCGCGATCATCCGCGTGTGGCCGTCGCCCGTGGCGAGCCGCACGCTCGCCGCGCGCGCGTCCACCAGCTCGATGAAAGTGTCGAGGAAGCCGTCGAGCAGCTGCTCGAGGCTGCCGGGCTGGCTCAAGCCGGTGGCGATCTCGTACAGGATGTCGAGCGACTGGGTCTTGCGCGCGAGGCGTACCGCCGCCGTCTGCGCCGGCTTCGGGTGAGCGGGCTCTGCCATACCGCGACTCAGACTAGCACGTCAGCGCGCGGGCCGCGGCGGCTGGTGCGAGGGATCGTTCGGGTTGATGAAGATGAAGCGCCATTCGCCGGGGTTGATCTCGACGAAGTCCAGCGTAGCGCCGGTCAGCAGCTCCACGCTGCCCGGCGAGACGAGGAGCGTGACGCCGCCCGAGACCACTTCGGCGTCGCCTTCGGCCCGCTCGTCGAAGCCCATGCCATACTCGACCACGCCCTTGGCGTCCAGGCGGGCGGCCAGGCGCAGGCATCCGCCGCCGGCCTGCTGCGCCGATCTGGCGATCTGGTCTGCGGCCTGCGGCGTGACGGTGACCATCAGCCGGTGCTCCAGGCGAGAACGGGTGGCGTGCGTTGCGTCGCCATCAGGCGTGGGTCTCCGCGGTGGCGGCGCGTTGTGCTGCCGCGCGGCGCGCGAACTCGACGAAGCGCCGCGCCCAGCGGTGCTCGGCCACGTCGCGCAGATGCGCGTAGGAGGCGACCAGGTTCCGGTGCACGATGCCGTCGCGGCGGCCGTCGATGCCGTAGCCGCGCTCGACTTCGTAGGCGAACGCGAGCCCCGGCGCGAGGTTCTCCACGCTCGAGTAGTGGAACTCGTGCGCGCGGATGAGGGCGGGCGCGCCCGCCGGGCGCGCGGGCCACGGCGCGCGGCCGGTTTCGCGCAGGTGCACGTAGCCGCGGCCCACCGGCCGCGCGCGCATCACGATGTCCGCCGCAAGCACGCCCGCCATCTCGGCGCGCCGCCCGTTCCATTCGATCGAGCGCGCGAGGTACATCAGCCCCCCGCACTCGGCGTACGCGGGCATGCCGGCCTCGATGGCCTCGCGCACCCCGGCGCGCAGCTCCGCGTTCGCCGACAGCGCCTGCATGTGCGTCTCGGGAAACCCGCCGCCGATGAACAGCGCGTCCACGCGCGGCAGGCGCCGGTCGCGCAGCGCATCGAACGGCACGAGCTCCGCCCCGGCAGCGCGCAGCGCCTCGAGGTCGCCCGGGTAGTAGAAGCCGAACGCCGAGTCGCGCGCGATGCCGAGGCGCAGCGGCGCGCCGCCCGCGCGCGCCGGCGCCGGCGCCGCACGCGCGCCCAGGGCACTCGCCGAGCGCGCGACCGCCAGGAGCGCCTCGAGGTCCACTTGCGCGGCGACGCGCGCGGCGATCTCCTCGACGCGCGCGCGCGCGCCTTGCGCCTCGTTGCTCGGCACCAGCCCGAGGTGGCGCTCTACGATCGTCAGCTGCTCGTCGTACTGCACGGCGCCGAGCACCGGCACGCCCGTATAGTGCGCGATCACGGCGCGCAGCTTCGCCTCGTGGCGCGCACCGCCGAGCTGGTTGAGAATGACCCCCGCGATGCGGATCCCCGGGTCGAACGCCTGGTAGCCGAGGATCAGGGGCGCGATGCCGCGCGTCATGCCGCGCGCGTCGATCACCAGCACCACGGGCGCGCCGAGCATCGCCGCGAGCGCGGCGTTGCTGTTGCTGCCGTCGAGCGCGAGCCCGTCGTACAGGCCCTTGTTGCCCTCCACCAGGCCGAGCGTGGCGCCGCGCATTCGCTGCGCGAACTCGGCGCGCAGCTCCTCCGCCCCGCTCAGGTACGGGTCGAGGTTGTAGCAGGGCCGCCCGGCGGCGAGCCCGAGCCACAGCGGATCGATGTAGTCGGGGCCCTTCTTGAAGGGCTGCACCGCCTCGCCGCGTGCGCGCAGCGCCGCGGCGAGACCGACGCACAGCGTCGTCTTGCCCGAGGACTTGTGCGCCGCCGAGATGAAGAGGCGGTTCATGCCTCCGCCGGCTCGCCGTCCGCGAGGCTGCGCGGCAGGAAGGGCAGCAGCTTGAGCCCCACGACCGTGAGCGCGAGCGCGAGCGCCACGCCGCCCGCGCCGAGGGCCGCCTCCGGCAGGCTCGGCGCGTAGCTCGCCACCACACCGTCGAAGAAGCTGCTCGAGACATCCTTCCCGGGGAAGATTTGCTGCGGATAGGCCTGCCCGCCGATGATGAGGACGTAGAGCTGCGCGAGGCCGCCCGCGATGACGCACGCGGCGGCCGCGGCGAGCGCGGCGCGCGTGCGCACCGCGAAGATGAGCGCGAGCGGCACGACGCTGCCCGCGAGGACCTGCCCGATCCAGAAGAGCGCCGTATGCACCCCGCCGTCCCAGAGCAGGAAGCGTTCCAGGTCGAGCCGGCGCGCGATGTACAGGTTGGTGAGGTGATGCACGGCGACGAAATAGAGCACCGCGGCGACGAAGATGCCGAGCAGGCTACCGAGGCGCGCAAGCAGCGCGTCGCCCAGCGGCCGGCCGCTCCAGCGGCACGCCGCCATCAGCACCAGCACGAACGCCGCCGTGCCGAGGGAGAACGACATGACGATGAACAGCGGCGCAAGCAGCGCGCTGTCGTAGGGCTCGCGCGCGACGAGAAAGCCGAAGATCGAGCCCGTGCCGGTGGTGAGCACGAGCCGCCACAGGAACGCGAGCATGCCCGCGCGGCCGCTGTAGCCGTTCATGCGCCGCTCGAACATCGTCCACAGGTACAGCGCCACCACGGCGAAGAACCCGGTGTAGAGAAAGATGTTCCAGGCGAAGATCGATTTGAAGTTGTAGTGCGTCATCGCCACCACCAGGCGCTCGGGGCGCCCCAGGTCGAGCACCAGCACCGCGAGCCCGCCCGCGAGCAGCGCCACCGCGAGCAGGCCGGAGAGGCGCGCGAGCGGCTGGTAGCGCTCGCGGCCGAACACCGAGGCGACCGAGGCGACGTTGAGCGCGCCCGAGGCCGCCACGATCAGGAACACCGCGAACACGTGCGGCGTGCCCCACACGATGCGGTTGGTCATGCCGGTGATGACGTGGCCCTGGTGCTCCATCGCCCAGGCCGCGGCGAGGCCCGCCGCGATGACCAGCGCGAGCACCCCGAGCAGGCCGTAGAAGCCGGCGCTTCGTCCCTCGATCTCGCGGTACTCGATGCTCGCCATGCCTAGAGGCCCTGGTAGCGCACGCCGGTGTTGAGCGCGAGGTCGGCGCGGATCTGGCTCGAGGGCTCGCTCTTCAGGCGACGGTGGATCTCGGCCGACGCGTCGTTCAGGTCGCCGAAGGCCATCGCCGCGCCGCCGTCGCGGTTGCACGCCTCCGCGCACGCCGGCGTCTGGCCGCGGTCCACGCGATGCACGCACAGGGTGCAGGACTCGACCGTGCCCTTGCCGCGCGGCACGTCGGGCTTCTGGCCGACGACCGGCTCGTGGATGAAGGAGCGCGCGCCGAACGGGCAGGCCAGCACGCAGTAGCGGCAGCCGATGCAGGTGTGCTTGTCCACGAGCACGATGCCGTCGGCGCGCCTGAACGAGGCGCCCGTAGGGCACACGTCCACGCAGGGCGGGTGCTCGCAGTGCTGGCACATGAGCGGCAGGGTCTGTGCGTGGCCGGTGCCGCGGTCGCGCAGGCTCACCTTGCGGATCCACTGCGCGTCGGTCGCCGGCCGCCCGCTGCCGGTCCAGCCGTTTTCCTCACGGCACGCGGTGACGCACACGTCGCAATCCGCGCACCGCGCGATGTCGACGAGCAGTCCCCAGCGCTGCAGCGCGGAGGCCGCCTCCTCGGGCGAGCGCGCGAGCGCGAGCTCCACGAGGCGCAGGCCCGGGGCGAGCGCCGCGCCCGCGGCGGCGGCCGCGCTCCAGCCGAGGAACCGGCGGCGCTCGGGCGTCATCGCGCCGCCTCCGCGGCGCGTGCCTGGCGCATCGGCGTATGGCACTCGAAGCAGTCGATTTTCACCGCGGCGTAGGCGTGGCAGCTCGAGCAGAAGCCCTCCTCGCCGAGCACGCTCCCGGTGTTTCGGCCCGCGTGGCACTCGACGCAGTTCTTGAGGCTGAAGCGCGTCGTGCGGATGCCCTCGCGCAGCGTGCGGTCGCGCTGGTGAAAGAGCATCTGCATGTGGTTGCGCCGCATTTCCTCTACGGGCGCGACGCAGGCTTCGCCCCGCTCGATTTTCACCACCGGCAGCGCGACGCGGCCGGCGCTCCGCTCGCCCGAGCCGGCGAGCGCCGCCGCGCCCAGCAGGGCGGCAAGCAGCGCGGCGGCAAGACGCAGGCGCACGGGCTCAGTGATCGCCCAGGCCCATCTTGATGTAGCCGGTGGGGCAGACGTCGGCGCAGATGTGGCAGCCGATGCACAGGTCGTAGTCGGTGTAGACGTAGCGGCCCATCGTGGCCTCCGCCTTTGGGGTGCGCTTGACCGCGGTCTGCGGGCAGTAGATGACGCAGTTGTCGCACTCGAAGCACATGCCGCAGCTCATGCAGCGCTTGGCCTCGTCCACCGCCTGCTTGTCGCTCAAGCCCACCATGCGCTCGGCGAAGTGCCCGAGCACCTCTTCGGCCGAAGGCCCGATCTCGGTGCGCCTGATGCGCTCCTGGTAGGCGAAGTGGCCGAGGAACAGCTCCTCGGCCTTGCAGACTTCCGCGGCGCTGCGGTCCTCGTAGTTGTGGATCGCGAATCCGCCCACCGCCTTGCCCGCGAGCGAGGTGCCGCGCAGCCCCCGATCGATCTCGCGCAGCTCGCCCTCCTCGGAGGGCTTGAACGGCCTGGGCTCGAGGTTCACTTCGCGCAGCTTGTCGAGCAGGTTGAAGTGGTGCACGTCGACCTTCGGCCGCTTCGCCATCTCCCTGCTGCCGAGGTAGCGGTCGATGCTGTCTGCGGCGATCGACCCCTGGCCGATGACCGTGGTGAGCAGGTGCGGGCGGATGATGTCGCCGCAGGCGAAGACACCGGGGCGCCGGGGCAGCTGGTAATGCTTGTCGGCGGCGATCTGGCCGCGGCCGTTGTCCAGGTCCTCCATGCCGCGCAGGTCGCCCTGCTGGCCGATGGCGACCACGATGAGATCGGCCTCGAGGTCCATCTCGGTGCCGGGCTTCTCCACCGGCTTGCCCTTGACCCACTCGACCTCGACCACGCGCAGCGCCTTGGCGCGAGCGCTACGCTCGTCGACGATCACCTTCTTGGGCAGGAGATTGCCCTGGATCTTCACGCCCTCGCGCTGCGCGTCCTCGATCTCGTGCTTGGCGGCGTTCATCTGCTCGATCGGCTGCATCGAGGTGAGCATCACGTCGGCGCCCTGGCGCGCGGCGAGCGTCGAGACGTCGTGCGCGGTGTGGCCCATGACCACATGCTCCGGGCGCTCGGTCTCCGCTGCATCCTCTACATAGCCCAGGCGCCGCGCCACCGACACCACGTCCACCGAGGTGTCGCCCCCGCCGATCACCACCACACGGCCGGCAACCGCCTTCAGCCGCCCCTGGTTGAAGGCCTCGAGGAACGCCACCCCGCTGATGCAGTTGGGGGCGTCCGCGCCGGGCACCGGCAGCGCCCGCCCCGCCTTGCAGCCGATCGCGATGAGCACCGCGTCGAATCGCGCTTCCAGGTCCTGCAGCGGCACGTCGGTGCCGATGCGCGTGTCGAGGCGCACCTCCACGCCCATGTCGATGATGCGGTTGATCTCGCCGTCGAGGTGCGTGCGCGGCAGGCGGTAGCCCGGCACGCCGTACTTCGCCATGCCGCCGAGCTCGGCGTGATCGTCGAACAGTGTCACGGCGTGGCCCTTGCGGCGCAGTTGATAGGCCGCGGACAGGCCCGCCGGGCCGCCGCCCACGACGGCGACGTGCTTGCCGGTGTCCGGTCCGGCCCGGAAAGCGAATTTCTGCGCCAGCGCATAGTCGCCGATGTACTGCTCGACCGCGTTGATGCCGACGGTGTCCTCCACCTTGTTGCGGTTGCAGCCCGCCTGGCAGGGTGCCGGGCACACGCGCCCCATCATCGAGGGGAAGGGATTGGCGTCGGTCGAGCGCCGGAACGCGTACTCCTGCATGCTCGTTCCCTTGGGTGCCTTCTCCACCCCGCGCACGATGTTCAGCCACCCCCGGATGTCTTCGCCCGAGGGGCAGCTCGCCTGGCAGGGCGGCGTCTTGTGCACGTAGGTCGGGCACTTGTCGGACTCGTCGCCGGCGAAGATCCGCTCCTGCAGCGAGCCCCACTCGTGGTCGCCGTCCCTGAACTTGCGGAAGGTGTGCCCGCTCTTCGCTGGCGCTGACATGGCTATCTCCGACTGAATACGATGGCGTTGCCGACCAGCCCGTGCACGCTGCCGATCATGTCCATGGGGTGCTGGTAGTAGGGCAGGACCTTGGTGAACTGGCTCTTGCAGATGGCGCAGATCGCGGCCAGGTAGTTGACGCCGTGCTTCTCCACCACCTGCCGCAGCGCCTGCATGCGCGGCAGCGCGCCCTTAACGCGCAGCTCGACCAGGTCGTCGGTCAAGAGGCCACCGCCCCCGCCGCAGCAGAACGTGGACTCGCCGATGGTTTCCGGCGCCATGTCGACGAAGCGCTCCACGCAGGCGCGGATGATGTCGCGCGGGATGACGAACTGCCCCCCCGGCAGGTCGCCCATGCGCGAGCCGCGCGACACGTTGCACGAGTCGTGAAAGGTCACCACCTTGCCGGCGTTGGCGCTCTTGTCGAGCGTCAGCGCGCCGCGCCGGATCAGGTCCCAGGTCACCTCGCAGATGTGCTGCGGCGCCGGGTAGCGCGCGTCGAGAAAATCGAACGGCCCGATGAGCGTGTTCCAGAAGCTGTAGGCGACGCGCCAGGCGTGGCCGCACTCGCCCACCACGATGCGCTTGACGCCCAGCTCGAGCGCGGCCTCGCGGATGCGCTCGGCCACCTTCTGCAGGTTGTCGTGGTTGCCGATGAA
>Ga0137796_10001260_pt1 | contig 14666 bp, 14 predicted proteins | sample OV2TP3_FD_97704 | JGI IMG/M metagenome (GOLD analysis project Ga0137796, IMG submission 97704)
TAATCGCCAGCGCAGCCAAGATGGAGATGATCGCCACCACGATCATCACTTCAATCAGCGTAAAGCCCCGTGGTGAGCCTTTCACCACCTACTCCTCAACCACAGAGGCGAGGCGACGACTGCTTCGCCGCCCGCCTCGCCTCGGCATTGCGTTGTCGTTCCCTTTCCTTTATTGTATCGGCGTTCCACCAGTACAAGCCAGATTATCGGCCGCGGCAGTTCCGCCAATTGTGGGGGGGCTAGTCCCGTCAGAAGCTGATGACACAACGACTGCTGTGGCATCAACGCAGAAGATGCGTGTGCCCGTTGTGCCACTCGCTACTGGACTCGAGAGCACGGCAAAGGAATTAGTAGCAAAGTTAGTACCCATGACATGGTTGTATCCTTGCCGCTGGACCGTACCCGTCGACGTCTCCGTCATATTCAGGTAGGACGGCACGGCCCCAATGAGCAGCGCGAGGCTCCCGTATGTCGGCGGCGACTGGGCCGCGCGGTAGCTTTCCTCAGCCGTGCTGATCGTGCGTGCTGCTGCGATCGCGGCGGTTTCATTCGCGTTGTGGCGCGCGCGCAACAGGTTCGGGATTGCGATCGCAGCCAACAGCGCGATGATCGCCACCACGATCATCACTTCAACGAGGGTAAATCCTTCTCGATGCGCCCCTCGTAACGTCCTCGCGAGTTTACTCATGATGAAGCCTCCTTCTGGCTTGATCCGTAGATCCTCATCCCAGCACTCTTCTTGTCACCCCTGTGGCTGGGAATGTTCCCAGGGGTCTCTCTATCTGCTTGCAAAACCGCTAGTTGCATCGTCATGCATTCTACCCTATTCTCCCTGGCTTGCAAGCGTAAAAAAACCGGTTGCCATTCGGCCGCCGGCCTGTCCTCTTTAGTTCACGACTTGTCAGAATGGCTGTACGCAGTGCGTGCTCTTGATTGTCCTTCGCGGTTACTCTCTCGTACTCCTGCTCCTGCGATAAGTGATGAATAATGCGCCCAGGATGATCTACTTTAATCATAGCACATCCTCGAGGCCATGTCAAGCGCATAATCCCTCACTTGGCAATGACTTGCGTTAACTTGAAGATCGGCAGGAACAGGCAGATGACGATCCCGCCGATGATGACCCCCAAGACCGCGATGACCAACGGCTCAATCAAGCTGGTGAGGCCGCTCACCGCCGCGTCCACTTCCTCCTCATAAAAGTCAGCGATTTTGGTCAGCATCTTCTCCAGCTCGCCCGTCTCCTCACCGACGCCGATCATCCGCACCACCATCGGGGGAAACACTTTGGAGGCGGCCAACGGCTCGGCGATTTTTTCCCCCTCACGGATGCTGGAGCGGACGCGGGTGACCGCTTCCTCGATGACGACGTTGCCGGAGGTCTTGCCCACAATCTCCAGCGAGGCTAAGATCGCCACCCCTGACCGCACCAAGGTCGCGAGTGTGCGTGCAAATCGAGCGACGGCGACTTTCTGGAAGAGCTCGCCAAACACCGGCAGGCCCAACAGGAGCTGATCCCACTGCTTGCGGCCAGTGTACGTTTTCGTGCGATAGGCATTGAGGCCAAAGAAGCACGCCGTGCCCAGGCCGGCCATGAGGAGGAAGCGCTGGCGCAGGAGGTTGCTGACGTTCAAGAGGAATTGGGTCGGCGCAGGGAGCTCCCCGCCTAAGGATTCGAAGATGTCTTTGAATTGGGGAATGACAAAGACCAGCAAGCCGGTAGTGATGAGCGCGGCCACGATCGTCACCAGCGCGGGATAGATCAGGCTGGCCTGCACCTTCCGCCGCAGGGCGTTGGTCTTCTCGAGGTAGGTCGCGAGGCGGTCGAAAATTTCATCCAACTGGCCGCTGGATTCCCCGGCCTGCACCATGCTGACGTAGAGCTCGGAGAAGGCCTTCGGATGCCGCAGCAGGGCTTCGGAGAGGCTGGAGCCGGTCTCCACGTCATCGCGCACCTGTTGGATGATCTGGCAAAAATCTTTGCTCTGCACCTGCGAGCCCAGGACCTCCAGCGACTGGACCAGGGGGATCCCGCTTTCAATCATGGTGGCGAGTTGGCGCGAAAACACGACCATCTCTTCGAGCTTGACGGTCTTGCGCGATCGGACCAGCTTCTGATCCGCCTGCTCGTTGAGGGAGATCAGGACCAGGGCTCGCTCGCGCAGCGTCTGCATCAGGACCGCGCGGGAACTGAGTTCCAGCGTCCCCTTCATGGTGCGCCCTTGCATGTCCTTGGCGACGTATTCAAACGTGGGCATCGCGCTCCTTACTCCTCCACCGTCACGCGAAGCACCTCTTCATAGGAGGTCGCCCCTTCGCGCACGCGCCGCAACCCATCCTCGCGCAGCAAGGTCAACCCATGCTGCATCGCGTAGGTGCGAATGGCCAGTGAGGTGGCCTGCTGAATGATCATGTCGCGAATCGTATCATTGATCGTTAGGACTTCCAGCAGCGCCAGCCGTCCACGGTAGCCTGAGCCCTGACACGCCTCGCAGCCCTTGGCGCGATAGATGGTCTGTCCGTCGGCCAACTGGAGTTGCGCCTTGAGCTCTGCTGAGGGCTGCACCGCCTCCCGACAGTGAGTGCAGAGACGTCGCGCCAACCGTTGCGCCGCGATGAGGACCACGCCGGAGGCCACGAGGAAGGGCTCCACCCCCATGTCCACCAAGCGCGTGATTGCCCCGGCCGCGTCGTTGGTGTGCAGCGTCGAGAGCACCAACTGTCCGGTGAGACTGGCCTTCGTGGCAATGTCGGCGGTCTCGCCGTCGCGGATCTCCCCCACCATAATGATGTCCGGACTCTGCCGCAGTAGCGCCCGCAGGCCACTCGCAAAGGTGAGCCCAATCTCAGGGTTGACTTGCAACTGGGTGATGCCATCGAGCTGATACTCCACGGGATCTTCAATCGTCATAATGTTACGTTCCGGGAGGTTGAGCTGGTTGAGGACCGCATAGAGGGTGGTGGTCTTGCCGCTCCCCGTTGGGCCGGTCACGAGCAACATGCCGTAGGGATTGGCCACCGCCTGGGTGAGCTGCTGCATCGGCTCGGGGGAACAGCCCAGTTGGTCTAAGCCGAGCTTGAGCGCGGTGCGATCCAACACACGCAGGACCACTTTGCCGCCGTGGAAGATCGGCAGCACCGACACGCGAAAATCAATCTCGCGCTTGTCGTGCTGGAGTTTAAAGCGCCCATCCTGCGGCAGCCGCCATTCGGTGATGTTGAGTCCAGCCAGGATCTTCAAGCGCACCAGGATCGCATTCTGCTGCGCTTTCGGCACCGTGAACGCTTCCTGCAGTTGGCCGTCCACACGGTAGCGCACGCTCAATAGGTGCTCGCCAGGTTCGAGATGGACGTCGCTGGCGCGGCGTTTCAGGCCCTCCTGGATAATGAGGTCTACCATCCGTACGATCGGCGCCTCTCTGCTCGCCGCGATCGTGTCTTTGAGGTCCACCGGTCCGGCCGTCGGCAGACTCAGCCCTTCGCGACTGCGATCCAGCTCCTCGACGAGCTCTGAGATGCGGCCTTTGTCGCTTTGATAGCACCCATCAATCGCGCGGAGGATGTCGTTCTCGCTGCTCAGGACCGGATCGAGGTCGTGATGCGTCAGCGCCCGAATGTCGTCCATCGCGAACACGTTGAGCGGATCAGCCATGGCCACGACGAGCCGGTGGCCCAATTTGGAGATGCCGATCAAGCGATACTGCCGTGCGAGCCGTTCCGGGATGAGTTTGGCCACCGCGGGATCCACTTTGAATTTCGCGAGGTTCAGCGGCGGGATGCCGAGTTTTTCCGCCAGGAGACTTAACCACTCGCGCTCCTCGAGGGCCCCCTGCCGCACGAGAATCTGCGTGAGACTCCCTCCCTGCTGCCGATGGGCCGCGAGGGCCTGCTGGAGTTGGCGCTCGGTCACCAGGCCGCTCGAGACGAGGAGCTCCGTGAACTGCTTGAGGACGGAGGTGGTCGTCATCACTCGAAGCGCTCTCCCATCGTGGTGCGCGCAATTTCTCCGGCGGTGGTAACGCCTGCCTGAATCTTGGCCAGCCCGTGTTCGCGCATCGTCTGCATCCCCACGCGACGCGCCAGTTGCTCGATGTCATGTTCGCGGCCATGCTGCGCAATGGCCTCGCGGATCTCAGGAGTGACGACCAGCACCTCGGCGATGATTTCGCGCCCGCTGTAGCCGGTCTGGAAACACGCGGGACAACCGCTCCCCTGCCAGACGGTGAGGGGATGGCCGTTGGGATCGCGGAACCCCAACTGTTTAACCATCGCAGGCGAGAGCGTTTTTTCTTGGCGGCAGCGCGGACAGATCTTGCGCACCAACCGCTGGGCGATGGAGGCGGTCAGCGTCGAGGCCAGCAGGAACGGCTCGACCCCCATGTTGAGCAGGCGCGTGACTGCGCCGGCCGCGGTTGTGGTGTGCAGCGAGGAGAGGACTAGGTGGCCGGTCAGCGCGCTCTTGATGGCCATGTCCGCGGTTTCGCCGTCACGGATTTCGCCCACCATGATGATGTCGGGATCCTGTCGGAGGATGGAGCGCAGGGCGATCGCAAAGGTTAAACCGATGTCGGGCTGCACGGTCACTTGGTTGACACCGGCCAACTGAAATTCGACCGGATCCTCGACGGTCACCAAGTTTTTGTCAGGCGTTTGGATGTGGCGCAACAGCGCATACAAGGCGGTGGTCTTGCCGCTCCCCGTCGGACCACAGGCGAGAATCAACCCGTAGGGCCGCTGGGCACATTGTCTCAGGCGCGGCAGGTCCTGCTCGGCAAAGCCCAGGTGGTCGAGGCTGAGCCGCACATGCTGTTTATCGAGGATGCGGAGGGCGATTTTCTCGCCGAACGTCGAGGGGATCACCGAGACACGGAAGTCCACCGGCCGGTTGTTGATCGTCAACAGAAACCGGCCATCTTGCGGCAACCGATGCTCCGCGATGTTCAAGATCGCTATCACTTTCAAGCGGGAAATCAGGGCCGCCTGGACATGCTTTGGCGGCGCCTCGACCTCATGGAGCACGCCATCAATGCGGTACCGCACGCGCAGTTTCGTCTCCAGGGGTTCCACCAACACGTCGCTGGCATGCATGTGGACCGCATTCGTCAGCAAAATCTCCGCCATCTTGACGACAGGCGCTTCCGCCGTCAGGCTGGGGAGCGCCGCCAGTTCCGTGCTGGCCGCCTGGGCTTCGGCCTTCGAGCGCTGGATGTCCTGGACCAGTCCCTCGAGCTGGGTATCGGTGGCTTCGCCGTAGAGTTGGTCAATGGTGCGCTGGATGTCATCCGACGTCGCGATGATCGGATTAATGGTCAGTCCCGTCAGTTGGGCCACCGCATCAATGGCAAACACGTTGAGGGGATCTGCCATCGCCACCGTCAGGGTGTTCCCCAGTTTGGAGATGGGGACCACGTGATGCCGACGGGCCACATCGCGCGAGATCAGTTGCGTCACCGACGGGTCCGTGCGGTAACGCGTCAGGCGAATCCGCGGAATTTCGAGGCCCTGGCTGAGGGCGCTCATCAAATCGGGTTCCTTGACGTAGCCCAACTTGATCAGCGTCTCGCGCAGACTCCCCCCCTCGCTGCGCTGCACGCGCACCGCGTCATCGAGCTGCGCTTGGGTGAGCAGCCCGTTGGTGATGAGGATGTCTTTGAGGCGATCTTTGAGCGAGACCATCGTCGTGGCGCAACGCCCTCCCTCGTTACGACGCCGTCGCGGTCGGTGACCGGCTGTTCCGATAGTAGCGATCAATGGCCTTGTTGATGTCGGTGGCCGTGCTCACAAACGTCTGCACCGTGCACTTCGTCAAGGTCTCGATGTCTTCCACCGCTTGGATGTTCAGGGGATTGGCCATCGCGATCGTTAAGCCCTTGCCCATGTGATCAATGGGGATCAAGCAGTACTGGCGCGCCACATGTTCGGGCACCAGTTCGATGGCCGCCGAATCAATGTCCATCGTCTCCAGCGGCAGGTACGGAAACCCGTACTGGGCCGTGATGGCCTGGGCGATTTGCTCTTCGGTGGCAAAGCCCAGCTCAACGAGGACTTGACCGAGCAGTCCCCCGCGGGCCTTCTGGGTGGTGCAGGCGTGATCCAACTGTGCCTGCGTAATCACCCCGCGCTCCAGCAGGAGCTGACCGAGTTGTTTGGAAATGACCCGCCGCATGACCATCCCAACACGCTCCGTTATACGACGCCGCCCACTTTGAACATCCGCCGCAACTCCTCGGGATCCGAGGAGCGTCCCAACGCTTCCTCCGAGTGGATCAACCGATTCGCGCAGAGGGTGTAGAGCGATTGGTTCATCGTCTGCATGCCTTCTTTCTGATGGGTCTGAATCACCGAGTACATCTGGTGCACCTTCTGCTCGCGAATCAGCGACCGCACCGCATGATTGGCGATGAGGACTTCAGAGGCCAGCACGCGCCCGCGCGTATTTAACCGCGGGATGAGCTGTTGCGAGAGCACGCCCAACAGGACAAAGGAGAGCTGCGTGCGCACCTGGTTCTGCTGGTGGGAGGGAAACACGTCAATGATGCGGTTAGTCGTCTGGACGACGTCTGACGTGTGCAGGGTCGCCAGCACTAAGTGGCCGGTCTCGGCGATGGTCAAGGCGGCCTCGATGGTCTCGAGGTCGCGCATCTCACCGATGAGGATGACATCCGGGTCCTGGCGCAGGACGTGCTTGAGCGCTTGCCCAAACGACTGGGTGTCGCTGCCCACTTCTCGCTGATCAATGAGGGCCTGCTGATTCTCATGCACGTATTCAATCGGGTCTTCGATCGTTACAATGTGGCACGCCTGCTCCCGGTTGATCATGTCCACCATCGAGGCCAGGGTCGTAGATTTGCCGCTGCCGGTCGCCCCGGTCACCAAGACCAACCCCCGCGGCTTGCGGCAGAACTCGGTGACCACCGGCACTGGGAGCCCGCACTCCTCAAAGGTCAAGATGCGGAAGGGCAACATCCGGATCGCGACCCCCATGGCTCCCCGTTGGAAAAAGTAGTTCGCCCGGAAGCGAGCCTGCCCCTCTACGGAAAAGGAGAAATCGAGCTCCCGCGCCTGCTCAAACTGCTGGATGCGGGTGGGCGTGAGCAGGGTGTAGGACAACCGCTGGACATCCTCGGCTGACAAGGGATTGCACTCGAGGGGGACCAGGCAGTCATCAATGCGGACGTGCGGGGGCTCCCCCATCGTCAGGTGGAGATCCGACGCACCTTGCTCCACGGTTAACCGGAGCAGGGTCTCCATCGTGACCGGTGCCGCCACCGGAATCGAGGTCGGAATCTTGCTCGCTACCGTCGTCATCATCAGCTCCTCGCGTTACAGGTTCCGTACGTTATGTCGTCCGCACGTGTTGCGGCACGTTACGCCACCACGCAATTTTTCCCACGGATTTTGGCATCGCCAATCGCCTCCTGGGCTTTCGCGACGAGATCCTCGGCAGTCACCCCATCAATCGGGTTCTCCGAGACTCCGCCCGACAGGGTGATGCGGCGGGTGATATCCGTTTCCCCGCTGAAGGCGAACGCCACGCGCTTGCGCACCGCCTCGGCCAACTCGGCCGCCTGCCGCTTGTTGCGCTCAGGGAGCAACATCGCAAACGCATTGCCCCCGAAGCGCCCCACGCGATCCACCTCCGTCACGCTCTCCAGCAAAATCCAGCCCAGTTTTTTCAGCATCCGCTCCGTCTCGGTCTTGCCGTGGAGGTCGCAGTAGTGCTGGAACTCGTCAATCTCAAATAAGACAAACGCGCACGGCCGCTGATACGCGATCGCCCGCTTGATCTCCTCATCGAGGCGCGTGCGCACGTAGTGCTCGTTGTAGAGGCCGGTGAGCTCGTCTTTGACGGCGAGTTCCCCTGTCTCGCGCACCAAGCGATCGTTCTCGACGGCAATCGCGATCTGCTTGGCAAACACCGTCAGCAGCTCCAGGTAGTCGGGGGTGAAGGTGTAGCCCAGCGCATGGTTCCCCACGCCGAGGATACCGATCTCGTGATCGCGAATCACCACCGGCTGGATGGCGACGTTCGCTCCCCCGAGGCGCTCGTAGAGATCGCGCAGCTCCTCCGTCGGCCGCTGCTGATCATCAATGAGCGCGGTCAGGGGCTTGAGCTGAATGCCCGACAGGATATCGGGGTTCATGTTGTAGACCGCCTTCAGCTCCAACCCACCAAAGCGCTCGCGCACCAGATGGAGAAACGCGAAGGAACCCTCCTCGATCATGGCAAGCTGCTTGAGGGCGAGCTCCAAGATCATCTCCAAATCCGCCGCCTGCGAGACGAGGTTCCCCACTTGGAGAATCCCGGCCATCGCCAACGTCCGCTTGTGGATCTCGATGTTGATGACCTTGCTCTGCTCGCTGTACTGGCGCAGCTCTTCCATGTGCTTGCGCGCGCGCAGCGTCAGTTGGTTCAGGGCGGCGCTGATATCGCCCAACTCGTCTTCCCGCTTGACCTCGACCACCTGCTCGAGGTTCCCGCCCGCCATGGTGCGCGCGCCGCTGGCGATCTCCAAGATCGGCCCAATGATACCACTCACAATGCGCAGGCCAGCAGCGACCATCACCGAAGCCGCGACCAACAGGAGAAAGACCCACCAGAAGAAATACACGTCGCTCTGGGCGACTAAGTCTAACGCGGTCACGATGACCGATTTGGTCCCTGGTAAGAGGAGCGCTGCGAAAATAAAGAGCACTCCGAGCGGGACAACCACCATCAGACCGATGACGGCAAATAACTTGTGCCGCAACCCACTGGGCATGAGTGACAAGGACTTCAAGAGGTTACCCACTGGAGATCCCTCCCCCCTGCGTTGGTGTGATCTGCTGCCGGAACTGTTGCATCGCTTCCACGATGCGGAATTCGAGCTCATGGCTGGAGGTCAAACCCTCGCCGGTGAGTTCGAGTCGCCGCAACACATTGACCATGGCGGAGAGAATTTCGGTGCGGGAGAGCTTGACCCCTGCTGAAAACAATGCATCTTTGCCCAGCCGATCAAGAAAATCGAGCTGGTCGCGGTTTAAGGCCGCAATGACCCGGTGAGCGCGTTCATGGTTGGTGCGCATCGAGACTCTCACACAAGAAACCCTACCTCCATTCGAGGTAGGGTCTTCGCTCCTCCTACACCCGTCTGGCAACCCGACTACCTTCGGCAGTCGTTCGGCGTGAGGCGTTCAGTGTTCGGAGCATTGTTTGCCGAACGCCGAACTCTGCACGCTGAACGACCACGAGTCGAAGGCTCGTAGTTTTGTGCCCCCGCCTTACGACGGGTTTACCTTGAGCAAACGGTTCGTCCTGAACACAAGCTACCATAACTATACCACACAAAACCGCAGCGCATCAAGACTACTTTGTCACTTTGTGTGTTTGATACGAGATGACACAACGCCTGATCTACCAGAGGGTTAAAAGCGTGGGCCCCAGCGGCGCACACTGTCTAACAGGCCCACAGCGATCCACGTCGTCAGGATGGCTGAGCCGCCGTAGCTGATGAGCGGGAGCGGAATGCCCACGACCGGTAGCAGCCCCATCGTCATCCCGATGTTGACGACGACATGGTAGCCCACCAGAGCGGTGAGCCCGGCTGCCAGCAACCGTCCTGGTAGCTCGCGCACCAGGTAGGTGGTGCGCCACGCCTCCATCAACCAGGCGGCAAAGAGCCCGAGCAGCACCACACTGCCGACGAAGCCGAGCTCCTCAGCCATGACCGCAAAGATGAAATCGGTGTGACGCTCGGGGAGGAAGTTGAGCTGACTCTGGGTGCCGGCCATCCAGCCCTTCCCGAGGAGCCCGCCAGAGCCGATCGCGATGCGTGCCTGGATCGTGGTGTAGCCAGCGCCGAGTGGATCCACATGCGGGTTGATGAACGTCAAGAGGCGCAACCGCTGGTACGCTTTCAGCACATGCCATCCGATGGGCAGCAAGAGCGCCGCCAGACCCACCAGGGCCCCGAAGAACCGCAGCGGCACACCAGCCACCCACAGCATGGCGAGGATGATCCAGAGAAACACCGAGGCACTCCCCAAATCCGGCTGGAGAAACGTCAGGCCTGCGGGAATCGTGCCGATGCCGAGGAGTGTCACGACCGTGCGCCAATCGGCGCGTTGCCCTCCAGCGCATCGGTCACCCAAGATCCGGGCGGCCAAGAGGACGGTGGCGACCTTCGCCAGCTCGACCGGTTGAAACGTGAGGGGCCCGAGGGCGAGCCAGCGGGTGGCGCCATGCGCCATCCGCCCCATCACCAGACTGAGCCCTAGCAACACCACACAACCAACGTACAATGGCAGCGAGCCATCCAGCCAGCGTTGGTAGTTGAACAGGCGAGCGCCCCAGCACGCGCCCAGCCCCACGAGCAGCCAGCAACTCTGCCGCACCACCAGCGTCCAGCCCAGGTGATGCGAGGCAGAACGAAGGATGATGAGCCCCGCGCCCATCAGGAGGAGTGTCCAACCAAGGAGTCTGCTGCGCTCCATCGTGTTCATGAGGCGTCAGGTGTGGTGTAGTGTTGCTGGATGAACTCAGCGATGCGCTGGACCAGTTGTGCTGGCAACCGCCCACCCGAACCGCCGAACTCAAACAGGACCGCCACTGCGGCTTGGGGATGTTCCACTGGTGTCACAGCAATCATCCAGGCGTGCGACTCCCCCGCCCGATGCGTCTGGGCGGTTCCGGTCTTGCCGGCGAGCGACAACCCCGCCTTCCAGGCGCGATGCCCTGTCCCGTCTGGCGAGGCGACCGCATCCACGAGGCCGTCCATGAGGGCCTGGCGCGTCGTGGGACGCAAGCCCACGGCCTGCGCCGCGGTCCTCTTCACCACGATGGCACCAATCCGTTGAACCACGTGTGGAGGAATGAGCCATCCTCCGTTGGCGACGGCCGCGACGAGCCGCGCTGCCTGCAGCGGGGTCACGAGCAACGTGCCCTGCCCGATGGCGAAGTTCGCGGTGTCGCCCTCGTACCAACTCTCGTGCAGCCGCTGACGTTTCCAGCTCCGGCTCGGCACCGCGCCCTGCTGCTCCCCTGGCAGATCAATGCCCGTGGCCTCGCCCAATCCGAGCCGTTCGGCCCAGCGCGTGAGCGGATCAGGCCCGACTGCGAGTCCCACGTGGTAGAAGAACACGTTGCAGGAGTGGGTCAGGCCTTGACGGAGCAACTGCTGGCCGTGGCCATCCACATTCCAACAGTGAAAGATCCGCTGGCCCAACCGCAACTGGCCGGTGCAGGTAAATGTCGTCGTAGGCGTCACCGCGCCTGTCTCGAGCGCCGCGCTCGTGGTGACGAGTTTAAACGTGGAACCAGGAATGTAGGTGCCGCTGATGGCGCGATTGAGCAGCGGCTGGCGCTGATCGCGCAACACCGTGAGCGCCGCCTCGCGCTGCGGTGACAGGAAGCTGTCCGGATCAAAACTGGGCGCACTCACCAACGCGAGGACCTCTCCCGTCGTCGGCTCCAGGACAACGCACGCTCCCGCATGTCCCTCGAACGCCTGGGCAATCAGTTGTTGGAGTTCTCCGTCCAGGGTGACGGTGAGCGGCTTGCCTGGCACAGGATCCTGCTGGTTGAGGACGCGCACCTGACGCCCGCGGTTGTCCACTTCCACCACCAGCCCGCCAGACTGCCCCCGGAGGTAGGCATCGTAGGTGGCTTCCACACCCGCCTTGCCCACCCAATCATGCAGCCGAAAGCCGTACGCCCGCAAGTGCGGCAACTCCTCCGCGCTCATGGGCCCAATGAATCCCACCACATGCGCGGCCGCTGCGCCGTAGGGGTAGGTGCGCTTCGCCCGCGGCAGGACGACGAGGCCTGGGAGTTCGTGCCGGTGCTCTTCCACGCGCATGACAACCGCGAGCGGCGCATCCGGCAGTAACACCGCGGGCCGAAACGGCCAACTCTGCTGCTTGGCTAACTGTTCTCGCAAGGTGGTGAGGGACTGCTGCGTCAGGTGTGCCAGCCGCGTCAACACAAACTCGACATCCGGTGTTTCCTGCGGCACCAACGCCACATCAAAGCTCAACTGATTTGTGGCCAACGGACGCCCAAACCGATCCAGGATCACCCCGCGCGGCGCCTCAATCGGCACCAGGCGCACTGCATTGCGCTCCGCCTGCTCGCGGTAGAACCCCCCGCGCCCCAGTTGGAGGTAGCCCAAGCCCACGAGGAGCACCGTAAAGGCCACCGCGCCGAGGCGCCCTAACCACCGCAGACGAAACTCTGGCTCACGTGGCATGCCACGCCTCGTGCACATCCACCCAGCGAGGGGCCCAGCGCGCCCAGGCCCAGGCCACCGTGAGGGTCACGATGGTCTGCCCCATGAGAAATGAGAAGCTCCACCGGCGTGGAGCAGCGGTGTCACTCCAGGCCACGAGCCACGTCAGCCCGTGCCACGCCATGACGATGAGCCACGCGACGACGAGGTACACCGGCAGTCGCTCGGTGTACCACTGAGAGCGCAACGCACCGAGGCCAAACCCCACGAGTAACCAAAAACCCAACAGGAGGAGCGGATGGCCAGGCACACAGGCCACGACGAGCCAGCCAAGCACGGCTGCGAGGAGACCGCTGCGCTGAGCATCCCCGCGCAACGCCACGTAGGTCAGCAGCACCAGGACCAGTTCAGGCCGGAGGGCAGGAGGAAGCGTCGTCGGCAGCACCTGCCAGAGCCCACACAGGACACACACCACCCACAACGGCAGACGGCGCTTCAGGGACTGAGGAGGCATGTGACTTCTGCCAGTTGACCTAACCGGGCGCTGGGCTCCAGCACCGCCTCGCGGTAGAGCCCGGAGGCATGCGTCTGGACGCTTTGCACGCGCCCCACGCGCAATCCTTGCGGAAAGAGTCCGCCCTGCCCAGAGGTGAGCACGTCATCCCCTGGTTGGATTGCACTCTCCACGCGGACGTAGAACAACCGGAGCCGATGCAGACCGTCACCTTGGACGATCCCCTGATCACTGGTGCGCACGACGACCGCGCCCAGGCGCACGTCAGGATCAGTGATCAGCCGGACGAAACTGGTGGCGGCGTCCACCTCGACGATTTTACCCACCACACCATCAGGCGCAACTACCGGCGTGCCGACGGTCAACCCCTCGCGCTGTCCCTTGTTGATGAGGAGGACGCGGTTCCATTGCGTCGGATCGCGGGCCACCACGCGCGCCACCACGGTGCGGAACGTGGGGTGTTCTTCACTGAGGCGCACGAGCGCGCGCAACCGCGCATTCTCCGCCTGCAGGGCTTCAGCGTCGAGCATGGCCTGGGTGAGGGTCGCGACCGTGTGACGGAGGGTTTCGTTCTCAGCGCGGAGACGCGGGTAGTGCGAAAGGTCAGCGACCGGAACGATCAGGTAGGACAGCACTCCGAGCGGGATGCGGAGCAACGCCAACGTCGGGGTGAGCAGGATCCCCTGGACCACCAGCCCTGCCACCCACAGACCAAGGATCCACGCCAGGCGCCGTCGCCACTTCACATTTCAAGCTTCGTGGAGACTGTGGCATCCCTCCAGTAGTGGAGGTGCTCCACAAATTTGCCCGTCCCCAGTGCCACGGCGGTGATCGGATCTTCGGCGATGTGGACTGGGAGACCCGTTTCCTCGGAGAGCAGCCGATCCAACCCGCGCAGCAAGGCGCCCCCACCGGCCAACACCATGCCGCGCTCGATGAGGTCAGACGCGAGTTCCGGCGGCGTTTTGTCGAGGGTCATCCGCACCGAGTCTACAATGGCCCGGATGGGTTCGGCCAAGGCATCGCGAACTTCTTCCGAGGTGACCGTGACCGCCTTGGGCAACCCTGAGACCAAATCCCGCCCCCGCACCTCCATCGTCAGCTCCTGCTCCAGGGGATAGGCTGAACCGATGCGCAGCTTGATGTCCTCGGAGGTCCGCTCCCCGATCATCAAGTTGTACGTCTTCTTCAAGTGCTCGATGATCGCCATGTCCATTTCATCGCCCCCGATCCGGATGGAGCGCGAGAAGACGATCCCCTTGAGCGAGATGACCGCAATTTCTGTCGTGCCACCGCCGATGTCTACAATCATGTTGCCGCCGGGTTCGTTGATCGGCAGCTCCACCCCCACGGCCGCGGCCATCGGTTCTTCGACCAAGTGGACCTCGCGGGCACCCGCGTGCAGCGCGGAATCGCGCACGGCGCGTTTTTCCACCTCGGTAATCCCTGAGGGAATCGCGATGACCATGCGCGGATGCCGAAAGAGCCGGTGATCGTGCACCCGTCGGATGAAGTGGCGCAGCATCTGCTCGGTGATCTCAAAATCGGCGATGACGCCGTCTTTCATCGGCCGGATGGTGATGATGTTACCCGGCGTGCGCCCGAGCATGCGCTTCGCCTCTTCCCCCACCGCCAAGACTTGATTCGAGCCGCGGCGGATCGCGACCACCGAGGGTTCGCAGAGCACAATCCCCGATCCCTTGGCGTACACCAAGGTGGTGGCGGTACCGAGGTCAATCCCCATGTCGTTCGAAAAATAGCCGTGGAAGAACTGGGCGAGTTGTGTTGCGGATTGCTGGAGCCATTGCCACAGGCGTTGTAACACGCGAAACTCCTTAAGTCTACCGGAGAAAGCGGGCTGCTCTTGCGGTAGAGGTAGTGTACCAACTGGCAAGGGTCACGTCAATAGGTCTTAGAGCGCCTAACAAATACCCCCAGGGCCGCGC
>Ga0137796_10001261_pt1 | contig 14652 bp, 13 predicted proteins | sample OV2TP3_FD_97704 | JGI IMG/M metagenome (GOLD analysis project Ga0137796, IMG submission 97704)
CATGGTAAAACTTTTGCTCGTGGGTTCGTGGACTACTTTTTTAGTTGCTTCATCAAACTTAAACTCGCTACCATCTGACATAAAATTCGTTACTTTCTTCCCGTATTCCTCGCCATCCGTAATGACATACTCTGTCGTTTGATCTCGCTTCTGAGGCTTTGTCATGTCAACGCCATAGAAAAACCCTCGATCGAGTGCCGCGATCTTAATAAACATTCGCCTCTCGTCTCTGTGGTAAGGTGTGTCCTTCTGATAAAAGCGGATCAAAGAAAAGCCCACTTCATTCTGAAATGGCGTGATGGTCTCGTCCGACTCTTGGCGTGTATAGAGATTTGCAAATTCTTGAGGGGTCATATCATTTTGAATTCTGGAGACAATACTGAAGAAAAACCATGACGATGTTCATCATAAGAAGCGCATCCGAAGCTGTTGCATCTTTCATTGTTGGTTTTGCCGTGCTATTGGTTGCTCGTTCTGAAACGATAAACCCCTGAATTACATTGATCAGCGGTTCAGTAAATCGGTTAACAGGGATTAAGCCCTTACTTTTCGCTTCCTGAAATAACTTACCAACTTCACCCTTTCCGCTTTTACCTTCCTCGCCGGCTAAAATTTGCAAAAATCTCTGTACTACACCATGAGCTTTTGTGATAGCTTCCGGATAATTTTCTTCTCTGTAATCCTGAAACATTTTTGCCAAATCGTTGCTAACCGACTTCCATTTCGGATCGGATAGAACGCGAAGTGTCGGCTCATAAACTTCGGCCGTAATTTTTTCGTCTTGTCTCGGCACAAATCCATTTCTCGTAACTATCTGATTAACAGCAAATTGCTCAAAAATATGGTTTAGGCAATTGGCAAGTCTATCAAATTTATCAAATGCTTCCTCAATCAGTTTTTTGCGTTCAGTTTCATCGGTTGCTTCAGAAGCTCGCCCATAATCGAAGCCGTCAATGTAGCAACCGACAAACTTGCTCAACATCCGAAAAACCATCGCATCTGATTTTTCTTGGAGGAAGATATGTTGAAAATCCAACAGAGCTGCTTTTTGTCGTTCGTGTTCATTCCCGTATCCGCCGCGATAATGATCACGCTCTGGTTTTATGTTATGGAGATGTCGGCCTGGGCATTGGCGTAAAAAGGCGTTGTTTAAATACTCTATTGTTTGCAAAATCTCGGAAGAGTAATCGTTTAACCATCCGTTGTTTTTTATTTGCTGGTAGGCAATCCTCTTTTCGTCGTCAGAAAGATCGCGCCATTGTCGAAGCGTAAGTATCGGTTGAATACTCTCCTCGACGCGAGGATCATCTTGTCCGTAAAGTAAGAATTTAGGTAACTTTATCATAACTAACTAAAATCTAATGGCTTCCATTGATCCTTATCAACGCTGTCATATTTTTCTGCGTCCGAAAGATACCACGCGCCGAGAAGCGGTTGGGCGATGCCGCCGACCAACTTTTTCCCTTTCATGTTTTGCGCTTTGATGTAGCGGGTTAAGGCTTCAGCTTTTGGTTTTGCGTCTTTGGCGGTAAAACCGGATTTGGTATCGTAAATGCCGATTATGCCGTCTTTGAAGCCAACGATATAATCAGGGTAGAAGGCAGCCTCAAAGCCAGTTTCCGGATCGGTGTAAGCCACAGCAAAATACTGCTCAAGCGATTTGCCATTTTTATACCACCACACCACCGACTTTGACTTTTTATTTTCAAGCAACGCCTCAAAATCTTTCTCCGGCTGGGTGCGCTTGGTGTAGAGCAGGACTTTATCGGCATCTTTTGCCGACACCATGATTGCTTTATCAGTGTCTACCAATTCGTAACTCTCGTTGAAATACTCGACCTCCGGCACGTTCCAAACGTACTCCTTACGCCGTTGCTTCGCTTCTTTCTCCTTTTTGTCGACTTCCTTAAATCGCTCTTTCGCACGATCGATTATGTGCTTGAAAATCTTTTGATTTTCTTCTGAACAGACAACAATACGCTGGATTACCAATCGGCTCTCCGGCTCATAACCGAGGAATTTGTCGAACCACGCGTAAATAGCCATTTGAATTTTGGTATGCGACCGCACCGGCGCAAATGGCAAAGAAGTAAGCTTGGCAAAGGCTTCATATGCGCGTTTGATCTCAGACGGATGCACGGCAAATATGGCCTTGTCGCGCCCGATCACTTCTTTCTGTGCTTGTTCGTCAAGATTTTCAATTACAGCGTCGGAGATAATAACTCTCGTTAATTCTTCCGGCAGGAGATCGAGTTTCACATCGGCCTTTTTCTTGGCTTGTGCCGGACTGTCTTTTTCGGTGATGCCAAAATACTTGTTGGCCTCGTCATAAAACAATTTACGGAACGCGAGCGTGAGATCGCCGTAATCGATGCGGCTCAAGTATATGGATTGCAGATTTACCGGCTTGTACGAGTCTTTGCGCACGGCGCGGTGGATTTTGAAATAACCCTCGCTGTCCCCATCATGCGCAACAGTCACACGGGGAAGATTGGTATAAACGTACGCCTGATTGAGCGTTTCCTGCTCGTAGTGTTTGGCCTGTGGCATGCGCATAATCCGGCCGACAGTTTGGATCTCAAACCGCTCGACCTTGATATCGCGGAACATGAGAAGTATTTGCGCACGCGGACAATCCCAGCCAAGCGCGATAGCCTGCTTGAAAATAAGCACTTCAATAGGCGAGTCATTATAGGAGATTTCGTCAAAAATTTCTGCGGGGTCGTGTCGGTCGGAAAGCCACACACCGAGTTTTTCATTGTTAACGGTAATGCCTTTTCCTCTCAAGTAATCCTCAATCTGCATGAGCTTGCTTGCGTCAAGCGCACTCGTGGTTTTTGACTCGCTTGGCAGCTGGATGAGCAAAAGCGGATTTACATTGATGCCTTCTTTGCGGTAAAGCTCGGCGAGCTGTTCACGCTTGGCGAGCGCTGCGGCGAGAATTACCTTGTCTTCCGTGTTTTTGAAATCGCTGTACTTGGCGATCGCTTCGTTAATAACAGTCGCGGTCTTGATCATGCCTTCCTTCACCACATCTTCGAACCGGACGGAAACGTATCCGGCATCGCCGACCTCAATCTCTTCTACCGGCGGCACAACGGCGGGCGTTGCGGAGATTTCCAAAATGAGTTTAGGTCCAATCACACCCTGCACCAATTCCTGTGACTTCTTTGACCAGTAATGGTAATGGCTCTCGTCGACAATCAATATAATTTCCTGCCCGTCTTTTTTAGTATTAGCGACGACATTCGGGAGATTGCGGTCAAATTCACTCTCGCGCATGAACAAATTGGTAAACTCACCGGTTGTGCGGTCTTGTTTGATGAGACTTTCCCAATTCACAAAAACAATCTGATTTTTGCTGAAGCGATTATCAGATAGCTCGTCGAGTAGCGCAAATGAATAACGCGAGTCGGCCAAGTAATCCTGAAGTTTCTTTTTACTCTGGACATGCAAATTGTTGCTTGAAATCCAAACAAAAGCATACCGACCAGGCGTTTCGGCATTAGAAAGCTGACGGAGGAGTTCAGCGGCCATGATGGTCTTACCCGATCCGGTCGGTGCTTTGAGTATGCAAATGCGCGTGCCATTTTTGCTCAAAAGCGTCTGCGCTTTAGCGAGAAGTTTAGAAACCGCGTTTTGTTGGTAGGTTTTGAGTGTCATAGGTTTATTCGTCTTTATCCTTATCTCCAAACAACCGGCGATACACCTCGAGGATGGACTCCGGTATCGGACAAAGCGTGTGATCTACTTCAAGATTTTCAAAATCCTCGGCGTGGTCGTCGTTGGATAGGGAAAAGACGTAAATGTGCGCTGGCAGTTTGAGCGCGTCTAGCTTTTTTCTAAAATCAGTCACGCTCTCTAGGTCAAAAAGAATACCGGTGTTAACTTTCCCGTCGGTGTAAATCTTAAATTCCTTATTGTCGTATTTTTTGGTAAAGGTGTTCTCACGCACACAGATCATCTCTGTGGATCGCTTCACGAGCTCGCGACGAGCGTTGTCTGAAACCTCATCACGAGGCACAAATGCTGTTTTGAAGTAACGAACGTTGGCCGGAATACCGGTGATATCCGGCAATTCCTTCACGCCATCGATCACCTTTTTAATGCGAGGATACGTTACTTCTTCCGCGATATTGTTTTCGTTGTTTGTGCAGAGGATAAACTGACGATGACCGTCATCTTCATTGTTAAAAGCTAAAACTGCGTGGCCGGTGGTTCCAGAGCCGGCAAAGAAGTCGAGCACTAGCGCACGTGGTTTATCTTTGATAACGGCAAAAATACAATCATAAACAGTCCAGAGCGATTTCGGAAAATCAAAATCGCAACCAGGCAAAATTTTTCTAAGCAGCTTAGTGCCATATTCGCTCGCATCATATCGCTTGTCTGTCCAAACAGTTTTATACGTGCCGTAATCTTTCGCAATCATTACTTGGAACACGCTGTTTCTTCCGTTTTTCTTAAGTTGTAGTATATCCTTTATTTCTTCGACGCTTTGGCGCGCATACCGCCATTTTCTTTCAATACCATTTTCATCAATCGGCCAAATGTAAATCTTTCCGTCTTTCTTCTTTTCGTTGGCCGATTTTGGGTGGAAATTATCCGGCGCTACATCTCCGAAACCAACAATTTTATCTCCTGAAACAATTACTGGATAAAAACAATTTTTGGCGTCAGTGCGCAATGACTCGTTCCCCCAATTTCTTAAATTTGAGATGTAAATTTCTGACTCAGATAATGCGCGATCGCCAATAACTTTTTTCAATTGCGGAATGACAAAAAGCGCATATTCGTGAGTGTAAGAAAAGTTCTTACCCTGAACGCCTTTTGGATTGTGAATAACTGTTATGGAATGCACTTCGTGAGCAGGAAAAATTTCTTCCAAGAGTGTATGTAAATGAGCTTGCTCGTTTTCATCAATAGCACAAATTAAAACACCGTCTTCTTTAAGTAAATTCTTTGCCAGTAGGAGGCGTTTGTTCATTAGCGAAAGCCATTTGCTATGGCGAAAAGCGTCATTGCTATCGACATAGTTATTGTTGTATTTCCAATTTTGGGCACCGGTATTGTAGGGAGGATCAATGTAGACCACATCAATTTTGCCAGCATGAGTGTAATTCAAAACCGAGAGGGCGTGATAATTGTCGCCCTCGATAATGAGATTGGTCGGCTCATCAGAAGTCTTCTCAATGGCTCGACTCGTGACCTGCTCAAGCACCGGTAACTCTGCCTCGCATTGAACTGCGACGTCTTCGGGCTTATCCTCCCAAACAAGGCCGAATTTTTTCTTTCTTCTTAATTTTCTAACCAAATCAAGAAGTTCTTCTCGCGTATATTCCTCGAGCGGTTTTCCGTTGCCATTGCCGTTTTTGTGGTTTCCGTTTGCCATAGTTATTTTTTCTTTTTCGGTTTTACGTTGCTGGTCTGCTCCAAAAAAGTATCCAAATCCGACTGCTTAATGCGCCATACGCCGATCTTGGATGCTTTAAGCCGACCGGACTCAATGTAACGATTGACCGAGCGCGTGCTAACGCGGAGGATTTCCGCTACTTCCTCGATGGTCAAAAGTTTTTCTGTTGGTTCGCTCATAATGTCGCAAATACCTTATGCTTCATCTTACTCTCATCAATGAGTGATGTCAAAAGTGTCATCAAATGTCGGAGAGCTTGCCCGTGGTTATTGGATAAAACCGGATACTGATTTGATTACAAACTTTGATGTGAATAACATCCTTTCTGGTGTGGCCGTGATTTGCTATACTGAAATTAACAATTGAATACGACAGGGACGTTTTCAGTTTATGGAATACCCTCACCGACCGGTTCTTTCCGTGAGTAATCACTGAAAGAAATAACACGCCGGCCACAGGCTCCAGACTGATCACCGAAACCTTTGCGCATTTGCGCTTTCGTTTTGTGGATCAGCTTGGAGCTTTTTTGCAAAACGGGAGCGCGGAAAGCGGCTCCCGTTTTCAATTGCCAAACCTAACGGGCTCGTAGGCCGCGAGCCAAAAGTAACACAAGAAGTCCCACTATGACTTGTGAAATTAACAGAAACTACACTGGATCGGCTACGCTTGATCCTTCGGGAAGACTTCGGGCTTGAGGTAAGCGATCAGGAACTTCATGCAATCGCTTTCAACCTACTCGGCTATTTCAACGCCCTGCTTAAGTATGACCACGAGGACAAAGCCGGCGCATCGGTTCAGGAAATCAAAAGCTATGAAAATATCTGAACACTTCGAGTACGTCGGCCGGCCAGTGGCCTACTATCCGCGCATGAGCATGTTTCTCGGCTCAGTAAAGGCAACCATTTTCCTCTGCCAATTCCTGTTTTGGAACGGCAAGCAGAAAGACCCGAACGGCTGGATATACAAATCTCAAAACGAGATACGGCAGGAAACCGGCCTGAGTCGGCGCGAACAAGAAACCGCGCGAAAGCAGCTCGCTGAACGTCAGTTTATCGAGCAGAAATATCGTGGTATTCCTCGGCGTCTCTTTTACCGGATCAACCTGAATGTGCTCGACAAAGCATGGGACGATTGGATCAAATCAGCCGATCTGCATTCAGCGCAGGATGGCGATAACGAAACCGACATCCAAGATGAGTGATATGCCCTCCCTATATGCACAAAAACGACACGCCTGCTTGCTCAAGACCGCCATGCTATTACAGAGAGATACCCAAAGAGAACTCAGTAAAAGACGGCATATACCTTTGCGCAAGTGCGCGAAAATGCCTACCCGTTATGACAAAAAGCAAGTAAATAAGAGAAATTCCCGGGAGGGGGTACCCTCTCGTGAGCGGTACCCCCAACCAAAAATCCAAAAGATCTCTCAACTTTTACTCAGCAAGTCCCAATAAGTCCCAATTTTAAAGCCGGTGTATGCCAACCATTGCCAATTTTTTAGGTGGGTGGGTGCCAGCAAGTGCCAATGTTTCAGCCACTGTGGGTATCTCGAGCTTAGCTTGCTGGGAGTATTCGTTTATTGTGTTGTTTTGAACAAAGGTCTCTGAAAATTAACCAATAAAACTATGACGACAAACGAAAAACCAAAAGCCGCAGGTTATGCCCGTGTCTCGTCAAAAGATCAGGAAGACACCGGTTACTCATTGCCGGCTCAGGAAAAGCTCCTGCGGGAATACGCGCTCCGCAACGACTGCGAGCTTGTGAAGGTCTTTGCCATTCAAGAGTCTGCAGCCGGCAAAGTTCAGCGCAAAATTTTCCAAGAGATGATGGCCTATGTTACCAAAGCCAAGATCAAAACCATCATCGTGGAAACAACGGATCGGCTCACGCGCAATTTTGCCGACGTGCCGGTCATCGACAACTGGATCATGGCAAGCGACGAGCACAATATCCATCTCGTCAAAGAAAACTGCGTGCTCCACAAAAACTTAAAATCGCACGAATGGTTTATGTGGCGTGTAAAGGTCGCCACGGCCGAGTATTACGTCAAACTTCTTTCCGAGAACGTAAAGAAAGGGCAAAAAGAGAAACTCGCGCAGGGCTGGCTGCCGACACATTCGCCGATTGGCTACAAGACCGTTGGCGAGAAGGGACACAAAATACACGTCATCGATGAAACGCAAGCTCCATTCGTGCGCAAGATGTTCGAGTTATATGCCACCGGCAACTACTCAGTTAAAAAACTGGCCGATGAGATGTTCGCCATGGGTATGCGCTCGCGTAAAGGATATAAAATCAGCACCGCGCTCATGCATCTGTACATGCGCAATCCGTTCTTCTCCGGTATGAACCGCTGGAACGGAAAAGTTACCCGGGGCGAACATGAGCCGATTATCAGCAAAGAGTTATTTCAGCGCGTGCAGGATATTCTCGACGGCCGGTACGCGCCGCGCTATGCCAAGCACGATGTGCTGTTTAAAGGAGTGTTTCGCTGCATTGAGTGTGGCGGGACAATCTCATGGGAAACGCATAAGGGTTACTGGTACGGCCATTGCAACCATTTCAAAAAATGCACGCAAACCGAATGGTATCGACAAGATTACATAGAAGCACAGCTGGCCGAAAAGATCAGGGCCATTTCCGGACGGAATGATCAGCTGAAGCGGCTCATTGAATGGGTGCAGGATGCGCTCAAAGAAGATCACAGCGAGGAAATTACGCTCCGTGAGAACGCTATCCGCGAGCTGGAACGCCAATATGCAATGGCCAGCCAGCGGCTCGACAAACTCTATGATGACAAGATAGACGGCAAAATCAGCACCGAGTTTTACGAAAAGAAATTTGCCCAATACAAAAAGGAGCAGGAAAATTTGCTCGATAACCTATCCAAGCAAAAAGATGCAAGTCTCAAATACTATGAGGTTGGCGTAACGATCCTCGAGGTGGCCAAGCGCGCGTACGACATTTACCACAGTCCGCGCCGGACACCGGAACAGAAACGCCGGCTCCTCTCATTTCTGTTTGAGAGCATGAAAATCGATGGCAAACAAATTCTCACGCAATATCATCTGCCGTTTTCGCTCATTGCCGGCGTTTCCGAGAAGATTGCCGTGGGAATGACCACAAATTACACTTTCGAACTCGCAAAATTGCCCGTCAATAAAGGAAAAACACCAGCTTTCGCTGATGTTCATCCTACTTGGCTCCGCGGGTAGGATTCGAACCTACGACCAACCGGTTACACGTATCCTCAAGTTTCCGTGAGGGGTGGACTATATCATCACCATAGCGCGAAATCGATCGAACTTTAGGTGCTCCGGTATCTAGTCTCTACGGCGCCCTGCTTGCGCAACTTCAAACTCCCAATCTCTGATTTCTAATTGGTAGTCAGGCGTTGGAATTTCGAAGTTGCGTAAGCTAGGTTCCCACGGTGTTCGCATGTCCTTTTTTGAGGATATAGCCTTCACCGTTATCCCGGAGTTTTTCATCCTGCCGTTTCCGGCAAGAGCTGCAGGCTTCGCCAGCGGCGAACTTCTCACCGCTAATTGCCAACTTTTGTAATTAGCCGTTCGTCGTTCGCAGTTGCTTTAGCTACAGCCGGTCGCTCTACCACTGAGCTACCGCGGAATGTATTTTTTGTCTGTGGTGAGTATAAGTATAGCAGAGTGGGGGACGGGGCGACAAGAGCACGAGCAAGAGCACGGGTTTGACATTGCGATTCTCTGTGGGGTTTCATGGATTGATGCTTGACAGCGATTTTTCTCCTGCTAGGGTATACATACTGTGGTAGACAATAGGGACCAAAAATTTTTCGACAGGCGAGATGATCGGCGAGAGGGCCAACCGCGACCGAAACTTGAGACTTTGCCGCCTCGCGCAACCCACCAGCCCATAGAGCCCGCTAACAACTCGGCAACAAAAGTTATCGTGGTGTTCGTGCTCGGATTTGTGGCGGGCTTTGCAGTCTCGCAAACTTTCTTCGCGACTTTCCAAACTGACACTTCTGGCGTGCCGACAGACGAGGAGGTCGGGGGATATCGCCGTTCAGATGCAGATGCGGCAAAAAGTTTGAGTGGCACACCGGGTGAGCGAAATATGACCGACACACTCGGCGTGAGCAGTTCGGATGGGACCGGTAAGGGCGAAACGGCGTCGAGCATTGGCAAGATTACCTTCGGTCCGAGCGCGATTACAATCGAGAGTCAATCCGCGGGCACGGCGGTCGTTGTCAAGCGGCTTGTTCTGGGGGAGCGGAGTTGGGTTGTCATTCACGAAGACGAGCGCGGACGGCCCGGGCGGATTCTCGGGGCCGGCCGATTCACGTCTGGCGCACACGCAGACGTATTTGTCGAGCTTCTGCGCAATACGGTATCCGGCGGCGTCTACTATGGCATGATCCACATCGACGACGGAGACGATATGTTCGATTCGAAGCTCGATACGCACCTGCCCGACGAAACCGGCAGCCCGATTATGGTTCGCTTTAGCGCGTTGTAAAGATCGTGTATTTTGTATCTCGTAGCTTGTATTTTGTATTGTCGAATGCATCTTGCACGCTACAAAATAGCTGATTAGAAGCAAAACCCCGAGACGGCTCGGGTTTTTCTTTATGAAAAATCACCAGAATAAGAATTCACGCCGCGCTTCGTTTGTATACCTCGACTACGCGGCGACGACGCCGGTTGACCGGCGCGTTTTGCAAAAGATGGCGCCGTATTTTGCGGAGCGGTTTGCAAATACGGCTTCGCTCCATGCATCGGGGCGCCAAGCGAGAGTCGCGCTTGAGTCCTCGCGTGCGATGCTCGCGAAGGTTCTCGGCGCAGAGACACGCGAGATTGTGTTCACGAGTTCTGCGACCGAGAGCAACAACCTTTGTCTGAAGGGTATCACCCGTGCATACCGCGAGCGCGGCAATCACATCGTTGTCTCCGCGATCGAACACGCCTCTGTGCTCGAAGCTGCCCGCGCGCTCGAGCGTGGGGGCTGTGCGCTCACCATTGTGCCCTCTGACCGGAGTGGGCGCGTGAGCGGGGACGCCGTTCTCGCCGCGATTCGCCCCGACACGGTCCTTGTTTCTCTGATGCACGCGAACAACGAAATCGGAACGATTCAGCCGATTAAAGAGATAGCCGCTGAGTTAAAAAAAAATCGTGCTACACATATACCCTCTGACAAATGTCCAATTCCCAATATCCAATTTCCAATTTTTCACACTGATGCGGTGCAGACCTTCGGACGGTTGCCAGTTCGCGTGCGCGAACTCGGCGTTGATTTGCTCACGTGCTCCTCGCACAAAATTTACGGGCCAAAGGGCGCGGCGCTTCTCTATGTTCGTGACGGAGTTAAAATTGAACCTCTCCTCCACGGCGGTGGGCACGAAGATGGCAGGCGCTCGTCCACGATGAATGTTCCCGCGGTGGTCGGTTTTGCCGAGGCGGCTGATATCGCCGAGCGCACGAGGGAGCGCGAGAGTCGTCGTGTTCCGGAGCTCTCGAAGTGGCTCATGTGGGCGATGAGGCGGGCAGTTTCTGATGTAGTGTTCAACGGCGACAGGGAGATGCGCGTGCCGCACATCGTGAACGTCCGCGTGCCTGGCGTCGCGGGAGAGGCGCTGCTTTTTGCACTCGAGAGCCAGGGCTTTGCAGTTTCCGTCGCTTCAGGATGCAGTGCTCTCAAGCTCGAGCCCTCGCACGTGCTTCTCGCATGCGGTCTCTCGCGCGAGCACGCGCTCGAGTCCATCCGCATCTCGCTCGGCCGTCCGACACGCGCGAGCGACATTTATGCGTTTGTGAAAGCGTTTGCGGAGTCGGTGGGGAAGATACGCGCATTGAGCAACAAGCAATAAACGGCAAGCAGTAAGCATACGACACGGTGCTTGCCGCTTGATGCTTGCTGCTATAAAAAAAGTCGTGCGACCCGCAGCTCCTCGTACGAATACTTCTCTCCGAGCGCCTCGCGGGCGGGCGCGAGGCGCATATTCTCTGAGGCGCGCAGTGCCGCTCTCATAGCGGCAAGAGCAGCGGCAGGCGGCGTGAGGTGCGCGATGTCCGGCATAACGCCCTCAGTCTTCATGCGTTCGAGGTGGGTGAGAATGGTCGAGACGGCAAGGCCGCGCTCTGCGGCGATTTTTTCGATCGAGAATTTTTTCTCAAGCAGGCTGCGCGTTTCGGCGAGTGTGGACTCCGAGCTCTGCCGCACTCGTCCATACCCGCCATTCCTCTGCCGCGGCTGTGCGCGAGTGCGGAGATCCTCGGTGTCCCGTGCGGCGCGTTTCTTCCCGTCGAGTACTTCGATGAGAACACGCTCCTGCTCCGCGTGTTTGCCTTCTTCACTGTACTCAGCAATCGCTCGAGCCGTCTCCTCGGAGAGAGAACGGAGATGTGCATCTTGGGCGAGCACTTCGGGACTGACCTCGAGCGCTATCTCATTGAGCCCCATCAGCTTCAGGCCGGAGAGTGAACGCAGACGCGAGAGTGCGACGTAGCCCATACCGGGCGTAAACGCCCGAGAGAGATCAATCTCGGCGCTATCCAGCGTCATCCCCTGGCTTTTGTGCACGGTGATTGCCCACGCGAGCCGCAGGGGAATTTGCTCAAGCGAAGCGATAGTCCGCCCGTCCTCCTCAAGGCGCCACTCCTCGCGCAGGGCAAGTATTCCCCGTCCGTCGCTTGTGCGCACAAGGGGCAACGTGGTCTTTTGCTCAAAGCTCTCGACGCGGCCGAGCGTGCCGTTGACATAGCCCGCCTCTGGATTATTTTTGACAAACATGACTGCGGCGCCGCGCTTGAGCTCGAGCTCCTCCGGAGCAAGGCAGCTTGCCTTGAGATTCTCGACAAGTCGCTTGCGGCCCGTGGTGCTCATGCTATAGCGCTCGCTTTTCCCCTCGATTCTCGCGAGCTCGCGGGCATTCAGCGCGTCAACGTCAATGTTATGCGTGTAGAGTTTTGTCGGCGCTACGTCACCTGCGGGCTCCCGCCGGTAGCGCGTGCGGAGCGGTACTCTCGTGTGCTCGCCTGCTGTGCCGCTCCGGATGTCGCCGAGCACCGAGAGCAGTGGGTCATCGCCCTGGCGATGCTGCTCGCTCAAATAGCAGACGAGGAAGTTGCCCCTGCGCCACGCTTCTCCTGCAAAAACGTAGCGCACGGGCGTAGAGTCGCGCGTAACCGGTGGCAGCTGGAAGAAATCGCCGCAGAGCACTGTCTGGAGTCCCCCGAATGGAAGCGGGGTCTCTCGTACATGGCGACAGACCCGATCAACGAGATCAAGCTGGTGCGCGTGGAGCATTGAAATTTCGTCTATGATCAAGACGCGCGTGTCGCGGATGCGCGCTCCTGCCTTACTGCGATCCGCGATCAGCTCAAGCTCGTCTTCGGCGAGGCTTTCCCGCACGCCGATGCCGGACCAGCTGTGGATAGTCATCCCGCCGAGGTGTGTCGCTGCAATGCCGGTCGAGGCGCTGATGCCGAGCGCGACATCGTGCTCCTTGAGGTAGGAGATGTAGGCATTGAGCACGTACGTCTTGCCGCTCCCGGCCGCGCCGGTAAGGAAGACGTTGTGCCCCAACTTTAGAATGTCGAGCGCCTCGCTTTGCCGCATGCGCCAATCCTATCGCGCGGCTCGAGCAGCGGCAATCACTTGTTTTGCTGGTCGAAGTAGTCGAAGGTTTTTCTCAACAATTATTGTAACTGCTTAGGTATCCTAAAAATCCTTATTTTAAGCCACGAAATTTTGAGCACTTTTTAGGTTGGATTCAAAAATACGGCTCAAAATAAAGATTTTCGATCGAGGGTACCTGAGTCATTTACGATCGTAGATTATCGTAAATTTGTCGGAGTACATGAACAGCACCAAACGCGGCGAGCATTTCTCGTTCGATTTTCACACCAATTTTGTGCGATCGCACAGAAGTGGTGCGAATTTCATGAGATGTCGTCGAACGGAATCTCCGATTTTTTGTTTGACACAGCAGTGCGTAGCGAGACACTTTGATGATGTTTCGGATTTGGGCAGCTTGGGGGTATACTAAAACAAAAGACACCCCTCTCAACAAGGGTGCCCTTTGGCTCGTAAGCAGGTGCCCGTAGTTACGCTACGAACTCCACCTTTACCATGCAGTATATTTACAAAGCGTTCGCTGGCAAGCCAGCCTTGTTGTGGATAAAAAAAGCTGGCGTTGTTCTTGTGCTGCTGCTTATTTTTCCGATAGTCTCTACCGCGGCGATCTTTGAGAGCTCGAGCTTCCGCGTGGTTGATCCGACGATTGATGTCGGGGGCGGACGTGCGACATCCGCAAGTTTTATTCTCCTGTCTGCATTCGGCGAGCTCTCGCTCGGCACTTCGACGTCGGCGACGTTTGGCGTGACGCCGGGGTTCCTCGCGTTTCCAACGATTAACGCGCCGGTGCCGTCTGCGGCAGCTGGCAATGGTCAGGTCACCGTTTCCTGGACTGCAGCGACAGGATTTCTCGGCTGGACGGTCGGGGGGTATAGCGTGGGGTGAAAATGTTCAACACTGAGTGTTGAACAAAGATGTTCAACACTCGGTGTTGAACAAGTTAAACAAAACGGCGTTGGAGTTTGCTGAGGTTGCTGTCGTGGAGAGTCCGGTGGACGGGGCAAAGCTCTTGGTGTTTGGGGTTCGGGAGGGGGGCGGCATTGCCTACGTAGAGGCGCGGGAGCGGGGGTTTTGGCCGTGGTGGGGAGAGCGGCGACGCGTCGTGACGCCGCTTGCGCTTCGAGATAACGTGCGCGCAGTTGAACTTCGTGCTCTGGATCGGGCGGGGAATGAGACGCGCGAGCGTGTGAGCGTGCAAGGCGGCCTAGGCCTGGGGCTTTTGGTGTTGGTAGGTGCCGTGGTGTTCCTCTCCAGCGGAGTGTTTGTGCTGTGGAAAAAGAGATGGCGAGGGTAGAAGGGGAGTGATAGAATAAAAATGTCAAAAGTCAAATATCGTGTCTGAATTTTTAATTTCTAATCGATGTGCAATGGATCTGTCTTTATATGCAACACTCCGACGCTTTTTTAGGAAACCCTTATTTTAAGCCACATTTTCAAAATTCAAAATGGCTCTGTTGAGCCGTTTTGCAAAAAAGTGTCTGAGTGTTGATATGGAAACTCAAAGCGCAGAACTCAAAACGCAAAGCCACAGCTCAAAACGTAAAACCGAACCGCGATACCGATGCTACTATTTTTCTGTCGATATCATTCGTTTTCTCGAAACACTACCAAACAAAAGGACATACTGG
>Ga0137796_10001264_pt1 | contig 14643 bp, 10 predicted proteins | sample OV2TP3_FD_97704 | JGI IMG/M metagenome (GOLD analysis project Ga0137796, IMG submission 97704)
TGCCCGACCAGATAGGGGGTGAGTTGTTGACGGATGTGGTCCCCTTGCCAGGGACTCTGTCGAAAACAGTCGCAAAGGGCATAGGCATCCGAAGGAGGATCGACGATCTGGCGGTGCAGGGCTGATAGGGTCTTCTTGTCGTCACAGACCAACAGGGCGTCAATCACGTGGGTGATGTGACGGCGTTGAGGCTCATACAACTTCAGATTCAATGCCAAGAGAAAGGCTTCCAATCTCTTGGAGTTCTTGAAGATATGCCGTAGCATAGGGGCATCCTTTCAGTGTGGGTTTTTGTTTTCCAGACCCAGATAATCTACACCGAAACTGCTCCTGTATCAATCTCCTATCGGATTTTTGCCAAACAGCAGCAGCGAAATCTCGTCTCCCCTGCGGTCATACAGCGCGGTCGTCCTGGGTGATGCGTGCGCGGCCATCGCCTGGGCGTTCTCCAGCGTCCCACCGTTCTGCAGATACGTGGTGATCCCGGTGGCCCTGAAGGTGTGGCAGTTGATGGGCGTGGCGATTCTGGCCTCCTTCGCCCGCCTTTTGATCATCCTGAACACATCGGCCTGACTCATCGCCCGATCCGTGAGCGTGCGGGTCTTCCCGGCAGCCGTCCTAAACAACGGCCCCTTCTTATCGTTCCCGATGCCTGCTGCCCGGATATACTCATCCAGGTAAGCCTCCAGGTTGTGATGCGCGGGCATCTCGTGCCGCTTGCCGCCCTTCTCGTGCAGCCGCACCCACCAGCGTTTCTCTCCCTGGGGATAGTAGTCCTCAACTCTCATCGTCACAGCTGCCCCCACGCGCCCGAAGGTGTAGACCAGAAGACCGATGAGCGCCCGATCCCGGAGGCCCACGACATGGGAGGTGTCGATGCGGTCCAGGATACGGCGCACCTCACCGGCAGGCAGGACCGGCGTCTTGCCCCGCTTGACCACGTGCTTTGGCCCCCGCACGGACGTGGCCGGGTTGACCGGCACGACCTGACCGACCACCAGCCAGTCAAACAGCATCCGGATCGCGGCCAGGTTCTGCTTGGCGGTGGGTCTGGACTTTGTCTTTTGCAGAAGCTCCACGTAGGCGGCCACGTGGATGGGCTGAACGCTGATCAGATCGTGAAGGCGCTGGGCCTCGCACCAGGTCAAGAATTCGTTGACCGCTCGGCCATAGGCCCTCCGCGTGTTGCGATTGCGGATGTTGGCCGTAAAGAACTCGATGAACCGATGGGCCGCTTTTTCCCCCATCCTGGACACGGCCAGGGGGACGATCAGCCCGCCAGCGGGCGTTTCCTGCCTCCGGTGAACTAAAATTTCCTGACTCTGACTCACGGACGCCTCCTTTATCTTTGGCTGCCGTCAGATGAAAGTCTTGACAAACCCAATAGATGAGGGTACATTCTTGTGTCTGAATGTGCCAATTCAAAGTTCGGTATAGTAAACATGTCCCTGTATAATCTCAAGTTAGCCTGACCATCGCCGGCGGCATGCCCCCTACATCTCTGTAGTTCAACGCACCTGACACCTGGAGGCATACTTTCATGTCCAAGCTCCGCCCAATCCGTACTACGAGACGTTTCGCCTGCGTAAAACGGAGTGCCGTTACCTCCGCTGTGCGTTCCGTCGTGGTTTCGCGTGGCAGCGCAAGTGGCCGATTCGTCGTGGATCGAGATCCGGCTTACTCCCGAAAATCTTCCGCTAAGAAGCGGAAGTAGCTCATGGCGTCGCCACAATACGACTATAGCGTCTTCATCAATTGCCCATTTGACGCGGAATACCGGCCCCTCTTCGAAGCCCTCGTGTTTGCGGTCCACGACTGCGGGTATATTGCACGCTGTGCGCTTGAGATCGACGACGCGAGCCAGGTCCGCATCGAGAAGGTTGAGAAGATCATTGCGGCGTGCAAGTTCGGTATCCACGACATCTCGCGAACAGAACTCGACCCCGCAACGAAGTTACCACGCTTCAACATGCCGTTGGAACTTGGCATGTTTCTCGGCGCGAAGCGGTTTGGCCGCGCTGAGCAGAAGAACAAGGTCTGCCTCATCCTTGATACGGAACGTTATCGGTTCCAAAAGTTCATCTCTGACATCTCCGGCCAGGACATCTCCGCGCATCAGGGTAAGCCCGAACAGGCTATAAAGGTGGTTCGCGATTGGCTGAGTAACGCAACGCCGAAGTCCGTGAGAATTCCCGGCGGTACTGCCATCGCAGAGCGTTACGCGATGTTTCGCCAGGAGCTTCCCGCGATGTGCGCCAAGCTTCGCCTCAAAGAAGATGAGCTGACGTTCAATGATTACGTCGTTCTGGTCGAAGAGTGGTTAAAGCTGAACTCACAGGTGACGGTCTAACGGCCACCCGAAATAGGCCAAGATTCGGCCTCCTTGCGTGGAGAGGGTGTCGTTGATGAACAAGACGACCATTCGGTTGAGCGAATTCACTCAGGATCGGCTTAAGCAGATCGCCCAGCAAAAGGGCCTCTCCGTGAGCCAACTGATCAACGAGATCTCCATCCGCTACATCGGGGCGGAAGAAGGCGCTCGGATGATGGCGGAGCGGGCATCCAAGGGTTCAAAGGCGAAGGCCCTCCGAGCGATGGAGGCTATCCGGGAGGCTGGCCGACCGCCGCTCCCCGAAGATCGTCCCATTGATTCCAGGGAAAAACACGAGGGTCCACCTCATGAGGCCCCCCACACTCGCCGTTCTTTAAGACGGTCCAGGAGACACCCCGCCTGAACCGCCTGCCCTGATCCTCGAAAACCTCCCCCTTGTCGGGGAGGTTTTCATTTCCCATTTAGTGAATGATAATGTCCTTTATCATTCATAAAATGAACTCCCAAAACAAACTCACCTCGTTGCCGGATGGGAGGTGAGCATTGACACCGGTGTTAACCGGTCTTTTCTGGCCCGCAACCGAGAAGGTGGGTTTGAGAAGTGGGCTTTCCGCTCCACATCGGCTTCGCCCCGAAGACGTAAACGATGTATTCCGAAATCACCTGTTCTCAAATGCCAAATCTGCTCTCTATATTCGGATCTCTCCTTCCACCTTACCAAAGTTGATCTTCGTTCCTACCGACAGGGTCACGCTTCGACCCGGCTCTATGTCTCTGACCGTGCTACTGTCAGCCGTCGTGCTGACCCATTTCTCGCTTGAGATGTTTTTTAGACCCCAGATGTTGGGATTGGTCGGATGCTGGCTTACCTCAGCAATGGGCTTGGAGAAGTCGTACATTCTCTGGTCGTCGATGTGGTGAGGGAAAAGCCGTGTGTCATGATTTAACATGATAATGCTTTTCCCGATGCGGATGCGAGCTGGAAGACGGACTTCCTTTTTGCACCGCCAGCAGGAGGCGGGCTTGCCCCCGGAATCCTTGAAGGCGTCCGCGTCGTAGAAATTCTCCGCAACACAGTGTGGACAATAAACTATGCTGTCGCGCAGGCGGACCATATCCGATCTCCATTCGCTTTCACGAACGCGGCCATTCTGGGGATCGCGGATGCCCTCTGTGAACACCTTTGTAAAACGGTTGCGCAAGAATTGGGGGTATAGGGGCCAAAAGACGATGGCATTGTCGTGGAGACCGGGCATCGGTTCGTTAGAGCGATCTTTGGGGTCAAATATAAATACGGGTTCATCGCCATAGAGCTTGTTCATCGCGGGCAGGTCAAAAGCATGGATTGCAGCCTCTTTTTTCCCTTCAAGGGGATGGTGAATAATAAACATGTAGAAAAGAAGCACAGCCAGGGAAAACAGGTCTGTTTGCGTACTCGGCAGCGCTTTACCGCGCACGATTTCCGGAGCCATAAAGCGCGGTGTACCCAAAACCCTGCCTTTAGTCTCCCCATCCACAGCTACATTGTCGTTGTCGCAGATGAGCACATCGCCCCTGTCGGGATCAAAAAACACGTTGCCAAAAGAGATATCGCAATAGCAAAGACCCATGGAATGAAGCTGGAGAAAACTGTGTGAAAGATCAAGCCCCGCAGTCGCCAGGGCGCGAAAGCTCGGCTCAATGCGCCGCTTCATCAGATCGACGATGCTCTTGTAGCAAAACTCCCGTAGCGGCATGACGTAGCCGAACCCCGAGACATCCTGCGCCGATGCGATTTCCATCGGCCAGAGGAACTTTTCGTTTGGAGGCCCTTTTTTGACGAGTGCCTCAAGTGCTTCCCGTTGCTCAAGCGTGGCAGTGGCAGGGAAATACCATTTCAACGCAACCGCTTTACCGCCCAACTTTGCCCGGTAAACCTCCCCCTGCCCTCCCCCACCGAGGAATTGCTCCACCTCGCAGTTCATGCCGGAAGGCTCTGTGCAAACGATCTGCCCGGATTTTAGGATCTCGCTCATTTTGTCTCTCCTTCTTAAATTTCTGTTTTTCACAGCAACGATAAGCCTATCCACAGGGTCGTATTACCACCATGTTAGCCATTCATATCCGCTGGTGATACTTCCTGCTGCAAGGTCTTGTTATGGATTCTTAGGATCCCACCCTCACTCTGTTTTCATCCTCATATCGAGGGACCGCCGGCATACAGCACAAAGTTTATAACTGCCAGAATGATCCCGAATAAGGCCAACAGGGCTACTAAAACGAGGCATAGTTGCAGCCCGTCAACGCGACGCAAGAGTCTTTCCTGACTGTTCCTCAGGCCATTCAGGGTGCTTTCGAAATTTTCCGAATTTTTTGTTCGGTCAAGGGCACATTCCAGCACAGTGATGCGCCTGTTCAATGTGTCCACGTCCGTGTCCTCGGCCCGTTTGATGATACCCAGGGTAATGTCGTCTCCGCTGCCGCTACAGGAGGCTTCTGCTAGGATTTTCTCTAACGTACTCGCCACCAAGTCAACCCCTTCGGAGCGCAACATCCTGAGATAATCCTCGCCAACCTTGAGGAAGCCATCTTCGGAACGGAAGGAATTGGCGTAGCCGTCGGTAGAGACTAATATCACGGAAGGCGAATGCTGAGAAAACGGCACCAGGCGCACCCGGATCTCATTCCACGCGTCGGGCGAACAAAGAGATGTGGTCTCGTTGGCAATCAGTCTTTCATCGCGAGAAATAGGCCGTGTGGTTTCCCCAACGGAGTCCACGCAGAGAATGTCGCCGTCGCCAAGTTGAAGGTAAAGGAGGAAGGACTCCGCAACCAGGACGGCCAGGATCGTCGCGCCGTAAGCGAGTGCGGGGGTGGCTTCAACAGCTTGCCGGGCTGCAGGGCTTTCCTTTTCCACCAGCCGCGCCCATTCCTCATGGGTGAATGGATTTCGGCGCAGATGGTTATCGACAGCGTCCTTCCACGCACGCACAAGGCTCTGAGGCAATCTCTCTTCTGCCGTGCGCTTAATAAACGAAAGATTAGAGAGATCGGGCCGGCCATCCAGAAGATGATGTAATTCCTGCACAGTTGTGTCGACGGCAAAGCTGGCGCCCACGTCGCTGCGAAAGCACTTGGCGCTGCCGTGCCCGTCAGACACCGCCAGGATCAAGGGTAAGCCCGACCCGGACTCCGGCAGCCAACGGATAGCGTCCTGGTTGGGCAGGCCAGCGCGTACGTGTGAAGCCCCTCGCACAGATTTGCCGATGGCGCACCACTCCAACACTCGCATATTTATCTCCTCACTCGCCACACAGGAATGACCATATAGGCAATGGTTTTTAAGGGTTTTGCCACGGCAGGCCAATCATCTACAAATTTCACCTGTAACTGACCCGAAGTCAATCTTGGTACCGATCGCCAGCCTGATACTCCGACCAGGTTCAATCTGTCTTCTGTCACCAGCTACAACTGTCACGTCCCAGGACCGGTTCGAAAGGTTCTTCAGACCTAGAATCGTAGGGTCATTAGGGTGTTGACTTACTTCCGCAACCGTTTCGCTGGCTATATTGGCTTTCAATCCTGGTATATCTGTCGGGGACAACCTTATGCCTTCGCTCAGTTGAATGGTTCGACCAGAAGACACTCGGAGCAAGAAACCGCCGGCTCGCCCGGGTGATACAGGAGCCGTCGGTACAGGTTGGGCCGCTTTTCCCACAGCACGGACAGAAACCGTGATATTTCCAATCACCTTGCAGTCACCCGGCTCAACCCTATTGGTATACCCCGACGCAACATCTTCACATACAATATGGTCCTGCTCCAGTTTGTATCGAAAGGCGACCGGTAGGACGTCACGAGCGTAAATGGTACATGCTTTTGGATCATTTCCGATACTGACCGGTTCCAGTCCCAGACTAACAGTTCGATTTTCCTTGGGACCATAACTGATCTCCAGCCACGCCTCGCGAAAAGCGACTTCGACCAAAACGATCATTAGGCCGATGAAAAAACCCAGGATAGCTGCCCCCATGAACCGGCCTGCGATATCCCCGAATGCTGCTGCTGCCCACAGGAAGCCGACAGCCCCAACAAAACCACCAAGACCGCCTCCGATCTGTGCCCGGTTGGGTTTTAGGTTAGGCACAAAAAAGGCCATACCACGACCTAACAATGCCCCTAAAATAGCCCAGGCTACAATTCTTCCAAGTAACTGTAAGACAGCAATGATGGCTACTCCTCCGTAAAACAGTTGGCCCACTACTCCAGCCCCAAACCCCCCCAAAAGACTACCTCCGGCCCCCACGATACCTTGACGGACTGTTAGTAGGGCACGGTGAAGATAGCGGTTCTGCCCCATGGCGAGCAGTAAAAAGACTCCTATCGCTAACATACTTGTCCAAAGACCCGTAGTGATTATCAGCGACCAAAACCGATTAGTTGAGTCTACCGTTTTTGAGCGGATAATAGATCCCGTTCGAATAGCGGTAGCAATACCAGGTAACATCTGCTCAAAAGCTTGTCGTCTTGTAGCTGTTTTAGCTAGCGAAAAAAACTTGCCAGGGATTCTATTTCTTAGACCTGCAAATGCTGAGCTATCGTTGTTTTGTACTACTAAATGCAACTGGCTGATCTTGTGGTCATAGAGTATCCGTTCAGCCTCTTCGATAGAAGGCGTCTCACGGTCAGGAATTTTTGGTGGGGCATCGGTAATTAGAAGAATAACCTTTTCAGCATTTTCACGAAGAGGTTGTTGTGCAGCTAAAACGACAGCATCGAGGCTACTTTCCGGGTCATCGCCTCCACCGGATGCTTGGAGTTTGCCAACCTCACGACTGAAACTATCGGTATCACTGGTAAAGGCTTGACCGCTGAATGATAGAATCTGAGGTTCTTCCCCTGCCAAGCGATCTCGAAAGGCGATTAAGCCTACCCGTGCGTCCATATTCTGTGAGCTAAACTCAGACACAAAGTCCTGAATACCTCTTCGTACACCCGCAATCTCCTTGTCCATGCTCCCCGTTACATCTAGGACAAATAACACATCTACTTGCAGAGGAGGTTTAGGGGAAGGAAGCGTGAAAGCCAGCAACATCTCTCCTAGTATTGCACCTATGAAGCCCCCCCCGGCACCTAGCAGACCGAATATCAAAACCTTCTTCAAGTTCACCAATTTACCCATTTACGGTTTCACCACCTTTTAGAGTGTTTAGCAATACAATAAAGCATCCCCACAGCGGACAATCCCCAGCGTGATGTCATCTCCACTACCAACCTGAGATGCCTCATTAAGCCACATCTCAAGGCAATCATCCACTTGAGTCAGACCGTCCGGTTTGACATGTATGAAGGCCGATGGGCAGACCCGCGCTTCGCGGATTTCTCCTTGATTTCCCCACAGCGGACAATCCCCAGCGTGATGTCATCTCCACTACCAACCTGAGATGCCTCATTAAGCCACATCTCAAGGCAATCATCCACTTGAGTCAGACTGCCCGAGCGGAAAATTTTTAACAAATCGGAACCTACCTTGAGAAAACTTGCTTCGTCCCGGAATGAGTTGGCATAGCCGTCGGTTGAGAGTAGAATCAGCGCAGGGGGCGAAACAAGTGGCTGAAAACGGACCCGGAAGTCGCGCCAGGCGTCTGGAGAACAGAGTGATGTGGTCTCGTTGGCGAAAAGCCGCTCGTCTCTGGGCAAAGGTCTGGTCACCTCTCCTGTCTCAGAAACAGTCAAAATGTCACCATCTCCAAGTTGCAGGTAAAGGATGAAGGCTTCTGTCACCAGAACGCTCAGAAGCGTTGCGCCATACGCAAGAAGCGGGTTGGCTTCGACAGCCTTCCGCGCAACGAAACCTTCCTTCTTCTCCAACCCATCTAATTCTTTAGAGGAAAAGGGGATACTCTCGATGCGCTCCTTCATTTTTTGCTCCCATTTTCGCACTAACTCCTGAGGCAGCCGTTCCTCCGCCGTGCGCTTGATGAGCGAAAGGTTGCAAAGATCGGACTGATTGCCGAGAAGGTGTAGCATTTCTTGCACGGCTGCCCAGACAGCAAAGAATGCGCCCACGTCGCTGCGAAAGCACTTGGCGCTGCCGTGCCCGTCAGACACCGCCAGGATCAGCGGAAGACCTTTTTGGGGAGGTGAATCCGCCCCGGATGCCTGCGTCCAGCAGAGGATGGCGTCCTGGTTGGGCAGGCCAGCGCGTACGTGTGAAGCTCCACGGATGGATCTGCCGAGGATCAACCACTCTATTTTACGCTTTTCCTCAGCCATTCCTGCCTCCTACCATACATCATCAGCCGAGGATGGCCCTGGTTGGGGTGGAGTGGGGATCGGCACATTCCCTCCCGGTGTGGAAGTGGCTTTGGTCTGGCTGGCCGGAGACGAGGCCGACTTCAACACAGCCGTTGAAACCCACTTGATATGATTGACCAGGACTTCAGGGTTGTTGGCCTGGAAGGGCTTCACCTCCGGATGACCGATGAACTTCTGCAATACCTCGTGGTCCGCGTCCTGGCCGATGGCGATGGCGACGCGGACAGCCCTTTTCCCCCAGGGCTGGTCCATGAGGGTTTTGAGTCCCCCCGCGAAGTCGTCGGTGGGCTGGCCGTCTGAGACCATGACAAGAACCGGGGGCAGAGCGCGGTCGGTCATAGGGGGTATCTTGAGTTGATCCGCCACCATGGAAAGGGCTTTGCCCATGGCTGTGAGCCCCTCGGCGCTCAGGTCCGTCCACTTGAAGTCTGCGACAGAGGTGGGATGGGCGATGTGCCACGTTGCCCCGCTCGAAAACTTGATGGCGCGTACCAGTACCTCCGCGTTGGGGTTCTCCTCAGCAACTTTTTGCATGTGGGGAATGGCCTCTCTAATCGCCATGTTGAGGGTCTGGATTTTCCCGTCCTCACCCATAGAGCCGGAGCAGTCGGTAATCCAGATGAAATGCAGAGATCGAGTTGCCAACTCACCGCCAGGTCGTCTGTTCATGTCAACATCTCCTTTCTCAAACGGGAAAAATTGGTGGGTGCCTCTCTAAACCATGCAATTCTTTCTAACTCACTGGAACGGAACTCTTTGGGTCACAACTTGGGTTTCCAACTGCAGGATCACTACCCGAATCCATGTTTCTTAATCTGAAATGTCCGTTTCTCATCGGACTTCGAAGGAAACGTTTATATTATGCCGACGGCCTACTGTCGCAATGGCCTGGTCCAGATCAACATCGATAGAATAATCGACGGTGTAGTACAGCTTGCTCAGAAACCGGGCTGTATAGCCAATGCCCAGAACCGGGCTGGTCCGCCCATAGCCTTTCACCACAGCAGAGATTCGAGGGTCGTTTCGGGTGGCTGGGAATACACGCTCCAGGCCGCCACGCATGGCCAGCCACTTTCCTGGGCCAACGTCCAGCCGGTACTCCATTCCCCCGTTCAGAGACCATACCTGGCCGGCGGCGTTGACCACGTCGAGTGAGACCATCAGGGAGTCGTTCAGACCGGCCTGCATCCAGCGGACGACTCCCAGGACCAGTTCCCGCTCCAGTCGGTCATAGATACCATTCGTCCTCTTCAGGCGGCTATACAGGTTTCGGAGAGTCAGACCGTAGCGGAAGCGGCGGGAGAGTTCGTGGATGACGCCGAGGCCAGTGCTGAAACCGCTCGACTGACTTCCAAACCCTCCGTTCTGCCGAAGAAAAGTGAAATTGGCCCCCAGGGACATGCGACCGAAGACCGGGTCAGAGAATATCCCCCGTCGGGACAACGACAGCATCAGGGTCTGGTCGGAGAAGCTGAACGTGCCGTTTGGGACCCTCCTGACATACCCTCGTTCATCTCTCTCCTCGACTCCGCCGGTTTCATCCCGCCATTCCACCCCGGGCAACTCATAACGCGCCAGATAGACGCCCACGCCCGTCCAGAGGGTCCAGCGCGCAGGAGGGATGACCACCCCTCCGAAGAGGTGGGTGCCGGTGACCCGGTTTAAAACGGGTCCAATGCCAATCTGGTAGTTGAGGTTCCTGTTGGCGTTATGCGTATACAGATATGCGCTGGACACGGTCAGATGTTTCACGAGCGCCGGGCCTGCGGGATTCCACCTCTGGCCATAGACGCCGTCCGCCACTGCGGTGTAAGCGCCGCCGAGCCCCGTCCCCTGGCCACCTGGCAAGGTATAGAAGGAGACGGGCAGGACAACCCCTGCTTGGGCAATGCTACAGAAAGAGGGTATCGAGATCAGAGACAACGCGAGTGAAAAATAGACCCTTGGCTTCATTGACGTTCCCTTCGCTGAATCCCTTTTAGGGGTATTGATCTGAAAAGGGCCTTTCTGGTTCCGTGGATCTACCTCGGCCTGGATCCGATGGCGACCGGATAGTAGACCCTCTCGGGCTTCGACCTATCCCCATCGTACTCCACCGTGAGTTCGGCGATGTAGATGCCGAAACCCATCTGCCGCCCCAGGGCATCCCGCCCATCCCAGACAGGTATGATGAAAAACCCAAAGCCGGAGGCATCCAGGCTTAGGTTCCGATGCTCAAGTAGGGGGACATAGGGCGGATGCGCAGACAATATACTCAATGAAGCCCGTGCGACGCGGTTCAAGAATTCAGCGTGGAACCTTGCATTCTCCCCTAAGCTTGGGGAGAAGGGATTCGGGTAACTGTAGAATTCGCGGATGCGTCTTTCTCCTGTAAAGAATGTGCCAATCTCAGGAGTTGCCCAAACAGTATCCTGACCGATTAGAGCTCCAACTCGCCAAGTGTGCCAGGTCTCACTGGCAAGGGAGTTTTGAAGCTGTGGGCTTCCTACCGCCAGGCTTTCGGCCTGAACAACAAGAGGTTGGACGGTAGTTTTCGGAGGGGGGGCCAGATATAGTACGTAACGGACAGCCTTTTCGTCGACTTTGTTAAAGAAGGGTTTCCAGCGGAAAATGGGGGAATTCCCTCCTATGAGTTGCTTTTGAAAAGGTGTAAGCAAAGTAAACAGGTTAATCCGGAAGCGCCCCGGATCTCCTTCTCCGGAAGGCCCCCGTGAGAGTCTTTCGAGACCGTTGGCACGCGCCCTTACCCTCCAGAATAGAGTTTGCTCATCGTATTTGTCGAGTTGAGAATCAGCAAGTACATAAACGGAATCGGTACCCACTTCTTGAGCCAGCAGTGGCCTGTCGAAGACATTTGTTGTGCTGATTTCCAGGCTATAGGATACAGAACTGTATGGTGTATAAGATGTCCCCCACTGAAAAATCAACGGCTGCTTGTGGATGACAATATCGGCCGCTGGAGTCAACAGGTCAAACTGCCGAGGTCGGTACTCCACACGGAACTTACGTTCCTCCGTCTCGTGACGTAGCAGGTCCGACTGGATGTGGGTCTTCACCGACCAGTAGTAAGTGCGCCTGTATTCGAGCAAGTTGGACGGTGGGACATAGGTCGTATCCGACAACTGACCCAGCAGAATATCGGAACCACCCGGAACTGTTCCGATGCGCAGGATATAAGTGACACGCGTATCCGGGTTTGTGGTAACCTCTGAGGTCCAGCGAAACCTAAAGTCAGGATCGATGACGTCAAGTGTCTTGCCATCCGCCGGCGCCAGCAGTTGAATCCGAAGGCTATCGTCCTGGGTATAGAGAAAGAAAGACCTAGACTCAGAGGATAGTGTCTTCAGAATTCCGTCTGTCGCCACCACCCGCCAGTAGTATGGCTTTTGTTCCGATGGAGATACTGCCAGGAGACTGTCGGCCTGAAAAAGATAGGTCGTGTCAATGATCGTTTGCCGTCGGATCGTATTTAGGAAGTCCGGTTGCCGAGAGATCTGGAATTCGTAGTTGACCACGTCTCCCGTATCTGCGTCGAGCGCCCGAAGCCAGCGGAACAGGATCTGGTTCTCCGCGAGGGTGTCCCTATCGGCAGGGGTTAGCAATCGGGGGGCTTCCGGGCGATGTTCTGCCCAGAAGGTCTGAACCCCCGTCGTCAGCTTGAAAAATTCGCGCGAAGAGGCCGTTACGACCGTGAATCGAACAGATATTCGATACCAATAGGTGAGGCCATACTCCAGCCTGCGATCAAGCCCATGGAGGGCATTCACCGTGGCGCTTAAGGTGTCCAGACGAACGTCCGTTAGCTCCTGTGTTAGGAAATCGTATCCTGAGGCGATCTCCAGTCGAAATCGGGCCTCGCGGATATTGAGGGTGTCAGGACGCTCCAGACGCCAGGCGATGGAATCCCGAAGGTCAATCACAGGCCTTGCGATGTCAGGTGAGAGAATAACTAGGCGCACGCTGGGCGGAGGCCGCAAGTTGTAGAGCTTAAAGCTTCGCACAGGGGAGGACGTCTCCAGCCCGCTGGAAATGCTGGCGGCGCGCCAGTAATAGATTTTTCCCGCAGGCAGACGGGTGGAATCGGGCTTAAACTCCAACTCGATGGGATTCGTGATGCCGGGGAAGAACTTGGAATCGACCGTGGTCTGCATTGCAGAGTCAGAAGCCACCTGGATACGGAGGTTCACCGGCTCCCCGTCCTGATCCACCCCCGCCCGGACCCTGAACAGGAGGTCTCTGGAGTCGAGTTCCGCCTGATCGGCGGGAGACAGGAGGACCGGCGGGTCGGGGGGGCGATCTCCGGTGAACAGAAGCGTGTCGCTCCAGAAGCAGAACAGGCTGTTGTAGGCGACCAGGAGCCGGGCCCAGTAGGGCACGTTCAGGGGGAGCGTATCCGGGAGGGTGAACGACGTGGAGTCCCCCACGTCCACGATGTTGACCGGCCGGTTCAGAAAGCGGTCATCGGTCCCGTAAGCCAGCCGGTATCTTGGATTCTGGTTCCGCAGCGGGGGCATCGGGTCCCATGAAAGTTTATCCCCCCGTCTCACCAGGCTGCTACCGGTTGAGGTCCTCATTTTCATGTTGAGCATCGCATTCAGCAAAGCAACGTCCTTGGGGAGCGGGATGTCTTTGGACGGCTTCTTGGGGTCCAGGTCGGTTACCCCTACGTAGACGGGAAAATCCGCTATGTCGCTTAAACCTGTGTTCCGGTCGGTGACGGAGATTTTGAGCCACTCCAACCCGAAGAACCAGTCGCTTCCGGAAACACGCAGGACATACACGGAGTCCACCAACCCAAGAAGGCTATCAGCGCCGGGGAATCTGGCGAAGTTTCCCGACCTCAGAAGATCGGCAGCTTTGATCCTAAACAATCTCGCGTCCACCTTGATCCCTGACTGGACAGACCATGACAGAAGATGCTGTGGATCTGTTGCCTGTACGTAACCGTCCAGAGGCAAATACGTGGTATCGTTATATGAGACTTCGAGATACTTTGGTAAGGCCAGGATCGGTCCCGGGACCACCCTCACGATGACCTGCGTGGAAACCCTCAGATCGGCGCTGTTCTGAGCGGTAAGTACGAAATAGCCTGTGCTGTCGACAGTTACCTTTGACCTGACGATCAGGGTATCGCGTCCGCTTGGACTGGTACGCATGAAAGCATCAAACGGCTGCCCCGGAGGCACCTGAATTTCCATCTTGATCTGGCTGGATGCATCGATATCATCCCTCACCAACAGCGTCTTCTCGATCCTCGTTTCGCTGGCGTTCAGCACGAAGAGGGTATCATGAATAATAAATACAGGAGGATGACGCGGCGGATCGACGTTGATCACAGCCGTATCCGTGTCCAGCAGTTTTCCAGAACGATCCTCAACGTAGAATTTCAGAAAAAGCGGACCTTTGGTAAATAGCCGCCCGGCCCGAAGGCGAAGGGTGTCCGGGGAGATCAACTGGACATCAAGCGTGTCTTTCCCGATTGTGTCCCATTTCCATTGGACATTTTTAAAGCTGGTATCCGGCGCAATGTGGCCCCTCAAGGGGACCAGGAGTTCCCCCAGAGGACGAAGCACGAAGTTCCCCATGAAGATGTCAGGAACCTGCTCTACGACCACAGGGATTTGCTTCTCGCCGGAGTTGTTGTAACCATCCGTGACTTTCAGTGTGATCTCAGACAGGCCGTTCCAGTCGGGGTCTGCCCATAAGAGAAGATGATCGCTCCGGTCGAAACGATAATGCAGGGGAGATAAGAGTGGCGTTCTGACTTCCCACTGGATAGCCTTGCCAGGGACTTCATCATCAATGACCTTGTCAGCGAGATTCAGATCCAGCGTGTCGTCCTCGGCAAATCTGAGAGCGTCAACCAGTATCGCGGGGGGACCTATGATGAACACTGCCCTGTCACTGTCCAGCAGATGGCCCACAGTATTCTCAATGTAGAATTTGACGGACAACGACCCACGTGTAAACAGCTGCCCGCTCCGAACGCGGAGGGAGTCCGGCGAAATCAATTG
>Ga0137796_10001265_pt1 | contig 14637 bp, 18 predicted proteins | sample OV2TP3_FD_97704 | JGI IMG/M metagenome (GOLD analysis project Ga0137796, IMG submission 97704)
TTCTTCCACCACCATACCCAGCGGCCTTCGGCGCTCCACCCGGTCCTGCCTGAGCCGCCGCGGTACGCGATGGCATAACGCTCGCCGCAGCTCAGCAGCAGCAGGGCCTTCTTCTGCGGCACGTAAGGCTCGAGCGCCGCGTCGCCGGCGAGGCGCCTTAAGTTCGCGACCAGCGCCTCGCCGTGCCGGACCGAGAATACGCCCGACTTCGGGTGCGGCGCGCCGCGCAGCGTCGCGCAGTCTCCGGCGGCGAAGACCTCTGGATGCGAAACGCTTTGCAGCGTGTCGTGGACCACGACGAAACCGCGCTCGTCGGTCTCGAGGCCCGACTCGCGCAGCCACGGCAGCGGCACCGCGCCGGTAGCGAGCACGACGAGATCGAATTCCTGCCGCGCCGGCCCCGTGAGCACCACCGGCCCCGGCTCTATGGCGGTGACCGCCATTCCAGGCCTGAGGTCCACCGCGCGGCGCCGCAAGGCGCGCGCCACGCGCTTCGCAAGAGCCGGCGCCATGGCCGGCTTTTCCGAATACAGCGTGACCTGCGCGCCGCGGTAGCGCAGCGCCATGGCGAGCTCCGCGCCGGCGGCCCCGGCACCCGCAACGGCAAGACGCCGGCCTTCCAGCCGGGACAGATCCTCGATGAACGGCTCGAAAGGCTTCACCGCCGTGGCGTGCGCCGCACCGGGCAGCGAGGTATCGACGAGCGAGCCCGCGTTGAGCGAAACCAGGTCGTACGCGAGCTTGCGGCCATCCTCGAGCCGCGCCAGCCGCCCCTCGCCATCGAGCGCGGCGACCCTGCCCGGCACGAATTCCGCGTAGCTGCGCCGCGCAAGATCCGCGACGTCGATCTCGATTTCATCGCGACGGTAGTGCCCGGCGATGAACCCCGGGAGCATGCCAGAGTACATCTGTCTTGCGTGCGGCGCGACGAGCGTGATGCGCGTGCCGTAGAGCGGCGAGCGCGCGAGCGAGCGCAGCACCACGATATGCGCATGGCCGCCGCCGATCAGCAGGAGGTGCTTCACGCCTGCTTCAGCTTGGCCTCTTCGCGCCTGCGCAGCTCCTTGCGCTGCACTTTCCCGGTGGTGGTCATGGGCAGCGCATCGATGAACTCGATCTCGCGCGGGTACTCGTAGGGCGCGAGCCGACCGCGGACGTGCGCCTGTATGGCTTCAACGAGATTCGGGGACGGTATCTGGCCGGGCTGCAGCACGACGAACGCCTTGACGATGGCGCCGCGTGTGGCGTCGGGCTTGCCGATCACCGCGGCGTTCGCCACCGCGGGGTGCCTGACGAGGCAACTCTCGATCTCGGCGGGCCCGATGCGGTACCCGGCGCTCTTGATGACGTCGTCCGAGCGGCCCTGGTACCAGAGGTAGCCGTCCTCGTCCATCTTGCCCTGGTCGCCGGTGCAGCCCCACTCGCCGATGAACTTGTCCTTCGTCGCCTGCGGGTTCTTCCAGTACTCGAGGAAGAACACCGGGTCGCCGGCGCGATGCACGGCAATCTCCCCCAGCTCTCCCTTTCTTAATTCCACACCCTTGTCGTCGATCACCGCCACGCGGTGCCCGGGATACGGCCGCCCGATCGATCCGGGCTTCACCGGCCAGGCCGCCTGGCAGTTGCCGACCACGTAGTTGATCTCGGTCTGGCCGAACATCTCGTTGATCGTCACGCCGAGCTGCTCGCGAGCCCATTCGAGGACCGTCACGCCCACGGATTCGCCGGCGCTCATGATGCTTCTGATGTTCAAGGAATACTTTTCCCGGGGACGCGGAACGGCCTTCATCATCAGCTTGAGCGCGGTTGGAAAGAGGAACGAATTGCGGATGCCGTACTTCTCGATCAGGTAGTACGCCTTCTCGGCGTCGAACTTGCCGCGATAGCCGAGGATCGGCAGCCCGAAGGACCAGGTGGGCAGCAGCGCGTCGAACAGCCCGCCCGCCCAGGCCCAGTCGGCGGGCGACCAGAACACATCGCCCGGCTGCGGAAAGAAGTCGTGCGAATGCACGAATCCGCTCAGGTTTCCGATCAGCAGCCGGTGCGCCTCGAGCGCGCCCTTGGGCGGGCCGGTCGTGCCGCTGGTGTAGATGATCAGCGCCGGGTCTTCGGCAGCGGTGTCGATGGCGGCGAAGTCGCTGTTCGCCTTTTCCAGCAGCTCTTCGTAGGAAAAAACACCGCTTTCGCGTGCCCCGCCGACGCCGATCACGTGCTTCAGCGTCGTCAGCCGGTCCTTGATCGCCCAGAGGCTGGCGATCGTCGTCGGCTCGACGAGCGCGACGCTCGCCCCGGCGTGGTTCATCCGGTACTCGAGCGCGTCGGGGCCGAAGAGATGCGACAGCGGCAGCGCGATCGCGCCCATCTGGAAAATCGCCATGTAGGCGACCGCGGTCTCCGGGCGCTGGGGCAGGATGATGGCGACGCGGTCGCCGCGCCGCACGCCGAGCCCGCGCAGCGCGTTCGACAGCCGGTTCGCCGCGAGCTGGATGTCGTGGAACGAATACGCCGCGCTTGCGCCGGATTCGTCTTCCCACTGCAGCGCCACGCGCGCGCGGTCGCCCGCCCACTGGCCGCAGCAGGCGTGGGCGATGTTGTAGCGCCCGGGCACCTCCCACCGGAAGCTGCGGTAAAGCTCGTCGTAGCGGTCCAGCATGGCGGGATTCTATACTTGCGGAATGGTACAAGCCGTCGTGTTCGACGCGTATGGCACGCTGTACGACGTGCATTCCGTAATTCAGCGTTGCGAGAGCTTCTTCCCGGGCAAGGGAATCCAGCTATCCCAGCTGTGGCGCGCGAAGCAACTCGAATACACCTGGCAGCGTAGCCTGATGCAACGCTACGCGGCGATGGAGACGCTCATGAGCGAGTATCTGGCGCTCGCGACTTATCCGGATGTCGCTGAAACGCTGCAAAAACTGAGGGGCAAGAAGCAGATGATCCTGTCGAACGGCTCGCCGGACATGCTCGACCCGGTGGTGCGTCATTCAGGCCTTCACTTCGACGCGTGCTGAGCGTAGACGAGGTCAAGGTATTCAAGCCCGACCCCCGGGTTTACGGCGCGCCGGAAGACCGGCTGGGAGTTCCGCCTGCCGGCGTCCTCAAGTCCATAAGCGACCTGCCCGAAATCCTGCTGGGAGCCAAATGAGAAAAACGGGGTCTGTCCCCATTTTCGCCGGGTGAAGTTCTGCTCTAACTGCGCCTCGCCGGTGGTACAGCGCGTGCCGCCGGGCGACAGCCTGCCGCGCTGGGTGTGCGACCAGTGCGGCGAGATCCATTACCAGAATCCCAGGCTGGTGGTCGGCTGCGTCCCGGAGCACGAGCGGCGGATCCTGCTTTGCCGCCGGGCCATCGAGCCGCGCTACGGCTACTGGACGCTGCCCGCAGGATTCATGGAAAACGACGAGACCGCCGGGCAGGCGGCGCTGCGCGAGACGCTCGAGGAGGCGGGTGCGCGGGTGGAGCTTCTCGCGCCTTTCACCCTGATCTCGGTGCCCCACGTGAACCAGGTGCATCTCTTCTACTGCGCGCGGCTGCTCGACCTCGAGTTCAAGCCCGGCGAGGAGACGCTCGAGGTGGCGATGTTCGACGAGCGAGCGGTCCCCTGGAAGGAAATGGCCTTCCGGACCGTGGCCAGGACCCTGAAGCACTGGTTCGCGGACCGCAGCCGCGGCACGTTCGGCTTCCACGCCGAGGACCTGGAAAAATAGGGACAGACCGGACAGACCCCATTTTCGAACCTGCGGCTGAGAAAAATGGGGTCTGTCCCTATGATGCGCCAATAAGACAAGCCCAAGGGGGGGTCATGAAAAAGGCATTGCTGGTCTTCCTGCTGGCCCAGATTCCCGCCGCCCTGGCCGCGGAGCCGCCCAAGCTCGACGCCGCCAACACCGCGTGGATGCTCACCGCGTCGGTCCTGGTGCTGTTCATGACGCTGCCGGGTCTCGCCCTCTTTTACGCGGGGCTGGTGCGCATGAAGAACGTGCTCTCCGTCCTCATGCAGTGCTTTGCCATCACGTGCATCGTGACGCTTGCCTGGCTGGTCGTCGGCTACAGCATTGCGTTCGGCGATCCTGATCCCTGGTGGGGCGGACTCGGCAAGTCCTTCCTGTCGGGGATCGAGGTGAAGACGGTGAAAGGCAGCATCCCGGAGTCGGTCTTCGCGATGTACCAGCTCACCTTCGCGATCATCACGCCGGCGCTGGTCCTCGGCGCCTACGCCGAGCGCGTGAAGTTCTCCGGCATGCTGGTCTTCAGCCTGCTGTGGCTGCTCCTGGTCTACGCGCCGATCGCGCACTGGGTCTGGGGCGAAGGCTGGCTCGGCAAGATGGGCATCATGGACTTCGCCGGCGGCACGGTCGTGCACCTGAACGCCGGGGTGGCGGCGCTGGTCTGCGCGCTGGTGCTCGGGCGGCGCAGCGGCTTCCCCCACACCGCGATGCCGCCGCACAACATGACGATGGCGGTGACCGGCGCCTGCATGCTCTGGGTGGGCTGGTTCGGCTTCAACGCGGGAAGCGCGCTCGCGGCCGACGGCACCGCCGGGATGGCGATGCTCGTCACCCACATCGGCGCCGCGACCGGGGCGTTCGCGTGGATGCTTTGCGAATGGCTGCGCTACCGCAAGCCCTCGGTGCTGGGCATCGTCACCGGCATGGTGGCGGGACTCGGCACCATCACGCCGGCGTCGGGCTTCGTCGGGCCGCTCGGCGCCCTGGTGATCGGCGCCGCCGCGGGTAGCTTGTGCTTCTTCGCCACCAGCTATATGAAGCGCGCGCTCAATGTCGACGATTCCCTCGACGTCTTTCCGGTGCACGGGGTCGGCGGCACGCTCGGCACGCTGCTCACCGGCGTGTTCGCCGCTACGGCCCTGGGCGGCGTCGGCTACGCCGAGAAACAGACCATGGGCGGGCAGGTTCTCGTTCAGCTCGCCGGGGTGCTCGCCACCGCAATCTGGTCCGGGGTTCTCACGTACGTGATTCTCAAGGTCTGCGACGCCCTGACGGGCATGCGGGTTGCACCCGAGGAGGAGACGGAAGGCCTCGACACGGTGCTCCACAATGAGAAGGGGTACAACCTGTAGGAATGACGCCTTCGGCGAAGGCGCCGAAGGCGTCATGCTGCGCGAGCGCGCGTCAGAGCCGGTTGGTAACGGCTTCCATCTCCTCCGCGGTAAAGGCTCGCATGGTGGTGGTGCGCACGTTGCCGAGCTTGCCGACCGCGAGGCAGCCTCTCATGGCGGCCTCGTCGTTCTCGGCCTCCAGCACGATCACGATGTCGTGCTGGCCGAGCGTCCAGTACTGGGCGATCTTCTTGCCGCCGTACTTGTCGAACGTCGATACGCTTTCCCTTGCCCTCTTGACCGATTCCGTGACGGTCTTGATCCCTTGATCGGTGAAATTGACCAGCACCACGTATTTGGGCATGGCTGCCCTCCATTAGGTGAGTTGGACGACGTAGATGCAGCGGCGGTCTTGCCCGGTCTGACGAGGATCGGATCGCACCCCGGCTCCTCCCGGGCGCTTCCGTCGCGCCAGGCCATTCTGCGCCTGCGATCGGCCGCACCACAAGCTAGAATCGGGAACGACCCGCCCATTTCCGGCCTCTAAGCGCGCATGGAACGCCGCCAGTTCATCAAGTTCTGCGTCGCCGGCGCGGCTGCCGCGGGCACGCCCGCCGTCGCCGCCGACGCCCGGGCGCATTTCTATTCCCGCGCCAGGCTTGTCGACGAAAGCGGCGCGGCGCTGCGCGCGAAGGCCATCCCCGTCGACCGCAACCTGATCTTCCATTACCCCTACGCCTCGACGCCGTGCTTCCTGCTCAACCTGGGCAGGCCCGCGAAGGCCTCCGTGCAGCTGAAAACCGCGGACAGCCATCCTTACGATTGGCAAGGCGGGGTCGGCGCCGGACGCTCGATCGTGGCGTACTCGGCGATCTGCGCACACAAGCTCACTTATCCCACGCGCGACATCAGCTTCATCAGCTACCGCGCCGAAAAGAGCGCCGGCAACAGGTTCGCGAAGGTCATTCACTGCTGCTCCGAGCACAGCCAGTACGACCCGGCGCAAGGCGCCCGGGTGCTCGCCGGCCCGGCGCCGCAGCCGCTCGCGGCGATTCTCCTCGAATGGGATTCGACCAGGGATGAAATCCATGCAGTCGGCACGCTCGGCGGGGAGCTGTTCAACGAGTTTTTCGACAAGTACGCGTTCAGGCTGGCGATGGAGCACGGCGCGCCGCGCGCCGCCGTGCGCGGCGCGTGCATGGTGCAGCAGCTCGAGAACTACTGCCGCCAACAGGTGAAGTGCTAGCGTGGCTCGATGCCGCCGACCCGTTCCCGCCGGTCGAGCGTGCCCTGAAGAACCCGAACGGCCTGCTCGCCGCCGGCGCCGATCTCTCGAGCGCGCGGCTGCTCGACGCCTACCGCCGCGGCGTTTTCCCCTGGTTCTCGGGCTCCGAGCCGGTGCTGTGGTGGTCGCCGGATCCGCGCATGGTGCTTTACTGCGAGGAGCTCAAGGTGTCGCGCTCGCTGGCGAAGAGCGTGCGCAACAAGGGTTACGAGCTCGGGATCGATTCCGCCTTTGCCGGGGTGCTCGAGGGATGCGCCGACCGCGAGGAGGGCACCTGGCTCGGAGGACAAATGCAGCAGGCATACCTGGCGCTGCACCGGGCCGGATACGCCCACTCGTTCGAGACCTGGCGCGGGGATGAGCTGGTCGGCGGGCTCTACGGGGTGGCCATCGGGCGCATGTTCTACGGAGAATCGATGTTCTCGCGCGCCACCGATGCTTCGAAGGTAGCCTTGGTCCACCTGGTCCGGTACCTCAGGGGCCGCGGGTTTCCGCTCGTCGATTGCCAGATGCACACGCGGCTCCTCGCCTCGCTCGGCGCCCGCGACATCCCGCGGCGCGCTTTCTTGCGCGCGCTGGCTCGCTTGGTAAACTACGCCGAGCCTCCGGGAAAGTGGATTAAAAGGACGCAAGAATCCGCGTAAAGATCAGTGTCACGACTTAACGACCTGCCGCATGCGGTACTGCAGTTCTACGTGACCGCGCCTTATCCGTGCAGCTATCTGCCGGACCGCATGGCGCGCTCGCAGGTCGCGACCCCGAGCCACCTCATCAACACCGAGCTGTACGGCGACCTGGTCAAGGCCGGCTTCCGCCGCAGCGGCATCTTCACCTACCGGCCGCATTGCGATGCCTGCCGCGCCTGCGTTCCGGTACGCATCCCGGTCGACGAGTTCATGCCCAACCGCTCCCAGCGCCGCGCCTGGAGGCAGCACGGCGAGCTCGCCGCCCAGGCCCAGTCGCTCAAGTTCCGCCTCGAGCATTACGCGCTGTACCTGCGCTACCAGTCGAAGCGCCACTCGGGCGGCGGCATGGACAACGACAGCCGCGACCAGTACTCGCACTTCCTGCTGCAGAGCCGGGTCGACACGCGGCTCGTCGAGTTCCGCGATGCAGGACAGCTCGCGATGGTGTCGATCGTGGACTTCCTGCCCGACGGCCTGTCGTCGGTCTACACCTTCTACGACCCCGACCGGCGCGGCGCCAGCTTCGGCACCTACAACGTGCTCTGGCAGATCGACCAGTGCCGCATGCTGGGACTGCCCTTCCTCTACCTCGGCTACTGGATCCGCGAGAGCCCGAAGATGGCGTACAAGTCGAAGTTCGAGCCGATCGAGGGCTTCGTCGGCGGCGCGTGGCGCCGACTGGGGGGACGGCAAACGGAAGAGAACCGGGCGTGAGCCTGTATGGGGTTGCGCGGCCTCTTCTTTTCTCGCTAGACCCCGAAACCGCTCACGGTCTCACCCTGAAACTCGCGGACGCCGCCGCGAGGTTTTCCGTCTTTCCCAAGGTGCCGTCTTGTCCCGTCCGGGCAATGGGCCTGTACTTTCAGAATCCGGTGGGTGCCGCAGCAGGCCTCGACAAGCATGCCGAGCACGTCGAGACGCTCGCAGCGCTCGGCTTCGGCTTCCTCGAGCTCGGTGGCGTGACGCCGCGGCCGCAACCGGGCAATCCGCGACCGCGGCTGTTTCGCCTGACGCAAGCGCAGGCCATGATCAACCGCTTCGGCCTGAACAGCATCGGCGTCGAGGCGTTCGCCGAGAACCTGCGACGCGCGCGCGCGCGCGTGATCATCGGCGCCAACGTCGGCAAGAATCGGCAGACCCCGAACGAGCGCGCCGTCGAGGATTACGAGCGCTGCCTCGAAGTGCTGTATCCGCACGTGGACTATTTGAGCATCAACGTTTCATCGCCGAATACGCCCGGCATGCGGGAACTGCAATCTCCGCAGCATCTCAGTACGCTATTGCGGAGGCTGCACGAGCGCCGGGAAGCACTGCGCGAGCACCACGGGCGGCAAGTGGCGTTGGTGCTCAAGATTTCACCGGACGTCGATGACGCCGAAATTCGCAACATCGCGGACCTGGCGAGGCGCGAGAAAGTCGACGGGCTGACCGCCAGCAATACCACGCTGTCCCGCGCTGGCGTGGAGGGCATGCGGCACGCCGCGGAAGACGGCGGTCTTTCCGGCGCACCGCTTCGCGGCAAAGCCAACAGCGTCATCGAACGGCTGGCTTCCATCCTGCATGGCGAAATCCCGCTCATTGGCGTGGGAGGCATCATGCGCGGGGAGGACGCTGCCGAACGCTTTTCTTCGGGCGCGTCGTTGATTCAGCTCTATTCAGGGCTGGTTTACCGCGGCCCGGGGCTGATCGCGGAATGCGTATCGGCATACCCCGCGAGGTAAAGGACGGCGAGTTCCGCGTCGCGCTGACGCCCGCCGGCGTGCGCGGGCTCCAGGTCGTCGTCGAGCCCGGCGCCGGCGAGGGCGTCGGCTTCCCGGACCGGGACTATCTGGGAGCGGGCGCGACGCTCGGCGATCCCTGGGAATGCGATCTGGTGGTCAAGGTGAAGGAGCTCCAGGAAGCCGAGTACGCCAAGCCGCGCCGCGGCCAGATCGTATTCGGCTTCCAGCATTTCGGGCCGCATCCGGAGCTGCTCGACGCCGCGCTCGCCTCGGGGGCGACCTTCATCGCCTACGAGACGGTCGGCCAGGCGGCAGGCCGTCTGCCGATCCTCGCCCCCATGTCGGCCATCGCCGGCCGGCTCGCGGTCCAGGCCGGCGCCTGGTGCCTGCAGAAGCACAACGGCGGCAGCGGCGTGCTGCTGCCCGGCGTCGAAGGCGTGCCGCCGGGCAAGGTGGTGATCCTCGGCGCCGGCAACGTCGGCTCGAACGCGCTGGCGGTGGCCCATGGGATAGGCGCGAACGTCGTCGTCTTCGCAAAGAGCGACAGACGCTTTGCGAGCCTGAAAGAGAAATATCCAAAGGTCGTTTTCAAGGCAGGAATGGAACAAGAGCACATCCTCGATGCCGATCTGGTGATCGGCGGCGTTCTCACGCCCGGCACGATGTCGCCGAAGCTCATCACCCGCGCCATGCTGAAGGCAATGCGACCCGGCTCGGCGCTGGTCGATGTCGGCATCGACCAGGGCGGCATCGCCGAGACCTCGCGCCCGACCTCGCACAGCGCGCCAGTCTACATCGAGGAAGGCGTGGTCCACTACTGCGTGCCCAACATGCCTGCGGCCTGCGCGCGCACCGCGAGCCTCGCGCTCGAGAGGGCCGTGCTGCCTTTCGTGATAAGAATCTTGAACGGAGAAATCGCTGAGGATCTGCGCAGCGGAATCCAGGTGCACGAAGGCAAAGTGACCCACAAACAGCTCGCGCGCGACACCAAACGCCCCTATCCATGAAGCGAACCGCTGTCGCCCTGATCGACGAGAGCCGCTGCATCGGCTGCAGGCGCTGCATCGACGCCTGCCCGGTCGACGCCATCGTCGGCGCGCATCGGCTGATGCACACGGTGGTCGAATCCTGGTGCATCGGCTGCGCGCTCTGCCTGCCGCCCTGCCCCGTCGATTGCATCGACATGGTGCCGGCGCGCGGCGCATGGACGCGGGCGCGCAAGCAAGCCGCGGGAGAGCGCGCGCGGCGCCGCAAGAAGCGGCTTGCCGGAGAAGAAATCGTCGCCCCAGCGAGGGATCGCAAGGCGTTGCTCGCCGCTGCCCTCGCGCGCAAGCAGCGATGAACGCGGACAAGCGCCGCGAGATCTTTCGCCGCTTCCGCGCGGCAAACCCGCATCCGACGACCGAGCTGGGCTATTCGACGCCCTACGAGCTGCTCGTCGCGGTCGTGCTTTCGGCGCAGGCCACGGACAAGTCGGTGAACCAGGCGACGCAAAAGCTGTTTCCCATCACGCCGCAGAAGATCGTCGATCTCGGGGTTGCGGGACTGGAAACCTGCATCAAGAGCATCGGTCTTTATCGTACCAAGGCGAAAAACGTGGTGGCGCTCTCGAAGATGCTGATGGAGGAGCACGGCGGCGAGGTGCCTGCCGGCCGCGAGGCGCTCGAGCGCCTGCCGGGCGTCGGCCGCAAGACGGCCAACGTCGTCCTGAATACCGCGTTCGGCCAGTCCACGATCGCCGTCGACACGCACATCTTCCGCGTCGCCAACCGCACGGGTCTCGCTCCGGGAAAAGACGTTCTTGAAGTAGAACAGAAACTTCTCAAGTTCACGCCGCCGGAGTTCCTCAAGGACGCGCACCACTGGATGATCCTGCACGGCCGCTACGTCTGCCTCGCCCGCAGGCCCGCCTGCCCGCAGTGCCTGATCCGCGACCTGTGCGAATTCAGGGGCAAGACGAAAGATGTTTGACCCGACTCGCGAGCAGGTGCGCGAGATGTTCTTCGGCGCGTGGCGCAAGTACCGCGCGGGCGAGCCGCTCGCCGGCATCGAGTCGCTCGCGCTCGACGTGATCCTGCAGCACCCGGAATACCACGCCATGCTGTCGCAGCCGGCGCGCCACCAGGACAAGGACTACGTCGACGAGGCCAATCCGTTCCTGCACATGAGCCTGCACCTCGCGCTCGAGGAGCAGCTCTCGATCGATCAGCCGCCAGGGATCGCCGTGAAATTTCGCACGCTTCTCGCGCGCCATGGCGAGCGCCACGAGGCGGTTCACCATGCGATCGAATGCCTCGCCGAAACGCTATGGCGCGCGCAGCGCGACGGCGCTGCGCCGGATGCCGCAGCCTACCTGGAATGTCTTTCCGGAAAAAATAGCGATTGGCAGCGACGCAGGTAGACGGCATGCGACGCGGTCGGCACGCCAGCGGTGACGAATGCGCCATGAGGACTAGGCGAGGACAGGCACCGGGAAACGCCGGTAGCCCATCATGGCCTGACCAATAGCGAGGAGATCGCGCCATGAAACTTCGCCTGCCATTGCTCGCTATCCTGATCGCGGCCGCTGCGGCAACGCCCTTCGCCGCGCCAGCCGCCGACCTCTCGAGGGCTGTCGTGCTCATCGCCAAGCGCGATCTCCAGGACCGCCTCTACGGCGCCACCATCGTCGTTGCGCGGCCGGTGGGCAACCGCCACGTCGGGCTGATCATCAACAAGCCGACGCAGATGACCCTAGGCAACCTGTTTCCCAATCACCCGCCGTCGCGCAAGGTCACGCAGCCGGTGTTCCTCGGCGGCCCCGTCGGCCCTGAGGTGATTTTCGCCCTGGTTCAGCGGCGCGAGAGCCCCGGCGGGCGCTCGCTGCAGATCGCGCCGGACCTGTTCCTCGCCGTCGACAGCAAGATCGTCGACGCCATCATCGAGTCCGAGCCGGACCGCGCGCGTTTCTTCGCCGGGATGGTGCTGTGGATGCCGGGCGAGCTCGCCCAAGAGGTGAAGCGCGGCCTTTGGTTCGTCAACGACGCGAACGCAGAGCTGGTGCTGCGCAGGAAAACCGACGGCCTCTGGGAAGAACTCGTCGGCCGCTCGGAACGTCGCGCGAACACCATTTAGGTGCGTGCGCACCGAAGTAGTGCCTCATGGCCGCTTCCCGGCGCATTGATAAACAAGCGGTTTTTGAAGGGGTACGGCTGGCAGGCTTTTTGCAGTGCAGCAAAGTAGAAAGGAGTTGCTGACCATGACAGCACGAAGTTTTTTCTTACGCGTGATCTTTTTCGTCCTCATCGCAGCATCGGCATCGCTGCATGCCGCGGATCTATCGGAAGCGGTGATCCTGGTCGCAAAGCCGGAACTGCGCGACGAGCTGTACGGCTCGACCATCCTCATTGCGACGCCCCTCGGCAACGACCAGCACATGGGATTCATCATCAACCGCCCGACCCGTTTCACGCTCGGCAAGATCTTCCCCGAGCACGCGCCGTCGCAGAAGGTGGCGGATCCGGTCTATATCGGAGGACCGTTCAACTCGCAGCTGATCTTCGCGCTCATAAAGCGCCAGGACAGCCCCGGCGGCAGCTCTTTCCAGCTGATGCCTGACCTGTTCGTCGCCTTCGACGGCGAAACCGTCGATCGCATCATCGAAGCCGAGCCTGAGCACGCGCGCTTCGTCGCCGGCCTGGTGGCATGGCGTCCCGGCGAGCTGCGCGAAGAGATCGAGCGCGGCTTCTGGCACGTGCTCAAGCCCGATGCGCAGCTCGTGCTGCGCAAGCCCGACGGATTATGGGAAGAGCTCGTGCACCGCTCGGAGAACGCGGGGAAGGGAATCTAGCGCGCTAGCGCTGGTCGTGCAGCACCGACTTCTGGCTCGCGAACCACGCCGCCAGATCTTCAATGTCCTTCCGCGAAAGCTGCGCCGCGAAACCCTTCATGATCGGATTGCTGCGGCGGCCGATCTTGTAATCGGCGAGCGCCCGGACCAGGTAGTCGTAGTGCTGGCCGGCGAGGATCGGCTGGTCCGGACCCGAGGGCTTATTGCCGTCGGGACCATGACAGGCGGCGCACACCTGCGCGGCCTTGGCCTTTCCGGACTCGGCGTTGCCCTTGGCATGCGCCGCGCCGGCGAGCGCCAGAGCGAGAAATACGAGCACCATCCTCATTTGCCCGTCCCCCCGTAGTACTCAGCCAGCCGCTTCATGTCCTCGTCGTTCAGGCTCGCCGCGATGCCGCGCATCGACGGGTGCGAGCGCTCGCCCGATCTGTAGGCCCTGAGAGCGGCGACGATGTACGCCGGCTGCTGACCGGCGATCTTCGGCACGTGGTAGACGCTCGGGAATGCGGTCTTGTAGCCCGGGATGCCGTGGCAGCCGATGCACATGGCCACGTTGAGCTCCTTCTGCTCCTGCTTCTGCTGGGCGCCGGCGCCGTGCGCGCCGAGCGCGAGCGAAACTCCGAGCGCTGCACTGAGAAAGCTTTTGGACAATGCCGTATTGTTATGAGGGAGAACGGCCGATTTTATAGCATACTAGGCCATGCGCTTCAAAGGCTCGCCCTCCTACGTCTCGACCGACGACCTCACCCTCGCGGTCAACGCGGCGATCACGCTCGAGCGGCCGCTCCTCGTGAAAGGGGAGCCCGGCACCGGCAAGACCATGCTCGCGGTCGAGGTGGCGCGCTCGCTCGGCGTGCCGATCCTCGAGTGGCACATCAAGTCGACCACCAAGGCGCAGCAGGGCCTCTACGAGTACGACGCGGTGAGCCGGCTGCGCGACTCGCAGCTCGGCGACGCCCGGGTGCACGACATCAACAACTACATCGTGAAGGGCATGCTCTGGCAGGCGTTCACCGGCGAGCGGCCGGTGGTGCTGCTGATCGACGAGGTCGACAAGGCCGACATCGAGTTCCCGAACGACCTGCTGCGCGAGCTCGATCGCATGGAGTTCTACGTCTACGAGACTCGCGAGCTGGTGAAGGCGAAGCAGCGCCCGATCGTGTTCATCACCTCGAACAACGAGAAGGAGCTGCCCGACGCGTTCCTGCGCCGCTGCTTCTTCCATTACATCCGCTTTCCGGACAAGGAGACGATGGAGAAGATCGTCGGCGTGCATTTCCCGGGCCTCAAGAAATCGCTGCTGCGCGAGGCCATGGAGGTGTTCTTCGAGGTGCGCGAGGTGCCGGGGCTGAAGAAGAAGCCCTCGACCTCGGAGCTGCTCGACTGGCTGAAGCTCCTGCTCGCCGAGGACATCCCGCCGGAGGCGCTGCGCTCCAAGGACCGCAAGACCATCATCCCGCCGCTGCACGGCGCGCTGCTCAAGAACGAGCAGGATGTCCACCTCTTCGAGCGCTTGGTCTTCATGACGCGTGCCAAGGCTTAAGCTTCTCCGGGGAGCTTGCGACACCCACTTCCACGTATTCGGGCCGCGCGCGCGCTTTCCCTTCGCCGAGAACCGCACCTACACGCCCGAAGACCGGCCGAAAGAGGAGCTGCTCGCGCTGCACGCGCGTCTCGGCATCGAGCGCGGCGTCGTGGTCCAGTCCGCCGCCCACGGCTTCGACAACTCCGCCTCTGCCGACCTGATTGCGGCAGCGAAAGGGCGCTACGTCGGCGTCGCGCTCGTTCCGCCTGACGTGAAAAGCGAAGACCTGAAAAAACTCGATGCGCAAGGCTTCCGCGGCGCGCGCTTCAATTACATGAAGCATCTGGGCGCCGCTCCACCTATAGAAGACGTGCTTTCCTTCTCAAGACATCTTTCAGAGCTCGGCTGGCACCTGCAGATCCACATGGATAGCTCGCTCATCGCGGAGCTGGCGCCGGCGCTAAAACGCTCGCCGGTCCCGGTGGTGATCGACCACATGGGACGCGTCGATGCATCGCTCGGCCTCGGACAA
>Ga0137796_10001266_pt1 | contig 14634 bp, 15 predicted proteins | sample OV2TP3_FD_97704 | JGI IMG/M metagenome (GOLD analysis project Ga0137796, IMG submission 97704)
ACGCAAGGCATCCTACCGGAGCCCCAAAATCGTTGTCAACACAAGGCAACTTCGATATGGTGAGGACATCCCTGTGCGATTCCATCATGGAGCACCGCAGTGGCCGAACCATGACCGATTCGAATCAAGCTCTTGCCGCACTGTTCAAGACGATGGCCGAGCTGCTCACCGCCCGCAAGGCCAATCCCCACCGTGTCAGGGCTTACCAGCGTGCGGCCGAGGTGCTGCTCACCTGGCCGGAGGATGTGGCGGTCGTGAGTGAACGGGGAACGCTACGGGAGATTCCGGGCATCGGCAAGGACCTGTCCGGCATGATTCAGGAATTTCTCCGCACAGGGAGTATCCGGGCCTACGAGGAACTCAAAGCCGGATTGCCGGACACCGTCGTCGGCTGGAGCGCTCTCCCCGGGCTCTCCGAGGCCACCGTGCAGTACCTGTACTTCCGGCTCGGCATCCAAACCCTGAGCGACCTGGAAGCACTGGTCCGCTCCCACCTCCTGCGCACGCTCCCGGGGGTCACCGCATCTGAAGACGAGCTGTTGGCCGCCATTCGCGATTATCGCGCCCGGACGGAGTCGCCCGGACCGTGACCTGACTCCAGACTCATGAGACCGGGTCCTACAGCGGCCGAAGCTCCTTGAAAATCTTCCAGGTCTTCAACAGCTCGATGGCCTTTTGAAGCTGGACATCGTCCTCGAGCGACGGCTCGCCGGTCTCGCCCAAGGCGCCATTGGTCTTCGGGGTCGGCGGCGTCGCCTCTTTGGGCTTCTGGGTCGCTTCCCCCTCTTTTTCTCCTGGCTTGGCGACCGCGACCGGTTTGGGCTTGACGACGATGTCCGGAGCGATCCCGGTTGTCTGGATCGAACGCCCTTTCGGTGTGTAATACTTTGCGGTGGTGAGCCGGAGACCGGAGCCGTCCGCCAGCGGTACGATCGTCTGCACCGAGCCCTTTCCGAACGTCTGGTTGCCGACCACGAGTGCCCGTCCCCAATCCTGAAGGGCGCCGGCCACAATCTCTGACGCGCTTGCTGACCCCTCATTGACCAGGACGATCATGGGCGAGTCTTCCGCAGGCTCTTTGGAGCGGGACACGTACTCGTCTTTTCGCCCATCACGCCCCCTGATGGACACGATCAGTTTGCTGGGCCCTACGAATTGTTCGGACACCTCCACCGCGGATGTCAGAAGCCCGCCGGGGTTGTTCCGAAGGTCCAGAATGGTGGCTTGGGTCTTCTGCTCGCGGTATTTCTTCAGGACCCGGCTGAGATCCTTGGCGGTCGACTCCTGGAACTGGGTCAAACGGATGTAGGCAATGTTGTCGTCGATGATCTTCGACTTGACGCTCTCGATTTTGATGATGTCCCGGACCAATGTGAACACCAACGGGTCCGGCGTGCCGTCCCGTTGGATGGTCAAGGTGACCTTGGTCCCCTTTGCCCCGCGCATCCGCTGGACGGCATCCAGAAGCGTCAAATCCTTGGTGGTCTCATCGTTCACCTTGATGATGAAGTCCCCCGCCCGGATGCCGGCCTTCTGCGCCGGCGTCCCTTCGATGGGGGCGATCACCGCCAAGCGGTTGTCCTTGATGCCGATCTGGATGCCGACCCCCCCGAACTCGCCTCGGGTCTCCACCTGGATCTCCTTGTACATTTCCGGCGTCATGTAGGCGGAATGGGGGTCCAGCGTGGAGAGCATGCCCCGGATCGCCCCCTGAACGAGATCCTTGGGCTTCACCTCCTCGACATAGTGCTTCTGGACCTGTGACAGCACCTCCGCGAAGGTTTTCAAATCCTCGTAGGTCTCGGTCGCGTGCCCGGTTCGCTCCCAGCCTTTCCCGAGGAGAATGCCCGCGACCAAGGCCACCACGATGACCAGTCCCGGAAACCATCCTCTGCGATGTCGTTCCCAATCCATAGCTCTTTATTCCTTTCAGTTGACTGTTACCGCCGTTTCGCAAGCCAAATCAGAGGATCCACCGGCTCAGCTCCGTCCCGCAACTCAAAATACAGTGTTCCCTCCCCCGTCATGCCGGTGTCTCCCGTCTCGCCGATCACCTGCCCCGCCTGAACACGGTCCCCCGCCTTCACCAGGAGCTTCGACGCATGCGCGTAGAGCGAGAAAAATCCATCGGCATGATCAATGATCAGGAGGAGACCGTATCCCTTCAGCCAATCGGCATAGGCTACCGTTCCGGAGGAGACCGCCTTGATAGCGCTGCCTTCATTGGTACGGATCTCGATGCCCTTGCGCTGCACGTAGGTGTCGAACGTAGGATGCTTCTGACGACCAAAGAACGTCACCACTTCGCCCTCGGTGGGCCATTGAAGAGTGCCCTTGAATTGGTGAAGCCCCAGAGACCCCTTGGGCCGCAACGCCGCGGCCTTCCTCTTCTGCTCGAGCGTTCTCAGTAAGGTATCGACTCGCGCAGCCGACCGCTCCAGCTCGGCCACCGCCCGGTCGTAAAATTCTTTCTCCTCAATGAGCTTTGCCAGCAGCACCTGTTTCTGCTTCTTGATGCCGCGGATCTCTTCCATCTTCTTCTCGATGTTCTGCTTGAACACCAGCATCTGCTCGCGGGCTTCGACACGCTCCCGCTCCACTTGCTGGAGCTGCTCTACGTCGAGACGGTAGCCACCCATCAAGTCAAACTCGCGCTTGGACACCGTGGACAGATACCGAAAGCGGCGCTCGAGGTCTGCATAGCTCTCCGCCGCCATCAGTCCCTTGAGATATCCGAACCGGCCTTCCACGTATTGCACGCGCAGACGCGTAAGGATCGACTTCCGCCGATCGCGAAGACGAGTCTTTAGTTCGGCAATCTGCTGGTTGATCTCCTCCAGCTCACGATCCTTGTCCTTGAGCTGCCGGTTGATGTCCTGATGTTCCTGCCGTCGAACCATGAGACGGTCGTCAATCTCCTGCATGGCCTGCAGGACCGAGCCTTTCTTTTTCTCCGCCTCGCCGGCATGTGTCTTACTGTCCCGGATTTCTTCCTTCAGTTTCTCAAGAGTGCGCCGCTCACGTTCAATCTTCTGCGAGAGCGGATCGCTGCGCTCCTTCCCGGCAACAGCGACGTCGGCAGCCACCACTCCCTGCACGAGCCAATACGCCGCGAGTGTCCCCAGAATTAGTCTGATCCGCATCACCTCGGTTTCCTCAGCTCGCGCACCGACACGAGGCTGCCGGCGCACCCCAACACCAGACCGGCCAAGAGGATCAGTACCGAGAGTTGGACCGGCAGAAAATTCAGGCCGGACGGCATCCCCCAAAACCGGCCCGGAGAGGCGAGCTGCAGTTTGACAAACTCAAAGCCTCCCTTGAGCATGGCCAGGGAAAGCGCGCCCCCGAGCGTGCCGAGCATGGCCCCTTCCAGGAGATACGGGACGTTGATGAAGGTTCTGGTCGCCCCGATCAATCGCATGATCTCGATTTCGTCCTTCCGCGCATACAGGGTGAGGCGGATCGTGTTGGCGATGATCGTCATGGAGGCGACCGACAGGACTGCTCCCACGGCAAGCGCGCCCAGCTCAAAATACCGCACTACCGCAGCCAGGTTTTCGATCCAGTCCTGGCTATATTGTACCTGGGCTACCCCTGGAACCGCACTCAGACGTTCGCTCAGCCGCTTGACGGCATGGGATGACCTGAAGGGGGGCGCAATGGCCAGGACCAGTGAGGCCGGGAGGGGATTTTCCCCGAGGCCATCCAGCAGGTGCTGCTCCGACGGAAATTGGGCACGAAACTCCGCAAGGGCCTGCTCTTTCGAGATGTACACGACAGAGGCCACCTCTGGCTCGGCCTTGAGCCGACGTTGCCAGTCAGTGGCCCCTTGGGAGCTTGGATCGTCCGCCAAGTAGACCACCACCTTGATTTCGTTCTGAAGGGATCCCGCCACTTCTTTCAGGTTGACGTAGAGCAGCAAGAACACGCCGAAGCAGATCAGAGTAAACGCCATCGTGGCCACGGCGATCACGGTGGTGGCACGATTGATACGAATGTTCATGACCGCTTCTGCCACAAAGTAACTGAGGCGTCTCATCCGACAGGCTCGTATTCCCGAGACAGCTTCCCTTCGTTCAGACTCACGAGCCGACCGTTGACCTGCCCGATGACATGCCGGTTGTGGGTCGCGATCAGCACCGTCGTACCCCGCTGATTGATGGCTTTGAACAGATCGACGATTTCGGCAGCCAGGGTGTCGTCCAGATTACCAGTCGGTTCGTCAGCCAGCAAGATAATCGGGGTATTCACGATGGCCCGGGCGATACAGACACGTTGCTGCTCCCCGGCCGAAAGCATCGCCGGCCGGCTGTCCTTTTTTTGCTCGATTCCGACCGCCTTGAGCGCCTCGGTGACCTTCTTCCTGATCTCGAACAGCGTGGCTCCCTGCACCATCAGCGGCAACGCCACATTCTCGAACACGTTTTTTTTCGGCAAGAGCTTGAAGTCCTGGAAGACGAGCCCCATGGTTCGCCTGAGATAGGGCACATCGGAAGGCCGGAGCCTGGCGATATTGCGGTTCTGAACGAGGATCTGTCCCTCATCGGGCGTCTCGGCGCAGGAGATGAGCTTGAGCAACGTCGTCTTCCCGGCGCCGCTGGGACCGAGCAGCACCACAAATTCCCCCTTCTCGATCTGCAAGGTGATATCCAGCAGGGCCGGACGCTTCTCATAATACTTGGACACATGAAAGAGCTGGATCATGCTGCACGTCACCCCGTCAGGCGTGAGGCGTCAGGCGCAAGGCGTTAGGGGGCTTCTTCCTGTTCACGCTTCACGCCTTACGAGAGCCGGTCACCACCGCAGGTCGTCACCGGGGACCTCGAACGCATTTTCGATATGCTCGAGCTCTTCCGGCTTGGCATCTCCACCCTTGCACAGAATCACATCGAACCGGCAGGGCAGATCGTGTAGCCGGCGTTGGGCCAGATATTGTGCGGCCAGCCGCACGAGCCGATGCTGCTTACGGTTGTGCACGGCGTAAGATGCTCCGCCATAGGCCGTCGTCCGACGGCTTTTCACCTCAACGAACACCAGACAGTCCGCCTGCTGAGCCACCAGATCCAGCTCGCCCCGAGCGGTCCGAACATTCCGGCCCAGGATGCGGTATCCCTTGCGGCGCAAAAACCGCTCGGCCTCGGACTCCCCGGCCTGACCGAATGCCCGCGGCTGGTGCCTCATCTGTTTATCCGACCCCGCGAAGACCCGGCCGCCTCACCGACTCATCACCCATTGCATCTCGGGGAGCAATGGGTGCCCGGTGCGCAAACCGGGTACCCGCCCTGCGGGTGAACCCTTATTCGTCGCATCGCGCACCCCACAGGGGCCGGAAGCTCAACCGATGAAGCTCACAGGGCCCATGTGCTGCCAGGAGTTCCAAATGCCGGGTCGTGGCGTATCCTTTGTGGCGGCCAAACTCGTACGAAGGGAAGCGCCGGTGATACCCGCACATGAGGTAATCGCGGCTCACCTTGGCTATGATGGACGCTGCGGCGATCGAGATGGAGAACGCATCCCCGTGAATGAGGGAGCGCTGCGGCAGGTGGACGAACGAGATGGTCAAGGCATCCACGAGCAGGAAGTCAGGAGCCGGTGTGAGCGCATGGAGGGCCCGCCGCATCGCCAGGCGAGTGGCTTCCACGATGTTCAAAACGTCGATTTCGCGCTCAGTGGAGAGCCCGATGCCGATCCCGACCGCCCGGCGGGTGATCTCAGTGTACAACCGTTCGCGCTGACGGACGGGCACCTGCTTGGAGTCATTCAAGCCGCGGATCACGCACCGTCGCGGCAGGATCACCGCCGCGGCCACGACGGGACCCGCCAGCGGCCCGCGACCGGCCTCGTCCATCCCGGCAATCCACCGGTATCCACACCGGCGAGCCTCTGACTCAAAAAAGTCCGTAGGCTCCACTCAGGCCGTGACTCCTCTGGCCTAGGTCTTGTCGACGGTCGCGAATTGCTCGGGCTCAACTGTCGCTGCCGACGGGTTGACTTTGGTCCGCCCGCTCGGGTCTGGAGACTTGGTCTCCGCTAAATATTCCCGTTCGGCGACGCGGGCCATCTTCCCTTTCTTCTCACGGAGGTAATACAGCTTAGCCCTTCGCACCCTTCCCTGCCGCACCACGTCGATCCGTGAGACAACCGGCGAATGCACCGGAAAGATCCGTTCGACGCCGACGCCGTAGGAGATCTTCCGAACCGTAAAGGTCTCGCTGTTCTGCCGTCCCTTGCGGGCGATGACCACTCCCTCAAACACCTGAATGCGCTCTTTCTCGCCCTCGATCACCTTGACATGGACCCGCACGGTGTCGCCGATTTCGAACGTTGGTATGGTCTTCTTGGCCAACGACCGCTGGATCCGCTCCAACCGATTCATACGATTACCCCTCCTCCCCGCTCCGCCGACATTCGTCGAACCCGTTTGCGCCAATCTCGGACAGCAGCCGCCTATCCTCATCGGTGAGAGCCAGATCGTGAAGCAGATCAGGGCGCTTCAGATAGGTACTGCGTAAGGCCTGCATGCGTCGCCATTTTCGGATGGCCTCATGGTTTCCAGACAACAGCACCTCCGGCACGGCAAGCCCTGCCACCTCTGCCGGCCTGGTGTAATGCGGAAAATCGAGCAGCGAGTCCATGAAGGACTCTTGCTGCACCGACTCGGGATCGCCGACAACGCCAGAAACGAGGCGAATGGCGGCGTCGATCATCACCAACGCGGGAAGTTCGCCGCCGGTCAGCACGTAATCTCCGATGGAGATCTCTTCCGGCTCCAGCCGCAGTCTCACCCGCTCGTCGACACCTTCATAGTGGCCGCACAAGAACACCAGCGTCCGGGCCTCCTCAGCCAACTCCTGGGCAAGCCGCTGCGTGAACGGTCTGCCCTGGGGCGACGGCATCATGAGGCGGAGGGCGGTCTGCTCTTTCTGCACGCTCTCGACGGCCCGGAAAATGGGGTCCGCTTTGATCACCATCCCGGCGCCCCCGCCGTAGGGGGCATCATCCGCCACTTGGTGGCGATCCGTCGTGAAATCTCTGAGGTTCAGGACCCGCACCGACAGCAGCCCTTTGTCCTGCGCGCGCTTCAGGATGCTTTGGTCCAGCACCGGCCGGACCATCTCCGGGAACAACGTGATGACCTCACACCGCATCGTTATCCCACAGCCCTTCCATCCGCCGAACCGTCATGACGCCAGCTCCAACGTCCACAGACACGATCGCTTCTTTCGTCGCAGGAATCAGGAGTTCACGGGTCCCGCGGCGGACCACAAAGACATGGTTGCTGCCGGTCTCCAAAATCTCTTCGAGCGTGCCCACCGCAGCGCCATTCTTCTCCACCACCGTCAGGCCGATCAGATCGCATTCGTAGTACTGCCCTTCCGGCAACGCCGGGGACTGCTCCCGCGGGACTTTGATCAGGCCGCCGCGAAAGGCTGCGGCTTCCTCTGGAGTGGAGAACGCCTCGAAGCCCATGATATAGAATCCGCTGTTTTCTTCCCGCACTCGACTCACGGTCGTGGCGACTTCCCGTCCCGACGGGTTGACCAGCGTAGCGGCCTTGAGCCCCGTCAACCGGCCCGGGACATCGCTGAGGGACCGGACACGGACCTCTCCCTTGATGCCGAACGGCTTCACGATCTGCCCGACCGCGATCAGTTCCTCCGCATCAGCCATCGCTGCTGTATGCCTTTCTACTTGTTCTTGAGGATGCCGGCGCGGCGCAACAAGGTCCGCACCGTGACGGAAGGCTGCGCGCCCTTGCTGAGCCAGTCCAGCACCCGTGCTTCGTTGAACCGGGTTTCAGCCGGATTCTTCAGCGGATCATAGGTCCCAACGACTTCAAGATACCGCCCATCCCTCGGCATGCGGGAATCGGCTGCTACCACTCTGAAAAACGGCCGCTTGTGCCGGCCGGTGCGTGTGAGTCGTAGATGAACTGCCACGTTCTTTTCTCCTCCTTAAACGGGTTTTTCTCTCAACCTTGGCGCAGCAACTGGGCCAACTGGCGGCGCCCGCCGCCGGCCGTCAAGGTCTTCATCATTTTCCGTATGGCCAAAAATTGCTTGATCAGCCGGTTGACCTCCTGGACGGTGGTTCCGCTGCCGCGAGCAATGCGCTTCTTGCGACTCCCGTTGATGATCGTATGGTCGCGTCGCTCGCTCGGAGTCATGGAATCGATCATGGCCGCGACGCGCGTGATCTCCCGCTCCGGCACTCCTGCCACGTCTTTGACGCGCTGCCCGCCGGGCAGCATGGCCAGGATCTGCTCCATGGATCCGAGTCGGTTGACCTGCGCGATCTGCTCTCGAAAGTCCTCCAGGGTCAGGCTCTTGTTCAGGAGCGTCTTCTCAAGGGCGTCGGTCTGCTCGCGGGTGTAAGCCTCCTGGGCCTTTTCGATAAGCGACAGGACATCGCCCATGCCCAAGATGCGGGAAGCCATGCGATCAGGATGGAAGGGCTCCAACGCGTCGAGTTTTTCGCCGACCCCCACGAACTTGATCGGCTTCCCGGTGACAGCTCGGATCGACAGCACCGCCCCGCCCCGCGCGTCGCCCTCGACCTTCGTCAGGATGACGCCGGTCAGGCCGACTCGCTGGTCAAACCGCTCAGCCATGGCCACCGCATCCTGGCCGGTCATGGCATCGGCCACCAGCAGGACTTCATGCGGGCTTACGGCCTGCTTGATATCCGTCAGCTCCGCCATCAATTCCTCGTCGATGTGCAGCCGTCCGCCGGTATCCAAGATCACCAGATCATAGCCCTGGGCTACGCCTTGCGTGACGCCTTCAACGCAGGTCCGCACCACTTCTGATCGCGAGACACCCGGCCGCTCAGCCCGATACACCGGAATCTGCAGGGACGCCCCGAGGCTGGCCAGTTGCTCACCGGCTGCTGGCCGGCGAGGATCAGCGGCGACCAACAGCACGCGCTTTGCCTGCTGCTTGAAGAGCCGACCGAGTTTCGCGCACGTGGTGGTCTTGCCGGAGCCCTGCAGACCCACCAGCATCACGATGGTCGGAGGCTCCGAGGCAAGCTGCAGGCCGGTTCGCTCCTGCCCCATCAGGTTGCGAAGCTCTTCCCAAACCAGTTTCACCACCTGATGGCCGGGCGTCAGGCTCTTCAGCACCTCATGGCCCAAGGCCTTCGGCCGGACGCGCTCAATAAACTCTTTGACGATCCTAAAGTTGACGTCTGCCTCGAGCAGCGCCAGCCGAACTTCTTTGAGCGCCTCGGCAATGTTCTGCTCCGTCAGCACCCCCTGGCCCCGGAGCTTTTTGAAGATCCTCTCGAATTTTTCAGTAAGGAGATCCAGCATGGAAAGGCTCGTACCACCTCGAAAAATCTACAAAAATCGGACGGATCAGTCTAAACAAGCATCATCAAGATGTCAAGCACAGGAACGGGGCTAAAGCCTTGGAAGGGCTAAGGACTTTTCTTGACTTCTGGAGATCGTTTCGCTATCGTGCCCGCGATTTATTCATGGCGATCCCTACCGAACGTTCACCGGGGGAACGATGAAGAAATCGGTGTGGATGTTAGTGGTGTTCGTGGTCCTGGGCGGCTTGTTGGGCGGGATCCTTGGAGAGATTTTGCGGGTTATCGCTCCGCCGGGAACGATTCAAAACATCTTCTCGAAGGCTGTTTCCCCCGGCCTCAACCCGCCCATGGTCATCGATCTGGTGTTCCTGAACATCACCCTTGGGTTTTCCCTCAAGATGAACCTGCTGACCTTCCTGGGCATGGTCCTGGGCCTGTACCTGTACAAGCAAGTGTAAAAGCGTCGTTCGTCACTCGTATCTCGTCGTTCGCTAGGCGCTTCACGAGCAACGCATTAGGCATTCTCAAGTTCCTTAAGCCGCAGGGACCGAATGCGATCACGCAATTCCGCGGCCCGCTCAAAGTCCAGAACCTTGGCTGCGGCCTTCATTTCCTCCTCCAGCCGCTGGATCGTTTGCTCGAGACTCTGCTCGTTGGCGTAGGCGGCTTCGGCCTCGGCGACGAGATCCATGGTCACGTAATCCGCCTCCACCATCTTGTACTCCAGATCCAGGATGCCTTTCTTGATGCTTTCCGGCGTGATGCCGTGCGCGGCGTTGTAGTCCGCCTGCAACTGCCGTCGCCGGGCCGTCTCCTCGATGGCGAGCCGCATGGATTCGGTCACCACATCGCCATAGAGGATCACCCGCCCCTCAACGTTGCGGGCGGCACGGCCGGCTGTCTGGATCAACGACCGGTGCGATCGCAAGTAGCCTTCCTTGTCGGCATCCAGGATCGCGACCAGGCTGACCTCCGGAATGTCCAACCCCTCCCGTAGCAAATTGATCCCGACCAGCACGTCAAAGATTCCCCGGCGGAGGTCCCGCACGATCTCGGCGCGCTCGAGCGTGGCAATGTCGGAGTGCAGGTACCTGACCTTGATCCCAAGGTCATGATAGTACTCGGTGAGGTCTTCCGCCATACGCTTGGTGAGCGTCGTGACGAGCACGCGCCCGCCGCGTGCCACCGTGGCCCGCACTTCTCCGAGCAGGTCGTCCACCTGGCCGCGCGCCGGGCGCACGTCGATCACCGGATCCATCAGCCCGGTGGGGCGGATGATCTGCTCCACCACCGCGGAGCCGGCATGCTTCAACTCGTACGGGCCGGGCGTGGCTGACACGTACACCACCTGATTGACGAACCGCTCGAACTCGGCGAAGGTCAGCGGCCGGTTGTCGAACGCCGAGGGCAGACGAAAGCCGTATTCCACGAGACTCTGCTTCCGAGACCGGTCGCCCTCGTACATCCCATGCAGTTGGGGCACGGTGGCATGGGATTCGTCAACGATCAGGAGGTAGTCTTTGGGGAAATAATCCAGGAGCGTCGGAGGGGGCTCGCCGGGCCTGCGCCCGCTGAGGTGCCGGGAGTAGTTCTCGATGCCGTGACAGTATCCCATCGCCCGGATCATCTCCAGATCGAAGCGCGTGCGCTGCTCCAGCCGCTGAGCCTCCAGCAATTGACCACGCTGCTTGAAAAAGGCGATCCGCTCGTCGAGCTCGATCTCGATCCCCTGCAAGGCGCGCTCGTAGCGGTCCGGCGCGATAAGGTAATGGGTGTTCGGATAGATCGGCACCTTGGGGAGGCGGCTCACGGGCTTCCCGGTCAGCGGATCGATCTCATGGATCGCCTCCACGGTATCGCCGAACAGCTCGATGCGCACCGAGACGGCATCGGAGGAGGCCGGGAAGATCTCGATCACGTCGCCGCGCGCCCGGAAGGTCCCGCGGTGAAAATCCGTGTCGTTGCGGGCGTACTGAATCTCCACCAGCTTGGAGAGGATCTGCTCGCGCCGGATCTCCTGGCCCTCTTCCAGGTACAACAGCATCCCGTGGTACACCTCCGGCGAGCCCAGGCCGTAGATGCAGGACACGGAGGCGACGATGACGATGTCGTTGCGTTCGAACAGCGAGCGGGTCGCCGAGTGGCGCATCTGATCGATCGCGTCATTGATCGAGGCATCCTTGGCGATATAGGTATCGGTCTGCGGGATATAGGCCTCCGGCTGGTAATAGTCGTAGTAGCTGACGAAGTATTCGGCGGCGTTCTGCGGGAAAAACCGTGTGAACTCCTGATAGAGCTGGCCCGCCAGGGTCTTGTTATGGACCAGGACGAGCGTCGGCTTCTGCACCCGCTCGATCAGATTGGCCATCGTGAAGGTCTTTCCAGAGCCGGTGACCCCCAACAGCACCTGATGCTTCAGCCCCGCCTTGATCCCCGCGGCGAGCTTCTCAATGGCCTGGGCTTGATCCCCCTTCGGGGTAAATTCGGCTTCCAGTTTGAACGGTGGCATAGGCGCTCATCTTACCATAGGGTCGTCGGCTTGACAGGACATAGGACAACGCCTACAAAACCGAATTGATGGAAGATTGGGAACTTGCTCGACAACAAGCCCCGCTGAAGAAAATCGCGCCCTCCTCTTCTACCTGAGCCGGTGCCGCCGTCCTTGACCTTTCGGCGCCTCAAGGACCTCTCCCCATCGCGAGAGGAAGGCTGTCACAAAGGCATGCTCGTTGGCCGGCTCGACCGCCAGAGGAGCCAGAGCCAGCCCGACGGCCAGCGAAATGTGGTAGCCTACCGAGCGCGAGGCCAGGGCACGGCGATAGGCAGGATGCGCTTGATTGATCCACACGGTTGATTCGACCAAGCGCCCCAACTCCGGATCGCCGGGACGGTCTTCGAATTGGATGCCGAGGCCGTAGCGCGCAGGCCGCTTGGGGCCGCCCTTTCCAGGAAGTAATGCTCCCTCCACCACGGGTTCACGATTTGGCGACGGCTTCCTCTCTGGGGTCTCGCCTTGATCCTGCGGCTCAGGAGACGGTTCTCTCGAGCCGTTCCCCGTTTCACGTTCTTCGGCCTCCAGCGGTGGGACAGTCACCGCCGCGGCTCGCAAATCCGTGTCCTCGCCGGTTGTTCCAATGGGCAGCTTTTTCTGTCCGCCGGCGCGATGCTCGACCAGCGAGGCCAGCAGCGGAAACTCATCGGAAAGGTCCTCCAGGACCCGTTCGAGGTCGCGTTCCAAGGGGCGCAGCACGCGACGGCTTGCCTCCTCGGCGGCCTCCCGCGCATCGCCCCAGGCGGAGAGCTGCCGAGAGACGGCTTCCTGAATGGCCTTGCGGTAGGCCAGGTAGACGGCCCCTCGCGACCCAACGCGAATGAAGTCACCCTTGTTCAGGGTGAGGCACGCCGCGAGCCCGGGCGCCTCGATAAGACCGCCGATCCGATCGGGTGCCGCGGGCGTCACGCCGAGCCAGTCCCAGCCTCTCTTGATGACCTTGCCGAATGTGCTGATTGAGAGCCCGCGGCGCTCTTCCGGCAAGGGAAGCTCTTCCCGTATCAGGTAGCCGAGCGCGGACGGCTTGCGCTTCCGCACCATACGGACTTCCAACGGCGCCAGCGAGCGCGCCGGCCAGCGCTGCTTCTCGATCTCGTTCCCGTTTACCTCAATGGTGACGCCGTGTGGATAGTGCACGGTCAGGAGTAGGTCGAAGGTCGGGTCGAGCAGCGACTGGTAGTGTCGCCGCAAGGCGCCTTCCAGGAAGCCCGGATCCAGTAAAGGCGACAGCGGGTTGCGAAGCTTCAGGCGAACGGATGTCCCCCGCTCCCCCACCAAGCCTGGTGGCGGCACCCACTTCCACGGAGCACGGTGGCGCGACGCCAAGTGCCAGGAGGTCGCCACATGGGTCTTCCCCCGCCGCGTCTCGGTCAGCACCTCGTCACATACCAGCAGGCCGAGCTTGATGCCCACGCCCGCAAATCCGATTCCCTGTCCGGGAGTCTTCGTGCTGGCGGCAACGTCATGGTACCTTGCCAGCTCCCGACGCTGCATCCCGCAGCCGTTGTCCACCACCGTCAGCGTCGCCTGCACGGGGTCTGCTGTGATGATGATCCGGCTCGCGCCCGAGTCCAGCGAGTTGGCAATGACCTCGGTGAGAATCGTCTCTTCCAGCGGGCCTGGGTACGCGTCACGCAGGTCCTCCAGGAGGTGAAGCAGGTCAACGCGAGTTTCGCCCATAGCTCACCCTGCCGTTGCTCTCGTCGCCGAGGAACTTTAGACGGATTGTTCTGTCAATTCAAGGAGGTGACTCCTGTGAGGGACGATCACGGTCTGAATAGACGACGGAGCCTTCATAGAGACGGCAAGACGGGCTGGCAGATTGCGTATTGACACCGCCTCAGAGCTAAGCGTATAAAAACGGCCGTCCCGCATCCGTCCAACCGGGAGCTCAATGCCAGGAGTCCACAATGGATCAGCAGTCTCTGGCAGCCTGGAGGGCGATGCAGGATGGTTTCGCTTCCCTCACCGGCTTTGCCCTGCTGACGTTTGATCCCCAATTATCGCCGCTCTGCCCCCCCAGCCAGGATAATCCGATCTGCGCCGCGGTCCAGAAGAGCGACCTTGGCGCCCAGCACTGCCGGGCGCACTGTGGCAAGGCGGTGGCCACGGCGCAGAAGACCAAAGAGATGGCCTTCTTCCGCTGTGAGGCCAGCCTCCACGTCTTTACGCTGCCCGTGGTCGTCGGCGACGAGGTCCGGCTGATCCTGCAAGGAGGCAAGCGCTTCCTGGGCCAGGCGGAACGCGAGCCGACCGAGCGAGTCAGCGAGCTGACGGGCCTCTCTGCCGAGGCCTTTCGCAGCCTCGCGCAGAAGCAATCCGTGAGCGAGCCCGGACAGCTTGTGGCCGCCGCCCGCTATCTGCAGCAGGTCGGGAGATACGTCTTTGAGAGCGAGCACGCCCGGACGCTGGGCTCAAAATTCTCCTTCCTGCTTACCCTGTTCACCCTGGTGGACGAACTCAAGAACGACGCCGATCTGGAGAGCTTTTACTCCACGGTCCTCAGCTCGATCGGCGTGCTGTTCGACGTGAACACCGCCGCGGTCCTGACGGCGAATCTGTCGGAGAACACGGCGGCTGTGAAGCAGCCCTTCGGCCGGAAAAAGGAGCAGTTGCGCGGCCATCATGTCAGCGTTCGTGGCACTCTCCTCGAGCAAGTCCTCAGCTCCCGCCGGCGGCAGGGCTCCCGCGAGCCCTTGGAGATCCTGAAGCTGGGGCTCCCGGCAGAGATTGCGGCCGTCGAACTCATCCCGTTGTTCCATCAAGAA
>Ga0137796_10001268_pt1 | contig 14624 bp, 9 predicted proteins | sample OV2TP3_FD_97704 | JGI IMG/M metagenome (GOLD analysis project Ga0137796, IMG submission 97704)
TTCGCCAAAACTGTTGTGGTCTTGTATACATGCTTCGGAGCTTCCGTGGTAATAAATGACTTTCTATTACTTTTGCGTAGATCAATATAAAAAAGCAGGGGCCTTACGTAAAGGTAAGGCCCCTGTGGATTTGGTTGCGGGGGTGGGATTTGAACCCACGGCCTACAGGTTATGAGCCTGTCGAGCTACCAGACTGCTCCACCCCGCGAGTTTATAGTTTTAATTGTTGGAGCGGGCCCGTAATCGTTGTCTTTACTTCGTCAAAAGGGCCTCGCGTTGTTGATCTGATTATTGCTTAGAGCTAAGGGCAGAGGGCAAAGAGTTATTAAAAAGCCCTTTGCTCTTCGCTCTATGCCCTCTGCTTTTATCTATTCCTTCTTCTCCTTACTCCCCCCAACCGGCATAATCTTATACACCACTTCACCCTCGCGAATCAAGCCCATCTTTTCCCGGGCCACTTTCTCTAAATAAACAGGGTCTTCTTGCAAAAGCCTTTTTTCTTCCTTGAGCTGGGCATTTTTGACCAAGAGCTGCTCGATCTGGCGTTTATACTCGGCATTTTTTTGCTTCAAATCCTGCATTTGAGTATACGACGGAAGAAAAACCACAAAGATGACGATTGTCAGAATAAAAAGCCAGATAGCGTTTTTGAGCATAGGTCACAAGGTCACAAGGTCACAAGGAACTGGTGACTTTGTGTCTTGTGACATTGTGACTTTAAAATATCTTTCCCCATAATGGCCCGGCGTACACGGCCTTCTTCCCCAATTCCTCTTCGATCCGCAGGAGCTCATTGTACTTGGCCAGACGGTCGCTGCGAGAAAGCGATCCAGTTTTGATCTGACCGCAACCCACGGCCACCGCCAAATGCGCGATCGTCGTGTCTTCGGTCTCTCCGGAGCGATGCGAAATGATCGAGGTGTACTTGTGTTTCTTCGCCAATTGAATGGTCTCCAATGTCTGTGATAAACTCCCGATTTGATTGACTTTGACCAGAATCGAGTTAGCGACTTTCTTTTGAATACCCTCCCGGAGTCTCTGGGGGTTCGTCACAAACAGATCATCACCCACCAGCTGTATTTTTCCACCAAGCTTTTGCGTCATCTCGGCCCATCCGGACCAGTCGTCTTCTTCGAGCCCGTCTTCAATCGAAATGAGCGGATATCGGCTGGCCAAACGAATATACAAATCCATCAACTCTAAAGCCGTGCGTGGCTTTCCATTATACTGGTATTGGCCGTCTTTGTAAAACGAAGATGCGGCCACATCCAAAGCAAGCGAGATCTCCTGGTCAGGCTTGTATCCGGCTTTCTCAATGGCCTCGAGGATAAGCGTGATGGCCCTCTCGTTGTCTTTGAGCCGCGGGGCAAAGCCGCCCTCGTCGCCCACGGCCGTGGAGAGCCCTCGGGATTTGAGGATGGATTTTAACTGATGAAAAACCTCTGTCGCCATGCGTAGCGCCTCTTTGAAAGTAGGTGCCCCCCGCGGCGCAATCATGAATTCCTGAATGCTTAAATTATTGTCGGCGTGAAGGCCTCCGTTTAAGATATTCATCAAAGGCACAGGCAGGATCTTGGCCTGGTCTCCCCCCAGATACCGATAAAGAGGAAGTCTCTGCTCTAAGCTGTCGGACTTAGCCACAGCCAGGGAGACCGCGAGGATCGCGTTGGCCCCGAGTTTGCTTTTATTGTCTGTTCCGTCGAGCTTAAGGAGGATGGGATCGATGGATTTATAGTCGGGTGTTTTGCCGAGAATCGCTTTGGCAATCACCCCATTGACGTGGCCGACGGCCTTTAAAACACCCTTGCCAGCGTAGCGCGATTGATCGTTGTCGCGCAGCTCCACGGCCTCGTGCTGGCCCGTGGAGGCGCCGGAGGGCACCGCGGCCCTTCCCATGACGCCCGAATCCAAAACGACATCCACCTCCACCGTGGGATTGCCGCGGGAGTCTAAAATTTCCCGGCCGACGATTTTAGCGATTTTGGGCATAGGCGACACAATATCACAGATCAATCTTAAAGTCAATTCTTGCGATGCCACCGCATTTTAAGAGAAATACTGTCATTCCAGAAAAGCCACTTCCTTGTCGATTAGTTTAATTTGGTTTGTTCATTGCGAACATGTTTCATCTATGCTATTCTTAAAACTGTCCATTGTGATAGAAAGGGCTTTATGAAGCGCAACAAACTCGCTGTTTTCTTCAAGCATTACCGCCTGAAAATCTTCATCGTCTCCTTCGTTGTCGCCACCATCCTCATTATCGCCATCATGATTTACTCGGGCCTAGGCAGTTTCTTTTTACTCGAATCTTTCAGCAAAAAACAGCTCATGGCCCAGATTGCCTTGACCTTGCTCATCTTTCTGACGGCCGGTATCATCCAGGCCATCATTTTCGGATTTATCAACATCTACTTCGTTGCGGGCGGCGGCTTTGCCAAACTGGGGCAAAAACGCATCAAAAGCGCTCACGTCAACGTCCGTTGGGATGACGTCATCGGTATGGAAAAGGCCAAGGAAGAGGCCTGGGAATTGGTCAAGCTCCTCAAGGACCGCGAATTTCTGAAGGCAGCAGGCGGCCGGGTCATCAAAGGAACCCTTTTGCTGGGGCCGCCGGGCTGCGGCAAGACCTACCTCGCCAAGGCGATTGCCAGTGAGGCTGGCGTGCCTTTTCTTTCCGCAGTCGGCAGTGAATTCGTAGGGACATTGGTCGGCCACGGCGCCGAACGGATGAAGTCGCTTTTCCGCGAGGCCCGCGCCTTAGCCGAAATGGAGGGGGGATGCATTATCTTCTTTGACGAAATCGATTCCTTCGCACGCCATCGCGTTTCCAGCGAGACAGGTGGAATCGGTGCAGTGACGGCGCATAACGCCACCATCAACCAGTTTCTAACTGAGATGGACGGTCTCCGGCACAAAGATGACCACATCGCCATTTTGGCTGCAACCAATATCTCTGAAGAGCAACTGGATCCCGCCATCCTGCGCTCCGGGCGTTTCGACCGCAAGATCTACGTCGACAAGCCAAACTTCGCTGAACGGGAAAAACTCCTTATGTTTTATCTGACCAAGGTCAAGACCGAAAGCCCTCTTGAGCTTAAAATCCTTGCCGAGAAGACCGCATCTTTTTCCCATTCGGATATCGAGAACATGATCAAAGAGGCCGGCATCCTCTCTTCCCGACGCAAACAATCCGCCATCGCCAGCGAAGATCTCTGGCAGGCCTATGACAAAATTGCCACCAACCTCGAGAGATCCGGACGGACCAAAATCATCCGCCCCAAAGATCAAATCTGGCTAAACGATGTCCTGGGACTCGATGAGGCCAAAGCGCAGGCCCGGGAAATCATTCGTCTGCTAAAAGACCGCCATTTTCTGCAGTCCGTCGGGAGCAAATCCATCCGCTGCACACTTCTCATGGGCCCGCCGGGCTGCGGAAAAACGTTTCTGGCCAAGGCGATCGCCACCGAGGCCGGGCTCCCTTTCTTGTCCGCCCTAGGAAGTGAATTCACCGAAACCTTCCTGGAACGCGGCGCCGCCCGCATGAGGGATTTTTTTGACGAGGCCCGGACCCTGGCCCGCGCCGAGGATGCCTGTTTGGTCTTTATCGATGAGATCGATGCCTTCGCCAGGACACGCAGCGGCCCCTTCGGCTCTTACGTCCACAACTCAACGCTGGATCAATTTCTTAAAGAACTAGACGACCTGCGCCAAAGCGATATCAACATCATTATCCTCGCGGCCACCAACGTCTCCGAGGAGGTTTTGGATCCCTCAATCTTGCGCGCCGGTCGTTTTGACCGTAAAATCCTTCTTGAGAAACCCAAGGCCAGGCAACGCAAAGACATTTTGGAGGCCTTCCTTTCCAAATTCAAGACCGAAGGCCCCATCGATTTTGATAAAATGGCAGACAAAACACTCGGATTTTCTGTGGCGGATCTGGATAACCTCGTGCGGGAATCCAGCATCGCCGCCCGAAAGGACCAGCGGGAATCCATCATGACGAATGATTTGATCTCCTCCTTTGAACGCATCAACGAATTCATCCAGAAAACCCAAGAGCACAAGATGGCCAACACACAAGTGAACGTCCCCTGGGAGGCGGTCATCGGCATGGAGGAAACCAAAAGAGAGGCCTGGGAGATCGTTGAGCTCTTGAAGGATCGCAACAAGCTTAAAGTGGTGGGCGGCAAAATCATCAAAGGGGTCCTCATGATCGGCCCCCCGGGCTGCGGCAAGACGTACCTGGCCAAGGCGATCGCCACCGAGGCCGGCTTCCCCTTCCTTGCGGCCGTGGGAAGCGACTTTGTCGACAAATACGTCGGTGAGGGCGCGCGCAAGCTCCGCGAGCTTTTCCGGGAGGCCAAGGCCCTGGCCAAGGCCGAGGGCGGATGCATCGTCTTCATCGATGAGATCGATGTCTTTGTGCGCTCGCGCTTCAAGGATCAGTACGGCATCAGCGGGTTTTCTTTCACCGATCCCACGATCAACCAATTCCTCTACGAGCTCGATGGCCTCAATCACGAAGAAGGCAACATCGTCATCCTTGCGGCCACCAACATGCCAGAGAACGCCCTGGATGAAGCGGTCTTGCGCTCCGGGCGTTTCGACCGTAAGATCTATTTTCAAAAACCCTCCACTCGCGATCGGCGGGAGCTTTTCAAATTCTACCTCTCCAAGGTTGAGGTCAATGGGGAAATCGACTACGAGCTTCTAGCCGAGAAGGCCAAGTCATTCTCTGGCGCCGACATCCATAATATGGTGCGGGAGGCAGGTATTTTTGCGTTGCGCGACAATCGAGAGACAGTAACCCTGTCAGATCTCTTCAGGGCCCTGGAGCGCGTTATGTCGTCGGTGGAGGCCATGGGCGAAAATAAGATCCTGGGAGGAAAAGTCAACGTCAAATGGGATGATGTGATCGGCATGGGGGATGCCAAATCCGAGGCCTGGGAGGTCGTCAAAATCCTTAAAGACCGTAACCTCCTTAAGGCGATCGGTGGCAAGATCGTTAAAGGGGTCCTTCTGTTAGGCCCACCGGGATGTGGCAAGACCTATCTGGCCAAGGCGATTGCAACGGAATCCGGGTTTCCTTTCCTTTCGGTGGTAGGAAGCGATATGGTCGGTGTCTTTATCGGTGAAGGTGCGAGAAAAATGCAGGAGATTTTTAAAGAAGCCCGCGGCCTGGCAAAAAGCGAAGGCGGGTGCATCGTTTTTTTTGATGAGATCGATTCTTTTGCAACGCCACGTTATCAAGCCAGAGACTTTGGTGGCTCAATGATGCATAATGCCATCGTCAACCAATTCTTGACCGAGCTAGACGGCCTGCGCCAACAGGAAAACAACATCCTGGTCCTCGCAGCGACCAACGCCAAGGAAAGCGAACTGGATCCGGCGATTCTGAGGGCCGGACGACTCGAACGTAAAATTTATATCGGATTGCCAAACGTCCAAGAGCGCAAGGATCTTTTTAAATTTTACTTAAACAGGGTTTCTTTTGACGAGACCGTGGATCCCTCGGTTCTGTCGCGCACAACCGTTGGCTTTTCCCCATCGGATATCGACAACATGGTGCGGGAGGCGGGGCTCATTGCGATGCGCCAAAACAGGGACACGATCACCCATAAGGACCTTTCCGAATCCTACGACCGGCTCACTTTAGGCGCCCCCACCAACACAACATACAGCAAGGCGTCCATCGTCAAGACCGCCTATCACGAGGCCGGACACGCCATCATGACCTACCTGACCCATCCCACGGATGAAGTCATCAAGGCTACCATTCGGCCCAGAAAGGATGTGTTAGGATACGTGTATTCACGTTCTTTGGAAGAGCTGCAGACGGGCGCGCCGGATGAAAATCATCTTTTATCCATCATCAAAATCGTCCTCGCAGGTTATGCGGCAGAAAAGATTGTTATAGGCACAACCGCCTCTGGGGTGAGCAGTGATTTTCAGAACGCCTTCCAGATCGCACACAACATGGTATGGACCTATGGCATGGGCCCTTCGGGGATGATCGGAGATTTCCTGTCCATGCACAGTCGAACTGGCGAACCCCTCATTTCGGAAAAAACCAAGGAAATCCTCGATAAGGATGTCCAGGACATTCTCCAAACCTGCCTCAAAGAAACGATCGAGACCTTAACCAAAAACCGGGGGGCTCTTGAGCACTTCGCCCAAGAACTCATGACTAAGAAGGACCTCGAATACGACGAGATTCTGGCGATCTTCCAGAAGTTCGGTCTCAAAGCTGCGGTCCCCAAAGATCTCGCCCCATAAAACCCCATGAGTGTCCGATGCAACAATGTTGGCCCTTATCCCCGCACCCATCGATTTAAGGTGGGCATCCTCTTTACCGCCTTTCCCTTCCTTATGGGTCTGGTGGGATGCTTCAACATCACGTCAACAGTCACGTCCCGTCAGGAAGCCAATAGTCTCTTCCTTAAGATTTGCCAGACAGAACACAATATCAAACCCCTAACCCATTTAAACGGCAACACCCTGTGGGTCTATCTTCCTTCAGAAGAGCCCATCCTGGAATACCGGCCTTCTGAGAAAGGCCCGAAGAAAGAGAATACGCCCCAAGTATCTTTAAGCCTCCTTTTCCTGGATGGCCGGTTCGTGACGGATACCTTTCAGATCGAATACGACATCGACAAGACGCGCAGCTACCCCAATGACAACGGCATCAGCACCGTCTATACGGACGAATACACCCGGAAACAAAATCAGCTCCTGACCGCCCTCTTTAGGTCTTACGCGGATTTGGAAGTGGTTCCCGGAGACTACTCATATACCGATGGGATCCAGGATGAGAAGCACCAGGACCTGGTCAAAAGCTATGTCAAGACGGATAAACCTCCGGAGTTTATCGTCATCGTCATTGCAGACATCAAAAAAGGGCTCGAGGTCACAACGCTCTTCCATTTTCAGGACTTCAAGTATTATATGACAGGCGGGATCCCGCAGGAGGAATTCATTCAAAGAAACTTATCGGAGCTTAAAGGGCTTGCAGCGATTATCCAGGATACCCAGGGCCTTCATCTCGACTACAGGAATATCGCCTGGCCGGAATTCTTAATCAAACAAATCACTAACCGCATCCGCTTCAAATACCAAACGAGCGACTTTAAACCCAGCGATGACGACGAAACCGAAATCATCACCATCGCGGCCGAGGCCTTAAAGAGCTATCCTTTTTCGGAATTCAGCGGCGTCAAGCTGCGCAATCTGCGCGACGGGAAAGATTACATCTACGAGAAAAGGCTCCTTGAGACCGTTGCCAAGTCGCCCTAAACCAATTCATCGACAACCTGCCAAGCAAAATTAGGGACAGACCCTATTTTTTTGAAAAAATAGGGTCTGTCCCTAATTTGCTAAACGATGTGCACCTTGCGGCCCACCACCTTCAGCCGGCCATGGACCAGAAGATCGATCGCCTTGTGGTAAATGGCGTGCTCCACCTGGTGCAATCGCGCCTCCAGAGTTTCTACGGTCTCGTTGGGCCGGATCGCGATCGCCTTCTGAAAGATGATGGGACCGTGATCGATTTTTTCATCGACAAAATGCACGGTCACACCCGTGACCTTCACCCCGTAGGTCAAGGCGTCTTTGATGGCCTGGGTCCCTTTGAAGCTGGGCAGGAGACTCGGATGGATATTGATGATCCTGTTTTTGAAGGTTTTGATAAAATAGGGACTCAAGATTCGCATAAAACCCGCCAAGACAATGTACTCGATGGTCTCCTCTTTGAGACGGATAACCACCTCGCGATCAAAACTCTGAGGATTGGCGTAAAGCTTGGGGTCGATGAAAAGGGTCTTCAAGTTCGCCTTTTCCGCCCGCTTCAAGGCGTAGGCATCCTTTCGATCCGAGACAACCAATCCGATATTGCCTTTGAGCTCGCCACGTTCCCGGGCATTGATGATGGCCTGGAGGTTTGAACCGAATCCGGAGGCAAAGACGGCGAAGTTCATTGTGATGGTCTCCTCTTTGATGTGATTCCAAAAATTTACAAAAAGATCACAGTGATTCTATTCTGATCTTTAAAGACATCTCCTATATAGAGCTTCTTCTTTTCCTTAACCCCACCAAACCAACTACAGAAAAGATAACACCAATCCCCACCAAAATCCAGAACCGTTCTATCCGCTCGGCTAAGACCGAGCTTACGAACATGGCCAGAAGAAAGGCAAAATGGGTCACCACCTCCAGGCCGCTGAAGACCTTGCCGCGCATGTCATTGTGACTGACCTGATGGACAAGGGTGTTGGCGGCGATGATGATCGGCCCGGTGATTAAGCCGATCAGAAAAGACAAGACTCCGGCCACCGCCAGATTTTGAGTTTGACGAACCGCCAAAGAAAATAAAATCAGCATGACCCCTCCCACGGTCAGGCAAAAAAACATGGTCTTAAAATGCGATATCTTCTCTCCCCCCTTGCCATACAGGAGCGCTCCCACAAAAAGTCCCAGCCCCAGAAAGACCGCCAGAAGCCCTAAATCCGCGGTCACACTTTTAAAAGACTGTTGGATGAAAACAATGATCACCACATAAATCGCCCCTGCTGCTGAAAATAGAATAAAAAGCACATTGATGATAAAACGGATCTCACGGTGATCTTTAAGGTAGCTTATGCCCTCTTTGATTTCTTCTAAAACCGATTTTCTAAAGACGGTGAAGATTTCCCGTCCGGCATGGATAAACTGGAGACGATCGAAAGGCAAACAAATCGAAGGCCTGATGCAGATAACCAAAGCCCCGGAGATAAAAAACGTGATGGCGTCCACCACAAAACCGCCCCGGGACCCGATGGTCTCCACCAAAAACCCTCCCAAGGCGCAGCCTAGGACAAAGGCGACCATGCCGGTCACCGAGGAGAGCGAATTCACCGCCACCAAATCCTTTTCGGAAACCAGATCTGGAATGATGGACATCTTGGCAGGGATATAAAACCGGCTGAGGCAAAAAACCAGAAAAACCACCGCATAAATGGGAATAAGGGAATCCCCGGACAGGAAAACAAAGGGAATTGTCAAGACCAGAAGGCCTCTTAAGATATCGCAGACCAAAAGCGTGACCCGACGGTCCCACCGGTCGACGTAAACTCCGGCGATCGGCCCCACCAGGAAGACCGGGATAATGGTAAAGCTCAAGATTTTGGCCAGCTCCAACGCCGAGCCCGGAGTCCGGGTGGTGATCAACCCAATCAAGGCCATCTGATTGATGCGGTCCCCAAATTGGGAGATGATCTGGGCGAGCCAGAGGCAGCGGAAATCTTTATTGCGAAAGTGCTGGATGAGCTTTTGCATGGATTTCCTTTAAGCGGGTTGCGGCGTATTGCACCAGCTCGTCTTGTTGAGACGGCAGCCCAAGAAATCGCTGGTAATGAGCGACCGCCTTGTCAAAATCGCCCAGGGCATCGTAACTCGATGCCAGATTAAACAAGGCCTCTCCAAAATCCGGCGATAATTCCAGCGCCTTGGCATATTGGAGAATCGCGGCTTGAGGGTCTTTCATCTTAGAATAAACGACACCCAGGCTGTAATGGGCCTGAGGATTCCTCGGATCCCTTTCAATTGCGTCCTGATACCTCTTTCTCACGATGCCGTAGGTCAAGCGGAGATTGTCCTCCAGCAATTCCTGAAGAGCGCCGGCCTCGGAGATTTTCTCGTACTCGGTTATGCCTTCCCAGAATTTTCCCTGATCGCAGAGGGATTTGCCCAATCCGATCCGCGCGCGGACATTCAAAGGATCAGCGGCCAGGACAATCCGGAATTGTTCCTCGGCTTCTAAAAAGAGTTTTCTTTTCGCCAAGGCCAAACCTAACGATGTTCGCACCCGCAAATTATGAGGATTGAACCGCAGGGATTGCTCAAACATGGCGATTTCCTGATTGGCATAGAGGTTCTGCTGGACAGTCAAAAGAAATAAAAAAACAAAAATCCCCGTCACAAAGAAAGAAAACATGCTCCCCGAGATGAGCCTCAATTTCTGCGCTGCCTCAGAGGCGCATCTCACTAAGATCACCAAAACAAAAAATACGCCCACCGAAGGAAGATAAAGAAAATGATCTGCGGTGGCGATCCAGCCGTACCGGGTGACAACCGGAACAATCTGTGCGACCAGAAGAAGGGAAATAAAAAACCAGGACAGAAAAAACCATACTTCTTTGCCCCATTGGTCTTTTCCTTTCAAAATCAGTGCCACTCCTAACGTCGCCGCGGCCAGAATGAGCCCGGTCTCAGGGGACCAGAAACTTTTTAGAACCGGCTGCGAGCGGTCAAAATACAGATCCACCGGCCACAAAAGAAGCTTTACATGCGTCAAAGTTGATCTTAAAAAAGTGAGGACACCCAAAACGAACTCTCTTGGAGATCCCCAATAAAAAATATTCGTGATCCCTAAGAGCTGACGCAGGAGGACATAGCCAAGGATTATCCCCGCAAAAGGGAGGATCTCCGCAGGCTTTAAAGAAAAACGACTCTCAGGGTTCCTGGCGGTAAAAAACCAAAAACTCAATAAGGCCAGAGGAAAGATGACCGCCGATTCCTTACACAACAAAGACAGACCGAAAAAGACAAGGGATAGGCCCAAGGGAACGATTCTTGTCTTCTCCCCCAGGAGTGACCAGCACAAAAACACAAAGCCCCCAATATAGAAGAAGCTGCATAAGAGAATCGAACGGCCCGCGATATTGGCCACGGCCTCCCATTGGATGGGATGGATGGCAAAGAGAAGGGATGTGAAAAAGGCGGCCCACCTGTCGGCGGCAATCAAAAAAACAAGAAAAAAGACGCCGATGGCGTTGGTTGTGTGCAGGATCAGATTCGTGAGGTTAAAGACGAAAGGATTCAAACCGAAGAAATGATACTCCAGCATGTGGCTCAAAGAAACCAGCGGCCGGTAATAGGAGTCGCCAGTGAAGAATGAGGACCGAAAGATTTTTCCCAAATGGGAAAAATCTTTGATGAAGGGATTGTTAACAATCGAGACCTCGTCGTCCAGGGTTTTGAAAGGGCCGCCGAGCATAAAGAAGTAAGCGCTGAAGCTTAAGGCGACAATGACCAAGATCATGCCAAGCGGCGAATGGAAAAATCCAGAATTTTTCATTTAAAATGAGAAGCTGGCGAGAGGAATTGCACCTCCGACCCGCGGTTTACGAAACCGCTGCTCTGCTAACTGAGCTACGCCAGCGTTCTTTTATGATTTCCAAACCCTGCCAAAGGCGGAAAAAAAGTCAACCCTGAGCGTTTTATACTTGCCTCGCCCGGCCCGCCCTGGCAAGCGTAACCGGCGGGCCGGGGAAGGGTGGGGCTTAGGCGCCGTTGAAGAGTAAATGCCGAGAGCCAGCCGTGAACCAGAACAGACGCTTCGCGTTCGGTTCACGGCTTGCCCTGTACCGAACGAGCAAGAGCGAGTTCTGGTTTAGGGCTGCCCTGCACCGACCACGAAGTGCTTGGTCTGGTACAGGGCAGACTGAGCGAAGTAGAATGCCGAGACCCAGACTTGCACTGGGGACGCCAGGCTTTTCAGGCCTGCGCTCTACTACCTGAGCTATCTCGGCAAAAAATGATGTTTATTACAACTATGCCTTTCCTGTCGACTGCTCCGACGCTCCGACCGAACGAAAGTGAGTGTCGGAGGTCCAAGTCCCGACCGAGCACACAAGATAGGCCTCACTTCGTTCGGCACTATCTTGTCCATAGGGGCTATCGCCCCTCTGGCGCTCCAGAATGCTCCTCTTCGTCGCATTCTTCCGCTGTCACCCCTTGGGGGATTGCCCACAATCCCCCAAACCCCCTCTTGTTGTATCGGAATTTCATCTTTGAAATTCCGATACAATGAAATGCGAGCGTCGGGAAGCTATCTCGGTGATATCTTATTCCACAAATTTCAATAATCGCTTCTCTAATCTCAATCCCCATTCAACTGACTGATAATCTTAATGTAGACGTCCTGGGCGGTCGCAATGCTGGGGAAAAAAGACTTCCGGGCCTTCACCGTCAACTTGACCTGCTTGGGGGTAAACTGGGCCACGGTCACTTTCACTCGGGCATTATTGACAATCGCCTCCAGCCGGCCGGCCTCTGCGCTTTCCTTGATGACCTTCCCCATAATATTCGTGACCGAAACCGCCGCATCCCAGACCTCGTCAAAATCCCTTTGGACCGTTCCCTGGACCGAATCCGAACTGATCGCGTACCCGCCCACCGCGCCCACAGAGCCAATGATCAAATAGACGCAGCCGCTTAAAGCGGACATTGTGAGCAACAATCCCGCTATAAAAAATTTTAAGGATGTTTTACTCATCTGAAGGGATTTCCGATGTTTCCAAGGTTTCCGAGGTTGCCAAGGTTACCTTATTCATCCGACACTTTTAAGGTTCCTCGAGGTTGCCTCAAGTTAATTCTCCCTAACCTTTAATCAACGCATTCCCCAAAACAAACGCCGCAAAGACAATTGAAACCATGGACATCAATTTTATAAGAATATTGATGCTGGGGCCAGCGGTATCTTTAAAGGGATCGCCCACGGTGTCCCCCACCACACCGGCCTTGTGTGCCGGCGAGCCCTTCCCGCCGTGATGGCCCTCCTCAATCATTTTCTTGGCGTTGTCCCAGGCCCCACCGGAGTTGGCCATCATAATGGCCAGAACGAATCCCGAGGCGGTGGCGCCGATTAAAAGCCCCCCCACGCTGTTAATTCCGAAAAAGAGCCCCACGACAATCGGTGTCGTGATGGCCAGAAGCGCCGGCAGGACCATCTCCTTTTGCGCCGCGGCCGTGACAATATGCACACACCGGGCATAATCCGGCTTGGCCTTTCTTTCCATGATACCGGCAATCTCCTTGAATTGCCGGCGCACCTCAAAGACCACTTTCCCGGCGGCGCGGCCCACCGCCTTCATGGTTAAAGCGGAAAATAAAAACGGCATCATCACGCCAATAAAGATGCCGATGATGACGAGCGGATTCATCAAATCCAAATTGAGCGCCCCGCCTTCCAGCACAATCTTTTCTTTATACGCCGCAATCAAGGCCAGCGCGGTCAAGGCCGCGGACCCGATGGCAAAGCCTTTTCCGGTGGCCGCGGTCGTGTTGCCCAGAGAATCCAAGGCATCGGTTCGGCGCCTAACCTCCGGTGGCAGCCCCGACATCTGGGCGTTGCCTCCGGCATTATCCGCGACCGGACCGTAGGCATCGGTGGCCAGAGTGATCCCCAGGGTACTCAGCATTCCCACCGCAGAAATCCCAATGCCGTAAAGGCCGAGATTAAAATCGTGGAATCCGCCGGCTAAGCCAAAGCTCACCAGAATCGCCACGCAAACCACGATGATTGGCCAGGCAGTGGACAAAAACCCGACAGCCATTCCGCTAATGATGATCGTAGCCGGGCCAGTCAAGGACGCCTCGGCAATGGATTGGGTCGGTTTATAGTTTGATGAGGTAAAATACTCTGTCCCTAATCCAATTAAGACTCCGGCGATGAGTCCGCTCACAACCGCCCAAAAGATCCCCACATGCTGCGGCCCTAAAACATACTGCACGGTAAAATACGCCAGGACCGCGACAATGGCCGTCGAGGTGAAAATGCCCTTACGAAGCGCCATCAAGAGCGCCTGCTGGGTGGCGTCCTCCCGGGAATGGACAAAAAACGTGCCGATGATGGAGGCCACAATCCCCACGGCCGCCATGATCATTGGGACCGTCACCCCCAATACGCCCAGCCCGGCCGCGGTCCCCAAAGCCGCGGAGGCCACAATCGATCCCACATAAGATTCATAGAGATCGGCACCCATTCCCGCCACGTCGCCGACGTTATCTCCGACGTTATCCGCAATGACCGCGGGATTCCTATCATCATCCTCGGGAATGCCCGCTTCCACTTTCCCCACCAGATCCGCGCCCACATCCGCGGCCTTGGTGAAGATGCCTCCTCCCACTCTGGCAAAAAGGGCCTGGGAGCTGGCCCCCATCCCGAAGCAAAGCATGGTGCTGGTGATCGCGGTGATTTTGTCTATTCCCTCGGGAATAGGATGGTTGCTGTAATACCAATCCAAACCGTAATACCAGAGGCTCAAGTCCAAGAGACCCAGCCCCACAACAGTCAAGCCCATGACCGCGCCCGAAGAGAAGGCGATCCTTAACCCTCCATTTAAACTCTGGCGGGAGGCGTGGGTGGTGCGGGAGCTGGCATTGGTGGCGATCTTCATCCCGCAGAATCCCGACAATCCGGAAAAAAACCCGCCCGTCAAAAATGCAAATGGGACAAAAATCACCAGATAATTGTTGAAGGCCAGAACCAGCAAAATGACAAACATCACGACAAAAAAGAGCACCACGCCTTTGTATTGCCGCCTGAGATAGGCCGAGGCACCCTCTTTGACGGCCTGGGCGATCTCCTTCATGCGGGGAGTCCCCTCATCTTTCTTCAAAATGGAAAGCGTCAGATACAAAGCGAACCCCAGTGCCACCAACGACGCAGGGAGAACCAGTATTAATAGATCGAACATCTCGCCTCCTGTTTTTTTTAAGTACTTGAGTTTGGCAAAATTTTCACGGTACGAGTTTAAATTTTACAATTGATTGAGCCGGGATTTGTTTTCGCAGGTTTTCTATTTTCC
>Ga0137796_10001269_pt1 | contig 14618 bp, 15 predicted proteins | sample OV2TP3_FD_97704 | JGI IMG/M metagenome (GOLD analysis project Ga0137796, IMG submission 97704)
GTTTTCGATACCACAAAATTGCTTTCTCGACGAGAACTACCTGAAAATACGGCCCAAAAGCCCGAAAAAGTGCCAAACTCAAGAAGAATAAATGAGCCCTCGGGGAGTTTTTTCATCGGGGCTCACCCTGAGCGAGCCCGTAGGGCGAGTCGAAGGGTCTTTTGTCACAAGATCCTTCGACTCCGCCCCTCGCTCTTGCGAGGGGCTCCGCTCAGGATGAGGCCCGACAAGAAAAACACCCCGATGCCTCGAATAAATGGAGACAATTGCCTAAATAAAAAATAGGGATAATGGATGTATTGAATCGAAGGATTGACCGGCATGGCCTAGCCATGCTCAGCTTTCAAAGGAGGTAAACGATTATGATCTCTTCCCAGATGAGTACCATGGAAATCCTAGAAGCTCGGCTAAGAGACCGTGATGCAATGCGCAGGGCTGCTCGCCAGATGGATGAACTGCGCAAACGCTGTGGTAAGCCGGAGAAGGACTTTGAGAGTCTCACTGTGCTGCGGAAAATTCGCCAAGCTCGATGATTGCCGTTATAGACGCTTCGGTTGTTTTGAAATGGTTTCTCCAGGAATCCGATACTGATCGGGCTCTCTTGTTGCGAGAACGCCATTTAGCTGGAGAGATTCTTTTTGTTGCTCCCGACCTTTTGCTGTATGAAGTGGGTAACACGCTGCGCTTTAAACGAGACTTTGACCCTTCTGATATCCAGCAAGCTTTGAGTTATCTCTTGCACATTCAGCTTGAGTTGATCGGCCCTACGGAACGCCTTTTACATCACGCCGTGCAGTTTGCGCACCGTAGTAAGCTTACTTTTTACGACAGTGTTTACCTTGCCATAGCAAATGATCTTAAAACGGAACTTGTCACGGCTGATAGACGGCTTGAGGAGGCGGCTGGTAAGCTGGTCAAGGTTACTTTACTTCATGAGATAGAGGCCTGATTAGGATTTATCAGATATCTGAAGAGGTGGATCTTTTGGTATCACAAAATGTGATACCTCCGCAACGCAGAATAGGTTTTCATGTGGATTAACCGGGATTATTAAAGAAAGTATTTTAGGAGATCAAGATGAAGATTCTCATCACCGACAAACTCGCGCAAGAGGGGATTGACATCCTTCAGGGAGTCGACGGCTTTCAGGTGGATTGTCTGTATGGCCTCAAGCCCGAAGAGTTGAAGAAAGTCATCAAAGATTACGATGCGTTGATCGTCCGCAGCTCCACCCAGGTCACTCCCGCTGTGATTGAGGCCGCCGAGAAACTGAAGGTCATCGGCCGCGCGGGGGTAGGGATGGACAATGTGGACCTGGAAGCGGCCACGCGCAAGGGCATTGTGGCCATGAACACGCCCGGAGGAAATACGACCTCGACCGCCGAGCACACGATGAGTTTGATCCTCGCGCTCTCCCGGAATATCCCGCAGGCCTCTGCCTCCCTCAAGCAAGGAAAATGGGAGCGTTCCAGGTTTGAGGGTGTCGAATTGTACGGAAAGGTTTTAGGGATCATTGGGCTGGGGCGCATCGGATCGACCGTTGCCAAGATGAGTAAGGCCTTCGGCATGAAGGTGATCGCGTACGATCCCTTTTTGTCCATGGAGATCGCGAGCAAACTCGGCGTCGAGATCGTGGAGTTGGAGGAACTTTTAATGACCTCGGATTATATTACCATCCACATCCCCAAAAGCGCCGAGACCAAGAATATCATCTCGCATAAAGAGTTTGCTTTGATGAAACCGACCGCCCGGCTGATTAACTGCGCCCGGGGAGGGATCATCGATGAAGCCGCCCTGGTTGAGGCCCTGCAGACCAAACGCATCGCCGGCGCCGCCTTGGACGTCTACGAAAAAGAGCCTCCGGATTTTAATTCTCCCCTTTTTAAGCTGGAGCATTGCGTGGTCACGCCTCATTTGGGCGCGTCCACCTCCGAGGCGCAGGTCAATGTGGCGATCGAGATTGCCGAGTCCATCCGGGATGCCCTCTTAGGAAAGGGGATCGTGAACGCCGCCAATTTTCCTTCGATCAGTCCCGAGGCCTATAAAGTCCTTCAGCCTTATATGAACCTGACGGAACGGATGGGCAAGTTCGCCGGCCAGCTGGTCAAAGGCCGGATCAAAGAAGTCAAGATCACCTACAACGGGGTCGTGACCAATTACAAGGTCGCCCCGATCACCATGGCCTTTGTCTATGGCTTGTTATCTCCGATCTTGGGAGAAGAGACCGTCAATCCCATCAATGCCATTGATCTCGCCGGGCAGCGGGCGATCAATGTCCAGGAGATCCAATCCACCAAAGAAGAGGAGTTCGTTAACCTTGTGGATGCCCATATCACGACCGATAAAGAGACGTTTTCCTTGTGGGGGACCCTGACCGCCAACAACAAACCCCGGATCGTCAAGATCAACGCTATTTACGTGGAGGCGACACCTGACGGGTATATGCTCTTCATCAATAACAACGACCGTCCCGGAATCGTCGGGGCGGTAGGGACCACTTTGGCCGAAGGCAACATCAACATTGGCTCAATCAGCTTTGGCCGGGAGACCCAGGGAGGGCTCGTGATCAGTGTGGTGAATGTGGACAGCGAGGTGCCGGATTCTGTCCTGGAAAAGCTGCGCAAGAAAAAAGATATCCTTTTTGTGAAGCTGATTAAGGTCTGACCGCGCGCGAGTTTCAAAAAGAAGCAGAGAATGAAGGTTATAACTTTAATACCCTTAAGATGGCATGCCTTGAGCCTCTTTCCTTTCACAATCGGCGGTTTGACGGATAGCGTGAATCCCTGCGGGCTGACGATTGTGGTTGTGTTTGTCATGGGGTTGTTGGCCTTCGGGCATTTAAGACCAGTCCTGAGGAAAGCCGGCTTTTTTGTTGCCGCTCTTTTTTTGACAAAATTTTTTATGACGGCCGGACTTTTCGAGGGATTCCGGAGCTCTTCGGCGTTCTTTTTTATGGGCCGTATGATTTATCTTCTGATGGGAGCGGTGGCCATCGTTCTGGCCGGATTCCATATGCGGGACTGGTGGGTGTATAAAAAGACGCATTCTGTCGAGGCGTTCAAAATCGCCTGGCCCGCAGCTATCCAAAGCGCCTCCCAGGGGGTTGAATCTCCTGAGAATATAAAAGCCCAGAGTCCTTGGGAGAAAAAGCGGTGGTCTTTTCTCATGTTTTTTGGGGGGATCTTCATGGGGTTTTTGGGATCGGTCTGTCCGCAGCCGGGTTATATTACGACGCTTCTTTATGCCCATATTGGCCGGGGACGATTTCTGCAAGCGGGTTTTGGGTTGCTGGTTTATAGTTTGGGATTTGTTTTTCCGCTCTTAGGGGCATGGGCTTTGATGATGTGGATGATCCGTTCTCAGATGTGCAAATCCTTTCTTAGAGAGCACATGGCTTTTTGCAAGATCATCTGTTCCGCGGCTTTGTTCGCCGTGGGGTTGGGATTGATTTATACGTTTTTTTGAGGTTTATTTATGGGGCGTCCCCGCGTCTTGCTGTCGCCTGCCGCAGGCAGGCAAGACAAAAAGGGGGGCGCCCATTCCAGCAAAAATTCCTATGAATATCGTCGTCGTGGGAGCCCAGTGGGGCGATGAAGGCAAGGGGAAGCTGATTGACATCTTGTCCCAAGACGCGGACATTACGGTCCGGTATCAAGGAGGCAATAACGCCGGCCACACGGTCGTGGTCGATCAAGAAGAGTACATTTTTCATTTGGTGCCTTCCGCCATTTTGCATAAGGATAAAACCTGTGTGATTGCCAATGGAACCGTGATCGATCCCAAGGCCCTCTTGGGAGAGATCGAAAATCTTAAAAGTAAAAGAATTCCCATGACACCGGGCCGTTTTAAGATATCGGCCTTGGCCCATGTGGTCATGCCTTATCACCGGATTTTGGATTCCTTACGGGAGTCCAAAAGGAAACACAAAATCGGAACCACCGGCCGGGGGATCGGCCCGTGCTATTCCGACAAAGTGACCCGCTGCGGCATCCGGATGATCGATCTTTTAAATCCCCGGGTTTTGCAGGCGAAATTGGAGGATAACTTGGCAGAAAAAAACGAGATCTTTACCAAGGTCTTCCACGCGAAGGGCTTTTCCTTCGAGGAGATTTATCGGGAGTATCTCGGTTATGGCCGCAGACTCAGAAGCTACATCTGTGATACGGCCTTGTTCTTAAATGAAGCCATCGACAAAAAACGATCCCTCCTGTTTGAAGGGGCCCAGGGGACCTTTCTGGATATCGACTTTGGCACGTATCCTTTTGTCACCTCTTCCAACTCGATCGGGGGAGGGGTCTGCACTGGAAGCGGGGTTGCCCCTACAAAGATCGATAAAGCCATTGCGGTGGTCAAGGCCTATACGACGCGCGTGGGAGAGGGGCCCTTCCCCACAGAATTCTCCACACCCTTAAAAGAGGAGATTCGAAATAAGGGAAGAGAATTCGGGGCCACCACCGGCCGGCCCCGTCGGTGCGGATGGTTCGACAGCGTTTTGGTGCGCTATTCCGTCATTATCAACGGCATATCCGAGCTGGCCATCATGAAGCTCGATGTTTTGGATGACTTAAAGAAGATTAAGATCGCCACCGCCTATCGCTATCGCGGTCAAACCTACAAGGATTTCCCCTTGGATTTTGAGATTCTCAGCAAAGCCCAGCCGGTTTACGAGGAGCTGGATGGCTGGAGGACTCCGATCAGCGGAATTCGTGATTTTAAAAAATTGCCGCTAAAGGCCAGGCGTTATATCAAAAGGCTACAGGAGATCCTGGAGGTTCGTATTAAATACATCTCGATTGGTTCCAAAAGAGAGGAAATGATTGTCCCGTGATTGTCCGTGAAAGTCCTTGACTTTGACTTTTCGCTATGTTAAGTTTGGTACCATCGTCAATTTCTAAAATTAATGATTTATAAAAATATATAAGAAGGAGGCATTGAGAGTGAATCGTAGAAAGCTTTTGATATTATTCTTGATATTATCATTAAATATTTTTCTTAGTGGATGTGCGTCTCTTGGGCGGGTCCGCAAGCCCGCATCCGAGGAGGATATTTCTCGATTAAGAAGCGAGTTGGACGAGTTGGAAAGGGCCAAGGCCCAGCTGGAGGATCGGCTTAAAGATGAAATAGCCCAAAACCAGGTCAAGGTGGAAATGCTGGAACGGGGGCTGGTCATCACTTTTGTCGCAGAGGTTCTTTTCGATTCTGGCAAAGATAAACTCCGCTCAGAGGCCTTGGATACTTTAAACAAGATCTCTTCTATCTTAAAAACAACGGTCAAGGATCTGGCGATTGGTATCGAAGGGCATACCGACAATGTCCCCATCAAATATTCAGGATGGAGATCCAATTGGGAATTATCCGCGGCCCGGGCCCTAAGTGTCCTGCATTATCTCATCGACTCACAAGGTATTGAGCCGCAACGGCTGTCCGCCACAGGCTTTGGGGAATACCATCCCCTTGATACGAATGACACCGCGCAAGGCCGCAGGAAAAACCGCCGGGTTGAGATCGCCATTCTGCCGAAAGTCAGCAAGACAAGAATTACCCCTCAGGAAGAAGAAAAAATCATCATCCGAAAGAATCTTGAAGCCCCCCGGAGTTCCTCTTCTGATTCCAGTATATCCGCAGAGGGGCCTAAATAAAAATAAATTCAAGGGGAAAGAGGAGTTTAAAGGGTGGACTTTACTACACGGAGGGGAAAAGTGAAAGAAAAAACCAAGGAGAAGATTCTCATTGTGGCCATCGTTCTTATGGCCATCGCGGGCTTGATGTCTATCAATGCCCAAAAGAACCTCAATAAGCTCCAGCAGAATTTAGATCGGGAACGCTACCAACGCATGGTTGCGGAAGAGAATCTCAATAAAGCGAACACAAAGATCGGCTCCTTGGAATCCGAATTGGCCGCGGCACGCGACAAGATTCAAAGCGTTCAGACGATCCTGGAGGAGGGGCAGAAGACAAATTCTGATTTGCGATCCCACCTGGAGAGCGCGATCAAAGCCAAGGAAGCTTTAGAAACCAAGATTGAAGAATTAAGAGTTCAGGTTGGTTCGCCGCAGCCTGCTCCTACAAATTAACTGACCTTATGCAAAAATGAGCCGCTGTCATTATCTGCAGATTTTTTAAGATTTCGAGGCAACAGGACTTCAAGAATGGGGGATCGTGATCCCCCATTTTATTTGAAATGGACAAGAGTAATTTCCCCCAACACGTCGCTATCATCATGGATGGCAATGGCCGGTGGGCCCAGAAAAGGCATCTTTCCCGGACCCGCGGGCATATGGAAGGAATCAAAAGGGTGGAAGAGATTGTCCGTCTTGCCCGTCAGAAAGGGATCAGGGTCTTGACCCTGTATACCTTCTCAACGGAGAATTGGAACCGACCTCCCCGGGAAGTCTCCATGCTCATGCGGATGCTGATCGCTGTGCTCAACAAAAAGATCAAGACTTTAAGTCAAAATGGCATCCGTTTGCAGTTTATCGGGAAAAAGGAAGGTATCCCTCCAGCGGTAAGGAAAGCCATCCATTTCGCCACCCAATTAACAAAAGATAATAAGGAGATGGTTCTCAATCTGGCCTTTAATTACGGGGGACGATTGGAGATCATAGAGGCCGTTAAGAGGATTGCAGCCGCTATTAAGCAAAGCACCCTTAAAATCAGCGAGATCGATGAGAGACTCTTAAGCCAATCGCTTTATACCGCGGGACTGCCGGATCCGGATTTGTTGATCCGCACCTCGGGCGAGAAGCGAATCAGCAATTTTCTGCTTTGGCAGTCGTCTTATGCCGAATTTTATTTCACGGATAAGCTCTGGCCGGAGTTTGATACAGAAGAATTTGAGAGGGCCTTGTCGGATTTCCAAAACCGACAGAGGCGTTACGGGGGGCTATAGATATGTCCAAAGAACGTCTCTTAACTTCTGCGGTGATGATCGTTTTGACCACCTATGCCATTATCAATAGTTGGTTTTTTATCATTTTCATTATGGCCTTAACGATCGGCGGGCTTTATGAATTTTTCTATATGGTCAAAAAGAAAGGGATCCCGATTTACAGTTATGTGGGAATTTTTATCGGGGCCATGATTCCCGCCTCAATTTATACCCGCTTTGAATTGACTCGTAACTGGGAGCTTTTGTTCATTGTGGCCGCGTTTCTTCTAATCCTTCTTTTGCAGTTCGCCCGAAAGGACAATAGCAATGCCATTGTGGGGATAGCCACCACTTTATTCGGAGTGTTATATGTGGCGTGGTTTTTCAGTTTTTTGGTTAAAATCAGAATGCTGCCGGGTTTTCAGGGTCCCCAATTGTTGGCGTTCATTGTCCTGGTCACAAAATGCGGGGACATCGGGGCCTTGCTCGTGGGAAGCCGGCTGGGAAGGCATCCCTTGCTCCCCCGCATCAGCCCTAATAAGTCCATTGAAGGGAGTGTGGGAAGTTTTGTCTTTAGCATCGCAGCGGCGGTCTTGTCCCGGGGTCTTTTACCCGTGGAATTGGATTTTTCCCTGGGGCATGTGGCCTTGATGGGGGCCTTCTTCAGCGGGATCGGCCAGCTGGGAGATTTGTCGGAATCGCTTATTAAAAGGGACTGTCAAATGAAAGACTCCGGGAAGCTTCTGCCGGGCATGGGGGGCATCCTGGATGTGATTGACAGTCTGCTTTTCTGTGCGCCGGCATTCTATCTTTATATGAGCGCGGCGTTGAATACGCTTTGATAGAGACCAAAAATCCGAAATTTCAACTGTTTTACGTCAAAGGTTAAACGGTTGCGGAGCTGGAAACGTGGTACGTTGTTCGTTTTTCGTGTTTTAAACGATTTCCGTAAAACGATAAACGATTCGAGTTGCGCAACCGATAACCAATGGACGAAAAGTCGTACTTGCCGTTAGAATTTATTTATGAGGATTAAGAATATTGTCATATTAGGTTCAACGGGTTCGATCGGCATCAATACCTTGAAGGTGATTGAACGCTTCCCCCGTCAATTCAAGGTGGTGGGATTGACCGCGTATAATAATCTTAAGCTTATTCAAGAACAGGCGGAAAGATTCTCTCCGCGGTACGTGGCGGTCAAAGCCTCGGGGATCGGCTATCTAAAACGGCATCTGATCTCACGAAAGACCACAATCCTGGATGTCGCCTCTGAGATCCATCGCGTGGTCAGCGATCCGGAGGTGGATATCGTGGTCATAGGGATGGGCGGAGCCAGGGCGCTGGGCCCTTTTTTACAGGCAGTGCGGCTGGGAAAGACCGTTGCCCCGGCCAACAAAGAGGCGTTGGTCATGGCCGGGGATATCATCATGACACAGGCCCGAAAGCACCATGCCAAGATTATCCCCATCGACAGCGAGCAAAGCGCGATTTTTCAATGCCTGGAGGGCCGAAACAGCAATGACCTTAAAAAGATCTATCTGACCGCCTCCGGGGGGCCGCTTCAGAGCGTGCCCCAAAGCCGCTTTCATGATTTGACCGTAAAAGAGATTTTAAAGCATCCTCGCTGGAAGATGGGCAGAAAGATCACCGTGGATTCGGCCACCTTGATGAATAAAGGTCTCGAGGCCATTGAAGCGCAGAGATTATTTGGGGTGGAGCCTGACCGCATTGAAGTCGTTATCCATCAAGAGGCGGTGATTCATTCCATGGTGGAATTTCCAGATGGGGCGATCTTAGCCCAGATGGGGATAACCGATATGCGGTTGCCGATTCAGTATGCCCTGACCTATCCGCGTCGTCACCCTTCCGGTCTTGCCAAAATGAATTTTTTTCGGTTGGGGAAATTAACCTTCCGCCGGCCGGATCGAAAGAAGTTTCCGGCGTTGGATCTGTGTTTTGAGGTTGCCCAAAAAGGGGGGAGTCTCCCTTGTGTTCTTAATGCAGCGGATGAGGAGGCGGTTGAGGCATTTTTGAATGGTCGGCTGACGTTCTCGAAAATCTATAAAGTGATTGAAAAAATCGTCTTAAAGCATAAAATGATAGTTAATCCTCGACTCAAAGACATCCTGGCTTCGGACGGGTGGGCCCGAGGAGAGGCGAGGAGAGTTATAGAGTCTGTTTAAAAGGCGGAGTCAAAGATGAGTTTTCTTACTTTTATTGCGGTTTTGAGCGTTTTAATCATTGTCCATGAATGGGGGCATTTCATCACGGCCAAACGGCTGGGGGTGAAAGTGGAAAGGTTTTCCCTGGGCTTTGGGCCGAGGTTTTTCTCCTTTGTTCATCAGGGAACCGAATTTATGATTTGCGCGATTCCCCTAGGCGGTTATGTCAAGATGGCCGGCGATGAGCGTTCGGCTCACCAAGGAAAACCCGAAGAGTATTATTCCCATCCTCCCGGCCAGCGTGCGTTGATTGTCTTGATGGGTCCGGTGGTCAATTATATTTTGGCGTTTCTTTGCCTGTGGGCGGTTTTTGTCATGGGATATCCAACCCTGTCTCCCAAGGTCGGACGTATCCTGGAGGGTTATCCTGCCCAACAGGCAGGCTTACAAAAAGGGGATGTGATCCTCCGGATTGATGCCAAGGACATTGAAAGTTGGGAAGATGTTCAAGGCTATATCTCCGGGTCCAAGAGCCCTCAATTAAATTTTGTGATTTTACGGGATGGCAGTAAGAGCGAGATGACCATAACCCCCAAACAGGAGGTCACCAAGAACATTTTCGGACAGAAGGTCAAGGCACGGCGGGTGGGTATTATTCCAGAAGAGGAGATCGTTGTTTTAAAATACGGCCTTGTGGAATCTTTGGTCCGCTCCTTTGGTAATCTTGCGGAAATCACGGTCACGACGTACAAGGCTATTTGGCATATGATGACCGGCGCGCTCTCACCGAAACAGGCGATCACGGGGCCCGTAGGGATTTTCTTTATCATCCAGAAGGCCTCTGATCTGGGTTTCTCTTATCTTTTATATATCGTGGGAGTGATCTCAGCGAGTCTGGCCATCTTCAATGTTCTCCCTTTCCCGGTTTTGGATGGCGGCCATTTGGTTTTGCTGGGAGTTGAGAGGCTGCGGGGCCGGGCCTTGCCGGTCAAGGTCGATGAGGCCATCTCGAAGGTGGGTTTAAGTCTTATCATTCTTCTGGCGCTTTATGTCTGTTATATCGATTTTGACCGGTTCGGTTGGATTGATAAAATCATCGGACTCTGGAATCAGATAGGGCTTTAAGGACTAATGACCAATCACCAAGATACAATAACCAAATAAATCTCAAACACCAATATTCAATTTCCAACAGGCAGGAGGGGTAAGGATGTGAGTTTGGTTATTGATAATTTGGAGATTGGTTATTATTTGGTCATTGTCTCTTGATTTTTGGTTATTTTCGAAGGAGAATTTTATAAGCTATGGAAGAGCTAAGATCCAAAATCCAGCAGTTTCTCATCACCCGCACCGATTTCTTGTCGGTCAAGGATAAACTCAGTGAGGATGAATTGAGGGCGTTTGTCTCGCGGACGATCGAGGAAATCTGCTGGGAATATAAGATCCCTCTTCAAGACAACGAGCGGGCCAACCTCGTCAGGGAAATCGTGGGGGCCGTGGTGAGTTTAGGCCCTTTGAGGCCGTTGGTGGAAGATCCTTCGATATCCGAGATTATGGTCAATGGCCCGAGCAGAGTCTACATTCAAAGAAAGGGAAAGGTTGAATTATCCAATGTCAAGTTTGATGATGCCCGGCACCTTCTTCATGTCATCCAGAAGATCCTGTCGGCCTCGGGCTCTTCCCGCCGGGTGGATGAGTCCTCGCCTTATGTGGATTTTTCTATTCAGGACGGATCGCGGGTCAATGTGATTTTGCCTCCCTGCTCTTTGATCGGGCCAGTGGTGACGATCCGGAAATTCGCCTCGGATATTTCGACCATTGATGATTTATTGAAGCGCAATATGCTCAACAAGAAGATGGCGCTTCTGCTCATTGCCGCCATCAAGGCCAAGCTGAACATTGTGTTTTGCGGGGCCACCGGTACAGGAAAGACGACCGCCCTAAATGTTTTGTCTCGTCATATCCCCAAGGACGAACGGATTGTCACCATCGAAGACACATCGGAGTTAAGGCTCCTGCAGGAGCATGTGGTCAGCCTGCAGGCCAAGCCGGTCAATATTGAGGGCAAGGGCGCCATCAGCATCAGAGAGCTTTTCGTCAATTCGCTGCGGATGCGTCCCGACCGGATTATCATCGGCGAGGTGCGTGGGGAAGAGGCCTTGGACATGATCCAGGCCATCTCCAGCGGCCACAGCGGATCCTTAGCCATCGTCCATGCGGATACCCCGGAGGATTGTTTCAACAGACTTGTGACGATGATTTTGATGTCCGGAATCCGCTTGTCGACCGAGGAGATCAAAAAGCAAGTGGCCCACGCCATCGATCTTATTGTGCATGTTGAGCTTTTCCCAGACGGCGTTCGCCGGATTACCTACGTCACGGATTTGGAATACGACCCTAAAGAAATGGATCCTTACATGAACCATATCTTTCGGTTTGAACAAGAGAAGATCAAGGAGGATGGCAATATCATCGGGAATTGGGTCATGAGCAAGAAAAGGCCTTCCTTTTACCCTAAGCTGGTGAAAAGAAATGCCGAGCTTCCACCGGGATTCTTTGAATAACCAATGTACTGGACCAAATCTTTTATTCCAACTTTAAAAGAAGTCCCGATCGGCACTGAGGCCTTAAGCCATCAGCTTCTTCTCCGGGCGGGATTGGCGCACATGCTCAGCGCCGGCGTCTATTCGTATCTTCCGTTGGGATTGAGGGCCTTAAAGAAGATCGAGGCCATTATCCGGGAAGAAATGAATCGAGCCGGTGCCTCAGAGGTCTTCTTGCCCTGCCTTCAGCCCTTGGATCTTTGGAGGCAAACCGGACGCGACAAGGCCTTGGCTGAGGTTATGATCCGTTTTGAAGACAAGCGCGGGCGCACCTTATGCCTGGGACCCACGCATGAGGAGGTGATCACGGATCTGGTCAAAAATTATATACAGTCTTATCGGCAGATGCCGATCATCTTGTATCAAATTCAGACAAAATTCCGGGATGAAATCCGACCGCGCTTTGGGCTGGTTAGGGCCTGTGAGTTCATTATGAAGGATGCCTACAGTTTTGACCGGGATGCGCTGGGTTTAAACACAAGTTATAACCTCATGTATGATGCCTATGAGAGGATATTTAAGCGTTGCGAGATAGAAACCATTGTGGTGGAGGCCGATTCGGGGGCCATGGGGGGAGATGTCTCTCATGAATTTATGGTGACAACTCCCTCAGGCGAGGATGCTGTCCTGATGTGTTCCCAGTGCGGCTATAAAAGCGGAATGAAGGAGGCTCAAAATCCGGAGTCTCCTTGTCCCAAATGCAAAAAAGGAAAGCTGGAAAAACAAGTGGCGATTGAATTAGGTCATATCTTTCAGTTGGGTACGAAATACAGCCAGGCCCAGGGCGCTTTTTTTCTCGATCAAGATGGCCAAAAGAAAGCGATTCTTATGGGTTGTTACGGCATCGGCGTCAGCCGCCTCATGGCCGCCATCATTGAAAAGCATAACGACCCTCAAGGCATCATCTGGCCGAAGGAGGTGGCGCCTTTTGATGTGGAGATTGTTCCTGTCCAGACCAACGAATCTGCCGTCCGAGAACAGGCCCAGAGGTGTTATGAAGCCCTAACCCAATCCGGCTGGGAGGTTTTGATGGACGACCGGGATGAAAGCCCGGGTGTTAAATTTCATGATGCGGATTTGATCGGCATTCCCTTTAGAATGATCGTCAGCAAACGCCTTCTGGCAGAAAACAAAGTGGAGTTCAAGAATCGCAAGACCGGTGAGGTTGGCCTGGTGGATATTTCGCGCGTCCCGGAGGAGTTCCTACAAAGGAAAGAGCTGGCGGTCCCATGAATGAAGCTTTGTCTCAAACGATTGAGAAACTCATGGGTCCTTTTTTAAAAGAATTGGATTTGATTCTCGTGGATTTGAAGGTCCATTCCAAGGCAAGAAAGGTCAACATGGAAATCCTGGTGGATCATCCTCAAGGAGGGGTGACACTGGCCGAATGCACTCAGCTGAACCGAAAAATTAGCGCAGCCATAGATCAGCAAAATATTATATTGGAGAGCTATGTCTTGGAGGTTTCTTCGCCGGGGTTGGATCGCCCTTTGAAAACGGCGCAGGATTTCTTGCGTGTGGTAGGCCGGCCGGTACGGCTTTTCCTTTCCCAGCCTTTTCAGGGAAAAATCGAATATGAGGGAATTATTCAAGAAGTAAAATCAGACGAGGTTTTGCTGGGGATAGGAACGGGTCAAATCGGGATTCCCTTCCGCCACATCCATAAGGGGCGACAAATGATTGGGAAAAGGATGTAAGAATTATGGAAAATGAATTGTTAGGAATCTTAGAACAGTTGGAACGCGATAAAGGCATTGACAAAGAAGTGTTGATTCAGGCCGTGGAAGCGGCCGTTGCCTCGGCTGCAAAAAAGATCTGGACTGTCGATCGGGAAGAGGACATTAAGGTCTCAATCGACCGCAAGACCGGCAGACTCACCGCCTACGCGGGGAATCAGGAAATCCGATCCGAGGAATTTGGGCGGATTGCCGCTCAGACCGCCAAACAGGTGGTGATTCAAAAGATTCGCGAGGCCGAAAAAGACGTGGTCTTTACCGAGTATCAATCCCGCATCGGACAGATCATCAGCGGTGCCATCTACCGTTTTGAGAAAGGGAATATCATTGTGGATTTGGGAAAGACCGAGGCCTTTCTTCCCAAAAGCGAGCAGTCTGCCAAAGAGGAATTCCGGCAGGGCGACCGGATCCGAGCCTATGTCCTGGATGTCCGGCGCGAGGCCCGGGGTCCGCAGATCATTTTATCTCGAACGAACGCCAATTTTGTCAGACGGCTTTTTGAATTGGAGGTGCCCGAGATTTACGAGGGAATTGTAGAGATCAAGGCCATAGCCCGGGAACCGGGTGAGCGGACCAAGATCGCTGTCTATTCCAAAGACGAAAAGGTGGACTGCGTGGGGGCCTGCGTTGGGATGCGGGGATCGCGGGTCAAGAATATCGTCTCGGAGCTGCATGGAGAAAAAATCGACATCGTTCGTTACTCCTCCGACATGAAGGAATACATTCAGGCGGCCCTCTCTCCGGCGCAGATTTCCCAGATTCAATTGAATTCGGTTGAGAAAAAAGCCATTGTTATCGTTGCAGAGGATCAGCTGTCCTTATCCATCGGCAAACACGGCCAGAATGTGCGTTTGGCTGGTCGTCTGGTGGACTGGGAGCTAGACATCTTTTCTGCAAGTCAATGGCAACAGGAAAAACAAAAAGAGGAACAGAAAGAAGAAATTCCTGCCCAAAAGCAAGAGGCGTTTTCCATCGAAGATCTTCCCGGAGTGGGGAAAAAAATGAAAGAGGCCCTAATTGAGGCGGGATTCGATAGCCTCGAAGGGATTGCCGCGGCCTCTGTCGAGGCCTTAACTCAGATCAAAGGAGTTGGTGAACTCAAGGCGGCGAAAATGATTGCAGAGGCGAAGAAACTGTTAAAGAAATCATAATAACTTAATAACCAATCACCAAGAGACAATGACCAAACAATATCCAAACTTCAATCTTCAATTTTCAATGATTCGCCTTTGGTGATTGGAATTTGAAT
>Ga0137796_10001271_pt1 | contig 14576 bp, 10 predicted proteins | sample OV2TP3_FD_97704 | JGI IMG/M metagenome (GOLD analysis project Ga0137796, IMG submission 97704)
CTCTGGAAGTTTTTGGGCGTGGGAACCCACCATAAAGAAAGTAGCCTTGATGTCCGACTTTTTCAATGCACCAAGGATGAGCGGTGTCCAAAGATGAGAAGGCCCGTCATCAAAAGTCAAGGCCACCTTCTTGCGGCAAGGAGTCACTCTAAAAATCGTTTCCTTGCGGACCAAAACGGCATGGTCAAAAAAGACGCACAACGAGATCACTGCTAAAGTCAGCAGCGAAAAAAAGACTAATAATTCTGCTAAAAAGATATAACGATCGAGTGTCATCAATTAAAGAGAATCAAGGATGGATCATATTCCCGGGGGGCCTCAAAACCTAAAAGATTTATCAAAGTGGAGGCCACGTTCGATAACCCTCTTTGGACCAAAGGAGCCAGTTGATATTCTCCCTGATAACAAGGATCCACAATGACAAAGGGTACAGGATTCAGAGAATGAGAAGTCTTGGTGATTCGCTTCCCATCTCTGATATCAAACATTTCGTCGGCATTGCCATGGTCCGCTAAAATGACGGTGATGCCTTTAAGCTCTTCCATGACCTTGAGGAGTTTGCCCACACAGCCATCAACGGTCGAGACCGCTTTGAGGATAGCCTCCACGACACCGGTATGGCCCACCATGTCGCCGTTGGGGTAATTGAGACGCCCGAATCGGAATTTCCCCTTTTTAAGAAGTTCCATCGTTCTGGCCGTGATTTCCGGGGCTTTCATTTGGGGTGCCAGATCGAATCGGATTCTATCCGAGGGAACTTCAATATATTCTTCTAAGTCTCGGCACACATACCCCGATTTATTTCCGTTCCAAAAATAGGTCACATGACCGTATTTTTGCGTTTCCGAGATGGCGAACATAGGTATACCGCTGGCGCATAGGTATTCACTGAGAGAGCGATCAATTTGAGGAGGACTGACCAAATAATGTTTAGGGATATGAAGATCTCCATCGTATTCCATCATTCCGGCAAATAGGACACGGGGATAACGTTCTCGATCGAACTCGCCAAAGTCTTTTTCATCAAAGGCGCGGGACAACTCAATGGCCCGGTCCCCGCGAAAATTAAAGAAAACGACCGAATCCCCATCACGGATCGTTCCTATGGGCTGACCATTTTCCTCAATAACAAACGCATTCAAATATTGATCCGTGATTTTAGGATCTTCCTGATAATATGTGGAGACGGCCTCGCCCGCGGATTTAAATCTCCTCGCTTTACCCAGAACATGGGCATCCCAGCCTCGTTTGACAATGGCCCAATCCGCGTGGTAGCGGTCCATCGTGGTCGTCATGCGGCCTCCCCCGGAAGCCATGCGGTAGCTGTATCCCGACTGCTGGTTAATGGAGCTCAATAAGGCCTCTGTTTTCTCCAAATAGAGGAGAGCTGACTTCTGGAAAACATCCCGCCCATCCAAAAGGGCGTGGATCCGGACCCTTTTGATCCCCTCCTTTTGGCAGCGTTTTATCAGAGAAAATAAATGCTCGATATGGGAATGGACGTTTCCATCAGAGAGGAGCCCTATAAAATGAAAAGTGGAGTTATTCTCTTGAACGTGATTGATCAGTTGTTTCCAGATGGGAGTTGTGAAAATTTTTTCGCCTTCAATGGCTTGATGAACCAAAGTGGCCCCCTGAGGGAAAACCCGTCCCGCACCCAAGGCATTATGCCCGACTTCACTATTTCCCATATCCTGATCGCTGGGCATACCCACTGCCCAGCCATGGGCTTTTAAGGTGGTAAACAACGGACTTTTAAAAAGCCGGTTCAAACAAGGGGTATCGGCCATAAATACTCCGTCACTTTGATCCTGCCTGCCGATGCCAACGCCATCTAAGATGATGAGCAAAAGCGGCCCCGGCCGGCCGTGAAATTTTATTAATTTTTTAAGACGGAGAGACATTTAAAAGTTCACTGGAGGAACTTGAGAAGCGGTTTCAGTGGATTGGAAATAAGCCGCGGGTTCCGTCAAAGCGGCCCAGGAACTAAAAAACCGCCCGAAGAAGGATCTTCGAAAGGCATTAAAATTCTGGACACTCTGATTATAGCGCATCCTCTCAACAGCAATCCGGTTTTCTGTCCCTTCGAGTTGACTCTGCAAAGCCAGGAAATTCTCATTGGATTTTAATTGTGGATAATTCTCTGCAACCAGCAACAATCTCGAAAGCGAAGCCGTGATTTCGTTGGCCTTATCAATCTTTTCCGGGATGGTTTTTGCTTCTGCCCATTGGCTGCGCAGTCTTGTCACCTCAGTAAAAATAGTTTTTTCCTGGGTTGCGAAACCTTTGACGGTCGCAACCAAATTGGGGATCAAATCATTTCGGCGCTGAAGTTGATTTTCCACCTGGGCCCAACCGGATTTGACTTGTTCGTCCAATTGGATAGCCCGATCATATCCGCTTCGAAACCAACCGAAGACGACAAGACCAATCAAAATAAGAACTATCAAGATCCCTAACCATTTTTTCATCGGTGCCTCCCTCCTCTACCAACGTCCCGTTGCTCCGCCGCCTCCGCTTAACCCGCCTCCAAAACCGCCAAAGCCGCCGCCAAAACCCCCTCCCATTCCACCCAAGCCTCCCGAAGACCACGATCCTCCCGACCCATACCCCCCACCCCGTCGCCTACTCCAGGGATTTTGACTCCAAGGGAAAATCCACCATCCGAAGACAAGAAACATCGTGATGAGAAAAAGCAACATCAGGGTGAAAATCATTGTGGGGTTTTCTTCGGTCGTATTAAAAGACTGAAAAGCCTGATTCTCTTGGCCGGTGATTGTGACATTGTACTCCTTAGCGATCAAGCTGACAATGGTGAAAACAGCTTCCTTGATTCCCTGAGAGTATTGTCCGGATTTAAATTGAGGGATAACAACCGCCCTAATAATCTTTTGACAGACCGCATCTGGTAAAACGCCTTCCAATCCATAACCGGTTTCAATCCTGACCAATCGATCCTGGGCTACCACCAGAAATAAAACACCGTTGTCTTTTCCCTTCTGACCAATACCCCATTTTTCAAAAAGCTTGACGGTATAACCTTCGACGTCACCTTGATAAACTGAAGAGTCTAAGGTTTTGATCGTCACAACCGCGATTTGCGCGGTTGTTGTGCGTTCCAACTGAGCGGCCAGGGCCTCGATCGCCTCTTGGTCGGTTGAAAGAATCAAATCGGCATAATCGCTGACATAATCCTGAGGAGACGTTAGAAAAAGATTATTCTGGGCAAAATGGGAAGGCGGGAAAATAATCCAGAAGAGATATCCAAGAAGGAAAATTGTGATAAATTTTGCTTTACCACTCATCGCCCGTTGACTTTCTTGACGAGCTGTTCAATCTCTTGGAGATATCGTTCTAGGAGGTGTTCCCATTCCTCTGAGGAGGCTCTTCGGCTGCTGATGGCGTTGGTGTAGACGTTCTGAAAGGCATCAGGGGTTAGATCGAACTCCTCGGCTAACTGCTTTAATAAAGCCGTTTTCTGAACGACGGGAAGTTTTTTTTGAAGTCTAAGCAGATTTCGAAAGATGGGAATCAAAGAATTGAATGAGGACCTCAAAAGATGTTTAATGCCTGCCCCCTGATGCCCGCCCTGAAGATAAAATTGACGGGTTCGAATCAAGGTTCCTTTCAGTTGCTGCTCACAAAAAAGGCGGATATACCCTTCTGGGATGGACAAAGAAGAAAGCAAGTCTTCCCCATAGATCAAAACATGGTTTTCTTTCATCTCCAGGAATTCGATAGGAAAGACATCCAAAGATGAGGCAATGTATTCTTTCGTTAAGAATAACGGCGGGCTGATTCCTTGCCGCATGCCTTGACGGACGATCTTTAAGCTATGGTTCAATGTCCGGAAAGGAATCTCATAAAAAACAATTCCCGGATTGATATCGGATTTTTTAGGGATGTAGTCAGCGCCCGTAGCTGACCCATAAATAAAAATCGATAGGATGTTTTGACCATGGAGATCGAGCAAGGCCTCCCCAAAGGGCCTAATTTTCCGTTTGACTTCTGGGGGTAATTTTTCTAAAGCCGTCAATAGTTTCATCAAATTATCCAAGCTCCTGACCACTCAGAATAATTGTAACCGTTAAAGAATGGCAACTGCGATGGCGTTTTGATGGGAATAATAGATGCTGGGATGGGCTCTCACAATAAAAAGGATTTGGCGCGGCGGGCTCTCTGACCGGTAGCCTTGAAAGAAGGAGATTTCTTCTCTTTGGGCATATGATAATCGATCCAAGCCTGAGCGTAGCGCTTTAACCAATCTTGGGCCGCTTTTTCAAAGCCGATGTCATAACCGGCCTTCTCACTTTCCAACCACAGATGCCGTTTAATCTCTTCAATCACGTCTTTATTCTTTAACAATTCCTTCTCATCAATGGACATGTGTTCTCCTCCTATGGATAATTGATGGTATTCTATCTTTTACGGTAAATAATTGTCAATAAATAATTTTTGCTACCCCCTATAATGTTTCTCATCGACACATATAATAAAAAGGACATGTAGCACAGTAACGCGTATCCGAATCATCCGGTTGAAAGGGGATCGCGCTATTTAAAATCTCCTCCATAATGAGATTTAAGGCCTTGAGAAAAACCTCGATGATAATTTTGGGATGATGATCATTTTTTGCATTGATAAAAGGATTTACCTCCAGTGTCCGCAGATTATAAAACACCGCATTGAGTTTCTTGTCGGGATACCGTTTATGGAAATAGTAAAAATACAAAGGGATCTGAAAGGAACGCACATTCTCTTTGATGGTCTCCCGGGATAAAGGCATGGTTTGTAGTTCTTTAATGGTCTTGGGCATAGGATCTTGGGCCCCTGTTTTATAATCCACGATCAAGATTGTTTCATCCTTCAGTCGGTCTATTCGATCGACTTTATAAGCAAAATTAATCTGCTGACCGGCTAAAGGAATCTGGTCATCAAAACGCTCTTCCACGCTGATCAGTTGGGCTACTTCCCTTAAAGGGGTCTTCTCTGATTCCTTATCCAGAAATCGATTGAGCCGCACATCCAGAATTTTCTTCAGCAAAAATGCATCGGATTTCATGGTTCTGGCCAACTGGTCCGCAAATTTTTGATCGAGTTTTTTTTGAAAATTCCTGCGGAACCGCTCATCGATCACGGGAGCTTTCCCCATAAAAGGCCTAAAGGCATCTTCCAGCAGTTCATGAATAAAGACTCCGACTTCTTTACTTTCCGGCTCCTCCAGAAGATCCGCCTTCTCACTCAAGCCTAGGACATACTGATAATAAAATCTCAAGGGACATCGAAGGTAGGTGTTGATGGAAGAGGCGGAGTAACGGAATTCTTTTAAAAACCGGATCATCTCAGGCCATTTGGTCACTTTTGTCTTTTTGGGGATCATTCTGACTTGAAAGCTAGCTCTTAAAGGTTTGATCCCATCTAAGGCTTTTTGTTCTTTTTGTTTATTCCATATTAATTCTTCAATGAAACGACTCTTTTCTTTATCGGGACTTTCACCATAAACCAGATGCACCTTTTGGGCTGAAGAAATAAGGCGCATCAACTGATACCGTTGGATTTCCTCTTCTTGTTCCAATCGGTTTAACTTGAGATTCACCATAACCTCTCGGGGGATAAACGGCTCGTACACCCGCAATTGAGGCAAAGTCCCCTCATTGACATCCATCACAATGACGTTATCGAAGTTTAAAGAACGGGTCTCCAATAATCCTAAAATCTGCAGCCCTTTTAAGGGAGAGCCTGAAAAAGCAACCAACCCTTGCTCTATCCGGTTCTTAAATATTCTAAAGATTTCCTCCGCGGGGAATGCTTCCTGACTGAAACTTAACCTTATGAATTCTTCTTTTACAAGAAAAATTTCCGATGCAATCTTGAGATTCAAAGGATAATCCATGAGATAACTCTTGGTCATAAATGTGTTCAAAAAGTTTTCTAAGGTCAGGGCGAAATCATGGAAACGGTAAAGATCTTCCCAGGAATGAAACAAAAGTCGGTGGAGTTGATTGATGATCTCTTTCAGTTCCTCATAACGGACGTCCCAAGCCATATTCTTTAAGGTCGCGGCTGATATTTCATACAGATCGTGAAGATTGGTGATCTCATCTAATCGAATAAATAAACTGCCAGAGACCGATGTCTTCACTTGACCGGTTAAGACCTCTTCAATCTTATGGACCAAAATTCGCGTGATTAAGGGATCCCGAGAAAGTTTTAGGTTTTTTACTAAAGGATGCCTTAAGATTTTCAGATAATCTCTGGCGTAATATTGATGGGCCTTTCTCGACAATTGGGCTCTAAAGACAAGCTCAAAAAGAGAATAAAAAGAACTTCGCCTTAAAGGATATCCCATAGAGATGTTAAAATCATTGACCGGTAGATTCATTTCGCATAAAAGAGGAATGAGGTGATTCGGTTCCGGAAGGACGATGACGGTTTTATCTAAGTTGTCCACTCTTTTGAGAATTTCTCTGACATGAGCAATCTGCGAGTGAAGATCAAATCCGGCATAGAGCTGAAGTTCAGAGGGCGGTCGATTGATTTGGTGATTTTGGGATCGAATAGAAATGTCCAGATCTTGAGCCAAGTTTTTAAGCGTTGGCCACTCGTTTTCCTCACCTTGAAAAAATAAAACGGCTTGAGCGCGTTCGTACAGGCTTTTAAAAATCATGCGTTCTGTCTTATGGAGATAAAAGAAATTGCAAAACAAAATTTGATCAAATTCTCCAAACTTGATTTTATCAATCATTCGAGAGGCCCCGAGATATTGTAACCCGCGGGTGGACTTCTTTTCTTTCTTAAGGATCCTATGGCAATTCTCCCTTAAGATGATGACGTTTTCCAGCAAGAGATTAATCTCTTCGGGGATAGGGTAACCGATTTGGGCGTTCAACTCGATGGTGCGTAGTTCACTGGAAGGAATATCTTCAAGGTCGATTTGTTCAATGAAAGAAATGATTTCTCGTGCCCAGGGAAGGAACTGCGCAAAATTTTTTGAATGTTTCAAGACAAAAGGAGTCAAATCTTTTGCCAAATGATAAATGAGATAGCACAAATCCAAATCAGAGATCATCGTAGAGTTTTCTTTTTTTGAAAGAACATATCCAATAAATTCATCAATGGAGAAAAAGGCTGGAGGAAAAAATTTTTTCCCAATTCGCTTCGCCAATTGCCTCTTTAAGAATAAATTCGGCCGTTTGCCTCCGAAAACGACAGCCAAACGGTTCAAATCCTTTTGGGCTTTGATGTAATTTTCATCGATAAAGTCGGCTAAACGATCAATAAAGTTATCATGAAAACTGTAGGTATAAACTTTTCCCATCAGAAACCGACTCCATTCTTTCAAATTATACAACCGATCGGCCGATCGGCGCATGATCTTCCGGTACGTTCAGAGGTTCCAATTCCTCGTAATCCAACTCATCCAAGTAAATGAGAAATCCTCTAATGGTATGATCGGGATAAAGCTCCTTGACCAGATGCATATAGTCCTTGACTTGATCATGATAAATTTTCTTAAGTTCCCGATGACTTTTGTAATCAATGATCCACACCTCATCTTTCTTTATAATTAAACGATCCAAGCGTTTGGTGTGACCATTTTGGTCAACAATTTCTTTTTCTTGAAAGACTTGGCCATCTTGAGCGATAAAAAACGGACGTAATTTTTCATTCGTCAATACCTCTGTGAGGAACGTCCTGGCCTCGTCTTTTGGAAGGGAAGGGAATTGAGCGGCGGATACCTCCAAAGCTGATTGAATCGCGTCCTCCTCTTTGCCCTTGAAGACACGTTCAATGCAGGAGAGCACACGATGCATCATTTCTCCCCTAATTAATTTTCTATAGTCTGAAGTTAGATCCATTGGTTGAAATTCCTCTTTCAGGATATCGATCCAATCGCGATAACCGGATGGAACAGGCTTGAGAGTTAATATTTCTTTGTCGCAGCGGCTTTCTAAAGCATATTTTGATTTTTCCCCTCTTCTTAGATTGTCCTCTGGAATAAGAAATCTTGCGAGATTATGCTGATTCCCGCTACGGGCAGGAACAAAGGCGTAAAGCTCACAAATCGCCCGCGTTAAGGCCACATAAATGTTATTTAATTCTGATAACATGATCTTTTGATATTGATCGCGGTAGATTTTCTCAAGCGTTGAAGAGAATCCGGTGTATTTTTGTTTTAGGTGAATCAGTTCTATACGATTATCCCGAACCTCGGCAACATACGGCTTCGTCCCTTGAATCCCCTGCCCAATCTGGATTTCTAATTTTAAAAAAGGAATAATCACAACCGGAAACTCAAGACCTTTTGCCTTATGAATGGTCAAGACCTGGATCGTATCGGTATCAGAGATCTTAACAAACAGGTCTTCGGTTTTCGCTTCATCAAGAATCTTAAGAAATGAGGCAAGGTCCGTGGTCTCTTCTTCCTGATTTTTAATGAATTCCAGGAATTTCATGAACAATCCTTGGAATTCTGGAAACTCCTGAAGACATTGGAACCGATGGAGGATGCTGATCACCAACTCATACAGGGGAAACAAGCCCACATTCTTAAAGAATTCTTCCAGGTAATCCTTCCAAGCTTGCGGATACTGCCTTTGGAATTCTTTATATAAATAAAGTTCTTTCTCCTTAAGGATTCTTTTCCTAAATCGGAAAATAAAATGATGCAACTCCCGATCATCCAAACCCGTTGCCGAGGTAAAAATATCTCCTAAGATGAAAGATGCGAAATGGAGATTATCAATCGGGGAATCCAGAAAACGTAAAAACGAAATCAGCTCTTTAATCAAGAAATTTTCCCGGATATTGGATGTCCGCTCCGACTCGACCCCTATGCCTTCCGCGAGAAGCCAAGAGGTCACGACTTCAACCTCCTCATTATCACGGGCCAAAATGGCCATTTCGCGGCAGGAAAATCTCTCTTTCAAATCTCTGACAAGTCGTATTAATTTATCTTTAATAATAAAGTGTTGGCTCTCTCGGTTCTCGGCCTCAATCAACTCAACTTGGACAAATCCCTGGGACTTTTCCGGCAGGTAATTTTGTTTGGACTTTGCAAAGATTTTTAATAGTTCTTCTTTTTCTTCTGTATTTAAAAAGACACGGTTTTTTCTCTTTTTTTCTTGTTCAAAACTTTCCTTTTCATTGAGAAATCGTTTTAAGTTTTCAGTGGAAAAGATCTGATTGTTGAATTCAACGATTGCGTTGTGGCTTCGGTAATTGGTCTCTAAATGCTCTGTCACCACACCAAAGTCTTGAAATCGTTTTTTGATCTCATCAAAAAGTTTAATATCGCCCCCCCTAAATCCATAGATGGCCTGCTTCTTATCGCCGACATAAAATAGGGTCCCCCCTGTCGAAAGGGCCTCTTCGACCATCGCCAAAAGATTTTGCCACTGCAGACGGCTTGTGTCTTGAAATTCATCAATCAAATAATGCCGGAAACGGGTTGCCAACCGGTAGTAGAGCTCCTCCACCTTTAAGGTCTCCTCAGCAAACAAACAATGCGCCGTCTTATTTAACTCTTCCAAAAATAAAACGTCTTCTTGAGAAGCGGTCTTTTTAAAATCTTTAACGACTTCTTTAAAAACATCAATGTAACAGTTCAACAGCGATGTCGCCTCGAGCTCACATAAACCTTTCAGCTGCTGACGAATACTGTGCCACAATTTCTCTGTTGCCTTAGGGATGGGGGTTCCTCTTGTCATAGGAAATTCAGCTCGGAGAAAATAATCTGAAAGACGATCAACATCAAAACCGATCAGTTTTCCGGAACGCAAGGAACTCAATCGTTCTCCTAGGAAAACATCGAGGCTGTGGATGAACTTTTTGTCTGTTGCTTCCGGCAGGTTCTGGAATAACCTCTTCATAAGTCCTAAAAGACCTCGTTTCAGGTTGAGAATCTTCTTGCCATGATTCGTCGCATGATCAGAGAATTCGTATCCCAGAGTATTGCTTTGATAAAATAACGACCCTACCAACGCGAGGATGTCTTTTTTGGGAAACCAACCGGTCCGGTTTTCCAAGAAAAGATATTGGTCAATAAAGCCTTCAAATAATTTGCGGATATCTTTGTCGACACAAGCTCGATCAATGAGCCGGTCCAGCGAGAGTTCTAAATGATCTTTGTAGTCTCGTTTGATATGGAAGTTGGCGGACAGGCCGACCGTAAAAGCACAGCCTGAAAGAAGGGCATTCATAAAACTATCGATGGTTTGAATTTGAAAAAAATTATAGCTACGGATCAACTGTGCCATGATCGTGTGGGCCTTGGGACTGGCCTTCTCCGGCATGATCTCAACCGGCGACAAGAATCTATGCAATTCCCCAGAAGAAAATTTTTCCAAGGCGATCTTTTTAATATACTCGAGGATGCGGTCTTTCATTTCCGAGGCCGCTTTATTGGTAAAGGTCATAGCGAGGATTTGGCGTAAAGGTATTTCTTCTTCCTTTACGAAGACGGGATCAAAAAGAAGCTGCACATAACGTCGGGCCAAGGCATAGGTCTTTCCTGATCCCGCAGAGGCTTCCACAACTTTTACTGAGGGCAATCGCACGTTGGGGGGATTTATGGTCGACATCGGATGAGGAGAAAAACTTGTGGTTTTCAATAGTTATCGGGTCATTTCTTATGCCGATTATAGGATAACAACAAGGATAAAGCTATCTTTCCATTCGAGTTGCCCTTTACGGGGTTTACTGGCCTTGGGAATTCAAATAAACTCAATGGAATTTCGTTGCAAATCAAATCTTATCTGCTATGATTTTTGTGAACTCATCGCAAAATTCCTATGGCCGAAAATAAAAATTCTTTGCCGCCTCAAAGCCCGGGTTTCCAGAAATCCTATGAAAATCTCGACTTTTTAAAAAGCCCATCGGCGCGTTTAATTCGTGTCCTCTGTGAGCTGGTGGAGCCGGAAGTCCGCTTTCGTCGATACAGAATTAAAGACACCATCGTTTTCTTCGGTTCATCTCGTACCCTCTCACCCGAGGATGCCCAAAGACAGCTTAAAACAACCGAACAAAGACTCGCCGCGGAAAAACCGCCTTCTGAGGAACTTCTCCTTTCCCATGAACGGGCACAGGCCGATGTCCTGATGTCTCATTATTATGAAGATGCGGTGAAACTGGCCGAAAAGCTCACCCATTGGGCTAATGCCATGCCCGATCCCCGCAAACGTTTTATCATCTGTTCCGGCGGGGGACCAGGAATCATGGAGGCCGCGAGCAAAGGCGCCCAAAAGGCTGGTGGATCTTCGGTAGGGTTAAATATCAGCCTTCCTTTCGAGCAAATCGCCAACCCCTATCAAACACGGGAAATCTCTTTTGAGTTCCACTATTTTTTTATTAGAAAATTTTGGTTCTTTTATTTGGCTAAGGCCTTGGTTGTTTTTCCAGGAGGCTTAGGCACGCTCGATGAGCTTTTTGAACTCTTGACTCTCATTCAAACCCGAAAATCCAAAAAGCCCATGCCGGTTGTCATTTATGGAACGGGATACTGGAATGAGGTCTTAAATTTTAAAGCGATGGTGAAATGGGGAACGATTAGTTCAGAGGATTTAAATCTCTTCCAATTCTTTGATGATGTCGATTCAGCCTTTGAATATCTCACATCCGAATTAACTAAACATTATTTACAGAAACCCACCACCCCTCACGGATGAGATGCCGAAGATGTCTTTTAACTGGGTTTATGACTGGCCTCGATATTCACCAAGATTTTGACTTCATCGGAAACGACATACCCCCCGCTATCCAAAGCCTTATTCCAAGAAACTCCAAAATCTTGCCGATTAATCGTTGTTTCACCACTCAGGCCAATCACTTGCCCTCCCATAGGGCTGTTGACCGGTCCGGCAATGCTCAAAGGGATTGAAATCTCTTTAGTGATGCCCCGGATCGTCAGATCACCCGTCAGCATATATTCGTTACCTTCGATCGGTTCAAGTTTTTTACTCTTGAATACAATTTCTGGAAATTTTTCGGCATCAAAAAAATCTCCAGTTTTTAAATGGCCGTCACGCTGTTTATTGCGGGTATCAATACTGGCGGATTGAATCCTCACGGATGCCGTGAAAGCCGATGGATTTTTTTGATCAAATTCAATCGTTCCCGCATACTCTGTAAACTCCCCCTTGACGGTGCTGACCATCAAATGCTGAACAGCAAAGCCCAAAGAAGAATGAATAGGATCAATCTGATAGGTGTCTGCAGCAAAGCCACCCGTTGTCCAAAAGTTTAAAGATAAAACCACTGATAAAAAGATCCCGTGACTCGTTAACCCTTCTTTTCTTTGCCCTAACATATCAACCTCCTTTTTAATAATCTTCGTTATAAAATCTTTTACCTTATTCTAGTTCTTTCTTCGAGAAAACCTTCACTAAACAAAATCCGGTCATCCCCAAGATCAATCCCCACGATAGAATAAGGAAGCTTAAGCCAACCCAATTCATAAATCACCCTTTGTCCCAAAATTGTTAAACGATCAGCTCTCTTGGGCCTTGAGGCCTTTGCGCTGCCATGCGATTTTGACCAAAACAGCCAAAACCAAGAAAAGGAACGCCAGCCCCAATCTCGTTGCCAAAACATAAATTCGATTCTCCGCCGCCACATTCTTCATAAAAATAATCGGGAGCCATTCCTGCCAAAGCCACATGCCTAAAATCAACAGGAGAAACATCGGTGTGATATATTTAATAATAAACTTATAGATTCTCGGCACCGCCAGATCAGAGCCTTGATGGATTTCATCCCAAGCTTTATCCATCCCCAAAATCCAGGCAAAAAGGATTGTCTCAACCGTTGCAAACAAAACCAAAGAAAATGTCCCGCCCCAAAAATCGAGCTCATCGACCACCCCATTTTTCAAAAAGAAAATGGCTGGCTGACAGAGAATGAAGGCAATCACCCCAAACCAGACAACCGCCTTTTTTCGGCTGATATCAAATTCATCCTGTAAAAACGCAATCGCCGGTTGAGCCAAGGAAATGGATGACGTGACCCCTGCCAGGAAAAATAGAAAAAACCAACAAAATCCTAAAATCTCGGTTAAGGGGAGTTTGTTAAGAACCAAAGGCATCGTAACAAAACCTAAATTAAATATGCCCCCTTCGACAATGGATACGATATCGGTTGCTCCAAAAAAGATGAAGGCCGCAGGAATAACAATGCTTCCTCCCAAGATCACCTCCGCCACCTCGTTGAGGCTGGCGGCGGTCAGTCCGGATAAAACCACATCATCGCCCTTAGACAGATAGCTGGCATAAGTCAAAATCACCCCGATCCCCACACTCAGCGTAAAAAAGATTTGTCCGGCGGCCTCCAGCCACACCTTCGCCGATTTTAACGCTGAAAAATCCGGATTCCAGAGAAATCCAAATCCATTGGAAACATTTAACTCCGGTTGAGCCGGATCTGGTGTTCCTAAAGTCAAAACCCTCGCCAGCAGCACAATCCCAAAAATAAACAAAACCGGAAGAACCCCTTTGCAAATCCTTTCAATCCCTCCTCTAATTCCAAAATAAACAACAGCGATGTTTAACAAAAATGTCGTCAAAAAGAAAAAATAAGCACAACCCAAACCCTGAAAATATTGATTCTTTTCCAAGCCTTGAAATCCCGCAAGAAAACTTTTCATGGCCTGCTGATCGGTCAACTGAGTGTATTTGCCCAGAAGAGCAAAGAAACTATACGCCAAGGTCCACGATTCGATATAGGTGTAATAGATAAAAATAACGAGGGGCCCAAAGATCCCAATCACACCGAAATATTTAATGAACCGATTTTTCTGCCAGATGCTATGAAAAATGCCCGGGGCTGTCCCATGACCAAAACCACCTCCGTAACGGCCCAGCGTCCATTCGATCCAAAGAAGCGGAATCCCCAACAACAAAAGAGAGATAAAATAAGGGATCATAAAGGCCCCGCCGCCGTTTTCCGCGGCCTTAGCCGGAAAACGGAGAAAATTCCCAAGACCAATCGCGGAACCGGCAACCGCCATAATGATTCCCAAGCGCGATCCCCAGTTGTCTCTGGGAGCTTTGCGCTCCATAGGGCCTCCTCTGCTTAAAGGTGTCCTTTTGTGAGGTTATTTTAACTCTAATCTTGACAAGCGACAAGACTTAACCTCAGGATTTTTTTAAAATTTTTCCATAATTTTGAGCAAGATGGTATAATCTCTTTGTCATTTATTGTAGAGGTAGGTTATGCAATATCCTGAGAAAAGAGCTTATCCCCGTCGAAGAGTTCGAATTCCTATTTTGTGCTGGGAAATTCAAGAAGGCAAAGCCACAGGCCAGGGGAGGGAAATCATCAGCAAAGATTTAAGCGCCGGAGGCGTTAACTTCTTTTCCTCACGTATTTACCCTTTGGACACGTTACTTTCCATTGAAATGCACTTGCCAGGCCGCAAAATCCCTATCAATGTCCATATCAAGATCGTACGGGTCGAAGTGGTCCTTCACAAGGACGAATATTTGATCGGTGCCTCCTTTGTCAATTTAAAAATAGAAGATCGCCTCTTTATCTCTTCGTCTCTTGAGAAGATGAATCTTTATACTCTCCTGGATCAGGTG
>Ga0137796_10001273_pt1 | contig 14565 bp, 3 predicted proteins | sample OV2TP3_FD_97704 | JGI IMG/M metagenome (GOLD analysis project Ga0137796, IMG submission 97704)
ATGAAACAATTTGCCAATATTGCCTTAGGGTCATTGGCGGAAACAGAATATTTACTGGAATTCTGTTTTCGTCTTCAGTATTTTCAGAAGGAAACTTATGAGAAATTAGAAAATTTAAGGGGGGAAACAGGAGCGCTTCTTTGGAAGTTTTATAAAAGTTTTTAACCTGTGACGTTGTGACTTTGTGACCGGGTGACCAATAATGAATGTTTAATTTTTCTAAAATGAGGTCAATCCCATTTTTACTTTTCTAAACAAAATCATTCGAAAATCTTCTATCAAAAAAATCCCCTTATCCTGTCAACGATCAAAAGGCCAAGTCGCGCTCATCCTCATCCTCATCTCCGCCATGGCGCTGATCTTTTTTGCGGTTGCCCTCAACCTAGGCCAGATCGCCCAGCTCAAGGCCACCACCCAGGTGGCCGCTGACACCGCTGCCGCGGCTATGGCCTCCTTTTTTACCAGCTATACAGAATCGGTCTATCAAACGCAGCTCGGTGGGCAGAAAGGCGCGGGCACCGACCTGACGATCTGCGCCTGGAGCGGGGTGTTCGTTCTTTTGCTGAAAATTTTTATCCTTGCTCACATTATTGTTGCGACATTCATTTTGGGTTTCCTTTTCCCTCCCTTATGGTCGATAACGGTCCTGGCCATAATCGCCTTAGCCCTAACGATTGCCGCCATGGTCATGCAGATTCTGATTATCGAACCCGGCATCACCAGCCTATGGAACAAGGCGCAAAGAGATCTCCTGCCTACTTTCCAGGACCGCTGGCTGGAGCAGGGTGTTCAGATCGCCATACAAAACGTTGTCACGGACACAGCGCTGGTCGAGGACGTGCACGATATCGACCAAGACGGATTCTTCGGAAAAGACGCTTTGGGCAAACCCAAAGATAAGATAAGCCGTTACGCGACTTATTATACCGAGAGGCTCAGGACCATGCAGGCCTCAACGCAGACCAAAGACGAGATTGAAAAATTCAAGACCAGCCTCCAGGAGTTTTTGAATTTTCTCTGGGATCCGGTGGACTGCGGGGCCAATCCCGGTCATGCCTGCTGCGGGGCCGCTCCGCCATCGGAATGCAACCTCTGCTGCGTGGATAAAACCGTGGCCGAGCGGGAGGCCTGTTGCGATCATCCGAATCCTCTTCTTCGCTGCGGCACCGCCGCGACCTGCAGCTCTTCTTCTTACGGCGGATCCGTGGATCCTGTGACCTTGGATCAGGCGACCCCTTATCCTTTTGTCTATGATCCTTTGTTCGAGGATGCCTCGAATGGCGTTTTTTCCTATCGGGAGCGGTTTGGCACCGACGATGAGCAGTTGGAATTCCAGACCAGCCCTCCCCGCGATCATACGGATTTCACAACCGGCATCCCGAAGCTCCAAGCCCCGGATCCCGAGTTGGACAAGCCCACCATGACCGTCTTCCGATTTGATGACGCCAAGACCTTCTCCGCGGCCAGCCAGGAGGTTTTCCCTATTTTCTATAAATTCTCAGACTGGGGAATGGATCTGGGCCGGCTCAAATTGGATGTCGCGGACAAGCATCTCCGGTACGAGTGCCATCTGTGCACGAGCGCTTTCCCCAAATGCGGGGATATCTCTCCCCTTTTGGCCGCGCCTTCCTTGGCTAATGAATTGGCTCCCCAGTTGACGCTTCCGAATCCCCCCGGGTTTTCTAATGGAGGGGAGTGTGTTTTTGATATCAATGACATCATCGATAATAGTAAAAAGATTTTGCGGCCCGATCTGGTCAAGACCATAGAAGAGCTGATCGTCCTTCCGGAAAAATACGACGACGAATGCGGGTTTGATCTCGTGAATCAGTTCACGGGCAAATGGAAAAGAGGCGGCGACCGGTTCTGCTCCACGGCCTGGCCGTATTATGCCAACGGATGCTCAAAGTTCGGGACCGGCTGTAAAGACGGGGGTTGTATCGCCGATTGCCTCGCGGCAGGGGGAACCGCCGCGGAATGTGACGTGGAATGCACCCACGAATGCCCCTGCGGCGATCCCAGCGCCGGATCGCCCCTCTTGTGGCCGGATGATCCTTTTGATAACCTTATTTATGGGCTCACGGACTTCATCCTCTGGGCCCAGAGCATCTCAACGACGGATACGGATAGTCTCCTGGTGAACTTCAAACAATGGTATCCGGAATTTGCCACGTGGCTGGCGCCCAAGGCGGAGGGTAGCGCGCGTGATCCTTTTTTAAACGGCGAGGAGGATGGATATGTGCTGATCTGGGGGGATCAGCACCAGGATTGGATCAATAAAATCGATAAATGGCTGACCGGGCCTTACGTGGGGTCAAACTGTGATCAAACCCTGTGCCTGCCGGATCCTGCCCAGTTCACCGGGATTCCCGACGCCTGGCCCGCCCGCCCCGTGGGCACGCCCACCGGCCAATGCCCGGGATTGAAGAAAACCGAATCCGATTTGTTCGGGACCGGCGACGTGGAGGACATTGCGGCGTGTCTCAATTACAACGGCGCGGCCATCCCGCGCTTTTCCCAATGCGCTGATAGCGCGGCAACGTGCACAGAGTTTGTTGAGCCGGCTCCGGGGGGCGTGACCCCGCGCTGCGCCCAACTGCCCCGCTCCATTTTGATCAATGATCCCGTATTCCCCTTCGATACCAATGATTTCGTGGTGCCGCGGGATGTGGATGTCAAGGCCTTTGAGGACTGTCTTAATGATTGCACCAAATGCGCTAGTCTTCCCGTAAGCCCAACGCCCTGGCAAGGCCCGGTGGGCCCCGTTATTCCTCAATATGACAGTGCCGTTGTGGTCGCTCCGGCCACCTGCACCTTGACGTTCACCCCTGCGAGCGGTCCGGCCGGGACGCTTTTGACCGCGGAGTGGACGAGCAGCAATGATGCTGATAACAGTCTTGAATATTATTGTAGCGATGGGATAAGCGGTTCAGTTACCCCGGCCAATAGCAGTGCGGGGGGGGTCAGCTTCCCCAAAACGACCACCTGTATACTCAGGGCGCTAAATACGAACGGCGAGGCCGCCACCTGCGAGGCCACCTTCACCGTGGATCCCTTGCCGCCGGCCACCTGCACCTTGACCTTCACCCCTGCGAGTGGTCCACCGGGGACGCTTTTCACCGCGGAGTGGACGAGCAATGATCTCGATGACGATATTTTCTACATCTGCAGCGATGGGGTGACGACGGGGCATACAACCGCCAGCGGCAGCGCTTCCTTAACTTCTTCTAAGACCACGACCTGTATTCTGGAGGTGGAAAATAGCGCCACCAAGATAGGCACGTGCTCGGCGACCTTTACCGATACGAGCGCGGTTTCTCCTCCTTCGTGCACCTTGACGTTCATTAGGACCGCAGATGGCGGCCCTCCGATTGGCCCGCCGGGGACGCCCTTGACCGCATTCTGGACGAGCAATGACGATGATGGGAATATCCCCTATGTGTGCAGCGATGGAGCAAGCTCGCCGCCCAATCCTCCCATTTCCCCTGCCATCGGCAGCCAGCCTGCCAGTTTCCTTAAGACCACGACCTGTGTTTTGAGAGTCGAAAACGCCGCCGGAGAGACCGCCACTTGCTCGGCCACCTTCACCGATAGCAGCAAAGAGACCCCAACGTGTGCCTTGACCTTCACGCCTTCGGGCGGGCCGCCAGGGACGCCCTTGACCGCGAACTGGACGAGCACAGATGCCGATGGGAGTATCCCCTGGTACTGCAGCGATGGGTCGAGCGGAACGGTGTCCCCTGCCACGGGGACTGCTAGCGGATTTAGTTTTCTCAACACAACGACCTGTGTGATCAGAGCCGAGAACAGTCTGGGAGAGGCCGCGGCCTGTACCGCCACCTTTACGAGCAGCACCGGCCCGAGCTGTACTGGCTGGGTGCCGGGCAATCCGTTTTACGATGCCGTGGTCAGATCTTGGATTCAGGCCAAGGGCAGTTGCTATGACACGAATCCTTGGGGAACCGCCGCTGGCTCGGTGGATGGCAAAATTTTCACCTTCGACTGGCAGCTTAAGCTTTTGAATAGCGGCGATGCCGCCCATGCCTCGATGGCGGCTCCGGAAGGGGCTAACCAGTTGGCCAAGCTCAAAAAACGACGGGATTTCTTGACGGCCCGCCAAACTGAGATCAACAATTTAAAGACCCTTTTCCAGTCGGCTCTCACAGAATTCGATAAGATCATTACGGCCGGCGATAAGCTGATCGATGAAAGGAAAAAGGTGGAAGACAATCCCGACGAGCCGCTTCCCGGCTTTGCGATTTACGGGTGGCAGACGGCTATTCCGGAAGGACAAAGCAAGCTCGGCCGCGGCCGTTGGCATCTCGTGAGTGTGGAGACGAGGCTCCCCGGCCGCTGCGGCGGCAACTGCGGCCAGCAGGGAAACCCCGGGGGAGCGGGTGGCAAACCCATTGAGCCTCCGCTCGCCACTGTTAAAACCTACACCAAAAAATTTCTGTTCTTGCCGATAAAACGCTGTTATTCCCTGGGCGACGCCTTTGGCCTGCACGGCGGATGCGATTCCTCAAAAGAGTACGCTAAAACCAATCAGTGTTTCCTGGGAGGAACAACCAAGGTCCGGGTGAGGCGCTGGGATGAAGATAAAGACGTGCTGCTCAAGTTTGCCAGTGGCCTGGACATCTGGCGATTTAGATTCCGTAATCCGGGCGTCTTGACCGCTCTCCCCAACGTCAATGATCTCCAGGATCTCACTTCGCCCAGTCCTATCTGTAAACCCTTAGACGAGGGACCAGGGGCCTTTATGCTGACCTGGCCGCCGGGGGACAAGGTGCCGGGAGTCACCGATACGCCTGAATATGCCGAGTGTTGGGCCAGGGCCAATGAGATCGTGCTCCATGGCGTCAAAACCGAGGTCTGCGCTGAATACTGGTGGCACGGTTCGGATCCACCGGATTTTCCCAGCATAGGGTTGATCAACTCCGAGCGGGGATTCAATTTGAAATTTGTGGATTGCCAGGGGGCGTGGTAGTAGTGAAGGTCACCATGTCACAAGGTCACAGGTCACAAGTCACATGAGAAAGGGAATGGCATGGAAAAAGGATATAAAAAATTAAGAGTGTGGCAGAGAGCAGATGAATTAGCCTTTCGCAAATATTGCCTTAGGGTCATTGGCGGAAACAGAGTATTTACTGGAATGCTGTTTTCGTCTTCAGTATTTTCAGAAGGAAACTTATGAGAACTTGAGTTTGGCACTTTTTCGGGCTTTTGGGCCGTATTTTCAGGTAGTTCTCGTCGAGAAAGCAATTTTGTGGTATCGAAAACCTGTTTTTGCGATCCGAGAGACTTTTCCGACGACAAATTCGAAAATTTGCCAAACTCAAGTTATGAGAAATTAGAAAATTTAAGGGGGGAAACAGGAGCGCTTCTTTGGAAGTTTTATAAAAGTTTTTAACCTGTGACGTGTGACCTTGTGTCTTTGTGACTATTTCAGAAACGGAGGTCGACGATGACCGGATTTATTCTCGTCATGGCCATGATTTTTTTAGCAGTGGGTCTTTTAACCTACACGGTTGTTCCTCTGGTGACCGGCAAGGCGGTCGCCCTTCAGCAAAAAAGGACCCAGCGGTTTGCCAGCAAGATGGAGCGGATCCTGATGAAATCCGACATCCAGAAATTGTCGCGGATTTACTTTTTTGCGCCCCTCGTCTTGGGCGCGGGGGGGTATTTTCTTTTTCCCCTGGAGTGGCGTTTCCTGGGCGTCGTTTTAGGGGTGGTGGTTGGATTCTTATTCCCCAGCTTGTATATTCAATTCCTGGTTAAAAAAAGAAAGAAGAAATTCGATAATCAGCTCATCGATTCCCTGCTCATTATGTCGAGTTCTTTCCGAGGGGGCTTGAGTTTGATACAAGCCATGGAGGCGATCGTTGAGGAGATGTCGGACCCCATTGATCAGGAATTCGGAACGGTCTTAAGCGAGAATAAAATGGGGGTTTCTTTGGAAGAGGCCCTTAATCACTTGTATGAAAGGATGCCGTCTCCGGCCCTCCAGCAGACCATCACCGCGATTTTGCTGGCCCGGGAGACCGGCGGGAATCTCCCGGCGATTTTTATGCGGATTGTTAATACGATCCGGGAGCACAAAAAAATTGAGCAAAACCTCGCCACGTTAACCCTGCAGGGAAAGATTCAGGGCGTCGTTATGTCGCTTTTGCCTGTGGCCTTCGCCTTTGTGGTCTACACAACCAATCCCCACTTCTTAAAAAATATGATCCATACCGAGATGGGGCAGAGAATGCTGACGTATGCGTTTATCTCTGAGTGTATCGGGGCTTTTTTAATATGGAAGATTAGCACGTTTAAGAATTATTAATGAGGCCGCGACTTACGGACCCCGCTTCTTGCATTCTGCAAGAATGCAGCGGGGGAACGTAAGTCGCAGGCCGAATTAACCCTACGAAGCCAAACGTGAAGCGAGCCCTGCCAAAGGTTAAGTAGAGCGCAAAGGTTTGGCGAAGTAGGGTTGGTCGAAAGGAGTTGCAAACTATGCTAGATTTTATTTTACTTTTAATCTTTTTATCTGTTTTTAGTTTTATCCTGGGGACGATTCCCGTTGAATGGGAGAGCCGCCCGAAGCTTCAGGCCATGCCGGGGCTGGAGGGGTCTGCTACCAGAAAGAAGAAAAGCGCCTTTAGCATTTTAAGGCATATTGCGGGCATTAATAAACCCTTTGTCGCCGGGGCCCTGCACAAAAGAATTGCCAGGGATCTTGCCATGGGACATGTGGATATAATGCCAGAGGAATTTTTCCTTTTAAAGGAGATTGCTATTGTCCTTGTTCTTTTAAGCACTTATCCTTTCATACAGCAGGATATGATTGCCTTCTGGCTGTGCATGGGCCTTGCCGTGGGATACATGGTACCAGAATTTTGGCTTAAGGGAAAAGTTAAAAAGGTTAAAACTACAATTATCAGAGAGCTGCCGGATGCCATTGATTTATTGCGTTTGTGCGTCAATGCGGGACTGGATTTTATGCTGGCTTTGAAGTGGGTGGTGGAAAAATCCCCGCCGTCTGTCATGATCCGGGAATTTAACACCGTTATGAATGAGATCACCTTGGGTAAGACCAGAAGAGATGCCATCCGGGACCTCGCTTCAAAATACGAGCTGCCGGATTTGTCCACGTTTGCCCGTACCCTTATTCAAGCGGACAAAATGGGAACATCCGTGGCCGAGGCCCTGAACATCCTTTCTGAAGATATGCGTTTGAGCCGGTTTCGAAGAGGAGAGCAGATTGCCTTAAAAGCCCCTTTAAAAATGCTCGTTCCCTTGCTTTTGTTTATCTTTCCGGTTGTTGGTATTCTTGTTGCCGGCCCCATTCTTCTCGATTTTATGCAAAACAATCCCATGACACAGCTTACAGGAGGAGGACGGTGATATAAATAAATTAATTTATGTCCAATCTAGATTGTCCAAACTGAAAATCTCCCACCCTCAATAATTCTGAATTAGATATATTGAATTTGTATGCTTCAAAATCTCCCAGATCCCCATAACTCCTAGAATAATTAGCTTCTTAAGGTCATATCAATAAGCGTTAAAGCTATTTCAAGCAAACTGCAATCAATCGGTCTTAGAATACGTCTTTTTCTAATCGCCTGTCAATCTTATGAAGCTGGTCGTTAATTTTGGTAGATGACGTCAGCCTCACCCCGCCATTATATGTCGGAGTAATAATCGCCCCATTCGAGGAGATTCCCCATGGGCGCCCTCATGGGAAAATTCATCTGGTGTAATCTAATAAATTATTTTTTAGAGATATAAGATGTTTAAAATAAATAAGATATTTTCGTAATAAAACTTGACGATGCATTATTTACAACATACACTTAAAATAGACTTTAATTGCAGTTAGAGTCATTCCGTCGGGATTCCTCCCGGAAAAACCAATCCCTAATGACCTAGAGATTGGGACTCTGGAGATGGTTAAAGAGCCAAAAAGGATTTTCCATTTGAAAAATCCAGCCGCGGAAACAAAGAAAATAGACGTTTGGAGAGATTAACAAGGGGAGGGCTTGCTCCTCTGCCCACAATCGTGGCGGAGAGGCAAGTCCTTCTTAATTTATGACCCAAAAGCGCAATATCAGCGTACTTAAGTACCCAATCTTTAGTCAGTATAGGGTGTTCTTATCTAAGTTTTCTTTTAAGTTATCCAGTATGGACAATATTTAGTCACAAAACTAAGTCAGAATGGACAAAAAAGAATATTCTGGCGTAGAAAATTTGCAAGATAAGAAAATTTTTTTGAATACTAGTAGTTATAGTAATCAAAAATGTGAAGATTTTTTATATTTACCCCCTCAGTCAGAAACCCCCTTTAAAAGCCGATTTAAATCCTGGATACGCACCGTTGCTTTTCTTGTTGTCCTGACTTTCATCCCAGAGCAGGTTAGCTGGGCCATAAGCTATGATCCGGCTGTCCTTTGGAAGCAAAAGTTACCTGCCTCGATCAGCCCAGAAGCCAGCCCCGAGGAAGTCGCCTCAGCTCAGATCGCTTCCAGCGTTGAGCATCTTTTAACACAGATCGCGGGGAAACCTGCTGCACGCATTGAGCTTAAACTCCAGAATTATAAATCTCCCTATCCCAGTCCAACAGACCGAAGCCTTTTTATTGACTTGGTCTCAACGATCACAGCCGAGCGCATTCAGACAATCGACCAGTGGCTGCGCGATCCCAGCATCCATCCTTTGAACTGCGGGGTTTACGCCTTAAAAGATTTGCTGGCCAGTCAGGAAATTGAGAGTCCCCTTGAGGAGTTATCGGTTTCCACGTTGGCCGTGGATCTTTTAAGCAACCTCATTGAACCAGGGGCGTCCGAACTAAAGACCTCTTTATTTGCGCTCAATAAAGTGGCCCGCGCGTATGGCCTGGATGTTCAGGCCGTGAAGATGAATCCCGTTGACATTCTCCGGCTCAAACCTCCTTTTATCGTCCATTTTGATTCGGAACATTTTGTGACCGTGACGGCCAGGGATGAGACGAATGTTTACTTTGACGACACTGGCCAGGCCATGATGCTTTCGAGAGAAGATTTCTCAGAACAGTTGAGCGGGTTTGCTCTGGCTGAAGAGTTTGCTAATGAGGCAAGCAGCAATGACCTCTCCCCCTACGAAATCAGCGACGCCATGCAGGCCTTTGTGCTGGGATCCACCTGGCGCGACCGGCATAAAGACCTGCCGGGATTGGTCAGCACCTCGTCGGTCTTGATAAGCGTGGGGATTGATGTGGCGATGCTGGCCGCCGCGGCGTTTATCCCGGGAGCCCAGTTTCTTTTACCCGGGATCATCATCGGTATGGGCGCCTCGGCTTTTGCCCGGGCTGTGGCCGAAATCTGCGTCATGAAAGGCGCGTGCAACGCCACGACGGGGTTTATTTTAAACTTGGGGTTGAGTGTGGGGATTAGCATGGGGGTAACGGCGTTGAACCCCGGAACATGGTTTCAAGCTGGAACGCAGGCGGGGGTGGATGCCGGTGTTGATGCCGGTGTTGAGGCACTTGCAGAAGTTGCTGAAATGGGGTTTACAGGAGCATACGGAGGTGCTGGAGCGGCCGGAAGTGCAGCAGCCGGAGGTGCTGGAGCGGCTGCACAAGCTGGAATCTGGCAGAGTAAGAGTATTGGTAACGGAGTCAAAGACTTGGGTCGCTTTCTGGCCAGCCTGCCGGGGATCAGCCATATTGTGAATCTGAATCCAGGCATTTGGACACGCATAGGCAACGCCTTTTCCTCAGCTTGGGAGTTTCTAAAGACTCCTTTCACCGCATTAGCTAAGGCCCTAGGGATTGGAAGCGGGGCGCAGGCAGGCACGACCCTAGGTCCGGCGGCAGGAAAAGCCGCGGTGACTGAGGGCACTAAAAGTTTATGGAGTCAGAGGTGGGATTGGGTCATCGATAAATTGGCATTCTTGGGCGAGAAAATCTGGAAAGGCTTCGAGGCCATCGGTGAAACCGTCAAAAGCAACATGCCTTCCGTTCATAAGGCCTTTACCGTGGCGTGGGATGGCTTAAAGTGGGCGGGGCTTCAGATGTACAAAGGGATTGCCTGGGTCTTCCGAAAGACCAATGAAGGGGTGGCCTGGCTTTTTGGCTCGGGATCGAAACAGACCGCCGCGGCCGGGGCCAACGCGGTCAAGAGCACAGTTCCCGAGGTGGCGAAGACCGCCGCCGCCGAGGCGGCCAAAACCAGCGTATTGGGAGGGGTCGGGGCCTTTGCCTCCGGCTTTGCCCGGGGATTTGTTTTGGGGGTGGTGCGCGGCTATGTGATGACCGAGATTGCCAAGGCCTTGGATGATTTGCTGGGTGATGATATGAGTCAGGATCTTAAAGACGCGATCATCGGGGTCGCGGCGACGGTCGGTGGGCATCTGGCGCAGTTTGGATTTGTGGCGATGGTGAATAAAAGTGTGGAGATGGTTCGGTCCAATTCGGCCGACACACTGACGCCGGAACAATTAGCGGCGCTGGAGCGTGCAAGCGAAATAACGGTAACGGTAGCGGATGGGGCCAGCAATAAGCCTGTCACTCTTGCCTGGAATTTCGGCGAGGGTTTGATTGACTTCAAGGGCGGGATTCTGGCAGCCCTTCTCAGAGAACTCCAGGGTTTAACCAAAGTATTCATCGCCCAGGCGATTCGTCTGGGCGCGCGCTACGCGGCGGAGAAGGCCTTTGGACTGGATCCGGAGACTGAACTCCCATCGCTGATTGGACAATTGGCCGGCGACCTCGGCGGAGAGCTTGTCAGCGCCGCGGCCATGACCTTGATCGGCCGCCTGGTTTGTGAGAGCGACACCTGCAAGGCCTTCTTTTTGGATATGGAGCGGGAGGCGAAGCTGGAGAAACAAAAGCAAGAAAAGGCCGCTCAGATGGCGGGAAAGAAAGAAGAAGAACACCATAAGGCGGCCGATAAGGCGGGGAAACAGGCGGAGGCCATTTTATATGAGGGCGCCGAATACTCTTATGAGGGGGTTACTCTAGAGGAGGCGACGAAGGTCTATCACGATGCCTACATGGAGGCGTACTCCCGTCTTTCAGGTATTCCTTACAAAGGATTGGAAGCCGGAATAAAAGAGTTGGAAGAATTGGCAAAAGCTAAGAACCAAATCTACGAATCGCCTGAAAATAAAGCCCTTCAAGCTGGCCAGCAGGCCCAAGACATTTTAACTCTTGCCGAGTCGGAAGGCCTTCCAGTTGAACCCGGTCTAAAAGATTATCAAACAGCTTATAACAACACCCTGCCCGCTGCCACCTCCGAGGCATCCAGAAAACTCATCGGAACACCCAAGAGTTTCAAAGAGCTTATCGAGGGAACGCCAGAGAAAATAGACGATGGAATACGGGCCAAAGCCAGTAAAAAATTTTACCTTGAACCCTTTCCTGACCTGGAAAGACGCCAGCTCTATCAATCCTTCACCTCGTTCATCATCCGCGGCATTGTGGTCGGCGGCATTGACATCGGAATGAATGCCTTGCGCAAGTCCTTTGTCGGAAAACCCAGAGGAGCCAATCCCCGAGACTACCAGGAAGAAGAGTGGCTATTCTCGGCAATTGCGTTTTTTGGATCCGCCTTCCTCACCGGAGGAATTATTGCGGCTCTGGCTAAACTCACCAATGTTGATCTTGAGACGGCCTTTCCAGAGCTTAAAAAGATTTCGGAGAGGCTCTCCTTGGGACCGGGCGGAAGAGATTCGGTAGGCATAGCAGAAATCACCTTCGGCTATATGCTGGAAAAATTTGTGGAATTTAGCAAAAGCTTCTGGACTGGCGGAGATTCTTTTGACTGGAGCGCCAGCGATTTAAGCAAACCGCTGAGGCCGGGAGACACCCGCAGTCCTCTCCAACGGCTCAATGCCTTTGTGGATTTTCTGACGAACATGAATGGCATAAATCTACGATTTGTCCTGCAAGCCCGTCGGCTGCAAAAGGAAATCAAAGAGGCCGAGAAGCTACGCAAGAAAGGCCAGACCGAGGTCATGGTCAAGGATCCTTTCCCCCGCCAAGCCGATGAAGAACTCTCTAAGGAAGCGATACGGGCTCAGGTCTTGCTGGCGGTTTTGTCCAGCGTCCATCCTTTGGACCCCTTTCTCAATTATTATTTTGCCAGTCTGGGCCTGGCCGCCAGCCCAACGGTTCTGGAGGCCTTGGAGTACGCGGTCTACTCGCCCATGGTCCGCTGGCTCTCTCAAGAGAACGAAGGCCGCGTAAAAACCGGCCAGTGGACGGGCCTGACGGAACGGGGAGTGGTGGCGTTCACCAACGCGAGCCAGGAGGCCTTAAAGGAAGCTTTAAGAGAAGGAATGGATTTGTCCCAGGAAGCAGAAGCTATTCTTCAGGCCCTGGTAATTCTTTCCGCCGGCAGCAAAGAAAACATTAACGTCCTTGCCACTTATGCCCGTGATCCCCTGACCGGCCACAGGCTGGGAACATTTTTAGGCACGGGCGGCCGGATGGGTTTTGTTGAGACCACCATCGAAAAAGGCGAGAAGGCCTTTTTGTTTATTGGTAGCCCTACGGATAAAGATTTAAAGAAGCTCGGCATGGATAAAAACAAGATTAACCTGATCCTGCATCTTAAGAATTGGGCCTCGAGCCCGATGCTGCGAAAGCTCATGAAGCAAATCGCCGAGGCCACGGCCAAAGACGAATCCTCACCAAAGTATAAAAAGGAGCTCGAAGAGCTTTTAACCAACTGGCAGAACATGCCGGCCGCGGAGCTCAAAAAGATTTTGGTTGATAGGAGGATGAGGGAAATCGGTCCGCACAATGTCTTTCCGGAGTTCTACAGTGAAATTTACGAGGAGGCCGCCCGACAAGTGAGTGAACTTAAGAAATCCGAGGACCCCGGCAAGGCCCTGGAAGCGGTCCCTGAACTTGTCCAGGCGGCCAAGCGAATCCTGAAGGAAAGAGTGCCGGATAAGGAAAAGAAAATCTACGGAGATCTTTTGAATCAATCCTTTGGAGAAATGGTTGATAAAATCATCGGTCATGTGCAGACCGCGGGATCGCCTCCCTTAAAAACACTCGATGGCGTTATTCTGACCTCCGCCAATGTTGCCGATCGCATCCTCGACGCCTTGAATATTTCCGCCTCCGGGTTTAAACCCACGTTGGAAGAAAGGATCGATGTCTCGGGTCTCATTAATCCTATTCTTACTGGCCTTTTCGATCCGGCCATTTATGAGGCCTTCAAAGAAGGCGGTTTTGCCATGGTGAGGGTGGAAGGCCCGGGAGGGATCCGGTATTATTCCGATAACAAAGGCGAGTTCCAGTTGAAGACGCCGAAAGGCGAGACCATCGAGGGCGGGATGATCAAAGAAGGAAAATTGGCCGGCAAAGCTCACGTGACTTCTTTAAGATTCCTGGCCAAGACCAATAAAGGCCGATCCGAAGCGGAGATTGCGGACCAGATGATCAGCTCTCCCGATGGCAAAAAGAAGTTTCATTTCTCCACGACCACAAGGTATGCGGAATACACCGGTAAATCTTCTCCTTCCGAGAAGCCCGAGAAGGCGGATCAAGAGGCCCTGGAAGCCTATTTCAAAGATTTAATAGCCGGGAAGACCGGGGCCAATGAAGCCGGCGTCACGGCCAAATACGAAAAGGCCGTCGGCACCTCCCCGACCCTTTACGACGACAACGGCGTTCCTTATAAGACGATGCAGTCCGGAGATGTGGAGAAGATGATCAAAGCCGCCACCGGCCAGGACACAGAGGCCCAGCAATTGATCTTGGATTCCCATAGAATCGCCGAAGTCCTCTCCGAGGATTTGGAGATCACCGGTTCTCTGGAAGCCAGCTTTCGGCCCACGCCGGCGCACCATTTCTTTTATCTGGGTCTGACAGGACAATACGCCAAAGGACCGGATATCTTTACTTACCAGTTGCCGGAGTCGACAGGCGGGTTGCAGCGGACCGCCAACCTCATGTTCCAGGCGATGCATAAGCGCGAAGGCGGGGCTAACTTTATCAAACAGGTGGCCTCCATCAAACCGGTTTCTTTCTCCCTCAAGAAGATCGTTCAGCGATCCGGCGAAGAGGTCGAAGGTTCTCAAGGCGAGCTTTTTGAGGCGGCCCGGGTGATGAATGACCTTTTTCTTTATCAGACTTTTCAATTGGGCACTGATGGCGAGACCGCGCCCGGCGGTTATGGCTCCGCCATGTTCGGCAAGGGCTCATCGGATGAAGAGTGGAGAAAAGATGTCATGAAATATCTTCTGGACATCCCTAAATCGGTCGAGACCCTGAGTAATCCCGAGGCCTCCCTTGAAGACCGTAAGAAGGCGGTGGACAATCTGGTCCATGCCTCGTGCAGTTATGGTGCGGGCCACAGCCCGGCCTGGTGCACCGAGAACGTCTTAAAGGAAAAAGGCTTTGAGCCGCTCAAAAGGGTCCTGCTTCTTCCGGAGAATGCCAAGCACCTGGCCGATATTTTGATTCGAGCGAAGAAATATCCTTATCTTGAGTTTGGCGAATTTTCGAATTTGTCGTCGGAAAAGTCTCTCGGATCGCAAAAACAGGTTTTCGATACCACAAAATTGCTTTCTCGACGAGAACTA
>Ga0137796_10001276_pt1 | contig 14559 bp, 18 predicted proteins | sample OV2TP3_FD_97704 | JGI IMG/M metagenome (GOLD analysis project Ga0137796, IMG submission 97704)
AGGTGGAGGTCGAGGACCACGACCCCTTCCGGATCCTGATCGCCTGCCTCCTGTCGCTCAGGACCAAGGACGAGACGACCGGCCCGGCCGCGGCGCGGCTCTTCCGGCTCGCCGCGACCCCGGAGGCGCTGCTCCGCCTCACCCCGAGGCAGATCGAGCGGGCGATCTTCCCGGTGGGCTTCTACCGGACCAAGGCGCGCGTCCTCCTCGGGGTCTGCCGGGACCTCATGGACCGGTTCGGCGGGACGGTGCCGGACGACCTTGAGGCGCTCCTGACCCTGAAGGGGGTCGGCCGGAAGACGGCGAACCTGGTGGTGACGCGAGGGTTCCGGAAGCCGGGGATCTGTGTCGATACCCACGTCCACCGGATCGCCAACCGCTGGGGCTGCGTCCGGACGCGGTCGCCCGAGGAGACCGAGCAGGCCCTGCGGGCCAGGCTCCCCCGCCGCTACTGGATCGAGTTCAACGACCTCCTGGTGAGCTTCGGCCAGACCATCTGCCGCCCGGTCTCCCCCTACTGCTCCCGCTGCCCGATCGAGCGCCTCTGCCCGAAGCTCGGCGTGGCGCGCTCGCGCTGAGCCCCGCCCCCCCGCCGTCGCGGAGCGCGCGGAGGGTGGCCAGGTTCCGCTGATCCCAGTCGTCAGCCCTGGGGGTCTCGATGCACATGGGGAGGTCCCCGGCCCTCGGGTGGTTGAGGAGGGCGCGGAAGGCCCCCAGGCCGATCTGCCCCTGCCCGATGTGCTCGTGTCGGTCCAGCCCCGAGCCGAGCCCCTTCTTGGCGTCGTTCAGGTGAAAGGCCCGGAGCCGGTCGAAGCCGATCAGCCGGTCGAAGGCCTCGAGGGTGGCCACGAGCCCCTCCTGGGTCCGGATGTCGTAACCGGCCGCGAAGAGGTGGCAGGTGTCGAGGCAGAAGCCGAGGCGCTCGGGCTCCCGCACCCGCTCCAGGATCCCGCGCAGCTCCTCGAGGCGAGAGCCGACGAGGTTCCCCGCCCCCGCGGCGTTCTCGAGGACGATCCGGACCCCGAAGCCCCGGGTCCGGCGGTGGAGGTCATCGATGGCGGCGGTGATCCGCTCGAGCCCGGCCTCGAGGCCGGCGCCCTTGTGCGAGCCCGGGTGGATGACCACGAAGGGAAGCCCGAGGGCCTCGGCCCGGAGTAGCTCGTCGTGGAAGGCCTCGACGGCTCGGGCCCATTCCTTCTCGTCGGGCGCGCAGAGGTTGATCAGGTAGGTGGCGTGGGCGAAGACGGTCCGGATCCCAGTCTCGGCCCGGACCTTCTTGAACTCCGCCGCCTCTTCGTCGGTGAGCGGCCGGCCCGCCCACTGGACCTGGTTCTTGAGGAAGATCTGGACGATGGAGCAGCCGACGGCCTCCCCCCGCTCCAGGGCGAGGGGAAGCCCGCCGGCGATCGACATGTGGGCCCCGAGGTTCACCCCCCGATTTTAGCACCGCTCAAAGCGGGAGGCGTCGGTCCCGAGCGGAACGTTAAGCGGAGCGGCGCGGGTCCCCGTCGTGAGCGAGCCGGGTGGGGAAGCCGGCAGGCTGGCGAAAAGCAGAGAGGAGGGGCCCCGCCCGGCGAGCCACTGACGGGTGCGCCGCGGAGCGTGTGGAGCGAGGGGCCGGCGCCTCCCGCGGGGAGTCCCGGGGCTGTCTGCGGCCGGGACGGAGTCCCCCTCCGAAATGCCTAGCCGAGTTTCTTGACCTCGGCGAGGATCTTGTCCGGGTCGGGGAGCTCTCCCTTCCCGTACCGCTCGATGAAGCGGATCTTCCCGGCCTTGTCCACCACGAAGGTCGCCCGATAGTTCGCGTTCAGCTCCGGCCAGTGGATCCCGTACTTCTTGACCACCTCGCGCTGGATGTCGCCGAGCAGGGGGTAGGTGATCCCCCCCAGCGACTTGGCCCACGCCTCGTGGCAGTAGATGGAGTCGGTCGAGATACCCACGACCTGGGTACCGGCGGCCTCGAAGTCCCTCTGCCTGGCTTCGAAGGCCGGCATCTCTTTGGTTCAGCCCGGGGTCCAGTCGAGGACGTAGAAGAGGAGGACGGTGTTCTTCTTCCCCTTCTGCTCGGCGAGGCTCCACTCCTTGCCGCCGATCCCCTGCAGCGTGAACTCCGGGGCGGGATCGCCGACCTTCAGCTCAACCGTCGCCATGGGATTCCCTCCTCGCGTTTGGATTCGACCCCGCTATTGTACGGGGGGACGCGCCGACGATCAAGGTCGGCTCCGCCCGGGGAAGGCCCGGCGCGGGCGGGCGTCGAAGCGGTCGATGAGCCGCCCGTCGGGGGCGCGGAGGAAGGCGGTGTCGCCCCGGGTGCTCCAGACCGGCCGACCGGCGTCCCAGTGGAGCCGGACCGGTCCGTCGGGGTCCCGCTGGTCCCGGCCGGGGCCGCTGAGGAGCGTGAGGGCGTAGCCGGGCCGGAGAAGGACCGAGGGGAAGACGTAGGTGCGCCCCGCGCGGTCGGAGAGCCGGTACCCTGCGAGGTCCACCGGGTGGCGGGAGACGTTGGCGACCCTGACGTACTCCTCCTCGAGCTGGAGGGTGGCGATCTTGAGCGGGCCGGGGACCAGGCTCCACATCCCGAGCCTCTTCGCCTGGGCGTCGGCCTGGAGCCCTAGGAGCGCCTCGCCATGGAGGAGATTCGGGGGGATGAGGTAGACGGAGGCGAGCCCCTCCCGGACGAGGCGCTCGTTCACCATCTCCTCCCCGGCGTAGACGTAGGCCAGGAGGCGCCCGTAGCGGTCCTCGCGCCTCTGGTCGAACTGAAGCCGCACCGCCCGTCCCTCCGTGAGGGCCCGGTTGAGCGCCAGGGCTCGGGCGGAGAACGGCTGGCCGCGCTCCGGGGCGTCGATCCCGAGGTACCGCACCCTCCGGCCGTCGGCGAGCAGGGCCGTGTCCCCGTCCAGGACCGCCCTGACGCGAACGGTCTCCGCGCAGACGGGCCCGGCCAGGACGGCCAGGGCCAGCAGCGCGAGGGCGCGCCGGAAAGGCCGGGCCGCGCCGGGGGCCTTCACGCCCCGACCCCGGTCTCTCACCTCGCCCGACGGGCGCGGTGCCAGAGCGCCGCCCGGCGCGCCTCCAGCAGCTCGTCCGGCCGGCCGAGGTAGCCGGCCGCCGAGACCACCCGCCCGGTGGCGTAGAGGCGGGCGAGGCGCCGACCGCGGTCGAGGTCGCGGAGGGCGTGGTGGTCCATGATGACCTGGCAGCCGGTGGCCTCGACGATCCGGAGGAGGTTGTCCACCCCCCGCTCGATCTCGGCCCGCCCGAGCTGGAACTCGAGATAGGTCGGCGGGCCGGAGAGGTAGAGGAGTTGGGGGCGCTCGCGGAGGAGGTAGGCCGTGGCCACGGCCGAGAGCGGCCCCTGGACGTCGGAGCCGTGGACGAATCGGACCCCATCGTCCACGGTGACGGCCACGACGAAGCCGAACCGGCCGCCGTCGGGCCCGTGGGCGAGGGGCGGGGAGATCCTGACGGTGACGTCGCCGAAGTCGTGGGTCCGCCCCTCGGCGGTCTCGAGGATGGAGGTCGGCCGGATCCCGCGCCAGAGGGCCTGGGCGCGGGAGCGCTGCTCGGGGGCGATCATCCGGTGGGGGTCCTTCGCCCACACCCGGCGGCCCGCGTACAGCTCCGGCGCGGTCAGGACGTGGTCCTGGTGGTAGTGGCTGACGGTGATGAGCTGGGCGCGGAGGGCGTAGCTCTCGATCCGGCCCAGGGCCCGGCCGAGGGCCTCCTCCTCCTCGACGGCGGGGGGGAGGTTGAAGCGGCGCGGCCCCAGGGTCGCTCCGGGGTCCATCAGGATCCTGAGCCGCCCCGCCTCCACATAGGTGGCCATGGAGCGGACACCGAGGGACTCCGCCGCGAGCGGGATGACTTTCACGTCCCCTACCTAGAGGCGCTCCAGCACCCGGAGGGAGCGCAGCGGCTGCCGCCGCGGCCCGCGCCAGCGGTAGCGCGCCAGGGAGACCCGCTCGCTGGCGAACCGGACTCCCTCGCGCTCCAGGAGGAGCCGTTGGCTCAGCATGCCGGCGAGATTCGCCCGCAGGCTGATCCCGCCCCGGGCGTTGATGACCCGATGCCAGGGGACCGGGCTCCCCGCGCGGAGACGCTTCAGGGCGGACCCCACGGCCCGGGCCGCCCGGGGCACGCCCAGGAGGGCCGCGATCTGCCCGTAGGTGGCGACCCGGCCCGGCGGGATCCGGCCGACCAGTCGATGCACGGTCCGGTCGAAGACGGTCATCGCGTCGGGCGCAGGGCCTGGCCCCCGAACTGGAGCTCGTAGAGGGTGGCGTAGACCCCCCGCCGCGCGAGGAGATCGCGGTGGGTTCCGGCCTCGACGAGCCGACCCCGGTGGAGGACGAGGATCCGGTCGGCCCGCTGGATGGTGGAGAGCCGATGGGCGATGACGAGGCTGGTCCGCCCTTCCAGGAGGCGGTCGAGGGCGTCCCGGATGAGCGCATCGGCCTCGGGGTCCACGCTGGAGGTCGCCTCGTCCAGGACCAGGACGGCGGGATCGTAGGCCAGCGCCCGTGCCACGGCGAGGAGCTGGCGCTGGCCGTGGGAGAGGTTGGCCCCGCGCTCCCGCACCTCCTCCGCGTAGCCGCGCGGCCGGACGAGGATGAACGGCTCGGCGTTGGCGGCCCGGGCCGCGGCCCGGACGGCCTCGCGGTCGCGCGCCGGGTCGCCCAGGGCGATGTTCTCCTCGACCGACCCTGCGAAGAGGAAGACGTCCTGGAGGACCAGCCCCACCGCGCGGCGGAGACCGGCGAGGTCCCACTCCCGGAGATCGACGCCGTCCAGGAGGATCCGCCCCCGGGAGACGTCATAGCTCCGGTTGAGGAGCTTGGCGATGGTGCTCTTCCCGGCGCCGGTGGCCCCGACCAGGGCGACCCGCTCCCCGGGCTCGACGCGGAAGGAGAGCCCCCGAAGGACCCACTGCTCGCCCTCGTAGGCGAACCAGACATCCCGGAACTCGAGGCCGCCCCGGGTGCGCGCGGGACGGTAGGGGGCGGGCGAGGAGACGATCTCGGGCGGGGTGTCCAGCAGGGCGAAGATCCGCTCCGCGGCCACCATCGCCGACTGCATGACCGCGTACTTGGCGCTGACGTCGCGGATGGGGAGGAAGAAGCGATGGGTGTACTCGATGAAGGCCACCAGCACCCCGAAGGTCAGGAGCCCGGCGAGGATCTCGCCGCCGCCCCACCAGAGCAGCGAGGCCACGGCCACCGAGCCGATCACCTCCACGGTGGCGTAGAGGAGGGCGTCGTAGCGCATCCGGTGGTAGACGGCCTGCCGGTGCTCGGCGTTGAGCCGGCGGAACTCCCGGCCGTGGGCCGCCTCCCGCCCGAAGAGCTGGACCACCACCACCCCCAGGAGGTTCTCCTGGAGGTAGGCGTTGAGGCGCGCGATCCGGCGGCGGACCTCGCGGTAGGCCTCGCGGGCCCGGGACCGGAAGGCCACGGCGACGATGAAGAGGAGCGGGACCACGGCGAAGGTCACCAGGGCCAGGCGCCAGTTCAGGAAGAGCATCACCGCGACGACCCCGGCGAGGATGAGGACGTCCCCGAGGATCGAGACGATCCCGGAAGCGAACAGCTCGTTGATCGCCTCCACGTCGTTGAGGATCCTGGTCATCAGGCGCCCCACCGGGGTCCGGTCGAAGAAGCGGGCCGGCAGCCGCTGCACATGGGCGAAGAGGGCCTCGCGGAGGTCGTGCATGACCCGCTGGCCGGTCCAGTTCATGAGGTAGACCTGCCAGTAGCGGAGCAGGTACTGGGCCAGGAGGGTGGCCAGGAAGACGGCGGCGATCCGGGTGAGGCCGGGCCAGTCGCCCTGGAGGATGTGGTCGTCGATGGCGACCTTCACCAGGTACGGCTGGAGTAGCTCGACCACGGCGATGGCGGGGAACAGGCAGGCCGACAGGAGCAGGACCCCGCGGTACGGGCGGGTGTGGCCGGCGAGCCGGATCATGAGGCGGCGGTCGTAGGCCCGCCCCACCACCTCCTCGTCGTGGAGCCCGAGGTCGTGGCTCACGGCCCGCTCCCCCCCGGCGGCCCGCCCGCGGGGACGGAGGCGCCGTCGAGGCGCTCCAGGGCCTCCTCGAGGCGCTGCCGCCGCCAGAGCCGCGCGTAGACCCCCTCCCGGGCGAGCAGTTCGTCGTGGGTCCCCTCCTCCACGATCTCCCCGCCGTCCAGGACCACGATCCGATCGGCCTCGCGCGCGGCCCGGAGGCGGTGGGAGATGAGGAGGGTGGTCCGGCCGTGCAGGACCTCCCGGAGCCCGGCGAGGATCTCGGCCTCCTTCTCCGCGTCCACGCTGGAGAAGGGGTCGTCGAGGATGAGGATCCGGGGATCCACCAGGAGGGCGCGCGCCAGGGCGGCCCGCTGGCGCTGGCCGCCCGAGAGGGTCAGCCCCCGCTCGCCGACCACGGTCCCCCACCCCTCGGGGAACGCCGCGACCTCGTCGGCGAGCCCGGCGACCCTCGCCGCCCAGCCAAGCCGGCCGTCGCCGCCGCCGAGGGCCAGGTTCTCGGCGAGGGGGCGGGAGAAGAGGAAGGTCTCCTGGGGGACGTACCCGATGGCCCGCCGCAGGTCCGCGAGCGGGATCGTGTGGATCTCCCGGCCGTCGATGAAGAGCCGGCCGGGCGGCGGGTCCCAGAGCCTGGGGATCAGGGCGGTCAGGGTGCTCTTCCCCGCCCCGGTGGGGCCGACGACCGCGACGCAGGCGCCGGCCGGGATCGCGAGCGAGACGCCCCGGAGGGCCGGGTCCCGGCCGTCGTAGGCGAAGCTCAGGTCGCGGAACTCGATCGCCCCCTCGATCGCCACCGGACCCCGGGCCTCCGGCCCGTCGGCGACGGCCGGCTCGGCCGTGAGGGTCTCGACGACCCGCTCCATGGCGGTGAGGCCGCGCCGGACGATGGAGAGGACCCAGCCGAGGGCGATGGTCGGCCAGGTGAGGTAGGCGAGGTAGCTCGAGAAGGCCACCAGGGCCCCCAGCGTGATCCGCCCGTCCACGACCGCCTTCCCCCCGAGCCAGAGCACGGTCAGGGTTCCGACTCCGCCCATGATCCCCATGAGGGGGGAGAAGGCCCCCTGGGTCCGGAGGGCGCGGAGGCTCCGGCGAAGGTACTCCGCGTTCAGCCGGGCGAAGGCGCGGATCTCCCGGGACTCCATGGCGTAGGCCCGGACCACCGCAGCCCCGCTGAGGTTCTCCTGGACCTTGGCCGACAGCTCGGAGAGCTGCTCCTGGACCGCGAGGGTCTCGGCGTGGAGGCGGCCGTTCAGGCGCTTGGCCAGGGCGATGAGGGCCGGGTACGGGGCGAGGGCGTAGAGGGTGAGCCAGGGGTCGATCCGGAGCATGGCCCCCAGGGTGCCGAGGTAGATGATGGCGGTGTTCGCCAGGGAGAGGAGACCGAAGCCGATGAGCATGGCCACGGCCTGGAGGTCGTTGGTGGCGCGCGACATGAGATCCCCGGTCCGCTGGGTCTGGTAGAACGCCGGCGGGAGCCGGAGGAGCCGGGCGAAGAGGTCGTCGCGGATCCGGGCCTCCACCCGCTGGCTGGCCCCCAGCAGGGCGAAGCGAGACCAGGCGCGGGTCAGGCCCTGGAGCGAGGCCAGGAGGACGATCGCGAGGGCCGAACCGGTCAGGGCGGCCGCGGTGGTGCCGCTCCTGATCGCCTCGATGGCGTCCATCAGGACCCACGGGATCGCCAGGGCGAAGGCGTTGGTCAGGAGGAGAAGGCCGAGGCCGACGAGGTAGCGCGGGCGCTGCCGGCGGAGATAGCCGACGAGGATCCGGAGGGGCATACCGACATTATAACGAATCTGCCTCGCGGGGCGAGGATCGGCGGCGCTCGGATGTGTCGGCACCGTAGAGCCTTTGGGGAGTCTGCCCCCCGGCAGGCCCCGAAGCCGGTCGCTGAAGAGCGACCGGCCGGCTTCGCCGGGGGCCGTCGGAAGGGGGGCGAAGCCCCCCTCCGAGAGTCACTCGACGGCCGCCGCGTGGGGCCGGAGCGCCGCGTAGACCGCGAAGGTCATCGGGGTGGGGATGCCCAGGCGCTCGCCGAGCCGGACCGCGTGGCCGTGCAGGGCCTCCAGCTCGAGACGCTTGCCGTGGGTGAGGTCGTAGTGGAGCGACGAGTGCATGCCGGCCGGCAGGCGATCGGCCTGGGTCATGAGCCGGTCCACCACGTCGGCGCCCAGCTCGATCCCGCTCCCCTTGGCCAGGGCGGCCAGCTCCTCGAGGATCACCCGGTACATCCGGCGCGCCTCGGGGCAAGCGCGGATCTCGCCGATCGGTAGGCGGCTGAGTGCGGTCATCCCCGCCTGCGCGACGATGAAGAGGTACTTCTCCCAGAGGACCTTCTGGATATTGGGGGAGAGCTCGGCCTCGATGCCGGCCGCAGTGAACCCCTCCAGCAACCGGCGGGCGCGGGGAGTCTCCGGGCTGTCCAGCTCCCCGAAGACGATCCGGCCGCCAGCGGTGTGGGCGATGACCCCCGGGGCGTCGATGACGGACATGATGAAGGCCGCCCCGCCCAGGACCCGGTCGGGCCCGAGGATGCGTCCAAGCCGCTCCTCGTTGTCCACGCCGTTCTGGAGGGTGAGGACCGCCGTCTCGGGACCGAGGAGGGGACGGGCCGCCTCCCCGGCGGATTCGGTGTCGTACGACTTGACGCAGAAGAGCACCAGGTCCACCGGCCCGACGGCGCGGGGATCGTCGGTGGCGGGGGCCTCGACCGTGAAGTCCCCGTGGGGGCTCTTCACCGAGAGGCCCCGGGCCTGGATGGCGCGGAGGTGCTCGCCGCGGGCGAGGAAGGTCACCGCCTCCCCGGCCCTGGCCAGGCGCCCCCCGTAGTACCCGCCGATCCCGCCGCTCCCCATCACCGCGATCCGCATGCCCCTCACCCCTTGACCCGCTTCACGGCCTGGGTCGCCAGCTCCACCGCCCGCTCCTGGTAGTACATGGTCTGCTCGGGCTCCCACTCCCAGGCGATGCTCCGCCCCTTGGCCCGCTCCTCGAGCCCCGCCCAGAGGTCCTCGTTCGCCTTGCGCTCGGCCTTCCCCAGGGCCCCGTCCACGACGTACTGGCTCGCGCTGACGACCCGGACCGCCGCGCGCTCCTTGGGACCGAGCCGCTCGAGGGCGCGGAGCACCGCGGTGAGCGCCATGCGATGGCCGGTCGTCTCCGGTTCCGCGCCCGCGGCCTCGATCTCCTGCCCGGACGGATAGCAGATCACGAAGCCCCACCCGCCCGATCCGAACCCGCGCCCGACGCTCCCGGTGACGATGAGGATCGGTCGCTCATCCTGCTTCGGTTTCGTCCCCATGCTCCTCCTATACCACCCTCACGGGGAATCCGTCAAGGCGTGGGGGCATTCGACGCGCGCGCCCGCCTGTGCTAAGGTAGAACGCGTGGCCGCCTTCGCGACGATCGCCATCGAGGCCGCCCGCGCCGCGGGCAAGCTCCTCCGTCAGGAGCTGGGCGGGACCCGCCGGATCAGCTACAAGGGGGCGAGCGCCATCAACCTCGTCACCGAGATGGACCGGCGCTCGGAGCGCGCCATCGTCGAGATCCTCCGCGAGGCCTACCCCGACCACGGCATCCTGGCCGAGGAGGGCGGGGTACAGGGCGGGCCCTCCGAGTATCGGTGGATCATCGACCCCCTGGACGGGACCACCAACTACGCCCACGGGCTGCCGATGTTCTGCGTCGCCATCGCCCTCGAGGCCGCCGGCGAGATCGTCCTCGGGGTCGCCTACGACCCCAACCTGGAGGAGCTCTTCGTCGCCGAGCGCGGGGGCGGGGCCTCCCTGAACGGCGAGCCGATCCGGGTCTCGGAGACGGCGGCCCTGAACGAGAGCCTCCTGGCCACCGGCTTCCCCTACAACATCCGCTCCACCGCCCGCACCAACCTCTCCGAGTTCGCCGCCTTCAGCCTCCGCGCCCGGGCGGTCCGGCGGATCGGCTCGGCGGTCCTCGACCTCTGCTACGTCGCGGCCGGACGCTTCGACGGCTACTGGGAGCTGGCCCTCGGCCCCTGGGACCTGGCGGCCGGGGGCCTCGTCGTCCGTGAGGCCGGCGGGGTGGTGACCGACGTCCGGGGCGGCCCGTTCGCCCTGACCGGCCCCGGCGTGCTGGCCACCAACGGGAAGCTCCACCCGGCCATGCTCGAGGTGCTGGAGGCCGCTTGCGGCCCCGCGCGGCCTGGGCCATAATCATACCGACCCCAACGCCTGACGTACGGAGGACCCTGCCATGCGCATGTACGTTGCCGGCCAGTGGATCGACAAGCCCGCCAAGCTGGAGGTCCTGAACCCCTATGACGGGAGCGTGATCGACACCGTCCCCCGCGCCGACGCCGCCGACGTCGAGCGCGCCCTGGAGAGCGCGGTCCGCGGGGCGAAGGCGATGGCCAAGCTCTCCGGGCACGACCGGTACCGGATCCTGCGGAAGGCCGCCGACCTCATCCAGGCCCGCTCCGAGGAGCTCGGCCGGACCATCAGCATGGAGGAGGGGAAGATCCTCGCCGAGGGGCGGCTCGAGGCGAGCCGGGCCGTGGAGACCATCCTCGGCTCGGCGGAGGAGGCCAAGCGGATCCACGGGGAGACGGTGCCCGTGGACGGGGCGCCGGGCGGCGCGGGGAAGTTCGCCTTCACCATTCGGGTCCCCTGCGGGGTCGTCGTCGCCATCAGCCCCTTCAACTTCCCCCTGAACCTGGTCTGCCACAAGGTGGGGCCGGCCCTGGCCGGCGGGAACGCGGTCATCGTCAAGCCGGCGACCGACACCCCCCTCTCGGCCCTGAAGCTGACCGAGATCCTCCTGGAGGCCGGGCTCCCGCCCGAGGGGATCCAGTGCCTCACGGGCCCCGGCGGGGAGGTCGGGGACGCCCTCTGCCGCGACCGGCGGGTGCGGAAGATCACCTTCACGGGGAGCCGGGACGTGGGGGAGCGGATCTGCCAGGTGGCCGGGATCAAGAAGGTCACCATGGAGCTCGGCTCCAACGCCCCGGTCATCGTCATGCCCGACGCCGACATGGACAAGGTGGCCGCCGCGGTCGCGGCGACCGGCTACGCCAACGCCGGGCAGGTCTGCATCTCCACCCAGCGGGTCCTCACGGCCGGCCGGGTCTACGCCGACTTCCTCGACGCGCTCAAGCCGAAGGTGGAGGTCCTCGTGACCGGCGACCAGCTCGACGAGCGGACCAAGGTCGGCCCTATGGTCCGGGAGAAGGACGCTGTGCGGGTGGAGGAGTGGATCCGGGAGGCCGTCGGGACCGGCGCCCGTCTCGTCACCGGGGGCGCGCGCCAGGGCGCGATCGTCACGCCCGCCGTGGTGGCCGACGTCAAGCCCGAGATGCGGATCTCGTGCGACGAGCTGTTCGGCCCGGCCGTGGCCGTGACCCCCTTCAACGACATCGACGAGGCCCTGGCCCTCGCCAACGACTCCATCTACGGCCTGGCCGCCGGGATCTTCACCGAGAACCTGGAGTGGGCCATGCGGTTCGCCCGGGAGTGCGAGGCCGGAAACCTCATGGTGAACTGGGGGCCGCAGTGGCGGGCCGACCTGATGCCCTACGGCGGGCTCAAGGAGTCCGGCTTCGGCAAGGAGGGGCCGCGCTACGCCGTCGAGGAGATGACGGAGCTGAAGCTCGTCTGCCTCCACCTGAAGGGCTAACTTCTCTCCTCAGATGTCCAGGATTGCGAGGTTCTGACCCCACGGACCCACTGTATCTCGATAGCGCTTTGCCAAGGTCTTCGCGATCTGATGAATATGGTTCAGGTCATGGACAACCCAGGTGGCGATGAGTTGCCTGAGGGTCACCACACCGAGGACGGGATGCAAAGCGTTCCGTTCAAAATCACTAGCCCTTAAATCGAACCGCCGCAATTCGGCGAGGCTCTGATCTCGCAGCTGAGCGAACTCTGTCAGCAACTCCCCGGCCGACCTTGTTGTCTGCGTGGCGTTCTCTGGCAATTGCCGAAAGGGAGGGAATTCACGGCGATCGTCACTCGAGAGGATTACTCGCGCCCTGGGAATCCAATTCGTGCGCTCATTGTGAATGAAGTGTATGAGCACGGTGAGCGGACTCCATGCATCCGGGTCTTCCTGGAAGCGGAGCCACTGGGTTGACAGATCCTGAAGCAACGCCCGCAATGCGGCGGGGGTCCGTTCCAACACTTGCACAGCCTCTGACAACTCGAACTGGGCTTCCCCCACGGAGGGCATAGGTCACTCCTTCTGGGTCTTACTGTGCCCGCAATCGATCCGCCTATCGCGAACTAGACAGCGGCTCTCGTCCCTGCTTGCCGGACAGCTTGATGCCGGAAGCAACGGGTACACCCCACTCGAGATCGTGATACGCGATGCTGAGCGAAGTGCGCGCCCAAGCGCAGCGAGCTCCCTGATCCACCACTTTGTGCCCTTGGAGCTAAACCCGAGCCTGGAAACCCAGATCGACTTCGCTCGCAGGCACGCCTCCGCGGATGCCCCAGTTCTCCATCGGTGGTTGCCCAATCCATTTCTCAAGGAGGAGGTCTCAGATGAGATTCTACACCAAGCAGCACCAACACTTCTGCGGCATCGACCTCCATGCCCGGACCATGTATGTCTGCATCTTGAACCAGGTGGGATAGACGCGGGTCTGGCACCGGACGACAGGTGGGAAGGCCATGGTCACGGCTCCGCAGGCGCCCGACCTAGGACATCACCTCTACGGTCCCGTCCAATGCCATCAACAGCAACTCGACCTCCAGGGCGGGATACTTCTCTTTGATCTTCTTGCCCAGCCGCTGCAACTGGGTCGCATGCCGCCGCGAGCTACTCGAGCCGCGGACGGCTGCAACCGGAAGTTAGCGTGCATGCTCGGAACGACGCTCCCTCGGGCCCGGAGAGACCAGCGCCTCCGCCGCAGTGAGAACCTGCGAGGCGGTCGGGAAGCGACCAATGTCCTCCGGAGACTCCATCGCCTCGACCCAGCGCCATCTGATGACGCCTTCGCGATCTATGAGAAACAGGCCGACCAACTGATGTCCCTTGGCGCGCATTACGCGCTCCTCCGGAGTAAGTTCGAACGCATCTCGTTTGTTAAGTTCCTCACGACCTTCGGGAATAGGCTGCGGCCGACCGAGTTCGCCCGTGGGGTCAATTTCGACGCCGCGGAGCTGCTCGGCAGTGGTGCTGTACGGCCACTGAGGCTTGCGGCTATTGTCCGACGAAAGGATCTCAAGATAGGGCACGCGGTAGGAGCGGTGGACGCTTTGCTCAGGATCGACGGCCACAAGCATGGGTGTAATCTGACGGCCCCTGAAGTAAAGCCGCGCGTGGTCCTTCTTGGCAATGACCACTGACAGAACTTTCACTCCAACAGCATCCAGCTGTGGCTGGAGCCTAGCCAGCTCGACGAGCTGGCGGCGACAGAACGGTCAATACAGCGCGCGGAACAATCCGAGCAGCAGCGGATTCCGGCCAAGATAATCATCCAGCGTGACGGTTCGGTCGTCATTGGCCGCCGGGAGCGCGAACCACGGCGCCCGTTCGCCCGGCGCCAACGGTGGGTATGGGTACATGTCAGTCATCCTTGGCCTCCAACGCGGTCGTCACGCTAACGTCCGGCTTCAAGCGCGCGCCGTTTTCGGCGCGTCGCCCTGCAAGCCGTTGTTCGGTGGCGACCCGAGCTGCATGTGCTCCGACAGTGTCGCGTTTCGGCCGAAAGCGGTCATTCGATCATATTGTCTGCTCGCAGCAGAAGTTCCTGCGGGATGGTCAGGCCGAGCTTCCTGGCAGTCGTGAGATTGATCGTCAATTCAAGGATCATCGGCTGTTCCACCGGCAACTCACTCGGCTTTGCGCCCTTGAGTATCTTGTCCACGTAGGTTGCGGCCCGCCGTGCGAACGCAGCATAGTTCTGGCCGTAACTGAGCAGTGAGCCGCTCTCTGCCCATGAGCGTGCGGATGCAATTAACGCGATGCGGCGCTCAACAGCGATCTGGGCCATTCGCGCGGCGTGACTCTCAAATAGGGCGCTAGGCAAGACAACTACTGCTGCAATGCGTTGCTTCGCCAGCGAATCGAGCGCGCTTTCAATGTCGTTCCCTGTTGGAGCGTACGCGACGGGAACCCTGATCCCTAGCTCTTGCGCGGCGCGCTCGATGTCCTTCACGTACCACGGAGCTGTCGGCTGTTTGGCGTCAGCAAGAACGCCGATCTGCGATCTTGGCGCGACAATCCTCGCCAATTCGAACCACTTCAAGGAAATATCTGGGTTCGCGAGGGAGAGCCCGGTGAAGTTCCCGCCTGGTCGTGCGAGAGACGAAACGAACCCGCTTCGGACCGGATCTCCGACAATCGACATCACTACTGGCACGGTAGACGTTGCTCGTTTAAGGGCAGCAGCAGCGGGAGTGCTTGAGACGACGATCACGTCGAAATTCCCATGGACGAGCTCGGCAGCCAGAGCTGGAAGACGGTCATAGTGGCCACCTGCGAATCGCGACTCGATAACAAGGTTCCTTCCGACTTCGTAACCGAGCTCACGCATACCCTTCGTAAATTCGTCCAGGTAGG
>Ga0137796_10001278_pt1 | contig 14549 bp, 10 predicted proteins | sample OV2TP3_FD_97704 | JGI IMG/M metagenome (GOLD analysis project Ga0137796, IMG submission 97704)
CACGGCCCCGTCGTAGACCGCCCGGATCTCGCTCCCCTCCACGGCCTCGATCTCGACCCCGTTCCGCTGGGTCTGGGTGCCGAAGCGGGGATGGACCTGGCGCCCGAACCCGCCCACCACCCGGCCGGCGGCCGGCCAGGGGAGCCGGCCTCGAAGGGTCCCGAACCCGACCGCAGGCGCGGCGCGGCCGTCCACCGGGGGGCGCTTGCGGGCCACCGCGGCCTTGCGGGTGAGGTCGCGCACCAGGGCCTCGAGCCGGCGGCCCGCCTCCTCCAGCTCGAGGGCCATCCGCTCGTGGGTCGCCCGATCCTCGCGCACGCGCCCCAGGAGGACCCGCCGTCGCTCCGCCTCCCGATCGATGGCCTGTCGCTCCCGCTCGACGGCCTGGCGGAGCGCCCCCAGCTCCCCACGGTGGCGCTCCACCGCCTCCTGGCGGACCGTGAGCCGCTCGGCCTGGGCGCCGTACGCCTCGACGAGGCGGAGGTCGTGGAGGGCGAGGGTCCGGAGCGCCCGCGCGGCGCCGGCCCGCGCCTCGTCCCCGGGGCCCAGGGGCGGACCCGGGTCGACGGCCACCAGCTTGTAGAGCCCCCGAAGCCGCTCGGCGGCGGCCTCCTGCTGGGCGGTGAGCCGTTGGGTGAGCGTCCCCAGGTCCCCGTCGAGGGCGCGGAGCTCCCGCTCGACCCGCTGGAGGCGGACGTCCAGGCGCCGGAGCTCCCGGCGCTTGGCCGCCAGGAGCCGATCCGTGGCCTCGAGCTCCGCCAGGAGCGACCCCTCCTGCCGCCGGGCCTGATCGGCCAGGGCCCGCTCCTGGCGGAGCTGGCGCCGGACCTGGTCGAGGGCCTTCTGCTGCTCCCGGAGCGTCTCCTTGACGGGGTGGGCCGCCACCGGCAGCGCGACGGCGAGGAGCAGGAGCCCGAGAAGCCGCGTCAGCCCTCTCACCGGGTCCGCCCGCCCAGCAGCCCGCCGAACGCTCCCAGCCCGCACCCACCCAGGACCAGGGCGAGGGCCTCCCGCCATCCGAGGAACGCCGGGGTCTCGAGGCCGAGCCCCTCACGGAGGGCCGGGCCGAGGTGCCGCAGCAGGGGGGGCTCGGCCAGGACGAGCAGCCCGACCGCGGCGAGGGCGCCCAAGGCCCCGTGGATCACCCCGCCGAGGATCAGCGGGAGCCGGACGGTGGCGCCCGTCGCCCCGACCAGGCGGGCGAGGGTCGCCTCCTCCCGCCCCGCCGCCCCCGCGAGCGCGCTGGCGGTCGTGACCGCCAGCAAGGCGACGAGGGCCAGGAGCCCGCCGAGTCCCAGGCCGAGGCCGATGAGGACCCGCCGGCCCGCCTCGGTCCATTCCACCCACTGCCCCGGGCCCCGGACCTCCTCGACCCCGGGGAGGGCGTCGAGCGCCCGGATGAGCGCCCGCAGGCCGGCCGCCGGGAGGACCGGGTCCGGGGCGATCTCGACGGACGCCGGCAGGGGGTTTGACGGCAGCCGCGCCAGGAGCGCCCCGTCGCCGCCCAGGTAGGCGTGGAGCTCCTCCATGGCCTCGTCCGGGGAGATCCAGCGCCACTCCCGCACCCCCCCGATGGCCCTGAGCCCCGCGAGCCACTCCTCGCGCTGCGCCGGCTCCGCGTCGAGATAGAGGACGACCCGCACCTGCTCGCGCCACCCGGTCACGATCCGCGCCAGGTTCGCCTCGAGGATCAGGGCGCTGCCGACGGCCAGGACGGCGAGGAACACCAAGAGGAAGGCCCCCCACCCCGCCGCCCGGCTCCGGCGCAGGTCGCGGAGGGTCGCCTCCACGAGGAAGGGGACGGCGCTCCTCATCCCCCCGCCCTGGCCGTCTCCCCCTCGAGGCGACCGCCTGTCAGGCGAAGGGTCCGACACTGCAGTCGCTCGGCGACCGCGCGCTGGTGGGTCGCCACGATGACCGTGGCGCCGCGAGCGTGGACGCCCCTCAGGACCTCGAGGATCTCACCGGCGGCGGCTCCGTCCAGGCTCCCTGTCGGCTCGTCCGCCAGGAGCAGCGGCGGCTCGGCCACCAGCGCCCGGGCCAGGGCCAGGCGCTGCCGGCCCTCCGCCGAGAGCTCGGCCAGGCGCGCGTTCGGCCTCCGGTGGAGCCCGACGCTCCGGAGGGCCTCGAGGACCCGCTCACCGATCTCGTCCCGGGGCGTCCCCTGGACGCGGAGGGGGAAGGCCACGTTTCCGGCCACGGTCCGATCGGGGAGGAGGCGGCCATCCTGGAAGACGATCCCGATCCGGCGCCGGAGATGGGCGACCGCCCGCGGCCCGAACCGGCTCACCGCCTCCCCGGCGACCACCACCTCGCCCTCCGTGGGGAGCTCCTGGCGGTAGACGAGCCGGAGCGCGGTCGTCTTCCCCGCCCCGCTCGGGCCGAAGAGGCAGACCATCTCGTCCTGCCTCACGGCGAAGGTCACCCCGGCCAGGGCGGGAACCGGCCTCCCCCGGCCTCGGCCGTAGACCTTGGAGACGTGGTGGAATTCGACCATCAATCGTTCGATTATAGGGACCGCGCCCGAGGGGGCGCAACTTTTATGGGCCCCCGCGAAGGACCAAAAGACGCGGCCTCGACAGCGAGCCCCCGAGCAAACCCTCCAGCGGCTCACCCCGGCGTCGGCCGTGGAGCCGCACCTCGATCTCCCCCCCGAGCTCAACGCGCCCCTGTCCCGAGAGCTCCCACGTCGGACCCCGCCCGCGGAGTCCCCGGATGGTGAGGGTCGTCCCCCGCACCCGGTAGGGCACCCGGAGCTCCTCGACGGTGACGGTGCGCCCGCCGAGGCGATCGGAGGCGGGGACGCGGAGCCACCCGTGCTCCAGCGCGAGCACCCCGTGACCGCGAGCGGTCTCGAGGATCTCCGGCCAGGAGAGCCCGCGCCAGCGGAGCGCCAACTCCCCCCTCACCAGCCCACCCCCGCTCCCCGGCCAGTCCACGGCGGTGAGCCGGAGGAGCGCGCCCAGGGTGAGGTGCGCGCCCGAGAATCGGAGCCGGCCCTCGCGGGTGATCGGGTCCAGGGTCGCGGAGCCGACCGTCTCTCCTCCCGCGGCCCGGAGGGCGATGCGGGAGAGCGCCCATCGGCGCCCGTCGGCCGCCAGTCTCACGACCAGACCGTCGAAGGGCACGCTCCCCCACCGTCCGGTCCTGGCCTCGAGCGCCCCCACGAGGCGGAACGGGGCCTCGCCGTTCCGCCGCCCCTCGAGCCGGAGCTCCCCCCGCCGCACGGTGATCGGAGGGAGCTGGCCTCCCGGGAGCCGGAGGCTCGCGTCGCGCACGGCCAGGCGACCCCGAAGCTCGGGGGCCATCAGGTCCCGGACCTCCACCCCCACCGCCCCCCTCACCTCGCCCCCCACCTGGACCGTCCGGCCCTGCACCTCGAGGCTCAGGCGGTCCAGGGGAAACCGGTCCGTCCTCACGCTGAGGGTCAAGCGATCGGGCGCGAGGTTCGCCTCCGCCTCGAGCTCCACCGGTCCGAGCCGGACGACGAGGGGTCGGACCAGGAGCCCGCGCTCGCTCTGAAGGCTCGCCGTGAGCAGCCCGGGCTCGCCTCGCCGCTTCACGAAGCCGGGGAGGGCGAGCTCGGCAGGGGTGAAATCGAGCCTCGCCTCGAGGGTCGAACGCCCCGCCGACCTGACGACGAGGGAGAACGGCCCGTCCAGCGCCAGGGGCCCGCTCCGGAGATCGCGGGCCGTCCCCTCGGCCTCGAGGGTCGTGGTGAGCGGCTCGAAGCGGCCGACGAAGCGCACCGGGGGGGAGGCGATCTCGCCGGCCACCCGCAACCCCCCCGGGGCGCGCGTGAGCGACCCGGCGATCCCGTCGAGCACCGCCGAGCGTCCGCCGCCGGCCAACTCAAGCCGGCCGCCTTCCACGGCGATCGCGGCCGGGAGGGCCAGGGTCGGCCCGGAGCGGCCCGGCTCGCTGCGGCCCCCGCGGGGGGGCGGAATTCCCGGGGGCGGCCGGGAGGCGACACCTCCCCACCACCCGTCCTCCAGGCGGAGCGCGAGCCGCGGCTCGAGGAGCGTCACCTCGCTCGCCGCGAGGCGCCCGGCCAGGAGCGGGAACGGGTCGATGGCGACCACGAGCCGTCGCACCTCGAGGTACGGGGGTGGGGCGCCTGGAAGGGTGGCGGTCAGCCCATCCAGGGTGAGCTGGAAGGGCGACCAGAGCGCCAGGTGCGTCCGGGTCGCCCTGACCTCGCCCGGGAGTCGCCGCTCCAGCGCGGCGAGGACGAGGGGCCCGGCCTCGCGGAGGCGGAGGCCGACGGCGACCGCGGCGCCGGCGATCACGAGGAGACCGGCCAGCAGGATCGCCCCGGCCCGGCGGGTCATGGCCCGGACGGAGGCGGGAGGCGTTCGGAGAGGAGCCGGTTCACCAGCTGGGGGTTGGCCTGCCCGCGGGTCGCCTTCATGACCTGGCCGACCAGGAAGCCCAGGCTCTGCTTCTTCCCCTTCTGCCAGTCGCCCACCGCCTCGGGGTGGGCGGCGAGAACCGCCTCGATGACCCGGGCCAGCTCCGATTCGTCGGAGAGCTGGACCCACCCCTTCCTGGCTACGATCTCCTCGGCGGAGGCCCGGGGCTCCCGGAACATCTCGTCGAGGACGTCCTTGGCGATCCGCCCGCTGATGACCCCCTGCTCGAGGAGCCGGAGGAGCCCGGCCAGGCGATCCGGGGGAAGGGTCTCGATCCAGGAGGCCGGGGCCGCGTCCCCGGCTGCTCCCTCGGCCCGGAGGCGCCCGAAGACTTCCGTGGTGATCCAGTTCGCCGCGAGCCGGGGTTGGGGGACCCGCGCCACGACCTGCTCGAAGTACTCGGCCACGCCCGGCTCGGCCGTGAGGAGGTCCGCATCGTGGGCGGGCAGACCGTACTGGGCGACGAACCGGGCCCGGCGCGCGGCCGGGAGCTCCGGGAGCGAGCCCGAGAGCTCCTCGACCCAGGCCGGCGCGAGCCGGAGCGGGACCAGGTCGGGCTCGGGGAAGTAGCGGTAGTCGTGGGCGTACTCCTTGGAGCGCATGGAGGCGGTCACACCCTGGTCGTCGTTCCAGAGCCGGGTCTCCTGGACCAGGCGCTCTCCCCCGGCCAGGGCCCGGCCCTGCCGGCGGACCTCGTACTCGAGGGCGGCCCTCACGTGGCGGAAGGAGTTCATGTTCTTGATCTCGATCTTGGTCCCGAGCTCGGCGCTCCCGTGGGGGCGGAGGGAGATGTTGGCGTCGCAGCGGAGCGCGCCCTCCTCCATGTTCCCGCTGGAGACCCCGAGGTAGACGAGCATCCCGCGGAGCTCCCGGAGGTACTCCGCGGCCTCGTCCGGCGAGCGGAGGTCGGGCCGGGAGACGACCTCCATCAGCGGCACCCCCGAGCGGTTGAAGTCCACCAGGCTCGAGCGCGCGGTCTCGAAGGCCGCCCCCTCGTGGAGGAGCTTGCCGACGTCCTCCTCGAGGTGGACCCGCTGGATGCCGACCCGCCGCGAGCCGTCCGGGTGCTCGATGGTGAGCCAGCCGTCCTCGGCCAGCGGCTCCTCGTACTGCGAGATCTGGAAGTTCTTGGGCATGTCCGGGTAGAAGTAGTGCTTGCGGGCGAAGCGGCAGGCGGCGTTGATCCGGCAGTGGAGCGCCAGCGCGGTCCGGATGGCGAACTCCACCGCACGGCGATTGATGACCGGGAGGACCCCCGGCATCCCCTGGCAGACCGGGCAGGTCTGCTGGTTGGGAGGCGCCCCGAAGGCGGCCGCGCAGCCGCAGAAGAGCTTGGAGCGGGTCAGGAGCTGGACGTGGACCTCGAGCCCGATGACGGCCTCGTACTCCACGGCCGCCACCGCCGTCATGGGGCCTCCCCGGCCGCCCGCGGGGGCCGGCGGGTGTGCCAGTCGGTGGCCTGCTCGTAGGCGTGGGCGACCCTGAGGAGGGTGGCCTCGTCGAAGGCCTGGCCGATCAGCTGGAGCCCGATGGGGAGCCCGGCGGCGGTGAAGCCGCACGGGAGCGACACCCCCGGGAGCCCGGCCAGGTTCACGGAGATGGTGAAGATGTCGGAGAGGTACATCTGGAGCGGATCCTCGGTCTTCTCCCCGAGCCGGAAGGCCGCGCTCGGGGAGGTCGGGGTCACGATGACGTCCACCTCGGCGAAGGCCCGCTCGAAGTCCCGGCGGATGAGGGTCCGGACGCGCTGGGCCTTGCCGTAGTACGCCTCGTAGTAGCCGGCCGACAGGGCGTAGGTCCCGAGCATGATCCGCCGCTTCACCTCCGGCCCGAACCCTTCGGCGCGCGTCCGCCCGTACATCTCGATCACGTCCTTGCCGCCCGGCGCCCGGTAGCCGTACTTCACCCCGTCGTAGCGGGCGAGGTTCGAGGAGGCCTCGGCGGGGGCGATGAGGTAGTAGGTGGCGACCGCGTAGGGGGTGTGGGGGAGGGAGACCCGGGCCGGGCGCGCCCCCAGCTTCTCCAGGACCCGGACCGCCTCCCAGACCGCCGCCTCGACCTCGGGGTCCATCCCCTCGACGAAGTACTCGTTGGGGATCCCCACCCGGAGCCCCTCCACCCCCTGCCCCAGGGCGGCCTGGTAGTCGGGAACCGGCTGGTCGGCCGAGGTGGAGTCCATGGGGTCGTGGCCGGCGATCGCCTCCAGGAGGAGCGCGGCGTCGCGGACGTCCTTGCCGATGGGCCCGATCTGATCCAGGGAGGAGGCGAAGGCCACCAGCCCGTAGCGGGAGACCCGGCCGTAGGTCGGCTTGAGCCCCACCACGCCGCAGAGGGCGGCGGGCTGGCGGATGGAGCCGCCGGTGTCCGTCCCCAGGGCGCCGGCTGCGAGGTCCGCCGCCGCCGCCGCCGCCGCGCCGCCGGAGGAGCCGCCGGGGACGCGGTCGAGCGCCCAGGGGTTCCGGGTCGGGTGGAAGGCCGAGTTCTCCGTGGAGGAGCCCATGGCGAACTCGTCCATGTTGGTCTTGCCGAGGACGATGGCCCCGGCCGCCGAGAGCCGGACGACGACCGTGGCGTCGTAGGGCGGGACGAAGTCGGCCAGGATCCTCGACCCGCACGTCGTCCGGACCCCGCGGGTGCAGAGGACGTCCTTGAGCGCCAGCGGGATCCCCTCCAGGGGGCGGACCCCGTTCCCGGCCCGCCACCGCTCGTCCGCCGCCGCCGCCTGCTCGAGCGCCGTCTCGCGCGTCACCGTCAGGTACGCCCCGATCGTCCGGTCCAGGGCGTCGATCCGGTCGAGATAGGCGCGGACGAGCTGGGAGGCCCGGAGCTCGCCGGCGGAGAGCCGGGTGAGGGCCGCGTGGACAGTGAGGGCCGTGGGGCTCATCCCTCCTCCTCGAGGATCTTCGGGACGCGGAAGAACTCCCCGGCCCGGTCCGGGGCGTTGGCGAGCATCGCCTCCTGGGGATAGGAGGGGCGGACCTCGTCCTCCCGCATGACGTTCACCATGGGGACGACGTGGGAGGTGGGCTCCACATCGGTGGTGTCGAGCTGTCGGAGGGTGTCGATGTAGGCCAGGATGGTGTCGAGCTGGCTTCGCATCCGCTCCTTCTCCGCCGGGGAGAGCATAAGGCGCGCCAGCCGCGCCACGTGCTCGACCTCGGCGAGGCTGATCTTGGGCTCACGCATCAGGGCTACACCTCCTCGAGGGGGGCGTGGGAGAGGGCCAGGCGCCTCTGCCCCGCCGCCTGGAAGTTCACCGTCACGATGACCTCGCCCCCGTCGCGCTCGATGCGGACCACGAGGCCCTCCCCCCAGCGCGGGTGCAGGACCCGCGCGCCGACGCCGTAGGGCAGGTCCGTCTCCGCGGCCTCGGGGACCACCGGCGCGGCGGCCGGGGCGGGCGGCCGCCCGTTCACCAGCACCAGCTCCTCCTCGGGAAGCTCCAGAAGGAAGCGGGAAGGCTCCGTGGCGCGGCCCCAGCCGTGGAGGCGACGGCGGAGGGCGTAGCTCAGGTAGAGGCGACGCTTGGCGCGGGTGAGCCCGACATAGGCCAGCCGCCGCTCCTCCTCGAGGGCCTCTGGGTCGTCCAGCGACTTCACATGGGGACAGGTCCCCTCTTCCATCCCGGTCATGAAGACCACGGGGAACTCGAGCCCCTTGGCCGAGTGGAGCGTCATCAGGGTCACCGCGCCGCGCCCCTCGGGGAGCTCGTCGATGTCCGAGAGGAGGGCCACCGAGTCCAGGAAGGCGGGGAGCCCCCCGCCCTGATGGGCCTCGAACGTCTCGGCGGCGGCCGCCAGCTCCTCGAGGTTGGCGAGCCGCCCCTCCGCCTCCCCGGTCCTCTCGCGCTCGAGGGCGGCCCGATAGCCCGAGACCTCCAGGAGCTCGCGCACCAGCTCCCCGAGCGGGAGCGCCCCGGCGCGGGCGCGGAGGCCCCTGAGGCCCGCGACGAAACCCCCGAGCGCCCGGGCGGCCTTCGTCGCAGGGTCGGCGGCCAGGCGCTCGGCCGCGTCCAGGAGCGAGCGCCCCTCCTCGACCGCCAGGGCCTCCAGGCGGGCAAGGGTCGTCTTGCCGATCCCGCGGGGCGGGGCCCCGATGGCCCGCCGGAAGGCCAGGTCGTCGGTCGGGGTGACCAGGAGGCGGAGCCAGGCGAGGACGTCCCTGACCTCCCGGCGCGCGTAGAACCGGACCCCGCCCACGATGCGGTAGGGGATCCCCCGGCGCAGGAGGGCCTCCTCGAGGACCCGGGACTGGGCGTTGGTCCGATAGAAGACCGCCACGGCCTCGTAGCCGAACCCCTCCTCCGCGAGCCCGGCCACCGTCCGGGCGACGAAGGCCGCCTCCCCCTCTTCGTCCCAGGCCCGATAGCAGGCCGCCCGGTCTCCCTCCACGTTCTCGGTCCAGAGCGCCTTGGGCTTGCGGCCGAGGTTCCGGGTGATGAGGTCCGAGGCGATAGCGAGGATCCGGCGCGTCGAGCGGTAGTTCTGCTCCAGGCGCACCACGCGGCAGTCGGGGTAGTCGCGCTCGAAGTCGAGGATGTTCCGGATGTCCGCCCCGCGCCAGCGGTACACGCTCTGGTCCGGGTCGCCGACCACGCAGAGGTTCCGGTGCTCCGCGGTGAGGAGGCGGACGAGGCGGTACTGGGCGTGGTTGGTGTCCTGGTACTCGTCGATCAGGACGTAGCGCCAGAGCCGCCGGTAGCGGGCGAGGACCTCGGGGTGGCGCTCCCAGAGCCGGACCACCCGCAGGAGGAGATCATCGAAGTCGAGGGCGTGCGCGGTCCGGAGGCGCTCTTCGTAGCGGGCGAAGACCCGCGCCACCTCGGCCTCGCGCGGCCCGTACGCCTGGGCCGCGTACGCCTCGGGGGTGAGGAGCTGGCCCTTGGCCCGGCTGATCCGGTGGAGGAACGAGGTGGGCGGCAGGCCCCGCTCGTCCCACCCGAGGTCCCGGAGGGCCTCCTTCACCACCGTGAGCTGATCCTCCTCGTCGTAGATGAGGAAGGAGCGCGGCTCGCCCAGGTGCTCGATGTCGGCGCGGAGGATGCGGACGCACGTCGCGTGGAAGGTGGCGACCAGGGGCGGGCGGAGCCCCCACGGGGCCAGCAGCGTCTCGACCCGGCGGGCCATCTCCTCCGCGGCCTTGTTGGTGAAGGTCACGGCCAGGACGCGGCGGGGATCGAGCCCGCGCACCGCCAGGAGATAGGCGATCCGGTGGGCGATGACCCGGGTCTTCCCGCTCCCGGCCCCGGCCAGGACCAGGAGCGGCCCCTCGGTCGCCAGGACCGCCTCCCGCTGGGCGGGGTTGAGCCCCTCCAGGATCGCCTCGCTCGATGTCGGACTGCCGCCGCTCGCGATCATCGGAACGTCTCGTGGCGCGACCGGCCCGAGGCGGGCCGGGCCCTCGGCCCGGCGCCCGGCCTCAGGCGGCCGGGAAGCCGGCGATCACTCGACGGTCACGCTCTTGGCCAGGTTCCGCGGTTGGTCCACGTCGCACCCGCGGCGGACGGCGATGTGGTAAGCCAGGAGCTGGAGCGGGATGGCGAGGACGAGGGGGGTCAGGAGCTCCGCGGCCCGCGGGATCGCGATGACGTGGTTGACCGTGCCCGCGATGGCGTGGTCGTCCTCGTGGGCGACGGCGATCAGGAGGCCATCGCGGGCCCGGACCTCCTCGATGTTGGCCATCATCCGATCGTAGGTGTGGTCGCGGGGGGCCAGGGCCACCACCGGGATCCCCTCCTCGATCAGCGCGATGGGGCCGTGCTTCATCTCCCCGCCCGGGTAGCCCTCGGCGTGGATGTAAGAGATCTCCTTGAGTTTGAGCGCGCCCTCCAGGGCCAGCGGGTAGTGGATCCCGCGGCCGAGGTAGAGGAAGTTCCGGTGGTGGGCCAGCTGCCGGGCCAGGTCGGCGATCGCCTCGTCCCGGCCGAGGGCCGCCTCCATGAGGCGCGGGGCCTCCAGGAGCTCCTGGAGGTGCTTCTGCCCCTCGTCCGCCGCCAGGGTCCCTCGCACCCGCCCCAGGTGGATCGCCAGGAGGTACAGGGCGGTCATCGTCGCGGTGAAGGTCTTGGTCGAAGCGACGCCGATCTCCGGGCCGGCGTGGATGTAGACCACCCCGTGCGACTCCCGCGCGAGCGCGCTCCCCACCACGTTCGAGACGGCGGCCACCGTCGCCCCCCGGAGCCTGGCGGCCTTGACCGCCCCGAGGGTGTCGGCGGTCTCCCCCGACTGGCTGATGGCCACCACCAGGGTGCCCGGGCCCACCAGCGGGTCCCGGTAGCGGAACTCGGAGCCGATGTCCACCTCCGTCGGGACGCGCGCCAGGCGCTCGAGCATGACCCGCCCCACCAGGGCCGCGTGGTAGGAGGTCCCGCAGGCCACCAGGACGACCCGGTGGATCGCCCGGAGCTCGTCGGGGGTGAGGTTCATGTCGGGGAGGAAGCAGTTGCCGGTCTCGGGGGAGATCCGGCCGCGGAAGGTGTCGGTGACCGCCCGGGGCTGCTCGTAGATCTCCTTGAGCATGAAGTGGCGGTAGCCGCCCTTCTCGGCCATGATCGGGTCCCAGACGATGCGGCTCACGGCCCGCTCGACCGGCTGGCCGTCCAGGGTGGAGAGGCGGACCCCGCCCCTGGTCACCAGCGCCAGCTCTTCGTCCTCGAGGACGAGGACGTCCCGGGTGTGGGCCAGGATCGCCGGGATGTCGGAGGCGACGAAGTACTCCCCCTCCCCGAGCCCGATGACCACCCCGCCCGCGCCGGTCTTGGCCGCCACCAGCGTGCCGGGGTCCTGGCGCCCGATCACGGCGATGGCGTAGGCCCCCCGGACCTCCCGCAGGGTCTGGCGGACCGCCTCCTCCAGGGTCGAGGGCGCGGCGAGGTGCTTCTCCACCAGGTGGGCGAGGACCTCGGTGTCCGTCTCCGACCGGAAGGTGTGCCCCTCCCCGGCGAGGCGCTCCTTGACCTCGAGGTAGTTCTCCAGGATCCCGTTGTGGACCACCACCACCGACCCGGTGCAGTCGGTGTGGGGGTGGGCGTTCTCCTCGGAGGGCCGCCCGTGGGTCGCCCACCGGGTGTGCCCGATCCCGAGGCGGCCGGCCACGGGCCGCTCCCGGAGGATCCCCTCCAGGGCCTTGATCTTCCCGGGGCTCCGGCGGATCTGGATGCCGCCGTCGGCCAGGACCGCCACCCCTGCGGAGTCGTAGCCGCGGTACTCGAGCCGCTTGAGCCCCTCCACGATGATCCCGACCGCGTCCCGGTCGCCGATGTAGCCGACGATCCCGCACATCGCCTACTCCCGCCCGCCCCCTTCGCCCTCCGGCTCGGTCGCCCTGCGCCGGCGACGGAGGGCCCAGCCTTCCTTGACGACCTGCCTGGCCCGCCCCACCGCCAGCGACCCCGGAGGGACGTCCTTGGTGATCGTCGAGCCCGCCCCGATGTAGCTGTCAGCGCCGATCCGGAGGGGGGCCACGAGGCTCGCGTTCGTCCCCACGAAGGCGCGGTCCTCGATGACGGTGGGGTGCTTGGCCACGCCGTCGTAGTTGCAGGTGATGGTCCCCGCCCCGATGTTCGCTCCCTCCCCCACCGTGGCGTCGCCGAGATAGGAGAGGTGGGGGACCTTCGAGCCCCGGCCGACCACGGTCTTCTTCAGCTCCACGAAGTTGCCGATCTTGGCCCCGGCCCGGATCACGCTCTCGGGCCGGAGGTGGGCGAAGGGGCCCAGGGTCGCGCCGGCCTCGATGGTGGAGTCGGCGATGACGCAGTAAGGGCGCAGGGTGACCCCCTCCCCGAGCCGGCTCCCCTGAATGTGACAGCCGGCGCCGACCACGCACCGCTCGCCGATCACTGTCTCCCCCTCGATGACGACCCCGGGGTAGACGACCGTGTCCGGGCCGATCCGGACGTCGGGCTCGATCCAGGTCGCCCCCGGGTCCAGGATCGTCACCCCCTCCGCCATGAGCCGCGCGAGCGTCCGGCGGCGGAGGAGGGCCTCCAGGCCGGCGAGCTGGCGCCGGTCGTTGACCCCCAGGATCTCGACCGGGTCGGCCACCGCCACCGTCTCCACCCGCTTCCGGGTCCGGAGCAGCGCCTGGAAGACGTCAGGGAGATAGTACTCGCCCTGGTCGTTGTCCGGGGTGACCCGGTCCAGGGCCGGCCAGAGGGCCTTGGGGGCGAAGCCGTAGACCCCGCCGTTCACCTCCCGGAGCCGGCGCTGGGTCCGGGTGGCATCCCGCTCCTCCACGATCCGGGTCAGGCGCCCGCGCCGGCGGACGATCCGCCCGTAGCTCCGGGGATCGTCCAGCACCGCGGTGAGGAGCGTGGCCGCGGCGCGCGTCTTCCGGTGATGCGCGAGGAGGGCCTCCACGGTCTCGCGGGCGAGCAGCGGGACATCCCCGGACAGGACGAGGAGCGCGTCCGCGTCGGGGACCGCCCCGCGCGCCTGGAGGAGGGCGTGGGCCGTCCCCCTCTGCTCCTTCTGCTCCACGAAGACCAGGTCCGGGGCCTCCCCGAGGACCGCCCGGACCCGCTCGCCGTCCCGCCCGACCACCACCACGATCCCCGCGGCCCCGAGCCCGCGGGCCAGCGCCACGGGGTAGGCGACCAGCGGCTTCCCCCCCAGACGGTGGAGGACCTTCGCCGTCCGGGAGCGCATCCGCTTCCCCTCCCCGGCGGCCAGGATCACCACCCCACAGCCGGCCATCACGCCTCCCCCTCCCCGAGAAGCCGCATGAGGACCCGGCCGAGCTTCTGGGGGTGATGCCGCGCGACGTCCAGGTGGCTCACCAGATCGGCCTCCGCCACCCAGACCCCCGTGGCGCGCACCCGATCGAGATCGAGGCCGACCGGCTCGGCGCCCGCCTTGCGGTAGCGGCGGAGGACCGCCTCGGGGAAGGGCCGGGAGTTGACGATCACCCCGTCCACGAGCCCCGGGCCGGCGTGGAGCTCCAGGGCCTCGAGGTGCTGGGCGAGGGAGTACTGGTCGGTCTCGCCGGGCTCCGTCATCAGGTTCGCCACGTACCACGTCGCTGCCCCCGCGGCGCGGAGGGCGTCCACCACCCCGCCCACCAGGAGGTTCGGGATCAGGCTCGTGTAGAGCGAGCCCGGCGCCAGGATCACCAGGTGGGCCCGATCGATCGCCTCCAGGACCTCGGGGAGCGCGGCCGGGGCCTCCGGCTTGAGGTGCACCCGGCGGATCGTCCCGGGCTGGTCGGCGAACCGCGACTCCCCGTGGACGAAGGCCCCGTCGGCCAGCTCCGCCACGAGCTGGACGTTCTCCAGGGTGGACGGGAGGATCGTGCCGCGGACGGCCAGGACCTTCCCCGAGACCCGGATCGCCTGGAGGGCGTCTCCCGTCACCCGGGTCAGGGCCGCCAGGAAGAGGTTCCCGAAGCTGTGCCCGGCCAGGGAGCCGTCGCCCCCGAAGCGGAACTGGAAGAGCTGGGCCATGAGCGGCTCGACGTCGGCGAGGGCGACCAGGCAGTTCCGGATGTCGCCGGGCGGGGGGATCTGGAGCTCCTCGCGCAACCGGCCGGAGCTCCCCCCGTCGTCGGTGACGGTGACGATGGCGGTGAGGTCGCTGAGGCGGGTCCCGAGGTAGCGCTTGAGGCCGGCCAGGACCGCCGGGAGCCCCGTGCCCCCTCCGATGGCCACCACCCGCCGGCCCGCACTCGGACGCCGCCGCCCCATGAACCCCCCGATGCGACCATCATAGCACAACCCCCGAACCCCCAGCATCCCGGGCCCGGCGGTGCCGGAGCCAGTCGAGGAGCGCGGCGAAGGGCGCGGGCGGCGGGACCTCGAACTGAAGGGGCGTTCCGCTGACGGGATGGGTGAAGCCCAGGGCGGCCGCGTGCAGGGCGAGGCCGCCCAGGGCGACGAGCCGGCCGACGAGCTCCCCGTCGGGCGGGCGGACCGAACGCCGCCGGTAGACGGGATCCCCCGCCACCGGGAATCCGAGGTGCGCCAGGTGGACCCGGATCTGGTGGGTCCGGCCGGTCTGGAGGCGGGCCTCGAGCAGGGTGAGCCCCTCGAATCGCTCCAGGACCCTGAACCGGGTCAGCGCGGCGCGGCCCTGGCCGGCCGGCCTGACGGCCATCCGGACCCGGTCGCGGGGGTGACGGCCGATGGCGGCCTCGATGACCCCG
>Ga0137796_10001281_pt1 | contig 14541 bp, 14 predicted proteins | sample OV2TP3_FD_97704 | JGI IMG/M metagenome (GOLD analysis project Ga0137796, IMG submission 97704)
ACCATTCCCCCCACCATAGGCGCGGCAATGCGCCGCATCACCTCCGAGCCGGTGCCGGTGCCCAGCATGATCGGCAGCAGGCCGCCGATGATGGCCGTGACTGTCATGATCTTGGGGCGCACGCGCAGGAGCGCGCCCTCCACCACCGCGTCAACGAGTTCCGCGTGATTCATGCGGCGGCCGGCGGCGGCGGCGACCTGCGCGCGATGACCATAGGCATTGTCCAGGAAAACCAGCATCACCACGCCGGTTTCCGCCGCGACCCCGGCAAGCGCGATGAAACCGACCGCCACCGCCACCGAGAGGTGATACTCGAGCAAATACAGCAGCCATACCCCCCCGACAAGCGCAAAGGGCAGGCTGGCAAGAATGATCATGACTTCCGTGAAGTTCCGGAAATTGAGATACAACAGGAGAAAGATGATCACGAGGGTAAACGGCACGATCACGCTCAGGCGCTCCTTGGCGCGCTCCAGATATTCGTACTGGCCTGACCAGGTCAGGGAATATCCTGGCGGAAGCACGATGGCCTCGGCGATCCGCTGCCTGGCCTCCTCGACGTAACCACCGAGATCCCGGCCGGTGGTATCCACGAAAACCCAGCCGTTCAGGCGGGCGTTTTCGCTTTTGATCATCTCGGGCCCGTCCTCGATGCGGATATCGGCGACCTGGCCGAGGGGAATGCGCGCGCCGGCCGGTGTGATCACCGGCAGCATCCTGAGCTTGTCCACCGAATCACGGACGTAACGCGGGTACCGCAGGTTGACCGGGTAACGTTCCAGGCCCTCCACGGTCCAGGTGACGTTGCTGCCGCCGACGGCGATGTCGATGATCTCCTGCACGCCCTCGATGTTCAGGCCGAGCCTCGCCGCTTCCATGCGATTGATATCCACCGTGATGTAACGCCCACCAGCCACGCGCTCGGCGTAGGCCGAGGCCGTGCCCGGGATGCCGCGAATAACCCGTTCCACTTCCCGACCGATGTCCTGTATCACGTCAAGGTCCTGGCCGGCAATCTTTATGCCCACGGGTGTCTTGATCCCCGTCGCCAGCATGTCGATCCGCGTCTTTATCGGCATAACCCAGGCGTTGGCAAGTCCTGGAAGGCTCACCCGCCGCTGCAGTTCCTGGCGCAGCAACTCCGGTGTCATGCCGGGCCGCCATTCACTGCGATCCTTCAGTTTGACAACGGTCTCCACCATCGACAGCGGGGCCGGGTCCGTTGCCGTGTCCGCGCGGCCGATCTTGCCGAACACGCGTTCGACTTCGGGGACGGTTCGAATCAGGCGATCCGTCTGCTGCAGGATCTGTTCGGCCTTGCCGATCGAGAGGGCAGGCAGCGTGGTCGGCATGTACATCAGATCACCCTCGTCGAGTTCCGGCATGAATTCACTGCCGAGATGCAGCGCCGGCCGCAGGCCGATCACGGTAATCACAATCGCCGCGAGGATGACACTGCGCGGAAAGGCGAGAGCGAGTTTGATGAACGGCCGGTAGATGACGATCAGCAGGAGGTTTAGGGGGTTTCGGTGTTCTGGGATCACGCGGCCGCGTATGAACAGGCCCATCAATACGGGCACCAGCGTGACCGCCAGTCCCGCCGAGGCGGCCATGGCGTAGGTCTTGGTGAAGGCCAGCGGCTTGAACAGCCGCCCTTCCTGGGCTTCCAGCGCAAACACCGGCAGAAAGCTGACCGTGATGATGACGAGCGAAAAGAACAGTGCCGGCCCGACTTCGCGCGCCGCCCGGTACACGATCGCCCAGCGATCTTCCGCCGTATCGCCCACGCGCTCGAGGTGCTTGTGCAGGTTTTCAATCATGACGATCGCAGCATCGACCATGGCACCGATGGCGATGGCGATACCGCCGAGCGACATGATGTTGGCATTGATGCCCTGGGCATGCATGATCAGGAAGGCGGCGAGGATCCCGAGCGGCAGGCTGATGACCACGATCAGCGAAGAACGCAGGTGAAACAGGAACACGGCGCACACCAGCGCGACGATGATGAATTCCTCGATCAACCGGTCGGTCAGCGTCGCGATGGCGCGATCGATCAGGGAGGACCGGTTGTAGGTTTCGACGATCTCGACGCCATCGGGCAGGCTCGGCCCGAGTTCGGCCAGCTTGGCTTTTACCGCCGCGATGGTCTTGCGTGCGTTTTCACCGAAGCGCATGACGACGATCGCCCCCACCACCTCGCCTTCGCCGTCAAGCTCGGCGATCCCGCGGCGCTGGTCCGGGCCGATGAGAATGTCCGCCACTTCCTGCAGCAGTACCGGCGTGCCGCGCACGGTCATGGACAGCGGTATCGCCTTCAAATGTTCGACGCCGTTCACGTAGCCCGTGGCGCGCACGACGTATTCCGCTTCCGCCAGCTCGATGACCGACCCGCTGATCTCCTGGTTGCCGCCGCGGATGGCATCCTTCACCTGGGCGAGCGTAATGCCGTAGGCGCGCAGCCGGTCCGGGTCAACCACCACCTGGTATTGCTTGACGAAGCCGCCAACGGTGGCGACCTCGGCCACGCCGGGAACGGCCTGCAATTCGTATTTCAGGAACCAGTCCTGCAGGGATCGCAGCTGCGCGAGATCATGGCGGCCCGTGCGATCGACCAGCGCATAGTTGTAAACCCAGCCGACGCCGGTCGCATCGGGACCGAGGGCCGGCCGGGCGCCCGGCGGCAGGCGCGGCGCAACCTGGCTGAGATACTCAAGCACGCGCGAGCGGGCCCAGTACAGATCGGTGCCGTCCTCGAAGATCACGTACACGTACGAATCGCCGAAATTGGAAAAGCCACGCACCGTGACCGCCCTGGGCACCGCCAGCATGGCGGTGGTCAACGGGTAGGTCACCTGGTCCTCGATCACCTGCGGCGCCTGGCCCGGCCACACGGTCTTGATAATCACCTGGACATCGGACAGATCCGGGATCGCATCGACCGGCGTGCTGCGCAGCGCATAGCCGCCAGCCATGGCCAGAAGTACCGCGAAAAGCACTACCAGAAAGCGGTTTTCGAGCGACCAGTGGATGATCCGCTCGATCATTGCGGCATTACCTTTTCGTGTCCGGCGTGTTCATCGTCTGCCTCGCCCTGCGATGCCGGGGGAGAGGCCTGTGGAGTGGTGGATTCCATACGCCTGAAACTTGCCCTCAGGCTGGCTTCGGAATCCAGCAGGAACTGGGCGGAGACCACCACCTCCTCGTTTTCCGCAAGTCCTTCAAGGACTTCGACGCGGCCGTCGCTTTCGATGCCGATCCTGATATCGCGCGGCATGAACCGGCCTTCACCAAGCGCGAGGACGACGCGCTCACCGTTCCGGTCATGGATCACCGCATCGCGCGCGACCGTGAGCACGCCGGCGCGCGGATCCGTCTTGATGCTGACATAGGCGAACATGTTGGGTTTCAGTAACTCGCCGGGATTTTCGAACCGGAGCCGGACCTTGAGCGTACGGGTCACCGGGTCCAGGCTCGGATAGATATAGTCAACCGTGCCCGTCCAGGTTCGCCCCGGCTGCGACGGCACGTTCGCCTCGGCCTGCTGGCCGATTTCGACCCAGCCTGCCTGGCGCTCAAATACCTCGGCCATAAGCCACACGCTTTTCAGATCCACGATGGACATGGTCTCGGTGGCCGGCTCGACGTACATCCCTTCGCGCACCATCAGGTCCGCGATTACTCCGGACTGGTGTGCAAACACGCTGACCGTCCGCTCCACCTTGCGGGTCTGCGTGAGGTTTTCGACCTGCGCCGCCGATATGCCGAGCGCCTTGAGCTTCTGGCGCGAGGCGTTGATCAGCCGCTCGTTGCCGCGCTCGAGCGCCTGCACGTATTCCTCCTGCGCATTCACCAGCGCCGGCGCATACAGGGTAAACAGGAGTTGCCCCTGCCGGACGCGATCGCCGACAGTGTTCACGGTCAACCGCTCGATCCAGCCCTCCGTGCGCAGGTGGACGTGACCGATGAGCGACTCGTTGTAACCGACATAGCCGACCGTATCGATGCGGCGCGCCAGCGTTTCCCGCTTCACCCGTTCGGTGCGCACGCCGAGATTGTTGACCACCTCCGGCGGCACGGTGATCAAGGGGCCGGTCCCCGCCTCGTCGGCATACACGGGGATGAAATCCATGCCCATGCTGTCTTTCTGCGGCGTACTCGAAGTCACGGAAGGATCCATCGGGTGGCGGTAGAACAGGATCCGGCGCTCGCCGGCGGACGCCGTACCGGCAACGGGCACCAGGTCCATGCTGCAGATCGGACAGCGCCCCGGCCTGTCGCTCGTCACCTGCGGGTGCATCGGACAGTAGTACGCCGGGTCCAGGTGCCTGAGCGCGTGTTCCAGCGCCGTTTCCCCTCCCCCGTCATCCATGCGGGCGATCCCGGCGATGATCATCCGCCCGCGCTCAAACCAGTCACCGGCCGTATCGCGCAAGAAACCAGGCCAGGCGGCAAGTGCAGCCGTCGCCAGCAGGGCCGCCAGCATCATCCCCGTTCGCCGCTTCACAGTGTCTCTCCCGCCAGGTACAGCAGGCCGGCGTGGCTTTTCAGGCGATCCGCGCGGATGCGCAGCATTTCCAGCTCGGTCTGGAGCGAGAGCGAACGTGCGCGAACGAGCGTCTCGAAATCGGCGAGATCATTCTGGTAGGCGTTGAACGTCGCCTCCTGGGTCTGCAGGGCCTCTACCGTGGCGCGCTGCCGGTAGAGATCCAGGCGCCGTTCAAGCTTTTCGAAACTCGCGTATTCCGCCTCCGCCTGCCGGGTCAATTCACGCAGGTTGTCGGCGCGGTCGTGGCGTGCCGCAATCGCCTCCTGCTGGCTGGCCACGAGCTGCTTGTCCTGGCGCTTGCCGGTAAAAATCGGCAATGACATCTTCAGGAAGACGCCCGCGAAATCGGGACCGGTGCGCTGATCAAACCGGCTGCCGGTGTTTTCTGACAGCATGAAATCGAGCATCCACTGGGGTTTGTACTGCTCCTCGGCGATGGCGACCGATTTCTGCGCCGCTTCTATCCCGGCGTCTTCAACCTTGAGCAGCGGATGGTGCGGCAGGTGCGCCACGATTTCATCGATCGCCGGCAGCGGCGGCAACAGGGGTTCCCCGGTGTCGAGGGGGCGCGCCGCGTTCCCGCCGCCCACCCACTTCGCAAGCTCGGCACGCGCGACGTTAATCACGCCGTCCGTCTCCTCGATGCGATCCTCGATCAGCGACAGTTCGAGCTGGGCGCGTATCACGTCATGCTGATTGTCACGGCCCTCGGCATACTGGCGTTCCGTGATTTCCGCCATTTCCCGGAACAGGTCCCGGTTCAGATCGAGAATCCGGCGCGCTTCCTGCAGGAAGTACAGCTCCACGTAAGCGCTGCGCACCCCCTGCAGCACGAGCAGGCCCTGGTTCTGCACGCGCGCCCGTTCAGCGCCGGCCATGGCATCCATGCGCTCGGTCCGGAACCTGAGGGTCCTGCCCGCCGGGAACGACTGGCTCAGCCCCAGGCGAACCTCGGTGTCCTCGTGCTCGCCGAAATCAAAGTTGTCAAGCGGCACTTCGGCGAGGCCGAGGCTCAACTCCGGGTCCGGTAACTGCCCTTCCGCCACGGCGCGCGCGGAAAACGCATCCGACTGCGCCTGGAATTTCGCCATGACGGGATCGATCTCGAGCGCCTTCCGTTCCGCTTCCACGAGCGACAGAACGCCGGATGCGTTTTCCGCGGCAGACCCCGCGGACAGCAGGCACGCCGGTAAAACAATGCTTGCAAGAACTGCCTGGGCAAATACGGTTCTGATATACATGATCAACCTCCTCACAGAAAGCCCCGGGGAATCCGGGATGCAGGTCCGGCGGGACGTTGATCAGATCAGGAAATGGCAATAACGGAGAACGGGGTGAACGGCGGGGAAAACCTGTGGCTTGAACCTGTGATCCGGCTGCCGGTAATACCGGCTGAATGCCGGGCTGCTGTCGGCGATGGCATGGCCGTGTTTCGCGTTTTTCGGATCCGGGGTGAGCGGAAAGCCGGCAGAGAGGTAATTCCCGCCGTTTTCCATGGTGCATGAACCGCACTTGTCATGAGCGCAGGCATGACTGCACGGACAGGGGCTGTTGTCATTTTTGCCGGGGCAATGATGATGGGGTTCGTCAACTCCTGCCGCCGACATGACGCAGGGGCTCGCAGCAAGCGAAAGGCCCATGGCGTAAAACAGGAACAGGGTGATCCTGCAAACGCTTTTTCGTGCCGTTGTGACGATGCCGGACAAGAGGTATCTCTACGTTCCCCGGTTTCTGGCGCTCCTGAGATCACGGGAGTCCAGGGCCTGCAATATGGGGCATTCGCCGAGCGCGCCTTCACCAGGGCATTTCTCGACGAGTGTTTTCAGGGTACGCCTCATCTGCTGCAGCATCTTTATCTTCTGCTCAATGTCGGCCAGCTTGCCCTTTGCCATCAGTTTAATCTCCCGGCTGGTGGCGCCCGGTCTTGACTTGAGGGACAACAGTTCGCCGATCTCGCCGAGGGAAAACCCCAGGGTCTTTGCCTGCTGGATGAAGGCGAGCCGCGCCACCGCCGCATCATCGTATTGACGGTACCCGCTTTCCTTCCTGGCGGGCTCATCGATCAACCCCTTGCGCTCATAAAACCGGATCGTCTCTATGCCGATGCCGAGCCGGCGGGCCACCTGGCCGATGGTATAATTTTCCACGGGATCCGTACCTCGGTTTACCCTTTATAGTATAGACCCTGTACCTTACTACAGAGTCAAGCCTTTTGAAATCATCGGCTTGACGCGCCTTCGCGCCGCGACACCCGGCGCCGGCCGAAGCCCGCGGCACCTGCCAGTCAACGGGGCCGGATTTGGCGCGCACCGAAACGGCTTCCGGGCGGCGCCTGTCGGCGGTGGACTGCCTGCGCGCGAACCAGACTGCTTTTTGTCACGGCGCGGGGTTTATTGGTATGATCATTCACACGTCCATCGCCTCCTCGCCTTGCTAGCATAACAATATCTTTCGCGACATCACCACCATGCCGGAGACAATTTTCAGCAGGATAATCTCGAAAGAGATCCCCGCGGACATCGTCCATGAAGACGATCAATGCCTGGCCTTCCGGGACATCAACCCGCAGGCGCCGCTTCATGTTCTCGTGATTCCCAAAAAGCCCATCGCCATGATCACGGAAGCCGGACCTTCCGATCAGGATGTTCTCGGCCGTCTGCTCCTGGTCGCCGCGCAAATTGCAACGGAAGAAGGATACGGTGAGTCTTTCAGGCTGGTGATCAACAATGGCGAATCGGCCGGGCAGTCGGTTTTCCACCTGCACGTCCACTTGCTGGCCGGAAGGCGCTTCGGCTGGCCGCCGGGATAAGCGTGTTTCCGCGTCCAGCCTTTTCCAATAAAGTGGATTCAACGGGTCAATGCAACCGGTACTGTCCTCACAGCGGGTTTGGCTTAAAGCCGACCGTCGCCGGCAGGGAGGCCGGCGTCGAGCCTACAGGGACGTATTTACGGCGTGTCGGCGCAAGCCGGACCCGCTGTGCAGATCCTTCCCGTTTAAAACCGCTGTATGGCCTGTCCCTGTTGCAATGAGCCGTTGAATCCACCGAAACACTTCCCGGGCGAATAAACATGAAATACCGGACCGATGATCTGCGCATAGAATCGATCAAGGCGGTGACTTCGCCCGCCGAGATATGCGAGGAAATACCGATCACGGAAAACGCGGCCAGGACAACTTATGAAACCCGTCGTGACATCCATAATATACTGTACGGCGTTGACGATCGGCTGCTCGTGGTTTCCGGTCCCTGCTCCATACACGATTTCAACGCCGCCAGGGAATACGCCGCCAGGCTGAAAACCCTGATCGACAGATTCAGGGATGACCTGCTCATTGTCATGCGCGTGTATTTCGAAAAACCGCGGACGACCGTTGGCTGGAAGGGACTCATCAATGATCCGGACCTCGACGGCAGCTTCCAGATCAACAAGGGCCTGCGCCTTGCGCGCAGGCTGCTCCTTGAACTCAACGAAATGGGCGTGCCGGCGGGCACCGAGTATCTCGATCTCATCACCCCGCAGTACGTCACGGATCTCATCAGCTGGGGCGCCATCGGCGCGCGCACCACGGAAAGCCAGGTCCACCGGGAGCTGGCCTCGGGCCTGTCCTGCCCCGTGGGCTTCAAGAACGGCACCGACGGCAATATCCGGGTGGCCGTGGACGCCGTCGGCGCCGCCCGGCGGCCCCATCATTTCCTGTCCCTGCGGAAGGAAGGCAATTCCGCCATCTTTTCGACCGCGGGCAACCAGGACAGCCACATCATCCTGCGCGGCGGCAAGACACCGAATTACGATCCGGACAACATCAACGTGGCGGCAAAAGAGCTTGTCGCGGCCGGCCTGCCGCAGAAGATCATGGTTGATTTCAGTCATGCCAACAGCCGCAAGCAGCACCTGGTACAACTGGACGTGGGCAGGGACGTCTCCGCCCAGATCGCCGCCGGCGACGAGCGCATTTTCGGGGTCATGATAGAAAGCCACCTGGTCGCGGGCCGGCAGGACGTGATCCCCGGCACGCCGCTGGTGTACGGCCAGAGCATCACGGATGCCTGCCTGGGCTGGGAAGACACCGAAAAACTGATCGGAGAACTCGCCCGCGCGTCGAACAAAAGACGCACTAAAGCCGCGCTCGCGCAGGGCGGCCGTGCCTGACCGGGCAACGGCTCAGGCAGTCCGCCACTTTTTCAAATAGCTCCCCGCGACAATCGCCGCCAGGTAAAAGGCGCCGGCGAGGATGATGATCGTCGAGCCGGAAGGCAAATCCGGCGCATAGGAGAAGATCAGGCCGGAGGCGGTCAACAGCGCGCTGAAAATGACGGCCAGGATCATCATGCCGTTGATGGACCTGACAAACTGGGCGGCGCTGGCCGCGGGCAGAATCAACAGTGCAAGCACGAGTATGAGGCCCACGATCTGGATCAAAAGCACCACCGTCAGCGCCACCATGCACAGCAGGAGAATATAGTAAAACTCGACGTTCACCCCGCGCAGCCGGGAAAATTCCTCGTCGAACGCCGCCGCCAGAAACTCCCGGTAAAACAGGAACACCATGAGAATTATCACGACGTCGAGCACGAACATGAGCAGCAAGTCCTCGCCGGACACCAGCAGGATGTTGCCGAACAGGTAACTCATCAGGTCGATGTTGTATCCCGGTGTCCGCGAAATGAACAGGATTCCAATCGCCATGCCGACGGACCAGAAGGCGGCGATGAGGATATCCTCGTTCTGCCGCCACCGCAGGTTGATCCAGCCGATCAGGATGGCGGCCGCGAGCGCCGCCACCATCGCGCCCGCCAGCGGGGAACCGCCGGTGAAATAGGCCACGCCCATGCCTGCCAGCACGGAATGGGCAATCCCGCCGGCGAGAAACCCGATGTGCCTGACGACCACGTACGTCCCCATGATGCCGCAACCTATGCTGGCCAGCAGGCAGGCCAGCAGGGCATGCCGCATGAAACTGTATTCAAAAATCGCCGAGAACGATTCGCTCATGTGAAAGGCTTAATGGGTATGGTGAATCACGCGCACGGGGGTGCCGTAGAGTTCTTCGATCGTCCTGCCGCTGATCTCCCCGGTATCGTGGCAGACCAGTGTCTGGTTCAGGCAGGCGACCCGGCCCACGTAACCCGAGATGAAGCCGATATCATGCGAAACCACGATAATGGTCATATGCGCGAGGTATTCCTTCAGCAGGCCGAAAATATCCTCTTCCGCCCGCATGTCGATGTTGGCCGTCGGTTCATCCAGGATCAGGATTTCAGGCCGGCAGGCGAGGGCCCGGGCGATCAGCACGCGCTGCAGCTGCCCGCCCGACAGGGACCCTACCGGCCTGTGGCGTATGGGCACAATCTTCACCGCATCCATGGCCTCGAACGCGATTTTCCTGTCCTCTTCTGAATACCGGCCGAGCCGGCTGCCGATCCCGAGCCTGCCCAGCAATACGGCATCCTGGACGCTGATCGGGAAATCACGCGAGAACGTGGGATGCTGCGGCACGTAGCCGATACGGGAGCGGCCTTCCTCCGGCGTCATGCCAAGGACGGTGATGCCGCCGGAGTCGGGTCTGAGCAGGCCGAGGACCAGCTTCAGCAGCGTGCTTTTGCCGCCGGCATTGGGCCCGACAATCCCGAGAAATTCGTCCTTTTCTATGGCCAGCGAGACGTTTCTGAGGACGGTGGCGCCGTCGTAACTGAAATTTACTTCCCTGATGTCAACTACCGGTCCCATGTTCGCCCGCTCCCCGGACTATGGCCCGCGTAACCCGCCGCAGATTGTCAATGTAATCCTCGGCAAGCGGATCAAGTTCGATGACCTCGGCGTTGATTTCGCGGGCAATGACTTCGGCCGATGCGACGTTGTGCTGTTTCTGGACATAGACGGCGCGGATGTCCCGTTCTCTCGCCAGCTCAATGAGCCTTGCCATCTCCCTCGCCCTTACCTCGCCGCCGTTGCGCTCAATGGCGATCTGCTCCAGGCCGTAGGCATCGGCAAAATAACCCCACGAGGGATGGGAAACGAGCAGGGTGCGGTTTGCCAGGCCGGCGAGCTGCGTGCGGATCGAATGATCGAGTTCATCCAGCTCGGCGGCGAAGTCCCTGAAATTTCGCTCGTAGATTTCCCGGTGTGCCGGATCGGCTTCAACGAGGACCGACCTTATCTGCTCCGCAATCAACCGGGCGTTCCTCGGGCTGGTCCAGACATGGGCGTCCAGATCATGATTGGCGTGATGATCGGCCCTTGCGTGCGCATGGGCGTACGGGCTTGTGGCAAACAGGTCACGGCAGCATTCGATCACCCGCAGCCGGCGGTTCAGTTTTGTAATACTTTCCATCCACGCCTGTTCGAACGGCACGCCGATGCGAAAATAAAGCTCCGCGTCATGCACGGAGGCCATCTGCCGCGGCGTCGGTTCATAGGTTTCAGGATTGAGTCCCGGTTTTACCATCACCACCACCTTTACCCTGTCACCACCGATCCGTTCCACGAGATACTTCTGCGGGAGAATGCTGACGGCCACGTTGATCATATCCCCCCCGGCCGCCCCCGATGCCGGGATCAGGGGCGCATACAGGCAGAGGAATGTCAGGCTGCGCCACATCGTTTATTCAGGAACCCGCGCCTGAACAGCCGGCGCACAGCCCCTTGATCTCAATCAGTTCCCGGTCCACGTGAAAGCCGAGCAGTCCGGCCCGCTCCGCCAGCAGCTTCCTGACGTCGCCGTCGTCCATTTCCGCCACGGCGCCGCAGGAATGACAGATCAGAAACTGGCCGGTGTGCTTGTAGGCCGGTTCACCGCAGCCGACGTAGGCGTTGAGGGATTCGATCTTGTGCACCATGCCTTCCGCCTGAAGGAATTCCAGCGCGCGGTAAACCGTCGGCGGCGCCGAACCCTTATGTTCAGCCCGCAGCTTGTCGAGGATTTCGTAGGCCTTTACCGGCTCATGGCTGCCCCACACGAGTTCGAGTACGCGCCGCCGGAGCCTGGTCAACCGGCTGCCATGAAGCGTACAGGTCTTCTCGGCGGCGGCGAGAGCCGTCTCGAGGCATTTCTGGTGAGAATGGCCGTTTTCGCGGAACGGCTTCAGAACGGGCCGTTTTGACACAATAGTCTCCTTAAAGTGTTATGTTATAACATAACATATTTGAAGACTATTAACCATGGCACTTTTATCCCCTGATCGGGCGCCGGTCCCGTCCCTGCCGATCCCGGCGTCCACGTGGCGGCGAACCGGGACATTGCCTGCCGGCCGGGCCGCCTGCCCCGTCCATGCTATCCAACCGCATGATCCAGAACAGATCCGCGGTGTATGCGCCGCTACCGGACTTGCAAGTTGAGTATAATTACCATCACTCTGAAAAGACTGAAGAACCGCTATGACAGAAAGCCAGGCAATCACGGAAATAAAAGTCGACCAGTCGCTGGATGCAAAGGGCCTGAACTGCCCCCTGCCCGTCCTCAAAACCAAGGTGCTGTTGAACAAAATGAAACCGGGCGAGATTCTCCACGTGGAGGCCACGGATCCCCATTCCGTGGTCGATTTCGAGGCCTACTGTGCCCGCACAAACCATGAACTGCTCAGGATCATCGAGTCCGATGACCTGTTTGAATTCTTTATCCGCCGGGCTGAACAACCGAAGAAATACTGAAAGCAGGTTGTTGCAGCCCGTGCCTGACAACGCTGCCGAAGGCGCTTCCATGTTTCATACCAGGGTTTCATACGGGCGAGAAATGCGTTTTCCACGCCCTGTTAAATACTTCATTTCGGGTATATTTGGGAAACAGGGTCCTGGTGTACTATTCAGCCACCGGTGACACCCCGGCCACACAGCGGGAGGAAGGATGGCTAAAGGAAAAATACTGATTGTCGATGACGATCGCACGACCACCTCCGTCATCCAGCTATATCTCACGGAATTCGACTACGAGGTTGCCGGTATCGCAACAAACGGCAGGGAAGCCATCGAAATGTCGAGAAAGTACCAACCCCACCTGGTATTGATGGACATCAGGCTGGGCAAGGGACTGGACGGCATCGATGCGGCGGAAATCATTTACCGGCATTTCAGGATCCCCGTGGTTTTCATCACGTCCTATTCGGATGATGCCACCCTGGCAAGGGCGAAACTGATCAATCCGCTGGGTTTTATTAACAAGCCCATGCGCGAAACCGACATCAAAACCACGCTGGAATTCGCCATGGCGAAAATAAGCCCCGACAGCCCGCAAAAGGCCAAGAAAAAGATATCAATGGAATCCGTACTGCAGAGCCTCTACGACCTCACCCCGGCGGAGGCCAGGGTCACCACGAAGTTAATCGAATATTCACAGCTCAAGAGCGCCGCGGAAGCCCTGAACATCAGCCCGCTGACGGCGCGCACCCACCTCAAAAGGATCTTCCGCAAGACCAATACCAACCGGCAATCGAGCCTCGTGCAGAAGATCATCACCGGCCCGGCGGGCCTGCTGCTCAACAGGGACGATCTCTGATTCGATGGCGCTCCGGCGGCCGGGTTGACAATAACCCCGGCTGCCGTGATTCGCAAAGCCGCGCTGATGGCCGCGATTACGGCCAAAACCATGACTGGGATCCGGCTGGCCGTCCGGGCCTCCGTTCAGCAGGATTCTATCCCGCCTCCAGGATCTCGTAATCGTGGGTGATGTTGGCGGTTGCCCCCAGCATGATGGAGGCCGAACAGTATTTTCCGGCTGACAGTTCGATGGCCCGTTTCACGTTCTTCTCCTTGATGGCCCTGCCGCTGATGATAAAGTGCAGGTGGATATCGGTAAAAATCCTGGGGTGCTCCGCGGCACGGTTGGCGGTAATCCTGACATCACAGGAAGCGATGTCTTCCCTGGCTTTTTTCAGGATGGTCACGACGTCATAATTGCTGCAGGCCCCCATGCTCAAAAGCAGCATCTCCATGGGGCGGGGACCCAGGTTACGCCCGCCACCTTCGGGCGGGCCGTCCATGACCACGGCGTGTCCGCCGGAAGATACCCCTATGAAAGCGGCCCCACCCGCCCACCTGACCAGCGTCTCCACCGCAGCCTCCAACTGGTTGAATAATCGGAAAAAGAGTAACATAAGATCGGCTTACCGGGAAAAAGCCGTCATGCCGGCAGCAAATTCCGCAGAAAAGGGGTATCACGGAAACAGATGGCCAATCTGGATCTGAAAAACCAGGAAAGCGTTATTTCGCAATTCCTTGAACATTGCCACAGGAGGCACTATCCGGCGAAAAGCGTGATTATCAAGGAGGGCGATCCCAGCAACGATCTGTTTTATATCATCAACGGTTCGGTAACCGTCCAGGTCGAGGATCAGAAGGGCCACGAGATCGTGCTGGCCTACCTGAACCCCGGCGATTTTTTCGGAGAAATGGGGCTATTCGACGAGGAGCACAAGCGCAGCGCCTACGTCCGTTCGAGAACCAAATGCGAGATAGCGAAAATCAGCTATGAACGACTGAAATCCCTGCGGGCGCTGTTCCCCGAAATGCTGTTTTACATAGCATCACAGATGGCCATCAGGCTGCGCAAGACCAGCAGCAAGGTCCGCGATCTCGCCTTCACCGACGTGCAGGGCCGCGTGGCCAGGACGCTACTGGACCTGTGCATGGAACCGGACGCCATGACCCATCCGGACGGCATGCAGATCAGGATCACCCGCCAGGAACTCGGAAAAATCGTCGGGTGCTCCCGCGAGATGGTGGGGCGGGTCCTGAAAAGCCTGGAAGAGGATCACCTGATTTCGGTATCGGGGAAAACCATCGTCGTCTTCGGCGCGCGTTGACCTTGACAATCGCATATCCGGTCTAGACAATCCGGCACCCCTGGGCGGAAGCACGGCAACGTGTCCCGTTGAAAACGTACAATTTTTCACTTTTCACTTTATACATGTTACTGATTTACGGCTATGTAGCTCAGCTGGTTAGAGCGCGGCACTCATAATGCTGAGGTCGGTGGTTCGAGCCCACCCATAGCCACC
>Ga0137796_10001282_pt1 | contig 14538 bp, 17 predicted proteins | sample OV2TP3_FD_97704 | JGI IMG/M metagenome (GOLD analysis project Ga0137796, IMG submission 97704)
GGAATTACTGACAAGACGTTCTTTCTCTTCAGGGTAGCCAAGTTATACGGCTGATGGTGTGGTTACCAGTGGTTTTGCGTGTGATCCTCTTTTTCCATGCACACTGCCTTTTTTAAGAAACTCAAAACACTTTCACCGCCGCGCATGATCATGGTCGGCATCCTCGGCGTCGTTGGCATTGCAGTCGTGCTCTGGCTCGTGAGTTTTGTGTACCGCGCGGCGTTTTACGGCGGGTTTGCCGTGCAAAGACAGGGTCTCGCGCCGACATCGGGCTCGATTTCTCGCGGATACGGCACTGGTGGGTATGGTATTGGTGCGCCGTCGGTGCGCGAAGATGTTTCAAGTGTCGCGTACGAGAGAGGCGGCTTTGCGTCGACGCTCCCGCCCATGCCCATGCCGCCGATCATCATTGAGCCCGACTATACCGCGGGACGCGACGCGGAAGATTTTGAAGTTACCGAATACTACGGCGCGATCCGCACGGCGCGTCTTGATGAAACGTGCCGCGCGATCGAGGTTCTGAAGGCAGAGAGTTTCGTGATCTTCGAGCGTGCGGATCGTAGCGAGCGAGCGTGCAACTATACGTTCAAGGTGGATAATGATCGCCGCGAGACAGTACTCGCGGAGATCGAGCGGCTCAAGCCGCGCGAACTTGTCGCGACGACGGAGACCATCAAGCGCCAACTTACCGACCTCGTGCGCGAGGAAGAGATCCTCTCTCGCAAGCTCGCCGCGATCGAGAAGACGCTCGTCGGCGCGCAGAGGGCCTATGATGAGATTACTGCTGTCGCTACCCGTGCGCGCGATGCCGAAACGCTTGCAAAAATCATAGAAAGTAAATTGCAGCTTATCGAACGCTTGACGAACGAACGTCTCGCGACACGCGCTGCGCTCGAGAGGATTTCTCGCGCGCATGGTGACCAGCTTGACCGTCTCGCCTTTACGCTCTTTCGTGTGAGCGTCACCGAGTCGCGCATTATTGATTTCAAATCGATCGGGGAGTCATGGCGTCGCGCCGCAGAGCAGTTCGCCCGTGAGGTGAACGAGATACTCCAGGGTGTGACGATTTTGCTCGTCACTTACGTCCTGCGCGTACTTGCCATTGCGCTATATCTGCTCCTCGCTCTCATCGTTGCAAAGTACGGTTGGAGATTCGCGGTGCGGTTTTGGAAGTCGTGATCGGACATAACTAATACCTTTTTGCTATGCCTCGAAGAACGCCAACAAAAGGTACATGCGAACTCTGCGGCAAGGTATGTACTAAACGCGTAATGGCGCAGCATCTCCGCGGGTGCGCACAGAATAAGAACGGTGCCAAAAGCAAGTCACGATCATCCGCATTTCATATCATCGCAGAGAGTCCCTATGACCACCGGTACTGGCTGCATATTGAAGCGGATCGAAACGCGAAACTGATCGAACTTGACGACTTCTTGCGAGGCATCTGGCTCGAATGTTGCGGACACATGAGCGCATTCCGCATCAAAAATAAAGGATATACGGCGCCTGAAGCGATTAGAGAAACCGGGGATCGTGACATGTACATACGCCTCGACACAATCCTCTCTCCCGGCCTCAAGTTTCAATACGAATACGACTTTGGTTCCACTACAGAGGTGGCGTTGTCGGTGGTAGGGATCGAGCCGTCAAAAAGAGACAGCGCTGTAGCGCTGCTTGCGCGCAATGAACCGCTTGTTTTTCCCTGCACACAATGCGGCCGCACCGCAACGGAATTCTGCGGAGATGAATGCCTCTGGGCTGAAGGCCCCGGGGGATCAGTACTCTGTGAAAAATGCTCGAGCAAGCATGGGTGCGACAAAGATATGCGGATGCCTATTGTCAACTCACCGCGCATGGGAGTGTGCGGGTATAGTGGGTAATACACCCCTCGTCGAATCTCGCCGACTTGCTTTTTGTAATCTACTCGTCTGTCTCGTCCGTTCACTCGTGCGCCTTGCGCTCGAGGCGCTGTTGTTGCACAAAAAACGATTCGCCGTGCGCGAAGTCTTTACACGAGTCGCAGCTACCGTCGAGATCGAGCTCTTCATGTATCGCGACCGGTAGCGCCGCAAGCCACAACTGTATTTCTTCAAAAGCCGCGTCTGCTTCCCACTGCCGCCATCCGGCTGTCCACCCGTCGCCGGCGTCTTTGAGAATGCGCGTGAAGCGTCGAAAGGCGTCTTTTCCGGCGATCGATCGTCGGAGTGCGCCTGCCAACCGCATATCTTCCGTTGCAACTATGCCCCGGATAAAATCCTCTCGCCAACGATACTGTTCGTACCCGGGTATGCGCGGCGGCGCAAAGTAACGTTCCGGATGCGCATCCCATCGGCCCGATGCCGCCGTTTGTTCTTGCGGCGTATCGATAAAATCAGAGTGGAACTCGACTTCTCCAGTTTCTATATCGAGCGCATACGCTGTCGCAGCGTTCCTATCAAGTGCGGCACGTGTCAGCGCATCCATGTCGATTGGCTTGTGCGTGGGGGTCAAAAACATGCCGTGCGTTATGTCTCCTGCTCAAAAAATTCATACAGAATTTCGAGCTTTCTACGCTCTACTCTCAACTTTTTTATTTCGTTGCATGCCGCGTGATGCTTGCCGCGTCGTGCGCAAAACTATCCTTTATCTTCAAGGATATTATCTATACCGAGCGTGAACGTGGCGCTTTTCTCTCCGGCGTGCACGGTGTAGGTGCCGGCCGGGAGCGCGAAGACGTCGAGGACGACTGTCTCATCAAACGGCGTGAGCGCTTGCGCGCAGAATGCTCCTGCGGGCCGCATGGTGCGGACGTCGAGCGTGAATGTTTTACCCTCGCGCGATTGGGCCACCGAGGCGACACGAGTGCAGGCGTCCGAGAGCGAGCCCGCTACCCGCGCGTGCACCTGCACAGGGAACGACTCGAGCACTTTAAGTTCGAGCGATTCGATATATGCGCGGCCGCCCTCTTCCGCATCCGCGCCCGGCCCCTCCGGCGCTTCAGCGCTCTTACCGCGGAAGAGAAAAAACCCGCCGACGAGCATAAGGACGATACCGCCTATCGCGAGTCCCGTTTTCATACTTTTAGTATACCGCCCTTTCCCGCGCGCGCAATGACGCGCCTGTGTACTACGAAAGGGTCCGCAAGGATAGCACGCCCACCTCCTCAAATGTTGGAAGTTGGTACGTGAAGCTTGACAAGAGGTAGAGCGTTTGTTTTTCTGTAGAGAGAACGTGGGCACGCTATCCCCTTCCAAAACGTCACTTTTTTGAAGCACACCTGCCGGGGAAATGGTCTGACCTTCTTCTCGACGGCGTGCGGAGATCAGGAGGAAGAAGATATGCTTTGGATGTCAGTTTTTTTGACTGCGATGTGTATGTCTGGTCAGTACAATGACGCCTCTCGTCCCGAGTTCCGCGAGGGTGCGGCGGTATTTGTCTCGGAACTTTTACGGATGGATGAACCCTCTGATTCAGCTGCCGCCAAGATTTTACAGACACTGATCATTGAGGCGGTAGAGCGATATGCTTTTTGGCGGGCACACGATGTCGCCTATCATCATTCACCGCCCGCTTTAGTGACGGGCAGGGTCAGCGAGTCACACATCTGCCTTGCGGTGCGTGAATTAATCAGTACGGTCTGCATGGATCCTGATACAAAAAATCGTCAGAAGTTTGCGATTGCAGTACTTTTTGAGAGATGCCCGGCACCGCGCGCGGCGCGATAAGCAAACTCCCGGTTTCGGAATATCCACTTTGGAATATCCGGCCGGGAGGTTTTTTTGTCAACGTGCCGCTCCTCGCGTGTTTAGACTGTAGGTGACTGTAGGTTAATGTTGATCCTCACCATTTTTATGCGACCGCACAAAAATGGTGAGGATTTACATATATCTCACAAGGCGGTATATGCTAGCATAGCGACATGCGTTTTATTGCCGATTTTCATACGCACTCGCACTACTCGCGGGCGACGTCGCCCGAGATGAATGTAGCTGGGCTCACGCGCTGGGCGCAGCTCAAAGGCACGACCCTGATCGGCACCGGCGACTTTACGCACCCAGAGTGGTTCGGCGAGATGCGCGAGACCTTGGAGCCTGCAGAAGAGGGGCTTTTCAAGCTCTCCGACGCAGAGGAGCGTGAGATCGCCCGCGAGGTGCCCGAGCGCTGCCGCGCTGCGATGCGTTTTCTCCTCACAGTCGAGGTGAGCACGATCTATAAGAGAGCCGGGAGAGTGCGAAAGGTACACTCGCTGATCCTCGCGCCGTCGTTTGCGGTCGCGGCGAAGATTAATGACGCACTGCGGCGTATCGGCAATATTGCATCGGACGGGAGGCCGATCCTCGGGCTCGACACTGAGGAGCTTCTCAAAATAGTACTCGACGCATCGAGCGAGTGCGTGCTGATCCCGGCGCATGCGTGGACGCCGCATTTTGCCGTGTTCGGCTCGGCATCCGGCTTCGACTCGCTCGAGGAGGCGTTTGGAGAGAACGCGAAGTACATTTACGCAATCGAAAGTGGGTTAAGTTCTGACCCTGCCATGAACTGGCGACTCTCTGCGCTTGATCGGATCGCGCTTGTTTCAAATTCCGACGCGCACTCCCCGCGCAAGCTCGGCCGCGAGGCGAACGTTTTTAAGACCGAGCTCTCGTACCGCGCGGTCACCGACGCGCTGAAACGCAACGATGCTCAGGACTTCGAATCCACGATCGAGTTTTATCCCGAGGAAGGGAAGTACCACCTTGACGGTCACCGACTCTGCAAGGCGCGGCTCAATCCTGACGAGACTCTCGCGCGCGGCGGGCTCTGTCCGGTCTGCGGCAAGGCCGTGACCGTCGGCGTGTTAAGTCGTGTTGATTCACTCGCTGACAACCCAGCTGGTCGAAGACCGGCTGGGGCGCGGCCGTTTCGAAGCATCGTGCCGCTCCCCGAGATCATCGCCGAGGCGCTCGAAGTCGGGCCGCAGAGCAAGCGCGTCGATGAGCGATACTTTGCGCTCCTCGCCGCGATCGGAAACGAGTTCCATGTCCTTCTCGACGCGCCGATTGAGGACATCGCGCGCGCCTCGACTCCACTGATCGCCGAGGCGGTGCGCCGCGTGCGCTCCGGGCAGGTACACATCAGTCCCGGCTACGACGGGGAGTATGGGACCGTCAGGATTTTCGACGATGGAGAGCGGGAAGCGTTTGCAGCAGGCGCGGCGAGTGCGCAAGGGACGCTGTTTGTTTGATGTGCTGTCACTTCTATGCTATATAGTTAGGCAGACGGTGTTCGTCGAGGCGGGTGGTCGTATACGATTCAATCTCGTGGAGGAATGGAATGGATACGAATAAAGCAGACGGCAGAACCTTGCAAAAACTTGCGGAATGGAGCCAAGGCACGAGACCGGACGAGGAGGAGAGTGGGTTCTTGCGGCTAGTTGGTTCGACCGATGTTGTGCGGAAGGAGATTGAGGCTTGCGGGGTACGGATCGGGACATTCGGCGAGGTGAGCACTTTTCACCATACGCCCCTCTCCGCGCTCGATCGCCTCCTCAACTCGGATCCGCCATTCCTTGCGTATATCGAACTCTCACGAGCGATGCGGCCGACGTACCTGAGAGGTGCGCAGCACCCCGGTCTCTTGAACATAAAGGACCAAGGCCGCGGCCCATCGCCGCTCATTGAAGAGAAAAAATAAGGGAGGATGCGGTAATGTGTCTTGAATATCTGCTCGGTATAGCCCCGCGAAAGCGCCTGTTCGGAAGCTGTCTCTTGTGACCGGTGTCGGTTGCTGGTGTCGTATTGCTCCTGTGGCACGAAGTGCCGCTATCAGTGCACCATCGGCCATGGTGGGAGCCAACTTTGATACTGGGCGCTACTCTTTTGTTTGCTGCGGGACTCATTTTTTTCCCATGGCGAACGAGCGATTAAACTGCCCGACAACCTCAAAACAGCCTCGCCTGCGGCGGGGCTGTTTTCTTTTTTGGCGGACGGAGGGTGATTTGCTTGCAGAGCTCCTCGGGAAGCGATGCGAGAAAACGTGATGGGGTCGGGGAGTACGTTTTGCCGAAGAGTGTGCGACGGGCGGCGTATGAGAGACACATCTGCTCTTTGGCGCGCGTCATGGCGACGTAGAGGAGACGGCGTTCTTCGGCGATACGCTCTGCGTCGTTCGTTTCGCTCGATCGCAGGTAGGGAAACAGTCCCTCCTCAACTCCGGCGACGAACACGACTGGAAATTCAAGCCCCTTTGCGGCGTGCGCGGTGAGGAGCGTTACAGCTTCGCCCGACACACGGTCGTCTTCCGGTCGCGCGAGCGCCGCACGCTCGAGAAGAGCGGGGCGCGCCTCCGTAAGCGGCATGCAGTCTAGACCCTCGGCGATGCTCTCGAGCTCGATGAGGTAGCGACGTTTCATTTGGCTCGAGTGAGAGTCCTTATCGGGCCCGAGCTCGCGAGCAAATCGTTTTTCTTGCGCAAGGTTTTCGATAGCCGCGTGAACGATATCAGAGAGTTTCGAAAATCTTTGGACATCCGATGTCAAAAGATTTTGAATACCTTCGAGCACGGCGCGGATTTCGGGCAGTTCGAAAAAGCCGGTGCCCCCGATCGTGCGGAAGGGAATACCGGCGTGATTGAGCGCGCTCTCGAGCTCGCGGGCGAGCGCGTGGAGGCGGTAGATCACCGCAAAATCGCCGAAGGAAAAATCGCCCGATGACGCGCGAAGCAGGTCGGCGCCGCCGATCTCGCGCTCAATGGTGCGGACGATCCACGCCGCCTCGGCGCGGTCGGATGGCGCACGCACAAGGGTCGGCAGAATGCCGTCCGTCTCGCCGTCGACGTGCGGGATAAAACAGCGGACATCCGATGTCCCCTCGAAATAACGGACATCGAATGTCCGCTGTGCGGCTGAAATAATCGCTGGCGTCGAACGGTAGTTCCGGGAGAGGTTGAGAACGCAGGCGTCCGGATAGCGCTCGGTAAACGAAGCAAAGTGCCGCGGATCGGCGCCACGGAATGAATAGATTGCTTGGTTCGGGTCGCCGATCACACAGAGATTGCGGTGCTCCGCGGCAAGGAGGTCAAGGAGTTCGCTCTGTAGCGCATTTGCGTCTTGGTATTCGTCGGCAAGCAGAAAACTGAAGCGGCTGCGATAGTGCGCGAGCACGCTCTCATGCGTGCGGAGGAGTTCGACCGCGCGGGAGAGGAGCGTGTCGAAATCGAGGGCACCGTCGTCAGTTTCCGTTCGACGTGACGCGTGGGAAGCGCGGTTTCTCGTCGGGTGCGTCTCCGAGACGAGGAAATCGGGTGGTATCCCGATACGCGTTCCGTGAGTGCGCAGCATCTCATGCGCAAGCGCGTGGAAGGTCACGATGACGGGAGAGTGGAAGATAGAAAGTAGAAAGTGGGACGGTGCTCGATGCGCGGGCATCGTCGGCTCGATGACCATTCGAACCCGCTCGCGTATCTCATCCGCTGCTTTGTTTGTGAAAGTGATGGCGAGGATTTGCTCCGGCGGTACATCGCGCTCACGTAGTAAGCGGGCTATGCGCTCGACGAGCACGCGCGTCTTGCCGCTCCCTGGTCCGGCGACGATCACCACCGGACCATCGAGTGCGGATGCGGCAGCTTTTTGGTCCGCGTCAAGTGCGTTCCGTGTCCCACTCATATTGTTTTTCAGGATCACAGACAAGCGGCGCGGCGATTTTTTTTGCGATGATGACGAGCGAGACGACGAGGAGTACCACGCCGAGGATGCCGAATTCTCCCCCGTGGAGGGGCAAGATCGCCAGCGCGCCGGCGGCGCCGAGCGAAGAGAGTACGGTGCTTAAGAGGAACGATCCACACGCGGCGCAGCCGACGCCGAGCGCGCCACTCGTAATGCCTCCAATTCCTGCCGTGATCTCGCTTCGCCGCAGGCGACGCCGCGTGCGTTTGAGAAAATAGGCAATCATCGCGACGTTCGCACCAAAGAGCGCGGTAACAGCGATGGTGTAGCTCGCGGAGAGCAGAGTGAAGTTCGTGAAAATGCTGCCGAGAAGGCTCAGAGCGAGGGTGAGTTTGTCCGAGAGCGGCGCGTGTGAGGAGACGAAGATATTGGCAATCAGGCCGATATTCGGGAGCCACACCGCGAGGAGAAATGCAAAAACGGCAAGCATGCTTGCAAGCACGCCACACGAGATGCGTGCGAACACTTCACCGAGGGCTTTCTCGAGTGCTTTGAGGCTACTTCTCATGAAGACTTCTTTCGAAACCCCTTTCGTGGCGAAATTTCTGATTTCTGAGCGAGACGAGAAAAGTGAGCAAAATGATTCGACGGCGTACTTGTTGTACGACGAGAATCATTTTGCGACACCTGTACGAAGTCGCAGCCAAAAACGAGACAATTGCAGCAGGAAGGGGTTTCGAAAGAAGTCTATTGTTCTTCTTTGAGCGCAAGCTCAATCAGCTGCTTTACTGATGCATACGGCAGCCCGCCCGAGAGCGGATATTTTTTGCCGCTCTTCGTTATGATGATACTCCAGGGTGTGCCACTTCCTCCGGTTGCGAGTGCATCATCGAGATCGTCTTGAACGTGCGTATCATAGCTGCCTGCCGTGAGGCAGGAGTTGAATTTGTTTTCGTCGAGCCCTAGTTCCCGCGCGATCTGCGGCAGCACTGTTTCAATGTCTGTTTGATTGTTCGAGAGCGTGAGCTCAAAGAAGCGGTCAAGGTAGGCCCAAAACGCGCTCGCTCCGCCGACCTCCGCGGCGCACTCGGTCGCGACAGCTTCGGCTCTCGCTTTTGAATGGAGTTGGTCGAGCGGGAAGTGCCGGTATACCCACGCAAGCGTCCCGGCTTTGCCGTACTCAGCAAGCGCCTGCTGGAGCGTTTCGTGGAATCGTTTGCAGAACGGACATTCCATGTCCGAATACTCGACGATTTTTATCGGCGCGTTCGGATTGCCGCGGATGTGGTCACGCTCGGTGATAGGCCGCATATTTTCGAGTCCGCGCGAGTCTTGCGCTGCTGCGACCGCTGCGGGCTGTGGCGCGCTTGCCACACTTCCTCCGCGATCAGAGAAATACACCGCAGCCGCAACAAGCGCGCCTGCGAAGATAATCGAGAGCGATACCGCAGCGGTATGTGACGTCGAAGGCCCGGTGCTAGTCTCTTTTTGTACCGTGTCGTTTTCCATAGAGTATAGTATATCACATGCCGGTGGAGGGGGTCGAACCCACAAGCCTTACGGCACACGGTCCTAAACCGTGCGTGTTTGCCAATTTCACCACACCGGCGTTGGGTACGGGCGAACATGTATACATCTACTGCACTCTAGCACAGGTGTGGTATACTAGACACGTTATCAGGCCATTAATTTTTTTGCGCGTATGCCTAAAGTTTCTATGTACACAACGCCGACGTGCGTTTATTGCCGGGCGGCGAAGGATTTTTTCAAGGAGCACAACGTCTCCTACGAAGAGTATAACGTCGCGACTGACCTCCCGCGCCGCGAGGAGATGATCGCGAAGAGCGGCCAGATGGGCGTGCCGGTGATTCTCGTCACGAAAGACGGCGCGACAGAACCAGAAGTCGTCGTCGGCTTCGACGAAGCGCGGCTCTCCGAGCTCCTCGGGGTCGCTTAGAAAGTGTCTGAAAAGCCGCTTTTTTTATCCACGCGCATCCGTTCTGTTGTTTTGAACGAATTAAAAAATTTGCAATAACAATGCGGTCGCATAGTTATTGCAAATTTTTATTCTTTTTAGTCCTTGCCCCCGTAGTTCAATGGATAGAACTGGCCCGTCCTAAGGGCTCGATGCGGGTTCGATTCCTGCCGGGGGCACCATTCTAAATTTGAAGAAAGATTGACCTCGCCCGCGCCTTTGGCGCGGGCTCGGGCTGCCGTTTCCGCCAAGTCGCGCCAAGGCTTTTTGAAATCCGCCAAGAGCATTCCCGCCGCTACGCGGCGGTTCGAGCCGATGTCAACAAGAAAATCTTGCTAAACCGCGTGGTGTCCGCGAGAGCCAAGCTGCGACGGTATAACTGAATTCAATCTGATACTCAATCTGAAAGGGGACGTATGCGCCGAAGATCAGTTCTTCGCCTGGGAAGTTTACTTCCGGCAATTCTGTTCTCTCTCTCGCACGGCAGTGCATCTCTGCGCGAAGAACGGCGAACAGTGCTAATTTTACTGGCTCAACGCCCTGCGCTCTGCGCAGGGTAGCCGCAAAGGAAAGTTTGAAAACCTTGGTTTTCAAAAAAGATCAGCGCAGCTCACTGTAACGCCCTGCCCTCCGGGCAGGGTCGTTTACGATCGGCGTTTTTGCAAAGCACTGATGTTCCGCGTCGTTTGAAATCGAGTAAACGGGCGGCCAAAGTATCTTTGGCCGCCCGTTGCACGCTGGCACGGCAGTATTCGAGCCAGTTCCGGCATAGGATGCGTTACCATTTTTGTGCTGCCATTAGTCACGCAAAACTAGCAAAGCGCTTCGCGAGCGTTTTGTCGAAGGTCTCAAACGTCCTTACACGGTACTCCTGTGCAAAAATAAGATTGTACGAGTCCTCAAGATCAAACGCGGACTCTGCAAAAAACCGTAGCGCTTTCCGCAGTCTTTCCCGCTCCGGCACCATGATGAATGCCATAGCAAGCACATCCTCGAGGATGCGCACGGTATCGCCTTTCTGTTTTCCGTAAAAACTGGTAAGTACCCAGTAGATCTCGAAAAAGACAATGGTCGAGGTGCACAGGTCTACCTTTCCATCGGCCCCGTCCTCGAAGAGCTCTCGCGCGCGGTCTTTGTGCTCCGCATGATCTTTGAGAAGAAAGCGCAGAAAGTAGTTTGTGTCGACAAAAATCATGCGCGCTTTTTAGCGAAATAGCTCGCCTTGCTTCGTTGAATGAGAGCATCAAGCCCCACGCGCCGCAATCGCTTCGGTACGTTCACCGAACCGGCGAGCCGGCTCACCAATGCGCGAGCCGGCTCAACCGTCAGGGCGCCGTTGCTATAGGTAATATGCACACGCTGGCCCTGGTGCAATTTTGCGGTGCGAAAAATCCGCGCCGGAATAGTCAGTTGCCGCTTGCTCGTAATGGTCGCGGCGTGTGTCATGTAAGGTACTATACCGCTCGTAAGGCATTTTTGTCAATGTAAGGCATATTAATACGCCGGAGCCGGACCCATAGGCAATCGCCGCGCGGGGGCCACGCACACGTTATTGAGGCAATGGGACACGCAGTGAGCTATACTATAGTAAGCACGACAAAAGTTCGAAAAGTTCTTTGAAAGTTTCAAAGTATGCAAAATAGGAAAGTAATTTTTCGGTCGGTATTTTTTCAAAACGTTGAGCTTTTGTCCTGTGTGCAATGTAAACGGGCAGCCAAAAACATTTTGGCTGCCCGTTTCTGCGAAAACGGGGACAATACTTTCATACATTAGACTTCTTTTGAACCCCCCTTCGTCGCTCAATTTTCTGTGTTCGAGCGAGACAAGGAATACGAGCAAAATGGTTCGACGGCGTGACTCGGTGGTACGACGAGAATCATTTTGCGATGTATGACGCAGTCGCAGCCGAAAACCGGAAATTAGAGCAGAAGGGGGTTTCGAAAGAAGTCTATTGTCCCTGTCCGCATTTTTCAATATTCCACCTATACACCGCTCACATCCACGACGCGCTCGAGTTCTTCGAGCGAGGTGATGCCGTTCATCATCTTGAGGTAGCCATCTTCGGCCATCGTGGGCAGCCCCTGTGGCGCGGCGGCTTTTTCGATATCATTCTCGCTCGGGTTCCCGCGGATAATCTCGTCTATTTTTTCGTCCATAATAATCGCCTCAAAAATGCCGATGCGGCCACTATAACCCGTGCCGCCGCACTCGCTGCAGCCAGTCTCATGCGGCACATATCGCTCTCTTGCCGCAGGCACCTCGATGCCGAGCGCGCCGAGTTTTTTCACAAGCCGTTCTGCCCGCTCGCGCTCCTCTGCCTCGAGCGGCATTGCCTTTTTGCATTTCGCGCAGAGCACGCGCACCAGCCGCTGCGCGAGCGCGAGATTGACCGCGGAGCTTATTACTTTGGAATTGACGCCAAGATCAATGAGGCGCGGGAAGGTGCCTGCGGCGCTGTTTGTGTGCAAGGTCGAGAAGACGAGGTGGCCGGTGAGCGAGGCGTTGATCGCGATTGACGCGGTCTCGCTGTCTCGCACCTCGCCGACCATGATGACATCCGGGTCCTGCCGGAGTGCCGAGCGCAGGCCGTCCGCGAAGCTATAGCCCACTCCCACCGGCGTTTGTACCATCCCTGGCAGGACGTACTCGATTGGGTCCTCGATCGTGATAATCTTGATCTCGGAGGTGTGGACTTTTTTGAGAAATGCGTAGAGCGTCGTGGTTTTTCCCGAGCCCGTGGGGCCGGTCGTGAAGATCATGCCGTTCGGCCGTCTGATCTCGCGCTCGACTATGTGGCGCAGTTTTTCACCGAGGCCGAGCTGCTCGAAGGAGAGGCCGATCTGCTGCGGATTCAAGATGCGCATCACGATCGATTCTTTGTCTTTCTCCGGCAGTACCGAGGTGCGGATTTCTATTGACGCGGCATCGGTGCGCACGGTGAAGCGTCCGTCCTGCGCACTCTCGTGGACATTGAGTTTGAGGCCGGAGAGGAGCTTGATGCGCGGGAGGAGGAGGCGATACGCCGCAAGGGGAAACGAGCCGACGACGTCAACGAGGATTCCGTTCAGGCGGTAGCGCAGCCGGATATAGTTTTCCTCGGGCTCGAGGTGGATGTCGGAGGCATCGAGCGCAAACGCCCCCGCGAGGATGAGCTCAAGGGCGTTTGTGGCCTGGTACTGTTTTTTATCCGAGAGCGCAGCGCCGATAAGGCGCCGCGCATCCTCAAGCGTGCGCATCTCGGCCCCGAGACGTTTGATGGCGCCTGACGAGATGCTGAAGACGCCCTCCTCCGTCTCCGCGGCCTCGGAGGTCTCGCCATAGCGGCCCCAGGCTCTGTTGAGGCCGAGCTCCGACACCATGTAGAGCGTCGGCGTGAGGCCGCGCTCCGCAAGAGCCCGAATGAGCATCTGCGTACGCTCATTCCGGGGCGCGAGGACGCCGACGTCGAGTTTTTTTCCGGCGGCGCGGAAGACCGCAAGCTTCCCTTCGCGCGCGTCTTTCTCGGGGAGAGAGTGGAGCGCATCTATCTCAATCGGTATCCGCGAGAGGTCGAGGTAGGGGAGGCCGTAGCGCTCAGCAAGGATCTTCGCCAAGCGCTCCTCCTCGGCCGCGCGCAGCGCGGCGAGTTTTTGCTTTTGGACGGTTTCGTCGAAGGTAACCATACACGCGAGCTGTTAGCTTTTAGCTTATAGGTTTTTGGGGGACGGGGCTACCATTGACATCTTTATACTTTTGTGATAGTTTATGTATGAAATTGTTCTTGTGTAAAAGTGACTGCTTTTAACGCTTTACAAAGGAGTCGGAAATGAGGAGTAAGACAGTGAACCGAGTGAGAAGGTGTGGTTTGTTGATTTTGCTATCGGCAGTTTTGGTTGCCGCAACAGGGTGCGCCACTGCAACCGGCGCAGGGGTCGGTGCTTTAATTGGCGGGATTGCCTGTGGGGGAGGATGTGCGAAGCTCGGGGCTCTTGCCGGCGGCGCAGCTGGGCTTTTGGTTGATGCCAGTCGATCGAGCGCCGCGTCCGTGCATCAGGATTCCATCGGGAGGCCTGTGTACACGTACACCCCGGGCTTTGGTGGCGCGCCGCAGCTCTACATTATCAATGACCTGCCGATAGCCGACGTTGTGCTTGATGTCCGAATTGACGGACGTCTTCGTGCGTCGGATATCCAGTTTGGCGAGAATCAAATTGTCGGCCTGGAGGTTTTTGGGACCGCTCCGGGCACGCGTTACATAGTGCTGGTCGTGGGACGAAAAGCGGGGACACCGCAAATTGTGGGAAGTCGATTGTACTGTGTTTCCCCGAGAGGACAAGAGCCGGCGCGCGAGACGATTCTACTCCGCATCGGCAAGCTTGATCGGCCTGGGCGCGGCGGCGAGACTTGCTAGTTTGCTCCACAAGCCGAGAAGCGTCCATACGGCGCAGCTTTTTAAAAGCTGCGCCGCAACTTTTTGCCTCGCGAAGTAAAACGCTATACACTCGAGTGTACCATGCCCCGCACCAGAAAGACGGTCAAGAGCGAGGAGGAAATGTTTGCTCTCGCGGCGTCGTTCGTCCGCACGATACAAGATACAAAATACAAAATACAAGCCGCGACCGTCGTCAGCCTCACCGGCGAGCTCGGTGCCGGCAAGACGACGTTTGTAAAGGGTATCGCGCGCTCACTCGGCGTACGCGAGACGGTAACGAGCCCGACGTTCGTCATTATGAAAATCTATAAGCTCGTTCGGCAACCGTGGCGGCACCTCGTACACATTGACGCCTACCGCCTCGAGAGCCCGGAGGAGCTTCGCGCGCTCGGCTGGGGCGAGATCGTCACCGACCCAAAAAACCTCATCCTTGTCGAATGGGCGGAGAAAGTTCGTCCGTTCTTGCCACGCGGGTACCGTTTAATTTCGTTCAACTACATCGGCGACAACGAGCGCCGTGTTTCGCTCTAG
>Ga0137796_10001287_pt1 | contig 14507 bp, 13 predicted proteins | sample OV2TP3_FD_97704 | JGI IMG/M metagenome (GOLD analysis project Ga0137796, IMG submission 97704)
TCCGCAATCTTGCCGCTGCTCACCGCCCCGTCCTCCACCGACTTGGAGATCAGGCTATACGGCGAGGCCGTCAGCGCAATGCGCGGCGTCAGCTCTGACCCGCTCCCCACCGTGATGCCCAGGAAAAGCGCCTGATTGAACGCAATGTTCAGTGCCGTCACGCTGCCTAATGTTGCGCTGAACGCCCCGCTCGTGGTCGTCACCGTCTGCGTCTCCGTCCAGAGGGCAGAGCCGCCCGAGGCGGCGGCGTAGAGCCGGAAGGTGATCGTCTGAGCGCCGTTGGGCACGGCCACGCCGTTGGCGTCCGTCAGGATGCCCTGGTATCCGATGGTGGCCGGGGCCTGAGCCAGCGCAGAAGAGGTCAGGCACACCAACAGGGCGCAAAAAGCAAAGATTCTCTTGAGCATGGCTCCTCCTTTTTGTTGAAGACCCCTCCCCCGGCCCCTCCCCCACAGGGAGAGGGGAGATCATTTCCGGTTATCTCCGCGTAGAGGACAAGCCTGCTCCCCCTTCCCGTGTCGGGAAGGGGGCTGGGGGGTTGGGTCCAAACACAAAAAGCCGCACCCTTTCAGATGCGGCTTCACCCCTCGCCCCTTGCGCCCCACCCTCCCCCTCGGCCCCCCCCGCTTCCACCCCCAGGCCGACTGATGGGTCACTATGTAGAAAAACGCAACATCGCGAATCTAATCAAACCCTCGCCGGGACGCAACTCAAAAATGTCCGATTTTTTGTCAATAGGATTTTTGAGGAGGGAGAGGTGACTGATCCCCGTTCAACCCTTGGGCTTCAGGTTCAGGAGGCGCTGGAGGACGTGGACGTCGCCGAGGCTGATGTCCAGGGCGCGGGCGACCTCCATCGGGTCTGCGCCGGAGGCGAGCATCTCCCGCGCGCGGTCGTAGCGGTCGGGGGGGGGCGAGTCGTGGCCCGGCGATTTATCGCCGGGATGGGAGGTGGAGGAAGTGGGAGAAATGTAGCCCGGCGATTTATCGCCGGGATGGGAAGCGGGGGAGGGGGGGGCGGAGAGGAAGCGCGACACGCTGGCGAACAGGGCGGTCATCTGCTCGGACAGACGGCCTTCGGCGGTCCGTGCGGTGGTCTGCGTCCTCTGGAGCTGTTCGACCGCCCCGGCGAGCTTCGTGACCTGTTCCGTGAGGAGTTTGAGCCGGCGGTCCATCTCCTGCCCCTCCTCCCGACGCCAGCCCCGGCACCAGAGCAGGATGGCGAAGAGGAGGGCCAGGGTGAAGAGGATGGGAATGGTCCAGAAGAGGACGTTGAGGCCATCCATTCGTGTTACTCGCAGGGTTGGGTTGGGATAATGCCCTTCCCCTCGTTTCGGTGGCCCCTCCCATGTTGCCACTTTTCTTGCTCGTCCAAGAAAAGTGGCACAAAAGAAGGACGCCCCTCAGACGCCGGGGAGGCTTGGCGCGCCGCAACCTTAACGTTCTGTGGTCGCACCGAATTTTGTGCCCCCGGTAGGTGGGTTGCTTCTTCTGGACGCCTGCGGTGGGGGTTTCCGGCGGCGCGCCCATAGGGCTATCGCGCTGTTCATTCTGTCTCCCCTCCCCTCTTGTAGGAGGGCGGGGGTCGCGACCTCACGGGCCTGCCTGCCGCGCCGTACGCGGCGCAGGCAGGAGCGACAGGTGAGGCGGCGGGCCGGGGGTGGGGTGCTTTCTCCCCCTCTCCTGTCCTGAGCAAAGCGAAGGAACGGGAGAGGGGGCCGGGGGGTGAGGGCCTTCTCCCCTCCCCGCGTCGGAGGGCAGGGGTCGCGACCTCATGGGAGCGACAGGTTGCGGGGCCAGGGGGAGGGGTCTACCCCTCATCTTCTCTTTCCGAGGCGGGGAAGTGGATCGTGAAGGTCGTGCCCCCCTCCCCGGACGATTCACCGGATCGTCCCCCCTCCCTGATCTGACTCTCGACCTCGATCCGCCCCTGGTGTTTCTGGATGATTCCGTAAATGATGGAGAGGCCCAGGCCGGTGCCCCCCTCGGCGCTCCGGGTGGTGAAGAAGGGCTCGAAGATCTTGGGGAGCACGTCCTTCGGGATGCCCGCGCCGGTGTCGGAGACCGAGGCCACCACGCGCTTCCCGTCGGCCCTGATCCGGATCTCGATCCGCCCGCCCGGGGGGGTGGCGTGCTGGGCGTTGAGCAGGAGGTTGAGGAAGACCTGTTCGATCTCCCCGGCGTTGCCGTAGACCTTGGGGAGGTTGGACGGGGCGTCGAGGGTCAGGGCGATGCCCGCCTTGTCGAGCTGGTGCTGGATGAGCGTGCAGGTCTGCCGGGCCAGGTGCGCGACGTCGACGTCGGACCACTCCATCTCCCCGCTGTTGTAGCGGGCGAAGTCGAGCAGGCTGCGGATGGTCCTGGAGATGCGTTTGACGTTCGATTCGATCAGGCGGAGGTCGTCCTGCAGGTGGGGCACGTCGCGGTGCCGCATCATCAGGAGCTGCACGCGGCTCAGGATGATCTGGAGGGGGTTGTTGACCTCGTGGGCCACCCCGCCGGCCAGCTGTCCCACGGCGGCCAGCTTCCCCGCCTGGACGAGCTGGCTCTGGGATTCGCGGAGTTTCCGGTTGGTCTCGGCGAGGCTCTGGTAGAGGTGGGCGTTCTCGAGGGCGATGGCCGCCTGGCGGGCGAGGAGGGCGATGAGGTCCATCTCGCCGGCCGTGAAGGCGTCCTGGGGTTTGGGGCACGCCAGCACGAAGACGCCGACGCACCTGCCCAGCCCGCGCAGGGGGGCGATGACGAGACCCCTCTCCTCCGGGGGCGTGTCGGTGTCCGGCACGACCGTGGGGCGCCCCTGCTGGACGGCCCAGTCGATGACCCCGTCCTTCCAGAGCTGCTGGACGCGGTCCGCGAAGGTCCCGGTGGCGCCCTGCACGGCGAGGGGCGCGAAGGTCTCCTGCCCCTCGTGGACCTCGAAGACGCCGAAGTCTTCGTAGGGCACGACCTGCCGGGTCAGGCGGGCCAGGGCGGCCAGGATGGCCTCGAGGTCCAGGCTCCCCAGAAGGGTCCCGGAGAGTTCCTGAACCCGGATCAGTTCGGCCAGGGACTCGCGGAAATCGAGGTTGGTCCGGTGCTCGACGGCGACGTGGTCCGCGAGGGCGGCCCGCTCCTGCTCCAGGCATTTGACGCGGTCGCACAGCAGGCGCAGCGTGTGGATGACGGAGGGAAAGGCGGACTGAATGAGGTCCGCCGCCCTGGCCCCCTCGATCTGGCGCAGGAGCGCCTCCGCCTGCTTCGTCAGCCCATCCGGATCCGTCGTCGCGTTCATAACGTGAAACGTGAAAAACGTGGACCGTGGACCGTGGACCGTGGACCGTAAAGACAGATCACGGATCACGAATCACGGTCCACGTTGTCGGTTTCCGTCTCACCCTTGTTGTCGGACCAGCTCCGGAAGATCTCGGCCCGCCCGATCTCCTCCTCCAGCCTGTCCCCGAGGAGGTCGAGCAGGGCCTCGTCGGACATCTCCTGGTCTTTCCGGAAGAGCCTGGCCACGTAAGGGTGGAGCGCCGGCCCGCGGTTGTCCCCGCTGTTTCCGATGCCCCGGCTCCTGCAGAGGGCGTCCGCGGCGTGCACGATGCAGGTCAGGTCGAGGGGTCTTTCTGCGGCGTCGAGGCCGTCGGGGTCAGGGAACGGGCCGTGGTGGCGCGAGATGACCGAGACGAGCTGTTTGGGGAGGTTCCACTTCTCCGCCAGCCATCCGCCGACCTCCGCGTGGGTGACGCCGAGGACCATCTCCTCGGCCCGCGCGATGTAGAGGTTTTCGCTGCGGGCCAGGCGGACCGCGCTGAGAAACTTCTCCTGAAAGTACTCGATGAGGATCAGCTTGCCGAGGTCGTGCAGGATGCCTGCCACGAACGCCTCGGCCTCGAGGCGGTAGCGAAGGCGGCGGGCGAGCAGGCGCGCCGCGGCCCCGCACCCGATGGCGTGCGTCCAGAACTGCCGCCGGTCGAACAGCTCGTGGGCCTCCCCCTCGGGGAAACGGTCCAGGAGGGCCACGCTCAGGCCGATGTTCTTGACCGCCTCGAAGCCGAGCACGACGATGGCCAGCTTGACGGTGGCGATCCGGCGGGGGAAGCCGTAGAAGGCCGAGTTGGCCACCTTGAGGATCTTGGCGGAGAGGGCCTGGTCGGCGGAGATCAGGTGGTCCAGGTCTCCGGCGGAGGTCTTGGGGTTGCCCACGAGGTCGATGAGCCGGGTCACGACGATGGGGAGCGTGGGCAGTCCGATGATCTTCTCGGTGATCGCCCGCAGCCGGTCGGTTCTGTCGTCGTCGGGGTCCAGGGCAGGTTCAGGCATCGGGCGGTGGTGGGTGACAGGTGACATATATAGATCAGCGCATCAGCTTCGTTCGCAGCTTTGCCCGCAGGCTCAGGACGGCCTTGGTGTGGATCTGAGACACGCGGGACTCGGACAGTTCCATGACCTGTCCGATCTCTTTCAGGGTCAGTTCTTCATAATAATACAGGGCGATGACGAGGCGCTCCTGCTCGGACAGCAGGCCGATGGAGTCTACGAGGAGGGCCTTCATCTCCTCCCGCTCCAGGTCGCTCAGGGCGTCCGACTGACCCGGCATGCCCAGGGTGTCCACGAGGGGGACGGGCTTGTCGTCGTCCGAGCCGTAGGTCAGCTCGTCGAGGGAGAGGAGGGTCGTGGAGGAGATGTCGTCCAGCAGGTGGTGGAGGTCGTCCAGGGGGACGCCGAGGCTCTCCGCGATCTCCCTCTCCGTGGGGGAGCGTCCGAGCCTGTTCTCCAGGGCGGAGATGGCCCGCTCCATCTCGCGGGACTTGGCCCGGGTGGAGCGCGGGGCCCAGTCCACGGCCCGGAGTTCGTCGAGGATGGCCCCCCGGATGCGGATGGAGGCGTAGCTCTCGAACTTGACCCCCTTTTCGGCGTCGAAGCTGTTGAAGGCCTCGATCAGCCCGACCACCCCGGCGCTGATCAGGTCGTCCAGCTCGACGGATCGGGGGACCCCCATGGCGATCCGGCCCGCGATGTACTTCACCATGGGCAGGTAGTCGGTCAACTGCCGCTCACGGCTGACGGCCTGGGCCGCGGCGGCTCCGTACTGGGCGTGGGCCTTGGCGGGGATGGGTTTACGGGTCTGTTTGGCCATGCGGAGGCCGGTCCTTGTGTGGGGCTCTTTTATCGGGCGCCGACATAGGCTTATAATGTAACAAATACGGGGGCAAAAACAAGATGCAAGTTAGGAGTCAGACAGCCTCCTTCCCAGCAGCCTCCGGAACAGGCCGGGCGCGGCGGAGGGGGGAGAGGCGACGCCGACGAACGCCCGCGCCAGGTCCGCGACGCAGCGCGCGGCCGGGGATCGCGGGGCTCCGATCACGAAGGGGCACTGCGTCCGCACGGCCTGCTCGACGGCCGGGTCCTCCAGCACGTGCCCCCGGTCCTCTATGGACATGTTCAGGAACCGGGAGACGATCTGGAGGAACTTCGCGTGGATGTCGTAGGCCTCCCTGGGCGACCGGGTCCGGTTGACCACCAGCCCCGCCCGGAGGTCCGGTCTCATCCCGGAGACGACCTTGATCATGGCGTAGGCGTCGGCGATGGAGGTGGGCTCCGGGACGGCCACGACGAGGGCCTGGTCCGCAGCCACGACGAAATCGGTCACCTTGGAGGAGATGCCTGCGCCGGTGTCGATCAGGATGAGGTCGAACCCCCGCTCCAGGCGGGCCAGGTCGGCCTGCAGGGCCTCGCGGTCTCCCGCCCGCCACGCCTCCGACTCCCCGATGCCGGAGGCGGCCGGGAGGATGGTAAGGCCCTCCGGCCCTTCGAGGGTGGCCTCGAAGATGGAGCAGTCTCCCCGGAGGACGCCCTCGAGGGTGAAGCGCGGGGTGATGCCGAGCAGGATGTCCACGTTGGCCAGGCCGAGGTCCGCGTCCACGAGGAGCACCCGCCTGCCCAGGCGAGAGAGTTCGACGGCGAGGTTCAGGCTGATGTTCGTCTTGCCGACGCCCCCCTTGCCGCTGGTGACGGCGACGGCCGTGGCGCGGGGGCCGGGGGCGTCGTCGGCGGGGAGGGCCGGAGAAGTTGTCGTGTCCTGAGGTTTGGTCATCTTATCGCCAAAAGGGCCAGTTCTATCAGGTCTGCAGGGCGGATGTCGCCGGGCACGGACCTCCCGTCGGTCAGGTAAGAGAGGGGGAGATTGGAGCGGGAGGCCATCGTCAGGACGCCCCCGAGGCGGGTGGTCTCGTCGAGTTTCGTGAACAGGAGGCGGTTGACGCCGACGGCCTGGAAGGCCTCTGCGGTGTCGGCCATCTGCGGGGCGCTGGTGGCCGCGCTCAGGATGAGGTGGGTCTCGTTCGGCGCGGCCTCTCTCAGGATCTCCTGGAGGGCCTTGAGTTTGTCCTGCTCGCGGGGGCCGATGCCCGCGGTGTCGATCAGGATCAGGTCCACGTCCCGCCGGCCCCGGATGACCCTCGACATCTCCTCCGGGGTGTAGACGACTTCGAGGGGCACGCCGATCATCCCGGCCAGGGCGCGCATCTGGTCCAGCCCCCCCACCCGTTCCACGTCGGCGGCCACCAGGCAGACCCTCGCCTGCGAGCGGAGGGCGAACTCCGCCGCGATCTTGGCCGCGGCCGTGGTCTTTCCGACGCCGGAGGCGCCCACGAACGCGGCCACTGTCCGGAGGCCCCCTTTGACGGCTGTGGCCGAGGGGGGGGGCAGGGCGTGGGTCAGAAGGCGGGCGGCCTGGCGGTCCAGTTTCTCCCGGTCCTCGAATCCCCCCGGCCCCGGTTCGACCAGGAGTCTCTCCACGACGGACGAGATGACTGTCTCCTCAAACCCTGAGTGCTCCAGGCGTCGGGAGAGGCCCCGCAGTTCGCCGGGGAGGGGGAGTCTTCCGGCGCGGTGGTTCTGGGCCTGCGTCAGGGTCCTGAGGGAGTCCTTGAGGTCCCGGATCTCCTTCGACAGCCGGTCCGCCCAGGCGGTCTCCCCCGGCGCCTCCCGCTGGGGGGCGGGGATTGAGGATCGAGGCTCAGGGGGCCGTTCGGCGGGGCGCAGGTCTTCGGACGAGGGCTGCCGGGAGGGCGGACGGGCCGGGGGCTGGGCAGGGGTGGGTGCGGCAGCGGCCTGGGCCAGGGCCTTCTGGGCCGGTGGGGGGGCGTCGTCAAGGGCCGCTGTGATCTCCACCTTCCGCTTGCTCAGGAGGCCGAGGGCCCCGTCCTTTTTGAGCTGCCGGGTGTTCAAGAGGACGGCGCGGGGGCCGAGGTCGTCCTTGACCTTCTGGAGGGCCTCGGGCATGGAGTCGGCTATGTATTTTTTAATTTTCATACGGAGGTGTTGTCTTAGGTCGAAACCACGGCAATCCGAAAGGCATCTGTCTCAGCGGCCCTTTCGCCACTTTCTTTAGAAGAAAGTGGCGCAAAGAATCGGCGCTCAAGCGCCGCGCCGGGCTGGGCGCGACGCAAGGGCATTGCTCCAGAAGACGGATCATCCAGAGGTTTCCATTGCGGCCTAACGCCTCTCCTGAGCCCTGGTGGTTAGCCCTTCTGCGTCGCGCCCTTTGTTTTTTTAACAAGGCTGCTCCCCCTTCCCTTTAGGGAAGGGGGCCGGGGGGTTAGGTCTCGTTCTCCAGATCGACCATGCCCACGGAAAAGACTTCGATCCCGGGGACGATCTCGTTGTAGGAGAGGACCGTCAGGCTGGGGAAGGTCGTCTCCGTCAGGCGGCGGAAGGCGAGGCGGATCGTGGGGGCCGTCAAAACGAGGGGCTGCTGGCCGTTGGAGACCATGCCGTCGATCAGGCCGGCCATCCGCTCGAAGAGTCTCCGGGCCAGGTCGGGCGCAAGGGCCACCTTGATCCCGGCCACGGTGTTCTGGATGGACTCGGGGATGAGGCCCTCCACCTTCGGGGAGACCGTGAGGGCCGGGAGGGTCCCGTCCGGGGTCTGATAGAGCTGGCAAATGGTCCGCCCGAGGGCCGTCCGGACGTACTCCGCCAGGATCTCCGGGTCTTTGGTGATGGGGGCGTAGTCGGCGGTGGTCTCCAGGACCGTCACCATGTCCCGGATGGGGACGCGCTCCTTGAGCAGGTTCTGGAGGATCTTCTGGACGCCGCCGAGGGAGATCTGTTCGGGGATCAGCTCGCTCACCACTGCCGGGAAGTCCTTCTTCACGCCGTCGATGAGGGCCTGGACGTTCTGGCGGCCGAGGATCTCGTGGGCGTGCGACCGGATGACCTCCGTCAGGTGGGTGGCGAGCACCTCGTCCGGCCCCACCACGTTGTAGCCGAGGAGTTCGGCGCGCTCCCGGTTGGCCTCGGTGATCCACCGGACGGGCAGGCCGAAGGCGGGGTCCGTGGCCTCTACCCCCTCGATGGGGCCCTCGGCGTAGCCGGGGTCCAGGGCCATGTATCCTTTCACGTGAAGCTCCGCCTCCGAGACCTTCACCCCCCGAATCCTGATGACGTAGGTGCTGGGCTTGAGCTGGATGTTGTCCCGGATGCGGACCGGGGGGACGACGATGCCCAGGTCGAGGGCGGTCTGTTTCCGGATCATAGTCACCCGGTCGAGGAGGTTGCCGCCCTGCTGGGGGTCGACCAGGGGGATCAGGCCGTAGCCGATCTCGATCTCCAGGGGGTCCACGTGGAGGTAGTCCTCCACCTTCTCCTCCGGGGTCTTCTTCTCCGCGGCCTCGGTCTTGGCCTGGGTCTCCTGGGCCGCGCTCTGCTGCGCCCGGCTGGTGGCGTAGGCCACGGTCCCCGACAGGGCGGAGAGGATCAGGAAGGGGATGGACGGGAGGCCGGGGACGAGGGCGAAGGCGAACAGGACGGCGGCGGCCACCATGATGGCCCTGGGCCTGGCGGTGAGTTCGCGGGTCAGGTCGCGGCCCAGGTCGGCCTCGGAGGCGGCGCGGGTGACCAGGATGCCGGCGGCGGTGGAGGCGATCAGGGCCGGGATCTGGGTCACCAGGCCGTCGCCGATGGTCAGGAGGGTGTAGGTCTGCGCGGCCTCGTTCAGGGTCATCCCGCGCTTCAGGACGCCGATGGCGAACCCGCCGACGATGTTGACCAGGACGATCAGGATGCCCGCTATGGCGTCGCCCCGGACGAATTTGCTGGCGCCGTCCATGGCCCCGTAGAAGTCCGCCTCGCGGGAGACCTCCCTCCGCCTGCGGCGGGCCTCCTCGTCGTTGATCAGGCCGGCGTTCAGGTCGGCGTCGATGCTCATCTGCTTGCCGGGCATGGCGTCGAGGGTGAAGCGGGCGGCCACCTCGGCCACACGGCCCGCGCCCTTGGTGATCACGACGAACTGGATGATGACGATGATCAGAAAGATGACCAGGCCGAGGACGTAGTCCCCGCTCACGACGAAGGTCCCGAACGCCTGGATCACCTGCCCCGCGTAGCCCTGGCCCAGGACCAGGCGGGTGGAGGCCACGTTGAGGGAGAGGCGGAAGAGGGTGATGACGAGGAGCAGGCCGGGGAAGACGGACAGCTCCAGGGGGCGGGTGACGTAGAGCGTCATCAGGAGGATGATCAGCGTCAGCGCGATGTTGAACGTCAGCAGGACGTCCATCAGGAACGGGGGCACCGGGATGACCATCACGGCCAGGATGAGGATGACGGCGACCGCGAAGAGGATGTCGCTGTAGCGCCCGATGCGTTCCATGAACTGGATCAAGGGAGGAGACTCCGGGAAAAGGATCAGGGATCAGGGCTGACCATTTACAATATAGATACATCCCAGCGGAAAGACAAGCCGCAAGTTTTCAGACCCTCTGCCGCTTCAGCCGGAACACGTAGGCCAGGACCTCGGCCACGGCGCGGTAGAGGTCCTCCGGGATCTCCCGGCCCACGTCCACGGCCTTGTAGAGGGCCTGCGCCAGGGGGGGGTTCTCCACGAGGGGCACGCCGGCCTCCTCCGCGAGTTCCCGGATCTTCTGGGCGATCAGGTTCTGCCCCTTGGCCACCACCGTGGGGGCGGCCATCTGCCCCGCGTCGTAGCGCAGGGCCACGGCGTAGTGGGTGGGGTTGGTGATGACGACGTCGGCCTGCGGGACCTCCGCCATCATCCGTTTCCGGGCGGCCTCCCGCTGGAGCGCCCGGATGCGCGCCCGCACCTGCGGGTCCCCCTCGGTCTGCCTCAACTCCTCCTTGATCTCCTGCTTGGACATCCGGATGCTCCGCTCGAACTCCCACCGCTGGTAGAGGTAGTCGAGCACGGCCAGCAGGGCCAGAAACAGGGCGACGCGGATGCCCACCTGGAAGGTGAGGTCCCCCATCAGGTGGAAGATGCGGCCCACGCCGGACTCGGACATCGTGGCGAGGTCCGCCATCCGCTTCATGACCTCCCGGTAGGAGATGTAACCGACGATGGCGATCTTGAGCAGTCCCTTGAGGGACTCCACCAGCGCCCGCTTGGAGAAGAGCCGGCCCAGGCCCGCCGCCGGGTCGATGCGGCTGAGCTTGGGGGTGAGGGCCTCGGAGGAGAAGACAAAGCCGACCTGCGCCAGGTTGACGGCGAGGGCGGCGACGCTGATGATCAGGAGGATGGGCCAGGAGATGGTGAACGCCATCTCAGCCCACCGGCGGAGATGGACCGGGAGGCTGTCCCGGGACAGGGTGATCCCGTAGCCCTGGCTGAGGGTCTCGGCGGTGAACAGGCTGAGGTCCCTGAAGAGGGTCTCCCCCACGAAATGGATTGCCAGAAGGCCCGCCAGGATGATGGCGACGGAGTTCAGCTCCGTGCTGTGGGCCACCTGCCCCTGTTTGCGGGCCTCCTCGCGGCGTTTTGGGGTGGCCTGTTCGGTGCGTTCCTGGAAGGATTCTTCGGCCATATTATTTTTTATGTAGGCCGGATCGCCGATCCGGCCCTACAATTATCTGCCTGACATCAACCTGAGCACCGTGCTGAGGTCCCGCTCCAGGCCGCCGAAGAGCGCGACCAGGGCGGAATAAAACATCGGGAGCGTGACCATGAGCGCTGCGATCCCGACGACGATCTTGAGGGGGAAGCCCACGACGAAGACGTTCATCTGCGGGACCGTCCGGGCGACGATGCCCAGGGCGAGCGTGGTCAGGAAGAGCGTGGCCGAGACGGGGGCGGCCAGCTGCACGGCGATGACGAAGACCTTGCCCGTCAGGGCGATCAGGCTCTGGCCGAGCAGGTCGGGCATCTGCGCCCCCCCCAGGGGGACCAGGTCGAAGCTGGCGGCCAGGCCGCGCAGGAGGATGTGATGGCCGTTGACCAGCAGGAAGATGACCACGGCCAGGAGGCTCTGGAACTCGCCGACGATGGAGACCTGCTCTGCCGAGAGGGGGTCGATGAGGTTGGCCACGCCGAAGCCGATGTCGAGGCCCACCATCTCCCCGGCGAACCTCACCCCGATGAAGATCAGGAGGGACACGAACCCGATCAGCATCCCCATCAGCAGCTCCTTGACGAGCGCCAGGACGAGGAGGAGCAGGTGGGGATGGGCCTTGAGCGTCAGCGGGACGACGGGGAAGAGGGCCACGGCCACCATCAGCGCCACGCCGATCTTGACCTGGCTGACGACGCTCCGATGCCCGAAGATCGGGGCAATGGTCAGAATCCCCATCACCCGCAGGAAGACGAACAGGAAGCGCTCAAAGTTGTCGAGGGTGTAATTAAGGATGTCCACGGTAAAAAACAGTGATGAGTGATGAGTGATGAGTGCCCCACCCTTCTCCAGGGTTACAAGAGGAGGAGGGGCAGGGTCTGATCACTGACCACTGACCACTGTTCCTATCTTGCAATGTTCGGGATGTCCATCATCAGCCGGGTCATGAAGTCGATGATCTGCTGCATGATCCAGGGCAGGGTGATGATCAGCGCGCCGGTGACGGCGATGATCTTGGGGATGAAGGTCAGCGTGACCTCGTGGATCTGGGTGACGGCCTGAAGGATGCTGATGCCGATGCCCACGACCAGGCCGGCCAGCAGCATCGGCGCGGAGACGAGGAGCATGAGGTAGATGGCCTCGCGTCCGATCTGAATCACGTACTGAGGGGTCATGAAAGGCTCCTTATTTTCAGCGGAAGCTCATCACCAGGGACCGCACCACGAGGTTCCAGCCGTCCACGAGGACGAAGAGCAGCAGCTTGAACGGCAGCGACACGGAGATGGGCGGGAGCATGAGCATCCCCATCGACAGGAGCGTGCTGGAGACGACCATGTCGATGATGATGAAGGGGATGAACAGGACAAAGCTGATCTGAAAGGCCGTCTTCAGCTCACTGATCACGAAGCTGGGGATGAGCACCCGGTTGGGGATGTCGTCGGGCGTCCGGGGCTGGGGCATCTTGGCCAGGCGCACGAAGAGGGCCAGGTCTTTCTCGCGGACCTGTTTCAGCATGAATTTCCGGAGCGGCTCCATGCCCCTTTTCAGGGCCACGCTGTAGTCGATCTGCTCGTCTATGTAGGGCTGCACGGCCTGCGTGTAGACCTGCTCAAAGGTCGGGGTCATGATGAACAGGGTGAGGAACAGCGCCAGCCCGACGATGACCTGGTTGGGCGGGATCTGCTGCGTCCCGATGGCCAGGCGCAGGAACGAGAGGACGGTGACCACCCGCGTGAACGAGGTGAGCATGATGAGGATCGCGGGGGCCAGCGTCAGGACGGTCAGGACGAAGATGATCTGGAGGGTGACCGCGGCCTCTTTGGGTTTGGCCGTCTGCCCGACCTCGATGCTGATCCGGGGGAGGCCCTGGGCGAGGAGGTCCCCCGCCCAACCGAGCAGGAGGAGCAGGCAGACCAGACCCGTTGCCACCCACCTCGGTGGGAGAAGGGTAGCACAGGGTTGGGAATGCGACCTCATGGGAGCATTTTGCGGGAGGGTATTTATCGCCGTGAGGGGTGAGGAGGTCATGTCCGGTCCTTTGAGAGCCGGGATTTCAGCCCTCCGAGCAGGTCGGACAGCCGCGCCGTCTCCTGCCCGACCTCCGAGCAGGCCGAAAGGGTCTCCGCCAGGTCCAGTTCCGCGAGGGGCGTTATCGCAGATTCCGTGACCCCCACGGCCAGCGCCCGGTCCCCCACGCGGAGGACGTAGACCGCCTTCTTGGGGGCGATGTAGGTCCGTCCGAGCACGTCCACCAGTCCGTCGCCTCCGGTGGGTCGAACCCCTACGCCGGAGAAGCGGCGCATGACCCAGACCGCCCCCCAGATCAGCAGGACGATGAAGGCGAGCGAGATGGCGACCCGGAACAGGAGGCCGATCAGGCTCGTCTCTCCCCCCACCGGGGGGGGATTGCTCCAGGCCTCTGCCGGGGGGTCTGCGGCCCAGGCGATGGAGGCGGGCAGGGGCACCATAATGAAAAAGATGAAGAGGAGGGCCGTCTGGAGAAGGCGTCGCGAGGGCATCGGGTCTCCTTGATTGCGGATTGTGGATTGCGGATTGTGGAATGAAAGGCAAAAGGCTCTATTCCGAAATCCGAAATCCGAAATCTCAGTAGATCACGAAATGGCGTAAATGGCCCAAATCAGGCGATTTATCGTTCAGGTGTAGGGGCGACTCTCGCGAGTCGCCCGTCGGCCTTGTGGAATCGGATCGCCGGGCGGGTCCAAGACCCGCCCCTACCCCTACGGGTTAAACCGACTGATCCTGGGCATCAGCCGCCAATTCGTGACGTTTCGTGATGTACTGAAATCTAAAATTCGGGGATGGGCGTTCGGTTTCTACGGGGGGAGATTGAGCAAGGGGTATGCCACAGGCGGGGCAATAAAAAAAGCGACCTTTTCGGTCGCTTCGCTGAGAGACACGCCTCCCTTTCGGGCAGACTTTTCCCTACGAGGGAGGAAATTTCCCTATTAGGCGTGAGGCGTGAGGCGTGAGGCGCGAGACAACAATGGGGAAGGGCGGGGACTCTTGCCTCTCGCCTGTTGCCTCATGCCTTCTTCTGCCTGTTGCCTCTCGCCTGCTTTTAGTTCATCAGGTCCGCCGGGTTGAGCATCTGCGTGATTCGGACGCCGAAGTTTTCGGCGATGACCACCACTTCGCCGCGGGCAAACAGTTTTTCGTTGACCAGGACATCCACAGGCTCTCCGGCGATCTTGTCGAGTTCGACCAGGGAGCCTTCGGTCCAGCTGATGATGTCCTTGATCGGGATCTGCACCCGTCCCAGCTCGATGGAGACCGTGAGACGGACGTTGAGCAGCCGGTTGACGTTTTCGGTGGGGATGTCCAGGGCCGGGCCGAACGCGGGCGGCGGGGCGCTGAGGGTGGGGGCTGCTGTCCCGGCGATCCCCGCTCCCAGCACGCTGTCCAGGTCCTTCTGGGAATCCCCGGCCGTCGCCCCGGCGGCGCCGGCCTGCTCCGTGCCTTGCAGCATCTGGAGCATGGCCGCCTCCACGTCGCTGGACGGGGCCAGGGGCGTCTCCCCCTCCTGCTGCGCCATCAGCCGGAGCATCTCGGCCTCCAGCTGGTTCTCATCCTTTTGTTCATCAGGCATGGTATTATCTATTCGTGGAAGTGTTCGTCCTCTTTGGGGATCTTGGTGGTGATCTGGACGGCCTTGCGCCGGCCC
>Ga0137796_10001290_pt1 | contig 14486 bp, 14 predicted proteins | sample OV2TP3_FD_97704 | JGI IMG/M metagenome (GOLD analysis project Ga0137796, IMG submission 97704)
ATCGGTAGCACCCTGTTCTCTAGCATGTCGTAGGAATTCGGACTTGATCCCATTCAAAATGCCTTTGAAGCCCAGATAGGCGTACTCAAAAACGGTTGCAAGAGCTGCACTAAACAGGAGCCCGATCAGAACCTCCACTCGATACTGAAACGATAGCTTCCTCGAGTCTGCACCAAGTCGCCTGATAAAAGCTTCACACGACAGGTTTGTGGAAGAGGTAAGACCCATTCGTAGATGAGAGAGCCGAGCTTGTCAGCGGTAACTTTTTGCATGTTTCACGCCTGCGTCTTCGCACACCATCTTCACGAGACAAATTGAAGTGTCTGGAGGTTCCGAATCGGGAACCGTTCGCTTGCGTCCAAGATCTCGATGCCTACGATCTCATTCTTGTTGGCGACATGAAGAATGACACCTCCCTTGATCTCAATCGCGCCCTTCGGACGCTTCGAAGACAGTTGAATGTAGGCCGCGTCCACCTCGCTGTCATACCGCACTGTCATGAACGGGTTGCTACTGGTTGATGAAGCAGCAGGTCGGTGATCTCCAGCTCGATGTAGAGGGGGTTGGCCTTCCGAATCCTGCCGCGAACGCGGACGGGCTCGCCAGGTCGCAGAGAGCGCAAGCTCGGATAGGTGGCCAGAGACACCCCACCCACGATCAATTCGAGATCACGAGGATTACGCCGAAGCATCAGCCATGCTCGACCGATTGGCTCTTCGCTACCGTTCGTGAATGTCAACGCCCAGTCAACCTCCTGTCCCAAATACGCCTTGGCCGCTTGCTCTCGCATGAGCGGTGGTTGCGCCTTAATGTCGGCAAAGATCTCCGAAGCACTCAACGCCCTGACTGTTGACATCGCGTGTCCTTAGATGGCGTGGGCTCGCTCGTGCCCTTCGAGCCGATCAAGAATCGTCTTAATTCCCTTCCGAATGTCCTGATAGTGGGTGTCGATCTTCTGTTCCAACGCTTGGAAGCGACGATCTAGCCTCTCCTCCAGACCCGCAAGCCCGTCAGCTACAACACCCACATCTGTTCGCACCTGTTCGAGCTGCACCTGAAACCCCCGCTCCTCTTCAGACCCAGATGGCTCTACCATCATCCTCTCCCAAGCCGGGCCGCTCAGATCACTGCCCGGCCGTTCGTCGGTGCACTCTGCCTACTGCTTACCGCCTTCTGCCTTCTGGCAACAGGAGCACATCGCTCTGAGCCGGTCGAAGGCGTAGATGCCGGTCGCGTGCCCGTCGCTCCAGGCGATGCTGATGGCGTAGCGGCCGACGAGGTCCACCTTTAGGGGCCGCGCGTCCTGGGCGACGTGCGATTCATCCAAGCGTCTGCGGCCGGTCGTCTCATCGACGCAGCCCGCGCACGGGCAGGCCAGCCGCAGCTCCCGAGCCGGATACACGCTTACATGCCCGTCCTGCCACTCGATCTTCACGTCATGCTGGCCCGCCCGCCCGATTTCGATAGGCACAAGCGAATTCTGCTGGATCATCGAGGCCGCCTTCTCGGCTCTCTTCGAGCCATGAGCGTGGCACGATGCTTCAGCATACCCGGATTGACGCGCAGGGCCGAATCAACAAGCCCACTGGCATATTGCATCCGCTCGGTCGGTGAGAGCTTTAAGAACTGTACCACCAGCCACTGCTTGTCTTGTGGTAGTCCTCGTACTCGCTTCATCGCTGGGCCCTCCGGCGCGCACGAACGGACTGAATGAACCGAAGATATTCGATATCCTCCCTGTCTTTCGCTCGCCCAGTCCCCATCTTTGTCTGGATCAGCTGGGGAATTGGCATGAGAGGAATGGTCACCCCCTGATCGCGCACCTCAACCCGCCGCCTGTAGACCTGATGAAAGTTGTGCAGAGGCTTCACCATGACGTCGACCAGCCGAAACGGCGGCTTCAACTCCTCGAATGCGAACACCTTTAACCCTTTACGTTGGGTCCATTCGCGTCGCGTCCGAGGACTCGCCAGCCCCATGACAGCCACGGGAGCTTTCGGCGCAAATCCCATCGCCTCCATCGCAGCGTTCAACCGCTTGAGATTATCCGAAGCAAGCCACACAGAAAGATCGAGATCAAACGTCGCGCGAGGAACGCCATGGTAGATCGCAGCGACTCCACCGATGACCAGGTACTTCACCCCCCTGCGGTTCAGTTTCTGCAGAATATCAAGCGGGCCAGATGCGCCCGGGCGTGGCACACCCATCAGAAGGTGACCTTCACGTGCGGCGTCAGCTCGCCCTGCAGGGCGCGGATGCTCACTTGGGCCGCGAGCTGCTCGGCCGCCGCGATGAAGGCCTTGGCCGCCGGGGAATCCGGCTCGCTCAGCACGATGGGGCGGCCGGCGTCCGAGGTCTGCCGGATCGGCGTGGCCAGCGGGATCTCGCCCAAGAATGGAATGCTCAGCCGCTCCGCGGCCTTGCGCGCGCCGCCGCTGCCGAAGATCTCATCCCGCGTGCCGCAGTGGGGACAGACGTAGGCGCTCATGTTCTCAATGAGGCCGAGGATGGGCGCGTTGAGCTTCCGGAACATCACGATCGCCTTCTGGGCGACGTTGAGCGCCACGTCCTGCGGCGTCGAGACGATCACGGCGCCGGCGATCGGAATCGATTGGCACAGGGACAGGGTCACGTCACCGGTTCCCGGGGGGCTATCGACCAGGAGATAATCCAGCTCCCCCCACAAGACGCCGCCGAGGAATTGCTGGACGGTCTTATGCAGCATCGGCCCCCGCCAGATGACCGCCTCGTCGGGCTTCATGAAGAAGCCCATGGAGATCACCTTCAGGCCGTCTTGCTCGACTGGCGTGATGCGGTTCTGCTCATCCACCTCCGGCTGCGCGCGCACCCCCAGGATCGTCGGGATGCTCGGCCCGTAGACGTCTGCGTCCAGCAGGCCAACGCGGGCGCCGGTTCTCGCCAGCGCCAGCGCGAGGTTCGCGCTCACGGTGGATTTGCCCACCCCGCCCTTGCCGCTGGCGATCGGGATGACGTTCTTGATGGTGGGCACCCGCGACCCGGCGGGCGGCGGGGCGATGGCGCGGCGCACCTGCGAGGTCATGCCGATTTCAACGGACGCCACCCCGGGAATCGCCAAGACGGCCTTGCGCGCCTCATCTCGCATGAGCTCGCGCACCGGGCAGGCCGGCGTCGTCAGCTCGATCTGAAACGCCACCCGCCCGCCGTCGATCGTCAGGTGCTTCACGAACCCCAGCGAGACGAGGTCCCGCCGCAGATCCGGATCCTGCACGGTCTTCAGGGCGTTCAGCACTTGATCCGTCGTCACGGCCATGATGGGTGAGAGGCACACCTGACGTTCGTCGCTCAGGGCTCTGGGCTGCGGGCTCTGGGCAACTGCCCCGAGCCCCGAACCCTGAGCCCGGAGCGACGGGAGGTCGTGCTGTTGTGAGTCAGCCTTCTTTGGCGCTGACGAACTGCTCGAGCTTGGCGCCCGCGCCGCGCGGGACGACCACCCAGAAGAGCTCCTGGGCGTCGTCCCAGTCCGTGAGGAGGTCCAGGGCGATGTTGCTCTTCGTCGCCACGAAATGGCGCTCGAGCAGCGTCCGCGCGTTGTCGAGGTCGTCCGCGTCCTCCAGCCGCGAAAGCTCCACGAGCTCGAGGTTGACGCGCTTCTCGAAGACGCGCTCGCGATCCAGCACGTAGGCGCGGCCGCCGGTCATCCCGGCGCCGAAGTTCCGGCCGGTCTCGCCCAAAATGAGCGCGATGCCGCCGGTCATGTACTCGCAGCCGTGGTCGCCCAGCCCCTCGACCACCGCGAAGGCCCCGGAGTTGCGCACGCCGAAGCGCTCGCCCGCGCGCCCGGCCGCGTAGAGCACGCCGCCGGTCGCCCCGTACAGGCAGGTGTTGCCGATGATCGTGTTCTGGTGCCAGACGAACGGCGACTCATCCGGCGGCCGGATGATCAGCTCGCCGCCGCCCATGCCCTTGCCCACGTAGTCGTTGGCCTCGCCGATCAGCGTCAAGCGCATCCCGTTGCTGCAGAAGGCGCCGAAGCTCTGCCCGGCGACGCCGGTCAGCGTCACGTCGATCGTCGCGGTCGGCAGCCCCTTGTCGCCGTAGCGCTTCGCGATCTCGCCGGAGATGCGCGCGCCGATCGCCCGGTGGATGTTCCGCACCGGGTAGCGCAGCGCGACCTTGCCCTTCCCCTCCAGCGCCGGCGCCGCGTCCTTGAGAATCTGCAGGTCGAGCGGCTCCTCGTGGATGAAGTCGTTGCGCGGCATCGTGTGGTGCCGCGGCCCTTCGTCGATCCGGGTCAGCAGGAAGTCCAGGGTCACCGTCGCCGCCTTCTCGTGCAGCGGCACGTCGCGCCGCGCCAGCAGGTCCGTCCGGCCGATCAGCTCCTCCAGCGTGCGCGCGCCGAGGGCGGCCAGGGACTCGCGCAGCTCCTGCGCGACGAAGCGCATGTAGTTGACGACCATGATGACCTTGCCGGTGAAGCGCTCGCGCAGCTTCGGATCCTGCGTGGCCACGCCCACCGGGCAGGTGTTGAGGTGGCACTGGCGGGTCATCACGCAGCCGGTCGCCACGACCGCGGCCGTCCCGAAGCCGAACTCCTCGGCGCCGAAGACCGCGGCCAGCAGCACGTCGCGGCCGGTCTTCATCCCGCCGTCGGTGCGCACGAGGATCCGCTCGCGCAGCCCGTTCAGCCGCAGCGTCTGCTGCGTTTCGGCCAGCCCCAGCTCCCACGGCAGCCCCGCGTTCTTGATGGAGCTCAAGGGGCTGGCGCCGGTGCCCCCGTCCGAGCCGGAGATCAGCACCGTGTCCGCGTGGGCCTTCGCCACGCCGGCCGCGATCGTGCCCACCCCGGCCTCCGCGACCAGCTTCACGTTCACCCGCGCCCCGGGGTTGATCGTCTTCAGGTCGTAGATGAGCTGCTTCAGATCCTCGATCGAGTAGATGTCGTGGTGCGGCGGCGGCGAGATGAGCGAGATGCCCGGAATGGTATGCCGCACGCGCGCGATATCCTCGGAGACCTTGTGGCCCGGCAGCTGCCCGCCCTCGCCGGGCTTGGAGCCCTGGGCCATCTTGATCTCAAGCTCCTTCGCCGACATCAGGTATGCCGGGGTGACGCCGAACCGGCCGGAGGCGACCTGCTTGATCGCGGAGTTTTTGTTCTCGTCCGGCTTGGCGGGATGGTAGCGCGCCGGATCCTCTCCGCCCTCGCCCGAGCCGGACTTGCCGCCGAGGAGGTTCATCGCCATCGCGATCGTCTCGTGGGCCTCCCGCGACAGCGCCCCGTAGGAGATGCTGGCGGTGGCGAACCGCTTCGTGATCGCCTCGACCGGCTCCACCTCGTCGAGCGGCACCGGCGGGCCCAGCGGTGTGACGTCCAAGAGATCCCGCAGCGTCGTCACCGGTCGGGTGTTGACCGCCTCCGCGTACCGCTTGTAGACCGCGTAGTCGCCGGTTTTGATCGCCTGCTGCAGGTAGCGCACCATCTCCGGGTTGAACGCGTGGTACTCGCCGTCGCGGCGATACCTGTAGAACCCGCCCGCCTCCAGCGCGAGCGGCGCCGGCGCCTGGTAGGCGCGCTGGTGCGGGATCAGCGCATCCTGAGCGAGCTGCTCGTAGGTGACGCCGCCGATGCGCGACGGGGTGCCGGGGAAGCACTCGTCGATGAGCTCCTTCGCGATCCCCAGCGCCTCGAAGATCTGCGCGCCGCGGTAGCTGCCGACGGTGGAGATGCCCATCTTCGACATGATCTTCAGGACCCCCTGGTCCACCGCCTGCTTGAAGTGGGCCATGGCCTGCTCGAAGGTCTGCTCGCCCAGCCGGCCGGCCTGATGCAGCGCCTTCAGCGTCTGGAAGGCGAGGTAGGGGTACACCGCCGAGGCCCCGTAGCCGATCAGGCACGCAAGCTGGTGCACGTCGTGCGCGTCGCCGGCCTCGATCGCGATCGAGGCCTTCATCCGCTTGCCGCAGCGGATCAGGTGGTGGTGCACCGCCGCGGTCGCCAACAGCGACGGGATCGGCGCGTGGGCCTCATCGACGCCGCGGTCGCTCAGGATGAGAATCGTGGCCCCGGCCTCGACGGCTTTGACCGCCTGCTCGCGCACGCGCGCCACCGCGGGCCGCAACCCCGCCGGCCCCTGCGCGACCTCGAACAGCGTGGAGATCGTCTTCGCCTTCAGGTCGCGCCGGCGCAGCGAGCGGATCGCGGCGAACGCCTGCGGCGACAGCAGGGGGCTCGTCGTCAACAGCACCGGCTTGGCCGCCGGCCCCTCCTCCAGCGGGTTGGGCCGCGCGCCCAGCACCGTGTTCAGCGACATGACCAGCTCCTCGCGGATCGGGTCGATGGGGGGGTTGGTGACCTGCGCGAAGAGCTGCTTGAAGTAGGTACACAGCGGTTTCGGTTTCGCCGAGAGCACGGACGGCGGCGTGTCGTCGCCCATGGACCACACCGGCTCCTTGCCGGTCTTCGCCATCGGCTCGAGGATCATGTGCAGCTCTTCCTCGGTGTAGCCGCAGGCGACCTGGTGGCGCGTGAGCGACTCCGGCTCCACGATGACCTCATCGGCGATGTTGCGGTCGAGGATCGTCTCCATCGGCACCAGGCTGCGCTGCGCCCACTCGGCGTACGGCTGGGCCGAGGCGTACTCGCGCTTGATCTCGTCGCTCTTGACGAACCGCTTGCGCGCGGTGTCCACCGCGAGGATCTGGCCCGGTCCCAGGCGGCCCTTCTCGATGATCCGGGAGGGCTCCACGTCCACCACGCCGACCTCCGAGGCCATGATGACGGTGCCATCCGTCGTCACCCAGTAGCGCGCGGGCCGCAGGCCGTTGCGGTCCAGCGTCGCGCCCACGATCACGCCGTCGGTGAACGCGAGCGCCGCCGGCCCGTCCCACGGCTCCATCAGCAGCGCGTGGTACTGGTAGAACGCCCGCACCGCCGGGTCCATGTCGATGTCCCGCATCCCCTGCCAGGCGTCCGGCACCAGCATCATCATCGCGTGCAGCAGGTCGCGGCCGGACATGACCAGAAGCTCGAGCACGTTGTCCAGGCTCATGGAGTCCGAGCCGCCCGGCTGGATGATCGGCAAAAGCTGCGCCAGCTCCCTGCCCCACACCTTGGACGACAGCTCCGGCTCGCGCGCCGCCATCCAGTTGCGGTTGCCCTGGAGCGTATTGATCTCGCCGTTGTGCCCCAGGAAGCGAAACGGCTGCGCCAGGAACCAGTTCGGGAAGGTGTTCGTGGAGTAGCGCTGATGGAAGACCGCGATCGCCGAGGCGAAGTCGCAATCCGAGAGGTCGCGGTAGAAGAGGGCCAGCTGCGGCGCCACCAGCAGCCCCTTGTAGACGATCGTCCGCGAGGAGAAGGACGGCAGGTAGCAGTCCGTCAGGCCCTCGCGCAGCCAGGCCAGCTCGATCGAGCGGCGCGCGAGGAACAGCTGCCGCTCGAACGCCTGGACGGGGATCGCGGCCGGCCGGGCCATCAGCACCTGGCGAATCATCGGCAGCGTCTTCAGCGCCTTCTCGCCGAGCACCGCGGGAGCCACCGGCACCTCACGCCAGCCCAACAGCCGGATCTTGCGCGCGGCGATCGCCTGCTCGATGATCCGCGTGGCGGCCTGGGCGACCTGGGCCTGCTGCGGCAAAAAGACCATCCCCACCGCCAGATCGCCCGGCGCCACCGGGCCCTGGCCCATCTCGTTCAGCGCGCGGGCCATCAGCCGGTGTGGAAGCTGGGTCAGGACTCCGGCGCCGTCGCCGGTCTTGGCGTCCGCCGACACCGCCCCACGGTGGGTGACGTTGCAGACGCACTGCACCGCCGCCTGGACGATGGCGTGGCTCGCCGCGCCATCAATCGACGCGACAAAGCCGGTGCCGCAGGCGTCGTGCTCAAACGCCGGGTCGTACAGCCCGATCGGTTGGAACCGCTGTGCTGGCGTCATGTTGCATCTATCCCAACCAATAATTTTATCGCCTTTTCTTCCGCCGCGCACTTGAAATCGGCCGCAAAAAGGGGGTCAGGCACTTTTCCCGCTTTGAAAAGTGCCTGCCCCCTGTTGGCGAGGTTCAGGGCCTCGAGCCGTGGCGGTAGCGGATCACCTGCAGGACGACCCCGGTGAAGAGCACCGCGTTGATCAGCGCAAATGCTTTGAAGATGTGATCGGACGACAGCAGCGCCGAGGGCAGCATGCCGAGGATGCAGACCCAGACGCCCAGCACCCACATCAGGCTCAGGTCGCTGGCCGAGCGCCGGCGCTCAATCCTCACGATGAGGGGGATGTTCCACAGCGGCATCACCACCGCCGCGATCCACCCCACGGCATGGACGAGCTCTCCGGCTGCCATGCTCACCCCGCCACGCTGTCGCTGACGCGACGCCGCAGGGGCGGGATCAGGACCTCCGGCGCCTGCTCGCGGCCCGTGCGATACGACGACGAGAGGCGATAGTCCCGCACGATCCACTCCGCCCCGGTGCGGTTGTGCACGATCGCGGTGCTCCCTTCCTGGTTGTCCCCCTTCTCGATGAAGACCATGTTGTGGTAGAAGTGCATGGCCACAATATGGCGGTCCCAGTACGAGGGCGTGTAGCCCGGCCGGATGAGCTCCTCGTAGTTGAGGCCGTCCACCAGCGACCGGAAATACCCCATGGTCGTGTCGCGGCGATCCAGCTCGTCGCTGCTGCCCCCGAACCCTGGCCAATAGGACGTCTGCGTGTCTTCGACGACGTAGAGGCCGTGGGCCTCCACCAGCGGGAACAACACCTGAAACGCCTTGAGGACGTGGTCGTTGACGTGGCTGCCATCGTCGATGACGATGTCGAGACGACCCATCTCCGCCACGACCCGCCGTAAGAACGCCTCATCGTCCTGGCGGCCTTGAAACACCTTGATCCGCGGCTCCTCCAACGGGCGCTTCTCGTAGATGTCGATGGCGTAGATCAGGCTGCGAGGGAAAAACGCCTTCCACATCCTGAGGGACTCGCCGCCGTTCCGGGGGTCTGAATAGCCTCCGACGCCGAGCTCCAGGATGTGCAGCCGCTTGAACCGGCGGGAGGCGAAATGGGTCGCGTACCGCCTCGCATACCAATGGCCGTGGGGGCCGTACCGATTGCCACCCCACTTGTCGGTGCCAAAGAGCGTGGCCAGCGCGAGGAGGTCGTGCCGCTGCAGGCGCGCAGACACCTGCAGGCGGAGCCGCCGCAGGGGATGCCTGAGGCGCGTTTTCACGAGGTGGTTGAGCGCACGCGGCGCTGGCGTTGCCATCCCCGTATTGTGAAGCGGCGGGCGGCGGGAGTCAACCGGCAACCACGGGGGGCGCACGGGCGCCAGGACGAGGCCCGCGTCTTCATGGGCGGCGCCCCGCCAGCGAGAAGACCGATCGCAGGACGCGCGAGGCCTCCGCGTAGATGCCGGGGCGGCGGCTCTCCCTCGGGCCGGCCACGTTCAGGGTGCGGATCCGATGCGTCTTCAGCCACGCGCGGATCGTGGCGGGCGCCACGGCGTGCTCCAGGTCCACGATGAGGCACGGCTTGCGAAGGGCCGCGGCCCGCTGCGCGGTGGAGGCGGTGCCGCCGCTGAGCCGGCCAGCCGCCAGGATCAGCGTCCCATCCGAATCACGCACGTTCCACTCGGTGCGCTGGGCGTAGTCCTCGGAGGGGGTCTCGCGCAGCGGGTAGCGGGGATCGAGCGGCCCATCTTCGGCCTTGCGGCCCTTGGGGCACCAGCCGCCGCACGACAGGCCCAGCGCCCGCGCCGCATCCAGCGCGGCGCGATCCACTCCGGTCTGCCCTCCCGAGATGACCTTCAGCGCGCCGGCGTGCCTTGCGCGAGCTGCGTGATGAAGGCGAGGTCTTGCGGGGTGATCGCGAGGAACCGGACGCCGGTTTGAAATGGGAGCACGGGGCAGTTGGGCTCCTTCACCACGACCGGCCCGCTCCAGACGACTTCCGCGGTAAAGGTGACGGTGCGGCGGGGAAACGCGATCACCACCTGCACCATGGTGCCCGGCGAGAGGCGGCTGTCGGTGAAAAAGCACGCGCCGCCGCCGCTGGTGTTCCGCGCGGTGGAGGCCACGCGCCGGCCCGAGTCCAGGACGGTGTAGCTCGTCTTCGCCTCCGTGTCGAGCCGCACGAACCGCCGCCGATCCTCCATCCGCGACCCCGGACTCATGCGGCATACCCTACCCTCACCGGGAGCAGATGTCAAGCGAGGCCCAAATCGCGCGGCAAACGGTGTCAGACACCTTTCCCGCTTTGAAAGGTGTCTGACACCTCTAGGGAGCGGGGGTCACGTCCATCTGCGCCACGGGCTTGGCGTTGATGTCCGCCGTGACCGTCGCGCGGGAGCGGCTGCAGGCCATCCCCTGCCCGTCATCGACGGTGACGGTGGCGGCAAACCGGCCGTACGCAGGAAACAGGTGGGTGGGGGTCGCGCCGAAGCCGGGGGCGCCGTCGCCGAACTCCCACTGGTACGTGAGCGGGTCGTCGTCAGGATCGGACGAGCGGCTGGCGTCGAACGTCACCGGCTCGCCCTCGCAGCCCTCGACGAGCGGCGGCACCACCGCCTGCGGGGCCCGGTTGAGCGAGACCGGTACGGCGGCGCTGGCCAGCGAGCAGGCGGTGCCGGCGCCGTCATCCACCATCAACAGCGCCGTGTAGCGGCCGCCCCTGTCGTAGGTGTGCCGGACCTTCAGGCCCTCGGCCGCGGCGCCGTCACCGAAATCCCAGCGGTACGTGAGCGGATCGCGGTCGTCATCATGGGATCCTTCAGCCGACAGGACGACGTCAAGCGGCTCCCGCCCCGACCGCGCGCACAGGCTGATCGCCTCAGGGGCCTTGGCCACCGGCGGGCTGTTCGCGCGCACTGTCGCGGTGACCGTCGCGGTGGAGCACGCGGTGTCGCGCCCGTCATCGACCGTCAGGCGCACCGCGTACGCGCCGCCGGCCGCAAAGACGTGCGTGGCCTCGGGGCCGACCGCGGTGGTGCCGTCGCCGAAGTCCCACCGGTAGCTCAGCCACTCCCCGGGGCTGTCGCTGGAGCCCGCCGCGCTGAACCGCGCCTCCTGGCCGGCGCAGACCCGCTCCGGCGCCTCGAACACCGCCGTCGGGGGCTGGTTGACCGACACGGTCTGCTCCACCTGGGACCGGGCGCACGCCTGCGTCGAGGTATCGGTCACCGTCAGGACGACGCGGTAGTCCCCCGCCCCGGCGTACCGGTGGGTGACGCGCGCGCCCTCGGCGGTGGCGCCGTCGCCGAAGTCCCAGGAGAACGTCAGCGGGTCGTGGTCCGGATCATGCGACCCCGACGCGTCAAAGGTGAACGTATTGCACGCGCCGCCAGGGGTGGCCAGCTCCACCGGCGGGCTTGGCGCCTGCTCAGGACGCTGGAGGCTGCGGCCCCGGGTGGTATAGACCGGCAGCGCATGGCCGGACGCGTCCGTGAACCGAAACGCCATGTTGGCGTTGCGCTGCGCGCCCTTCACCACACGATAGGTCCAGCGCGCGCCCGCGGTCCCGGGCGGCACCGCGACCTCCGTCGTCGCCCAGACGCCGCTCAGCGACGAGCGGATCGGCACCCACCCGGCCCGCGACCCGTCGGCGCGCCGCCGAATCAGCCAGGCGCGGCCGCCCTCGGCGTCGAGATCGTAGTTGGACTCGATCAGCATGAGGCTGGCGCCGCTTGGCACCGCGGGAAACATCGTCAGGACCGCCCCCGGACGCTCCGGCAAGCGCACCGACGGCTGCGAGGCGGAACATTGCGCCGAGCGGGGCCAGACTTCGAACGCGAAGAGGTTGTTGTCATCGCCCAGCAGCCCCTCGGCCTCGACGTGGAAGAGCCGATGCGCCTCGCGCAGCTCGCCCTGGGCGGGGTCGAACGGGCCGAACTCCACGACGGTGCCATCGGGGGCCTCCGGCCCCACGGTCTCCGACACCAGCAGCCCTGCCGCCCCCAGGACGCGGAACACCGTCGTCGTGTTCCAGCCGTCTCGCATCTCATCCCGTTTGTCGCGGGCGTCCGCATCCAGCACCCGCACCCGCACCGGCTCCAGCGAGTCGGCGCGCACCTCGATCGTCACGCGGTGCGCCTCGCGCAGGGCGCCGTCGGCGGGATGGCCGTCGGGGCCGAACACGTAGAACCATCGGATGCCGTTCGTCAGCGGATCCGGCACGCGCCGCGGCTTCACCGGCAGCTTCGGCAGCTTCGCCGCGCGGGTCGTCGTCGCGCCGATTGCCGGCGGCGCAGCGGATGGCGTCGTGGAGACACAAACGGCGGGAATCTCGGCGGGCGCGCTCACAGGCCGTTGGGGCGGGGCTTCGGCCGGCAGCGCCGCCAGCTCCGCCAGCGCGCGATCCATCGCCTCTTCGCGCGCGGCCAGCTCGCCCTTGAGCTGGGCGAGCGCGTCCGCCGCCTGCTCATGGGCAGGGTCGGCGATGAGCGCTTTCTCCAGCTCGTGGATGGCGCCCTTGGTGTCTCCGCGCCGCCGGTGCTCTTCGGCCACCTGGTAGAGGGTATCCGCCACCATGCGGTGCGGGCCGGGGTCGGCGAAGGCCGGCTCAGCCGGGCCAACGAGCAGACCACAGGCGAGGCTGAGGAGGATCGGGAGGGATTGCGGACGGCGGCCGGCCATACCCGCTCCCTAGTGCTTGCATAGAACGTGCCAGACGACCTGTGGCAGGCAGGCGGCTAACCGCTTCGGCAGGAAGCGGATCGAGCGGCGCTCACCGTTGGAGAAACCGGGCCTTTCTAACGCTGTATCAGTTCCGCGACAGGATGTCCGAGGGCTGACGCAAGCCGGCGATGGCGCGCCACCACCCACGCCCCGCTGCCCCGCCGCATCATCCCGAAAACAACGGTACCTGGTCTATTTTTCTGTCAGCCGCGTCAGAGAAAAATGGACCCGGTACCAATTTTGTATTGGCTGACGATCACGGCGTGGCCGCGAGCTACTTGTGTATCCTTTGGGTATCAACTAGTGAAGCCGAGGCGGCCGGCCGCTGCAACGAGAAAACTCCAGACCACTCGACGTCCTCGAAAAGGGCTCCGCAGCCTTTTCCATAAAGAGTGCGTTTGGTCAACGCTCGACGATAGGCTTTACTGGATTTCCGCTTGGCAAAGCGTTTGGTCAACCGCTTTGATCGTCCATCGACGTGATAGCGTTCTTCGGAGAGATCGGTGTGATGCCGTGCCGTCGTCTTGTCAATGGGACGCATCTCGATCCGCTAGGAATGCGCCACCCACTGGATGTGTCGATGCGACTGCACGCAATCCCTCAGGTACAGATTAATCAGGTTCTGATACGGTACTTCCATGTCATGGGCCATGGTTTTGAAGTACTCAACCACATCCGCACCCAGCCGAATTGTCACCGGCTTCTTCAGCAGCCGGGCATAGGGGTTGCGACGACCCTTCATCTTTGAAAAATCGTATTCTTTCCTCATGCGGGTTCCCTCCGATACGGTCCCGCTTCGCGGCGGGTGGCTTTTCTCGCTGAAATGATTCTGATCACCGACGGCGCCTCTCTGACGCAATGACACACCACCAGGAGCCGTAAGTTGAAGCGTACGCCGAGCATGATAAACCGATCCTCCCGCTCCGAGTGGTCTGGATCAAAGAACTCGATGGCGTATTCATCATAAAAGACGGTTTGCGCTTCTTCGAACGACACGCCGTGCTTCCTCTTATTCAGCGCGGCCTTGGCTCGGTCCCACTCGAAGCGGATGCCATGCATATGTACAATGTAAATATATCATTCGCACGAGCTCTTTGCAAAGAATTTCTGCGGTGACCCTAAGTAGACGAAAATAGAAGGGGTCCAACGTCAGGCTGGAGCGCCACCAGAGCCCCCTGCCCCGGGATCCAGACCTGGAGGAGGAGGCTACCGAGCAGCCGCCTCAGCTGATTCGTGACCCACTCTTCCCCGTCTACCGAAAGCACCGCAGGAAGCGGACAATGTCCCCCCTATTTGAAGAACCCCGCTTGCCGAAGCGCGCGCTGGACCGCACGGTACACCCCACTGAACTTCGGCAGCTCGGCCACTTGGGCCTCTAACCGAATCTGCCAGAGTTTCTTATAGCGCGCTTCCTTGGCACGGAACTGTTGGCTCACCTGCGCCAACGTCAGCCCCCGGAACTCCAGCTTCTGCACAACGTGACCCAGAAGATCTGGCAGGCGCACATGGTCGTTTGCCGTGAGAAACCAAAGGTCATAGAGATCGCGGGGCTCGGTTCGCGCCCGGTCCATGAGAGCGACCGTTTTTTCAGCCGCCACCTCATTCAGGGAGTAGACCCGGACCCGGGCATCTTGGGGAACATCGCGATACTCCTCATATCCGCGCAGCACGGGACGTTCCTTGAGGGGCAACACGATGCGTTCTCGGATGGTGATATCGGTCTTGATGCTCTTTCCAGACCCGCTGGGTAGTGGCCCTTCATAGGCCAGATAAAACGTGTGGCTGTTCGCATGCGCTTCACGATCCATGCGGTCAAAACGAATGACGACAGCGGAGGCTTGGTGGGT
>Ga0137796_10001292_pt1 | contig 14473 bp, 10 predicted proteins | sample OV2TP3_FD_97704 | JGI IMG/M metagenome (GOLD analysis project Ga0137796, IMG submission 97704)
AAGTGCGTGTTGAGATTGTCGAGCACCACGTGTATCTTTTCTGCCCGAACATACCGCTTGAGGTTACGACATGGACCGTGCAACAATTCCAGGCCTGAAAAATAAGGCTCTTTCCAAGCGCCAGCAGCAGATAGCGGTATGGGTGAGCGGTCACGGAAGTACCGGCAATAAAAAAATTGACTATAAAATATAACCCTGCTAAAATTACTCATTATATCAAAATAACCCTGCTATTTTAGCAATATGTATATAAATCGAGAATTGGAAGAAACCGTGACGCCGTTTATGAAGCGTCGTGAAGCGATCGCGATAATCGGCCCGCGCCAGTGCGGAAAAACAACGCTCCTCAAGCATATCGCTGATGATCTCACTCGTTCAGAAAAAAAAGTGCGCTTTCTCACCTTTGAGAAAAGGAGCGACCTCGCGCTCTTCGATGAGAGCATTGAAGATTTCCGTAAACTTATCGCCCGCGACCAAGCGGTTATCATAGACGAATTTCAGTATGCGCGAGATGGGGGGCAGAAACTCAAATACCTCTATGACACCACGGAAATTAAATTTATAGTATCCGGCTCTTCTTCGCTGGAGCTCACGTTTCAGACAGGGAAATACATGGTGGGCAGGATGCTTGATTTTACCCTTCTTCCATTCTCATTTCGAGAATTTCTTTCACACCACGATAAAGACATGCACACACTGCTCACGGAAAACGTCGGTCATGCTTCTCTATTCTCGTTTAATCCAATCTCCGGGTTTGCATCGGAAGTGAATACGCGACTCGCTCATGCACTTGAGCGCTACGCGCTATTTGGCGGCTACCCGGCAGTTGTGCTAGCAGAAAGTGTCGAGGAAAAACAAAAACTTCTCGAGGGTATTGTCGACAAATATATCAGCAGGGACATCCGCGAACTACTGCGACTCACCACCGACGATGCGCTCGTGCGCCTCGCACGGCTTTTGAGCGCGCAGGCGGGATCGATAATCAATTACAGCGAGCTCTCTTCGAGCGTCGGTATCTCCACAAGAGACATACGCAGTCATATCTCTATACTTGAAAAGACATTTATCATCTCGCTTGCTCGCCCATTCTTTCGCAACAAACGCACCGAGCTCGTGAAGAATCCGAAGGTGTACCTCCGGGACTGTGGCGTACGTAACTATCTACTCAACGATTTTCGTGAAGTAAAAGTCCGGCTGGACGCCGGAGCACTGATGGAAAACTACGCCTTCGGCATGTTGGCGCACCGTCTTCCCCAAAAACAACTCCGCTACTGGCGCACCAAAAGTAAGGCGGAGGTTGATTTCGTTGTAGAAGAGAAGCAAAATATAGTACCTATTGAAGTCAAATACGCATCAGTGCCGCGTCTTGGTAAAAGCTACCACAGCTTCCTCCATTCATTTTCTCCTGCACAAGGAATCATTCTGACGAAAGACACGCTCGCCACGGAAACTGTCGGAAAAACAAAAATCACATTGGTGCCATTGAGTTATTTCTAGTACAGCACTAACTTAATTTTCAGCACACAGTAGTAAAAGAAAACTGCTCAATATAGGTATATTGTGTGAGGTAACCGGTATCGAAATTAAGTTACTGCTGTACTAGCCTGGAAAATGTACGCAGCATCAGTGCCACCGCGGCTCGCGCTGATTGGGGTTGTTTTCGAGCACGAAGCGCTGGAGAAGCGTGAGCGTCGGCGGCGGAGCGAAGCGCTCAGGGTACGCGTAGGTAATCGGGTCCCACGAGCCGGGCGGCGTGTAAATGCTTGTATACATCAGCCTTTCGTGCTCTCGTGCAAAGCCGCCGCGGTGGAGTCCGCTCGTGTCGGCAAAGACGATGGTGCCGGCGGCGCCGGTGCACACTTTCACGTCATCGGTCGGAATGTCTATGTCGACACCCGGCGGCATCTTGGGGGAGCCCGACGGAGGTTCCTGCGCAAAGAGCGAGCGCCACTTGCCGCCGCTCTGCGAATACATAACGTAGGTGAACGGCCCGGCGTTTTCGTCCACATCGTTGAGGTAGAGAAACACTTTGACGAGCTTCTGATCTTCCGGGTCGCGGTGCCAGCGCTGTGAGGCGAACCTCTCGCGGCTCGCCGGCATCGGCACCGTTGCCTCAAGCGCCCAGCCGCGAAACTTCGGCCACATCCCGAGGTACCCCGCAACGACGCCGAGAATCGCCTCGTCAAGAGAAAAGCGCGTAAAGGGATGCGCGAGATCGAGCACCGCCGGCCCCTCCCAGAGATTCACGAGAAAATACGATTTGGCGCGAGTGCTCTCGCTCATGCGCTCGTCGTGCGACGCTCGAGCTGCCGCCTGCACCACCGGGCTCTCCCAACGCCCTCGAGCATATGCAATAAGCTCGGCGACGCGCTCTTCTCCAAGAAGCGCATCGGCGCGCGTCACGGCTATCCCCGAGCGCGCAAGTTCTCCCGCGATCGCGCGCCCTACATCCGTAAGCGCGGGCGGCGCGGAGCGAAAGCGCCGGATCGCGGCGCGATTACGAAAATGCCACATCGCTGGCTTAGAGAGCGCGCGATAATACCGCCGCCCGCAGGTGCGCAGAAACTTTTTCACGAGACGTTTGAGTGTATGCATACAGACGAAAAAGTGGCGGGTGGAAAACAGAGAGTGAGACGGACGGCGTGCGCAATCATTTCTTTCGAGCTTCCAAAAAAGCATGGAGCCAGTCCGCAAAGCCAAAATTACGAGGCCATCGAGTATAGTAATTTAGAAAACGATACTCACGATGATACTCATACTTACGCCAGTATAAGTCAAGCAGGGGCTGTTCGAGAATGATGCAGTGATCGGCAAAGGCACGGAGCGAATCCTGCTTCGTCCACTGCATAGGGTACCGACTTTTTTCAAAAATTCCGTAAAGAGGTACGCTTCGGCTGACATCGCCCTCGTTGTGCCGGGGTATGACGGCACCTCGGTGACTACATTCGCCGCCCAGTACAAAGAAACGTCGTCAATGTCGCCAAAAATAAACCAATCAGCCAGGTGGTAGAGTTTCGGTCGCGACTTGCCTCGGTTCAGGCCAATAATCCTGGATCTTTGGATGCTGCCGCGCTCCGAGAGCGGAAAGCTCTCCAGTGCGCCATAGCACAGGTCGAGTGCGGCGGGGTTATACATCCTCTGGTCGGTCCGGGTTTTCAGTGCCCACCGTGCCCCGAGCTGCCGCGCCTGTTCAACACCTGATCTCGACGAGAGAATCTGGAGGTTGAGATTAACGAATTTTTTATCAAGATTGAAATAATCGAGTTTCTCGTTGAGAATGACGCGCGCGCCTTCTTTCCGCGCCTCTTCTATAACGCGCGTATCGCGATCTTCCCATTGCCAAGTGGAGAGAATGATCGCAACGTTTGTATAGTATTTCCGATAGAGCTTTATCGTTTCAAGAGTAAAATCAAATGCGTGCAAAATCGGCCCCTGCAGCACAATCGCAAACGCGCTATAGTCCCTCGCGGTGGGAAGGACGCGGATGTGGGCGGCGTACGCTGGACGCTCATGGAATGTCAGAAATCTCCGCCTCCGCCGCTCGATTACCCCGAGGAATGTGCGTGCGATTCTCTTCAGGAGACGACTTTTGCGCAAAATTCTTTTTTGTTTTTCGTCGAAGAGGTCTCTCATGCTAAAAGTGTATCACACTGTCCTGGACGTCTCGGGAAGTGCATGGGCGAGTACGGCGCGCGCGATCCGCTCACCACTCTTGCCATCGGTAAACGCGCACTGCTCGCTGACGAGGCGCTCGCGGCCGTGCCGGTCGAGTTCCGGATTATCAAGATAGCGCCGCGTCCACTCCATTAACTCCTCGATGCTTCCGACGAGCCGAATGCCGCCGGTCGCAAGCGCTTTTCTGTAGTGCTCCGTCCCATAATAAAACGTCGGCGACCTGAGGCTTGGTACACGCGCGGCACTCTCCCCTATTTCAAAATTGATATTGATGACCGGCCGCCCCATAAGCGCCGCGTCAATGCCGAGGCTCGATGCGTAGGAAATGACCAGAGAGGCATGCGCGAGCGTGTCGCGCAGCCGCTCCGCGTCCTCACGGGTCATATCCCAGTCGCCGCCGCGCTCTGAACCAAAGCGTAGGCCCGGCAGATCATACCGCAGCCACGGTCGACGTGTAAGTTCCTCGCGATCGACAAAATCGTTGGGCTGGAACCGCACGAAGAGTTGTGCGTTCGGAATTTGCCTTTGTCGCTCGATGAGATTATGGAGGAGGTCAATCGCAAACCAATCATAGCGGGAAAACGCCGACCCCATCGGGGCAAAAAGAACGAGGTGTTTTTCCGGGTCACAGCCGATCGAGCGTAAAAATACATCTCGACTCGTCGGCTTGGTCGTGAAATAAATGTCATACTGCGGCACCCCCGCAATACTGATGCGCTCGCGCGGCATATCGGCAAAACGCTCCGCCTCATCGCGAACAATGGCGTTGTAAACGAGCAGGTGGTCCGGCAGGAGCCGCAGTGAGGCGCGGGCGGTCAACTTATCCCACGTATTGATAAAACCGACTGTCGGCACGCCGCGCCGCCGCGCGTCGCGAAGCAGGGCGACCTCGCCGTCATCGAAGAGATTCGCGAGCACAACGACGGAAGGCCGGTATCTTTCAAAAAGCGCGCCGCAGCCGCTCTCACCAACGAGAACCGTGTCGAGTCGGCGCAGCAGCCGCCGTAGAGAGGAGTACGCGATGAGACGATTGAGCAATGAGCCTGTGTAGTAGGCAAAGGCATTGCGGGACTCAAGATAGTGCCCGCACCGACGCAGATCAGTCGTTGCGGTGCGGATGAGATGAAATTTAAGGAAGCCCATCAGACGCTCGAGAGCCCCCTGTGGCGCTGGGTCACACACTGCGTACGTAACGCCCGAGATCGGAAGCTCACGCCTATAATACGCCGCGCGCTCCTCGTTGCGGACGAGCGCAATGATACGCGCATCTTTGCCGCGGAGCAGCGCAGCGGCAACTTCAGTACGCACCACATTCTTCACCTCAACCGCCTGGAAGCACGTCAAAAAAATATTGGTCATGTCAAAAATTCGTAGCTACTTAGCTGGTAGGGCCGACCGCTTTGTTCAACTACCCTGGTGTTTCCATGCGCATAGTTTCGCATAAACGAATGTCAGAGAGATGTCGCGGGCAACACTCGGTGTTGAACAAAGCCTCGGTGTTGAACGAAGCGGCGACAGATCCTGAGCAGTTACAAAAATTCGAGGAGCACATCCGCGAGCCGCTCGCTTGCCCTGCCGCGAGGCTCCCCGGCCTGCTCGAGGGCGAGGCGTTTACGCCCTAACTTACCTCGCTCGGGCTCGGAGAGCGCCGTCCGTACGGCGCTACAGAGTTCCCGCTCGCTTGTCGCGAATACAACCCCGCCACTCGCACGCACCGGCAGGAAATGCTCATAATCATAGAGACGTTGCACGCTCTCACGATACGGGATCGAGGGCGCATCCTTGCCGTCAAAACCGATGAGAATAGTCGGCTTGTCAAAAAATGCGGCGTCAACGCACATGGTTGAAGGTCCGGTGACGACGACGTCAGATGCAGCGAGTGTGAGAGCAAGACGCTTCTCGTCCGCGCGCGAGAGTTCAGTGTTTTTAACGTGGCCCAAGGGTGAACCGCCGCGCTCGATAACCACGCGGCCGAAACGTCCGGGGCGTAGCCCCGCCACCTGATCTGCGATCGGCAGACGCACAAACAAAAGCGATGTGTCCGGCAGACAGGAATCGAGCAGTACCACAATACTCTGATCAATCGCGTATGTCGCGCTAACATAGCGGTCGCCAACCGGCGCAAAAAGAACGACCTCGGTCCGCGGATCAAACCCAAGCTCGCGAAGAAACACCGCACGAGCCGCTCGCACGCTCCCGGGGTCACGGTACGGCGCGTATCCATCATAGTGCGGGATGCCCACCACGCTCACCAGGCCTCGCGCGACACCGTGGAGCGCTGTCGCTTCGCGGGCAATAATGTCGTTGTGGACAACGAGCCGGTCCGGCACGACGCGGAGGAGTCCTTTGGCCGTGAGGTTGTCCCATGAACGCACCATGCCGACGATGGGGATGCCCTGCCGCTTTGCTTCGTGCATCAGACGAACATCGTACTCATTCTCGACGTCGGTCGAAAAAACAAGCGCGGGGCGAAACTCTCCGAGAAGCGCGTCGAACGGGGAACGTGGCGTGAACACGCGGCTTAGCAGCCGCACCAAAAAATGACCTGCCCTATTCGACAACACGCACGAGAGCCACGCGCCACGGCCGCGAAGCTCAGCCGTTCGCTTGATCAAGAGCGCTCTGGTCCGGAGCGCCGAGAGGGCAAGCGTGCGCAAGATGAGGTCTCGCCTCAGAAGCCGCATCGAAATGCCCAGGACAAGCACGCGCTCACTCGCATACTCCCGCTCAAAAAAGGCACGCTTGCGCTCCGGGCAGAGGATGACAACAGTGCACTCCGGCCTTGCGGCAAGCACCCGATCAATCACAGAAGTCCCGAGAATGTTTCGTGAAATGAGCGGATGGAAACTGGAGATAAAAATAATGGGCATACAGGGACCGCGCGACGGAGGGTTCCGTCACGCGTATTGTACCGCATACAACTTGATGTCTCCGCGAGACGATACGAAAGCGGCGCGCGGAACATGTTGGATGTCTCGCAAAAACTGGCCGTTCGTGCTAGCGTAGGCTACCATGAGGCCCGGGCTCGGTGACGCTCCACGACCTCTTTTTTATACACCGATTTTATCAAAAGCCGCTCACCATGGAAGCCCATGGCCATAATGATTCTAAAAAATAAGTTGATCGGCGCTAGTATCGGCGCGGTACTACTCGCGGGAGGCACGGTACTTCTCATAAAATTCGTCTTCCCCGAGCCGGTACGCCGCCCCATCGTAAATGAAGCGAGGGGGCTCATCGTCGCACTCGAGCGCCTTGCCGAACTGCCCCGGAGCCTCGCCGCACGTCTCAAACCTCTGCCTGTGCCCGCATATCGCCTCGTTATAGACCCTGAACACCAGCGCGAGCTCGATCAATACTTCAAGCTGCAAGAGGGCAATCTCGAGCGCGAAAAAATCTATGTGCCTGCCGTCTTCTACGATCCCGACGGAGAGCGCTACGACGTGCGCGTCACACATCGCGGCGATGGCGGGCAGCACTTTCGCTTTCCGCAAAAATCGTGGCGCATAGTTTTCCCGGACGAAAATTTGCTTCTGGGGAAAAAAGCAATCACCCTGATCTACCCCGAGGAGCGAGGATTCCTCGTCGAAGCGCTCAACGCCCACCGCGCGAAGAAACTTGATCTCGTGACGCCGGAAACCGGATTTATATACCTCTTCATCAACCGCCATGAAGCTGGCCTCTACTACGAGTTCGAGCACTGGTCCGAAGAGATGCTCGAGCGAAGCGGTCTCAAAACCGATGGAAATTTCTACGGCGAGGAGGGACTCGGGAGCGAAGACCTCTACCGCTCGACGAGCCACTGGCAGCAATACGTCGCAAACGCACCGGGAGCGGAAAACAGGGAAGATCTCGCTCTGCTGCTCGCCGTTCTCAACCACCCGTCGGATGAGTACTTTATTCGCCACATAGCCGACATACTCGATCTCGAGGCATTCTACCGCTGGAATGTCCACTCTCTTCTCTCAGGGAGCGAGCACCAAGACGCGATCCACAATGCCCGCCTCTACTTCGACCCGACGCTCGGAAAATTCAAGTTTATCCTCTGGGACGTTGGCATCGGCGACCTCGAGGCGCCGATAGAGGAGAGCGGCATCGATCCGGCAGACTATAATCCTCTAGTCCAGCGCATCCTCGCCCACCCGCCGTTCCTTGCGAAGCGCAACGCGCATCTTAGCTCCTACCTCGCCGACTCGGAAACGATTGCCGATGATTTTCGCTACTACGATGAACTCTATCAGACGCTTCGTCCGGCGTTCTATCGCGACACTCTGAAAAATTATTCGAACCGCTTTTTCGAAAAAGAGGTGGCTCGCTACCGTGACATCCTCTCGCGCGACATCGCCTATCTCCGAGAGCGCTACCTCAACGCCGAGCCGCCTCCCGCGGATCTTGAAGGGCAAGAGAGTCCGCGTACCGAGCCGAACGGAAAGCATGCGCCTCCGGTGCCGACCGGAGATGCATTCGCACATTTTCACGATATCAGCCGCTCTCAGAGCGAGTTCCTCGCCGCACACCCCACTTTCTGGAAAGACGCCACCGGCGAACTCCATCTTGGACCCGGGAGCGTTGTGCTCCACGACACGACGCTGGTGCCACGAAACACGCGCCTTCACATCGAGCCCGGGACGGACGTCTTCCTTGACGCGGGTGCCTCTCTCGTGAGCTACAGCGCGATAGATGCCCTCGGCACAGCGCGCTACCCGATACGCTTTCTGCCGCTCGACAGCGAAAAACCATGGGGCACCCTTGCGATCATCGGCGCACCAAACGAGAGCCGATTCACGAACGTCTTTTTTCTCCACGCCATGAAACGCCCCGATCCACCGCTCTCACCCGACGAGCACCGCACGATCGCGGGACCAATCAATGGCATGATGTTCCGCGGCATGGTCACGGTGCGCCACGCGGCGATTTCGATCGCCGCAAGTACTCTCACGCACGCCGCAGGCGATGACGCGCTCAGTATACAATACGGCAGCTTCACCATAACCGATTCGCTGTTTCGAGAGAACAGCGCGGATGCGTTTGATGCAGATTTTTCGAATGGTACCATCGCGCGCACCGCACTTCGCGACAGCGGCAACGACGGCGTTGACATTGACGGCACGCTTGTGAGCGTCGAGGACGTCGTGGTAACCCGCTCTGGGGACAAGGGGTTCTCGCTCGGAGCAGGCACCGAGCTCGAACTCGAGAACAGCGTTATCGATACGGCCGATATCGGTGTCGCAATCAAGGACGACAGCAGCGCGACACTCACCCATGCTCTGATCGTGGGCGCACGCATTGGGCTCACTATCTATCACGACAATCCGGTATTCCCCGACGCAATCGCCACGGCAACAGTGACGGCCTCCGTGATCGCTCAAAGTATCGAGCGTGCCATTTCCGCCCCGCCTGACGCCCGACTGACCGTGGAGCGAAGCATCATTGAGGGTGATTTTTCCGACGCTGACATAACAGTGACGACCAGTACGCCGCACTTTCGCAATGCGGCAGCGGGCGATTATCGCCTGCTTGATGCTCCGGACGGAGAACCGATAGGACTGAAGTATCTTCCGAGAGTACCGCGCTGAAAAATGCAAAACGCAAAGCGAAAAATGCAAAGCAACAACCCGAAATTCAAAACGTCTTTTACGCTTTGCGTTGTGGTTTTGCGCTTTGCGTTTTGAGTTTTGAACTATCCGCTGATATATGCACACCCAACGATTCGAATGGAAATACCTCGTTACACCGACCGCGGCCGACCACCTCATCGATGCTCTGCTTGCGCGCGGCATGCGCTGGGACAGGGTCGTCGCAGACTCTCCGTCGCACCACTACCCGGTGACGAGCCTCTATTTTGATTCGCCGACGTTTCTCTGCTACCACGACAAACGACATGGCTTGTATCAACGGTTTAAGGTGCGCCTGCGCGGCTATACTAAAACGCTCGGGCAAAGCGCGCCACTCTACCTTGAACTGAAACGCAAAGACGGCGATATCATCACGAAAGATCGGATCACGCTTGCGCGCGAAGCGATGCAGGCAGTGGCGGGACGGGATATCTGGAGACTCACGGCGCCCGGGCGGAGAGCCGCAGATGCCGGGGAGAGGACGGTCGCCCGGCGGCTCACGGCGATTCTCGCAGACTTTGCGCTCAAGCCCCGTATTGTGGTACGCTACGACCGCCAGCCGCTCATCGGCACCGAGGCAAACCGCCTGCGCGTCACATTCGATCGCGCCCTTGAGGCCTACCCGTATGCTCTCGGCGAGGTATACGCCACTGCCCTTCCGCCGCTCCGTTCGATCGTGATGGAGATCAAGTACAACGGCGCAATGCCGGTCTGGCTCCATGAGCTCATCGTACGTGAAGCTCTCGAGCGGGTAGCATTCTCAAAATACTGCATCGGCGTCACAACACTTCGATCAAATTTCCTTATCTAAAAACCTCTCATTCACATGTTCACCGATGTTCCAGAAATCGCCGCGGCGCAAGTGACCGCGCTCGCCGCGCTCACCGCGATCGCGCTCTCGCTCGCGCTTGCGCTCACGATCGCGTTTATCTACCGGAAAACACACCGCGGCTTTTCATACTCGCCCTCGTTCGTCTTCACACTGATCATCGTCGCGATCCTCTCGGCGCTCGTAATGTTGGTCGTCGAGAACTCGCTCGCGCGCGCGTTTGCCATTTTGGGCACGTTCACCATTATCCGCTACCGGACGGCGATAAAAGACACGCGCGACACCGCGTTCCTACTTTGGGCCATCGTCACCGGCCTTGCGGTCGGAACGATTAACTACGCCCTCAGCGTCGTCTCGACCGGCCTCATCGGCGTCATCGTCCTCGCGCTCTCAAGATTCGACTTCGGATCTCTCGGAGCGCACGAAACGCTCCTCTACTTCACGACGAGCGCTGATCCGACGAGCTACGAGGCAGAGCTCAAGAGATTTTGCAAGGCATACCGCATGCTCTCGGTGAGAGCCTCGGGCGGGAAACGCGCGCTCACCTACTCCATTACTCCCCTAAGCGAGCAGGACGCGCACGCGCTCGTAGCCGCGCTTGACGAGCGGCCCGAGACGGACAACATTGAGCTCGTCACGACGAGAGAGGACATTGAATAACAAGCGAAAAACTCAAAACGCAAAGCGAAAAACAACAGTGTAAAGTTCAAAGGATTCTTTTGGATTTTGTATTGTTGTTTTGCGTTTTGCATTTTACGCTTTGCCCTCTACGGCGAGAACCCGACCGCCCTCCGCACAGCGCGATACCTCTGCCGCACCGCACTCATGCCGATAGAAAAGGCGCTGCGGGCAAACTCCACGTCTTCCCTGCCGAAGTGCACGAGGTCGCGCGCGCGCAGAGCAATCTCCGGTGCGGAACGCTTAAGGTAGAGTACGAGCACGGTTGCCTTAACGAGAAGCTGCACCCAGCGCTCGATCACCAAACCCCAGAGGCCGAGGATTGGGAGGAAGATCAGCATGAGCGGTACCGAAAGTGCAGTTTTGAGTACGCGGTTGAAGAAAAGAAATTTCTGCCGCCGCATGGCGCGCAGAAAAAATACGGGCAGGGACCCAATCGCGGCAATGGGAGCGGTTCCGGCAAGCGCGTAAAAATACGGAAGTGCGACGGTATATTTCGGAAAGAAGAGACGAACCGCAAGGGGGAACACCGCGGCCCCCGCAAGCACGCCGAGGAAAGTGAACGCCACCTGATATTTCACCCCGCGGAGGAAGACACGCCGCGACCACCGAGAATCATAGACGCGCATGGGGAGCAGGGTGCCGAGCGTGCGCGTCGGCACAAAGTTTGTCACTGCAGCGATAAGGGAGCGCGCGACGACAAAGAGCGCCACCGCCTCCGTGCTCACGAAAATTTTAATAAGCCATGGCTCTACCTGCTCCGTCGCATGGCCGAGTAACCCTTGAGCACTCGCCCACTTCCCATGCGCCTTAAATGTGCGCGGTAGGATCCAACGCCGCGCCGCCTTGAGCCCTCGCCATGGCGTATACGCGCGGATGGCGGACGGCACCATGGTGACGCCCATGCCGAGCGAGCCGACGACGAGAGACCAAAGCACCACGCGCACGTCAACTTTTGAGGCGCTCGCTACAAACGCGCCGAGGAAGAGAAGTTGCAGCGTCTTCTGCACGACGCGCCTGCGCGCAATGGCGGCAAACCTGAGACGAAAGTTGAGAAGAGACGTACACAAGCGCTGCAGTACGTCAACCGCCAGAAGCATGGCGATGATTTTTCCGAAGCGCGCAACCTCGGAGCCGTATTTTGGGACAAAGATGTTCGAACCGAAAAAAAAGAGCGCCGCAAGCAGAATTGTCGCGACACATCGCAAGCCATAAAACTCCAAAAAGGCCCGTTTCGCATCACGCTCTCTGCCTTCGCCGATAAAACGCGACACGTCGTTGTCTGCGAATGTCATCATGAGCGATGGAAGCCCGATCGCAAACCCAAATACGGCAAGTAGCAGCTGTAACACGCCATACTCGTAGAGTGAGAGCGCGGAGAGGATGATAAGTGCATTGAGCGCACCCACACCGCGCTCAACAAGCCCCCAGCCGCCAAACTGGAGCTCGCCGAGCACATAGTGGCGCAAAAAAGGCAGGCGTGATTGCTCTGTTGCCATACAATTCTGGTCAGCCGATAAAATGCTTGAGCCAAAGCTCAAGAGTGATGAGCCTCCAGAGAAGAGAAGAGTCCCCAGCAGGATCTCGGAGTGTCTCAGAGATGAGCCGCTCCACGGCCTCGGCATCCGTGTAAGGGGCAGAGCGGCTCGCGGCTCCGGCTAGAAGCGCGCGGACATCGCGCACAAAATACTTTGTCAGCCATTCCGTCTGGAAGCTCCTAAAGGTGAACTTCTGCCGCTGCCAGAGCGCTTGAGGCAGATACGGACGCATCGCCCTCTGGAGGAGCGCCTTGCGCATGTGCGGGGCGATTTTATAGCGATCCGGCAGAAAGAAGCAGAACTCAACGAGGCGCGTATCAAGATACGGCACGCGCAACTCTTTTGAAAAACGCATGCTGATGTGATCGTTCATGCGCAGCACCCGCGGCAGTTTCGTGTAGCGGATGTCGCGGTACTGCGCATTAAGCAGCGCGGAATCAAAAGGCATCGGGAAGACGCGCGCGCCCCAACGCTCCTCTGTGCGTCGCCGAAATGCGGAGTCAAGCACTCCCGAACCGCCCCGGAGCGAGCGCGCCTCCTCTCTCGCGCGAGAGGGTATGATCCGCCGCACGAGCGAGCGCCAGAATTTCCCTGGACCCTCACTCCCGATCCGCGCCAAGATAAACCGCACGATGTCCGCAACGCGCCTCTGAGTCGCGAGATCGCGGTAAAACGCTGGCATATACGAACCGTACCCGGCCAAAATTTCATCCGCCCCCTGCCCCTCAAGAAGCACGGTAACCCCACTGCTTCCTGCCGTCGCCCGGTAGAGCGCGTAGTAAGCAAGGGTCTGCATCCCGCCCGCAGGCTGATCCTCGATCGCCACAAGCTCCTCTGCGCGCTCCCAGACCTCCTCGGGCCCGAGCTCGCCTCTGTGCCAGCGCGAGCGCTCCACCTCGTTCAAAATACTCTCAAGGACACCGCACTCGCTACTACGAGCGTCTGCGACGCAGGCGGTAAAGAGATGCGGCGACGCGCCAACCGCCTCTTGCGCGTAATAGTAAAGCGAGTTTGAGTCAAGCCCGCTTGAGAGGTTAAGCCCCACCGGCACATCGGAGCGGAACTGGAGTCGCAGCGCGTCGCGAATGAGAAAACGGAGTGTCTCCTCTGCCTCTGCTTCGCTTCGCGGTGCGGGCGGCACCGGCCGCTCGGCGAGATCCCAGTACGTCCGCACAGACACTCCCCCGGAGCGGTACTCAAGCGTCTGTCCCGGAGGAAGCGACAGCACACCCTCAAAAAACGTCTCCTCGCTGTGGTCGTAGAGTCCGTCCGCAAGGTACTCGGCAACCGCGCGCTCATTGACGCGCGGAGTGATGCCGAGCGCGAGCAAGCCCTTGATCTCGGATGCGAAACGAAAAACGCCTGCCTCAAGAGAGTAAAAAAACGGCTTGATGCCGAAGTGGTCACGCGCACAAAACAAAGAGCCCTGTTCCGTATCGTACATCGCAAACGCAAACTGTCCGTTGAACCTGAGAAGGCTCGCGCTGCCCCAGACAGAAAAAGCCGCGAGCAGCACTTCCGTATCCGTCGCAGTCCGAAACTCGTACCGGCCGCGGAGCTCCTCGCGCAGCTCGATATAGTTAAAAATCTCGCCGTTAAAAACGACAACGTACCTCCCGTCCGCTGAGCGCATCGGCTGCGCTCCGGCCTCTGAGAGATCGAGAATCGCAAGCCGACGGTGGCCAAGGCCAACGCCCCGCGCTTGATCAATGAAGGTGCCGCTGCCGTCTGGCCCTCGGTGCGCGAGCCTGTCGCGCGCGCGCTCGAGAGCGCGCGCGTCAATTTGTTTTGCTCCCGCGATGCCGATGATGCCGCACATAGAGAAACACAGCGCCCGCACGGGACGCCGCGGCGCTTTTGTTGTATACAACAACCCTCAAGGTGGAGACGTCACAAAGCCAATCGCTCTCAAACGGCCAGTCGGCGCTCGGGGCGCTGCGACTGATTGAAAAATGTCCACAGCGCACAATTTGACTCGCTCGCGCAGTGTGCTATGCTAGTTGTATTAACCCCCCCCGCGCTTGCGATTTGCAGGTGCGGTGGTTTTTTTATACTAGACTTCTTCGGAAATTCCATTCTGCTGCAATTTTTGATTTTTGGCTGCGACGTCGTCAAGCTTCACAAAATGACTCTCGTCGTAC
>Ga0137796_10001294_pt1 | contig 14432 bp, 12 predicted proteins | sample OV2TP3_FD_97704 | JGI IMG/M metagenome (GOLD analysis project Ga0137796, IMG submission 97704)
ACGCCGCTACGCCGCGCTGACGCCGTGCTTCCGCTCCGAGGCCGGCGCCGCCGGCAAGGACACCCGCGGCATGATCCGCCAGCACCAATTCAACAAGGTCGAGATGGTCACCGTCTGCACCCCCGAGGCCTCCGACCATGAGCTCGAGCGGATGACCAACTGCGCCGAGGAGGTGCTGAGGCGCCTCGGCCTGCCGTTCCGCACCGTCGTCCTCTCCACCGGCTCGATGGGCTTCGGCGCCCGCAAGACCTACGACGTCGAGGTGTGGCTGCCGGGCCAGGGGCAGTACCGCGAGATCTCGAGCTGCTCCGACTGCGGCGACTTCCAGGCCCGGCGGATGAAGGCGCGCTGCCGCTCCAAAGGCGACAAGCGCACCCGCTTCGTCCACACCCTCAACGGCTCCGGCCTGGCCGTCGGCCGCACGCTGATTGCCATCCTCGAGAACGGCCAGCGCGCCGACGGCTCGGTGGCGGTGCCCGACGCGCTGCGCCCCTACATGGGCGGGCTCGAAGTCATCTCGAAACATGGCGACAAGACCAATTGACCTTTCCCGCGTCCGGGTGCTCGTCACCAACGACGACGGCATCGCCGCGCCCGGCCTCAAGCTCCTCGAAACCATCCTGGCGCCGCTCGCCAAGGAGGTTTGGGTGGTGGCGCCGGAAGTCGAGCAAAGCGCCACCAGCCATTCGCTGACGCTCCGGCGGCCGCTGCGCATCCGCAAGATCGCGCCGCGCCGCTACGCCGTCGACGGCACCCCCACCGACAGCGTCCTTCTCGCCGTCACCGAGGTGATGCAGGACCGGCCGCCCGGCCTGGTGATCTCCGGCGTCAACCGCGGCGGCAACCTCGGCGAGGACGTGACCTACTCGGGCACCGTGGCGGCGGCCATGGAAGGCACGCTGCTCGGCGTGCCGTCGATCGCCGTCAGCCAGGTCTATCTCGACGGCCACCCGGTTAAGTGGGCGACGGCCGAGAAATGGCTCGGCCGCATCCTCAAGCGCCTCACCGGCGCCGCTTGGCCGGCCGGGGTGCTGATGAACGTCAACCTGCCAGACGTCGCCGCCCGCAAGGTGACCGGCATCGAGATCACCCGCCAGGGCCAGCGCAAGATCGGCAGCGACATCGCCCGCGGCACCGACCCGCGCGGCGAGCCCTACTACTGGATCGGCGCCCAGCGCCGCGAGGAGCCGTACCGGCGCGGCACCGACCTGGAGGCGATCCGCCGCGGCGCCGTATCGGTGACGCCGCTGACCATGGACCTCACCCACGGGCCGACGCTCAACCGCCTCAGGGGCGCCTTCCGATGACCGCCGACGCCCGCAAGGCGCAGATGCTGCTCGACTTGCGCCAGGGCGGCGTCACCGAGAAGCGCGTGCTCGAGGTCTTGGAGCGGACGCCGCGCGAACTGTTCCTCGCCAACCACTTCAAGGACCGCGCCTACGACGACGTGGCGCTGCCGATCGGCCACCACCAGACCGTCAGCCAGCCGACCGTGGTCGGCCGCATGACCCAGGCCCTCGAGGTCGGCCCACGCATGAAGGTGCTGGAGATCGGCACCGGCTCCGGCTATCAGGCGGCGGTGCTGGCCCGCCTGTGCCGGCGGCTCTACACCATCGAGCGCCATCCGCCGCTGTTGAAGGCCGCCGAGGAGCGATTCAAGCGCCTCGGCCTGGTCAACGTCACCACGCTCGCCGGCGACGGCACCCGCGGCTGGCCGGAGCAGGCGCCGTTCGACCGCATCATCGTCACCGCGGCGGCCGCCGACGTGCCGCCGATCCTGCTCGGGCAGCTGGCCGACGGCGGCGTCATGGTGATCCCGGTCGGCCTCGACGAGGACGACCAGAGTCTCCTCAAGGTGCGGCGCGGCGAAGGCGGCGTCGAATCGGAAGACCTCGGCGCCACCCGATTCGTGCCGTTGATCGCCGGCGCCGCCGAGCCGTGACGGCGTGCGACGGCCGGCCGCCGCGCCTGCCGGGGCGGCGTTGCCGGTCGCAATGGCCTTGGCGATAATCCGACCATGATTCGCCTCCCGAGCGCCCGCCTTCGCAACCACGCGAGTCACCCCCGCCCGGCGCTGCGCGCCGACCTCCCCCGTCAAGGGGGAGGTGGTTCGCCCCCCCCCTTGTCGGGGAGGCCGCGAGCGCCAGCGAGCGGGTGGGGGGTGCTGTTCCTGATCGCGGTCCTGGGGCTGGCCGGCTGCGGCGGTTTCGAATGGCCGCCGCGCGGCCGTATGCCGCGCGACGTCAACACGCCGCCGCCGGTCGTGGCGCCAGCCACTGCAACGCCGCGCGCCGGGAGCAGCGCCGCCTTCATCGGCGCCGACGCGGTGATCGCCGGCCGCGGCGACACCGTCTACGCGCTGGCCCGCCGCCATCGCGTCCCGGTGCGCGCCCTGATCGAGGCCAACAAGCTGAGTGCGCCGTACTACCTCAACGAGGGCCAGCGGGTGGTGCTGCCGCGCGGGCCGACACACACGGTGCAGCGCGGCGACACCCTCTACGGCATCGCCCGCCAGTACCAAGCCGATCCGTACGCGCTGGCCCGCATCAACGGCCTGGCGCCGCCCTACGCGATCCAGGCCGGCGAGACCCTGGTGCTGCCGCCGCGCGCCCCTTCCGTCATCGCCGAAACGCCGACGCCCGCGCCTATCATCGGCGCCGCCCCGCAGCCGGCGCCGCCGACCACCGTGCCGAGGCCGCCGGCGGTCAGCGGCGACGGCTTCATCTGGCCGGTGAAGGGCAAGGTGCTGTCCGGCTTCGGCCACAAGGCCAAGGGCTTGCGCAACGACGGCATCAACATCGGCGCCGCCCACGGCGCCCCGGTGATGGCGTCGGAGAACGGCGTCGTCGCCTACGCCGGCAACGAGCTGCGCGGCTTCGGCAACCTGCTGCTGATCAAGCACTCGAACGGCTGGGTCACCGCCTACGCCCATAACGACCGGCTGCTGGTGAAGCGCGGCGACGCCGTGCGCAAGGGCCAGCAGATCGCCACCGTCGGCGCCACCGGCAACGTGCGCGACCCGCAACTGCATTTCGAGCTGCGCCGCGGCCGCATCGCCGAGGACCCGGAGAAGCACCTCCAGGGCGCGTGAGCGGCCGCCGAGCCGTCGACCACCCACCGACCAAGGGCCGATTTTTTTTAAAAAGGTCGTCATCGGTCGTCCTTGGTCGTCATCGGTCGTCATTTTCGGCCTTCTTGGCGGCGGCCCCGGCGTCGGTTCCGGCGGTGACACGGCGCTTCGACGCCAAGCATTTGATCCGGCGAGAGAATTACCCCGTCCGGCGGACGCGGCGCGGAAAAAAAACGTCCACAAACGTCCACTTTTGTCCACCATCGCCGCCGCCCTCACGGCTTCGACAAGCTCACCATGAGGGCCTCGTCCCGAGCCCGTCGAAGGACGAGGCGGCCCGCAGGAGCGCGTTCCCGAGTTCCTATTCACGATGTCCAAGAGCGGCCCCGCCGCGCCGTTGGCCGGAACAGCGGGGTATAGAACACATATAGAACAAGATAGGATGTTTGTCAAGAGGTATCGGAACTATTTCCCTCCCCCGCCAGCGGTCGTGGCAACACCGCCGCCGCGCCGGCGTAGAGAGCTGCGCCGGCCAGCACCACCGCCGAGAACCCGAAGCTCATGGCGATGAGGGTGGCCAACAGCGCGCTCAGCACCGAGGCGCAGCCGTTGACGCCCCAGGCCCAGGGAACGAGCGCCGGAGCCGCCGCCCACACCCGCGCCAGTCCGAGCGGGAACGGCATGCCCATGCAGAACGCCAGCGGCGCGATCAGGGCGAGGGAGACGGCGATCCTGGCGTCATCCGTGAGGTGGGAAAGCGCGTCGAAGGCGCCGGGCAGGATGACGACGTAGAGCAGCGCCAGGGCGGCGATGCCGGCGACGGCGACGTCGATGGCGGAGAGGCCAAGGCGAAAGCGGCTCGACATTGCTCCTTCCGTCATTCCCGCGGAAGCGGGAATCCAGTTTTTAGAAGACTTGGACCCCCGCTTGCGCGGGGGCCGGCCCCCGACTTGATCGGGGGGTGACGAGTCGCTTTGTTCGGATGATCGGCCGGATGCTTTGTCGGCGCGCGCCCACGCGTCGATGCGGCCGGCGAAACGCTGCGAGACGCCGCTGCCGACGCCGGCGAACAGCAAAAACCCGGTCAGCACCACCGCCACCGCGTACAACGGATGGCCGAGGAACAGGATGAACTTCTGGATGAACGCGATCTCCACGAACAGGAAGGCGAGGCCGAGGGCGAGGAAATACAGGCCGACCCGCCAAAGTTGGCCGGGCGCTGTGCTCGTCTTGCTCAGTCTTGCTTCTGTCGTCATTCCCGTGAAAGCGGGAATCCAGTCACTTCTAAAAAGCCTGGACCCCCGCTTGCGCGGGGGCCGGCCCCCGACTTGATCGGGGGGTGACGATAACCCTTGAGGCGATTCCGGACTCGCAGCAGTCATGCGCTGTCCCCGCCATCTTCCCCACCATATCGGCGCCATGATGAGGACGACGCTGAGCACCGCCGCCTGCGCCAGCGTGGCGACCAGGATCAGGCTGCCGAGCTCCAGCAGTCCGGCGCCGCCGGCTTTGCGGATGGCGAGCAGCTCGGGCAGGCTGCGCCACCTGAGGAAGTCGAAGAAATACGGCCGCTCGTCGGTGGCCGGCCGGATGTCGAACTTGTAGCCGGCGACGAAGGCGTCGCGGCCGGGCCCGATCAACGCCTGCGCCGCCTCGAAGAAATACGGCCGGTCGAGGACGTTGAAGCGGTTGGCGTCCTCGCGCCGGACGCCGGGGAAGTAGTCGAGGTCGAACGAGCGCGCCACCGCGAACGCCTTGGCGGCGGCGATGTCGGCGCCGGTGACGGCGCCGTTCTTGACCAGTAGCGAAACGGTGGTGAGGCCGCGAAGCAGCATCAGTTGCGTTTCCGGCGCCGCGACGCCGAGGCGGGAGAGCGCGTCGAGGGCGGTCGCAAAAAGTTTCAATTCGTCGCGCGGCGGCAGCTTCAGCCAGCGGGTGATGGCGAGCCAGCCGCCGGGGGCGAGGCGGCCCAGGTAGTGAGCGAACGCCTCGCGGGTATAGAGGTAGCTCTCGCTCAGGCCGTGCACGCCGGTGGCGCCGGCGGCGAAGGCGTCGAGCAGCGGGATCTGCACCACGTCCCACATTTCCCCGCTCGCCGCGACGAAGCGGCGGGCGTCGGCGACGTGGACCCGCACCTCCGGCCGCCGCCAGACGTGGCCGGCGTAGGCGGCGTAGTCCTCGCGGACCAGCCGCGCCATGTTGGCGTCGAGCTCGACCGCGTCGACGCGCCGGGCGCGGTGGTACAGCGCCTGCAGCACGCCTTGCCCGCCGCCCGCCCCGAGCACCAGCACGGCGGGCCGCTCAATCAAATGGTAGGCGAGGGCGTCGGTGGTGTAGTCGAGGTAGGCGAGGGCGGTCGGCGCGCCGTCGAAGCGGGTGATCGCCGTCAGCGAGCCGCCGTCGACGAACACGCCCAATTGCGGCGGCGGCGCCATCGGTGCGTTCAGGCTGAGCCCCGGCACGTAGCGGAACGGCACTTGCGGGCTTTCGACCACCGTCAGCAGGCCGAGCGGCCCGGAGCGCTCGCCGATGGTCCTGGCGCCGACGACCTTCAGCGCCGCCGGCAGGCCCTTGTACTCGGAGATGCGCAGCGCCAGCCACGACTCCGGCAGCAGCGCCAGCGCGGCGACGCCGGCCGCCGCGGCGCCGACCAGCACCGCCCGCCGCCAAACCGGTTTGGCGTCGAGCAGCGCCAGGGCCGCCGCCGCCAGGCCGACGGCGGCGATCAGGCGCAGCGCGTCCGACGGCGTCATGACGAACAGCGCCGCCACCGCGCCGAGCGCGCCGGCGCCGGAGCCGATCAGGGTGCAGGCATAAACCGGCCCGACGCGGTCGCCGAAGCGGATGAAGGCGACGCCGATGCAGGTGGCGCCGCAGAAGAACGGCGCCGCCAGCAGCAGGTACATGGCCGGCAGAAACAGCAACTGCGCCGGCTCCCAGACGATGGCCAACGCGTTGAACGGCAGCGCCTGGGCGAGCAAGAATCCGCCCGGCGCGGTCAGCGCGAACGACGCCGCGCCGGAGGCGAACACGGCGGCGAAGCGCGCCTTCACGCGGTCCTGGAAGAGGGCGAGCACGCTGCCGCTGAGGCCGAAGCCGAGGAGCGCGATGCTGATCGCCATGAACGCGAAGTGGTGCCACTGCACGATGGCGAACAGCCTGACCAGCAGCACCTCGTAGGCCAGCGTCGCCGCCGACACCACGGCGAGCGCCAGGTAGGGCATCACTGCGGCCCCCGGGTCAGCGGCACGAAGCGCACCGGCAGCACCTGGCGGGTGGCGACGCCGCCGTCGGCCGCCTTCTCGACCAGGGTCAGGTACTGCGGCGCGTAGGCGCCGCCGACCGGGATCACCATGCGGCCGCCAGGCTTCAATTGCTCGACCAGCGGCGGCGGCACGTGGCCCGCGGCGGCGGTCACCAGGATGGCGTCGAACGGGCCGCAATCGCGCCAGCCGAAGTAGCCGTCGCCGACGCGCGTCCTGACGTTGTCGTAGCCGAGGTCCGCGAGGCGCTTCGCCGCCAGCTCGCCGAGCTCGGGGACGATCTCGATGCTGCACACCGTCTTGACCAGCGGCGACAGCACGGCGGCCTGGTAGCCGGAGCCGGTGCCGATCTCGAGCACGACCGAGTCTGGTTTCGGGTTCGCCAGCTCGGTCATCAGCGCGACGATGAACGGCTGCGAAATGGTCTGGCCGAAGCCGATCGGCAGCGGCCCGTCGCGGTAGGCCAGTCCCTCCAGCAGCGTCGGCACGAAGCGGTGCCTGGGCACCTTGGCCATCACGTCGAGCACCGCCGGCGAGATGCCGCCGGGAGCCACCCCCTCGGGCATGTTGGCGGCGTGCAGCACGATGGTGCGCACCATCATCGCCCGCGGCTCGGCCGACGGGTCCGGCGATTGCGCCGGGGCGGGGCCGGCGAGACCGGCCGCGAGCGCCAGCGCGACGAGGCGGCGCGCGAGACTCATGCGGCGAATTGTAGAGCATTTTCTGATCAGATTGACGCACTCCACACACGTCATGCCCCGGCGGAAGTCCGGGGCATCCAGTCTTTACAGTCCCTGGATCGCCCGGGCGAAGCCGGGCGATGACGACCAGAGAGATGGGGCGGCCTACGACAGGCCGTAGAGGCGCATCGGGCGGCCGACGCCGGGCAGGTCGAAATCGCCGAGGTCGCGCCACGGCTCCTCCAGGCGGCGGGCGATCTGCTCCGAGATCAGCACCTTCTCGCCCGCCAGCTTGCACTGGTTGGCGATCTTGGCGGCGGCGTTGGCGGCGGCGCCGACGACGGTGAACTCGACCCGCCCGGCGGTGCCGATGTTGCCGTAGTGGACCTGGCCCAGGTGCAGGCCAATGGCGTAGCCGATCGAATGCCTGCCGATCCGCGCCCGCTCGACGTTAAGGGCGGTGACGTTCTCCGCCGCCTGCCGGGCCGCCCGCACCGCCCGCCGGCAGGCGTCGGCGCACGCCGGCTCCGCGCCGGCGTCGACCGGGAAGATGGCCAGCACCGCGTCGCCGATGAAGCGCAGGACCTCGCCGCCGTGGTCCTCGACGGCGCCGGCGAGGCAGTCGAAATAGGCGTTGAGCAACGCCAGGAAGTCGCCGGGCGGCATCTTGACCGACAACGCCGTCGACCGTCTCAGGTCCGAGAACCAGACCACCGCGTCGATGCTCTCGCCGTCGCCGCGCCGGACGGCGCCCGACAGCACCTTGTCGCCGGTACGGCTGCCGAGATAGGCGCGCGCCAGCGACCGCGAGGTCTCGTGGCGGATGACGATCTCGAAGCCGCGCGCCGCGGCGCGGGTGACCTGGCGCAGCCGCTCGATCTCGACTTCCTCGAAGCCGCCCGGGCGGTCGGTGGCATAGGCGGCGACCCCGGTGCGGCCGTTCGCGAGCCGGAGCGGCAGGGCGAAGTAGTCGGTCAGCCCCTCGGCCTTCAACTCCTTAAGTATCGGGAAATCAAGCTGCGCCTCAGGCACCTGCAGGCTGCGGCGAATCTCCGGAACTATGCCTTCGTCGAGCAGCCGCACGGGACTAGCTAGGTAGCGCGGGCTTTTCTCTAGCGAGTGGGCGAGACGGATCACCTCGACCTCGGGGTCGCCGCGTCGCCAGCGGCTGCTGAACCCCGCGTACTGGGGATGCAGGATGTCGTAATGCATCCGGAATCGGGCCAGCGGCAGTCCGGCGGCCACCATCCTTTCCGCCAGCGCGGTGAACCAGACGGTCGGGCTGTCGACGTTGACCATCGACGTCGCCGCCCATTCCACCAGCGGGTCCGGCCAACTGCTTGGGTTCGCTGCGTCCGGCAACTGCGCGCGCTTCCTTCGCCCGGGTTTCGGGCCCGACGTCCGCCCGTGGCCGATGATACCGCTAATCCAGCGGCTTCCCCAGCCGGCCGGCCAGGTCCTGGATGAACTGCCAGGCGACGCGCCCCGATCGGGCGCCGCGGGTCACCGCCCACTCGTTGGCGGCGGCGGTGAGGTCGATGGCGGGGTCGTCGAGGCGGTAATGCTTGGCGTAGCCCTCGACGATGGCGAAGTAGGTCGGCTGGTCGCAGTTGTGGAAGCCGAGCCACAGCCCGAAGCGGTCGCTGAGCGACACCTTTTCCTCGACCGCCTCGGCCGGGTTGATGGCGGTCGAGCGCTCGTTGTCGATCATGTCGCGCGGCATCAGGTGGCGGCGGTTGGAGGTGGCGTAGAACACGACGTTGGCGGGCCGCCCCTCGATGCCGCCCTCGAGCACCGCCTTCAGCGACTTGAACGACGCGTCGGAGCCCTCGAAGCTCAAGTCGTCGCAGAACAGGAGACACCGCCGCTCGGCGCCGCGCAGCAGGGCCAACAGCTTCGGCAGCGACGGGATGTCCTCGCGGTGGATCTCGACCAGCACCAGGGAACCCGGGTTCTCTTCCAGCACCTTGGCGTGCACCGCCTTGACCAGCGAGCTCTTGCCGGTGCCGCGCGCCCCCCACAGCAGCGCGTTGTTGGCCGGCAGCCCGTGGGCGAAGCGGCGGGTGTTGTCGAGCAGCAGATCCATCTGCCGGTCGATGCCCTTCAAGAGCCTGATCTCGACCCGGTTGACGGTGCCGACCGGCTCCAGGCGGAGGCTTTCGGCCAACCAAATGAAGGCGTCGGCGGCGTCGAGGTCGGCGCCTTCGACGGCGGCCGGCGCCAGTCGTTCCAGGGCGCCGGCGATGCGGCTCAAGGCCTCGATCGGCGCCGGGGAGGGGACCGCCGTCGCCGGAACGGCGCCGCCGTGGGCGCGCAGGTAGGCGCGGATTTTCTCCACGGTGCGGGTGGTGATGCCCTTGCCGTCGCGCAAGCGCGCCACCAGCTTGCCGTCGTTGGCGACGAGGCGCCCGAACGTGGTCTCGGCGACACCGGCGGCGCGGACGAACGCCTGGATGTCCCGCAGCAGTTCCGACTGGATCGTCATCGGCCCACCTAATGGGATTTTTCCCAAAAAGTCAACAACGGATAATTTAGTGTTATCAGATGAATAGACTTTAATCGAGATGATGACTCGATCAAATTATAGGATTTTTCCCACGAAGGCACGAACGGCCCGACCGTGCTCAGTCGTCATTCCCGCGCAAGCGGGAATCCAGTTTTATCAAAGCACTGGACCGCCGCGTTCGCGAGGGTGACGTGCGATCCGAACGGGACTTGCCGTGATCGCCGCAGACAGTCGAAGCGGCCGGCAAAAATCGCGCCGCCGCCGCCGGGCGCTTCGTGTTTGCAACGGCGGCCGCGGCCGGTATAGTCGCGCGGCGTTCGCGGCGGTGGCCGTTCCGTGGTGTTGAGAATTGGAGTGTTCCGATGTTGGTGACGCCAGCCTACGCGCAAGCCGCGACCGGCGGGGGCGGTACCGGCGGCCTGGAAGCCTTTCTGCCGCTGATCCTGATCTTCGTCGTCTTCTATTTCCTGCTGATCCGGCCGCAGCAGAAGAAGATGAAGGACCACAAGGCGATGCTGGGGGCGATCCGGCGCGGCGACAAGGTGGTCACCGGCGGCGGCATCGTCGGCACCGTCACCAAGGTCGTCGACGACCACGAGGTGGTGGTGGAGATCGCCGACGACGTCAAGGTGCGGGTGCAGCGCAGCCTGATCTCGGCGGTGGTGTCGAAGAGCGAGCCGGTGAAGGCCGACGGCAAGCCCGGCGACTCCGCGAAGCCGGAAGGCGACGGGGCGAAGAAGCCGGAAGGCGGGGTCGGCGGGTTCCTCGGCGGCCTGTTCGGCGGCAAGAAGTAAGCGTATCCGGCCGAAGATTTCACGATGGTCTACTTCGCGAAGTGGAAAATCGCGCTGGTGCTGGGCATCTGCCTGCTGGGCGTCCTGTTCGCGGCGCCGAACTTCATGACCCGCGCCCAGGTCGACGCGCTGCCCGACTGGTGGCCGAAGAAGCAGATCAGCCTCGGCCTCGACCTGCAGGGCGGCTCGCACCTGCTGTTGGAGGTCGGCGCCCGCACGGTGATCCGCGAATACCTGGAATCGGTGGTCGACCAGATTCGCACCGAGCTGCGCAAGGCGCAGATTGCCTACCAGGCGCTCGGCGTCGAGGGCGACGCGGCGACGGTCACCGTCACCGACGCGGCGAAGCTGGACGAGGCGCGGCGGCTGGTCCGCAACATCGACCGCGGCGCCAAGCTCGACGTCGCCGGCAACCGCATCACCCTGGCGCTGACCGAGCGCATGCTGCGCGACCGCAAGGTGGCCGCCGTCCAGCAGTCGATCGAAATCGTGCGCCGCCGGGTCGACGAGACCGGCACCCGCGAGCCGACCATCCAGCGCCAGGGCGAGGACCGCATCCTGCTGCAGCTTCCCGGCGTCGACGACCCGGAGCGGGTGAAGCGGCTGCTGGGCAAGACCGCCAAGATGACCTTCCACCTGCTCGACGACCAGACCACCGTCGAGTCGGCGATGGCCGGCCGGGTGCCGCCGGGCTCGCACCTGCTGCCGTCGGACGAGCGCGACGCCCGCGGCCAGCAACGCATGTACCTGGTGCGCAAGCGGGTGATGGTGGCCGGCGACACGCTGATCGATTCGCAGCCGTCGTTCGACCAACGCACCAACGAGCCGGTGGTGACCTTCCGCTTCGACGCCGCCGGCGCCAAGCGCTTCGGCGACACCACCGCGAAGAACGTCGGCAAGCCGTTCGCCATCGTGCTCGACGGCAAGGTGATCAGCGCGCCGGTGATCCGCGAGCCGATCCTCGGCGGCTCGGGCCAGATCTCCGGCCGCTTCTCGGTGCAGGAGGCGCAGGACCTGTCGCTGTTGCTGCGCGCCGGCGCGCTGCCGGCGCCGCTGACGGTGCTCGAGGAGCGCAGCGTCGGCCCCGGCCTCGGCGCCGACTCGATCGCCGCCGGCAAGGTCGCCAGCATCGTCGGCACCATCGCCACCGTCGTGTTCATGATCCTCGCTTACGGCTTCTTCGGCATCATCGCCGACGTGGCGCTGGTGGTGAACATCGTGCTCATCCTCGCCGTCCTCGGCTTCCTGCAGGCGACGCTGACGCTGCCCGGCATCGCCGGCATCGTGCTGACCATCGGCATGGCGGTCGACGCCAACGTGCTGATCTTCGAGCGCATGCGCGAGGAGGTGCGCACCGGCCGCACCCCGATCTCGGCCATCGACGCCGGCTATTCGCGCGCCATGACCACCATCATCGACTCTAACCTGACGACGCTGATCGCGGCGCTGTTCCTCTATATCTTCGGCTCGGGCCCGGTGCGCGGCTTCGCGGTGACGCTGTCGATCGGCATCGTCACGTCGATGTTCACGGCGATCATGCTGACGCGGCTGATGGTGGTGGCATGGCTGAGGCGCGCCCGGCCCAGCGCGCTGCCGATCTAGGAAGGAGCCGGCATGTTCCGCGGCGTCACCCTGGTCCCGTTGGACGTCAACATCCAATTCATTCCGCGCCGGATGTGGTTCTTGGCCATTTCCGGCCTGCTGGTGGCGGTGTCGGTCGCGCTATTCGCGATCAAGGGGCTCAACTACGGCATCGACTTCAAGGGCGGCATCTTGATCGAGGTGCGCACCCCGGCGCCGGCCGACCTCGCCGCCATGCGCGGCAAGCTGACCGGCCTCGGCCTCGGCGACGTGTCGCTGCAGGGATTCGGCGACCCCAGGGAAGTGCTGATCCGCGTCCAGCGCCAGGAGGGCGACGAGAAGGCGCAGCAGGCGGCGGTGACCAAGGTCAAGGACTCCCTCGGCGCCGGCGTCGAGTACCGGCGCACCGAGTTCGTCGGCCCGCAGGTGTCCGAGGAGCTGTTCTGGGACGGCGTGCTGGCGGTCTCGCTGTCGATGATCGGCATCCTGATCTACGTGTGGTTCCGCTTCGAATGGCAGTTCGGCCTCGCCGCCATCGTCGCGCTTTTGCACGACGTGCTGTCGACGATCGGGATATTTGCGCTGCTCGACATGGAGTTCAACCTGACCACGGTGGCGGCGATCCTGACCATCGCCGGCTATTCGATCAACGACACCGTGGTGGTGTTCGACCGCATCCGCGAGAACCTGCGCAAGTTCAAGAAATTGCCGCTGCCGCAGCTGCTCAACGACAGCGTCAACCAGACGCTGTCGCGCACAGTGATCACCGGCGGCACCACGCTGGCGGCGGTGGTGGCGCTGTACGCGCTCGGCGGCGAGGTGATCCGCGGCTTCAGCTTCGCCATCATCTGGGGCATCCTGATCGGCACCTATTCGTCGGTCTGCGTCGCCTCGCCGCTGCTGCTCTATCTCAACATCAAGCGCGGCGGCAAGGTGGTCGAGGAGGCGGCGGCGCAACCGTCGCCGTGACGCGGTGCCCGGGCTCGACATCACCCCCCGACTGGCGGCCGGCCGGCAGCTGATCCAGAGCTACGGCGGCATGGGATTCCGGATCGCCGGCGACGCCCACCGGGGCTCGGTGATCGTGCTGCCGGAGCGCACGCTGCCGTGGGCGGTGCGCGAGGCGGCGGCGGTGACGGTGCAATCGCTGGCCGCGGTTACCGGCGCCGACGCGGTCGCCAAGATTCTGGTCATCGGCTGCGGCGCCCGGTTCGAGCCGATACCTAAGGGCCTGCGCGAGGGCCTGAAGCAGGCCGGCCTGGCGCTCGAATGGATGGACACCGGCGCCGCCTGCCGCACCTTCAACGTGCTGTTGGCCGAGGAACGCGCCTGCGCCGCGGCGCTGATCGCGGTGGAGTGAAGTTTGAAAAAAAGTCCTTCGCTTCGCTCAGTGTACTTTTTTTCATTTTGAATATCGAGGAAGGAAGGCTCGGGGCGGCCCTTCGCCTTCCTTCCACCTAAACATGTTTTGGGCCGACCGTTGGTCGGCCCGACAAAGAACGTCAAATCCGCCCGCAGAACCGCTTCAAGGGCGGATTTGACTATGTTGAATCCCGCGAAAAAGTACACTGAGCCCCAGTGGGACAATGGGGCGAGGGACTTTTTCGCGAAGTGAACAAAAGAAAACGGGGCCGAAACGGGCCCCGCTTTCCCCAGGGTCCGCTCCCCTTAGTAGATGTTCTGCGCCGAAACCATGGCGTAGAGCATGGGGACCGAAAGCATGGTGTTGGTGCGCGAAACCAGCATCGCCGTGCGCGCCGCGGCGGCCTTGGCGTCCTTGTCGGCCTCGACCATGCCGAGCGCCTTCTGCTGGTTCGGCCAGATCACGAACCAGACGTTGAACCACATGATGATGCCGAGCCACATGCCGATGCCGATGGCGGTCGCCTTGGCGCCGCCGCCCATGGCGCCGAGCGTCAGCGCGCCGACGATGTAGCCGTTCATCCACGCCAGGATCAGGCCAGTGACGATGGTCGCCATGGCGGCGTGGCGGAACCAGAACAGCGCCTCCGGCGCGATCACCTTGCCGATCGCCGGCTTCTGATCGTCCGGAATCTTCGGCATGCTGGGCATCTGGACGAAATTGAAATACCACAACAGGCCGATCCACATCACGCCGCTGAGCACGTGCAGCCAGCGGAACAGGAACGTCCACCAGGCGAAGCCGACGGGCTTGCCCTCGCCGGTGGCGGCGACGACGATCACCACCATCACCACCGCCAACACGACGCCGGCGATGACCGTATTGCGAAGATTGCTGAGAATTGCTGCCATGACACGCCCCCTTCCTTGTCATCCATGGCGTCGGGCCCCACTTTAGAGGCCCTCTAACGAAGCTGATTTGATATATACGACCGATCGCGCCGGCTTCAACGGTAATCCTGAAACCCAGGCTGGGCGGGCGGTCGGAGCACCGTCGAGCGCGCCGCCGCCGCGGCCAAGGCGGCGATCTGGAGGCGATGGATTCGGCCATGAGCGGGCAAACGCCAGACGATTATTGCGCCGAGCGGGTGCGCCGTTTCGACCGCGACCGCTTCC
>Ga0137796_10001296_pt1 | contig 14413 bp, 10 predicted proteins | sample OV2TP3_FD_97704 | JGI IMG/M metagenome (GOLD analysis project Ga0137796, IMG submission 97704)
CTGAGCTAAGCGCCCTCGATTGACGCTCAAGATATTATGCAGCCGATGATTTTGCAATCCGCGAAATCGTGCCCTTTTCGTGCCCTTTTGATTTTGACCTGGCCGCGTCGAACGCTTTCGTAAGTCGATCCAGCGAATCGCGCAATTTTTCGGTGTAGTAGTGCGTGTAGATTCGCGCCGCCGCGTAACTCTTGTGCCCCATCAGCGCCATGCGCTCGTCAATGTCCACGCCGTTCATGGCGAGGTAAGAGCCAAACGTATGGCGTAGATCATGGAAGCGCAGACGGCGCGTGATCCCGAGGCGCTTCTTCAGACACCGAAACGAAGACTTGCATTGTCGCGCTGCCTTTCCCTTCCAGCCGAAAACGTAGTCAGACGCGGCGGTCCTGGGCTGACGGTCGATGATCTCCGCAAGGATCGGGTGCAACGGCAGAGTGCGCGGCGTGTCGTTCTTTGTTTGTGGAATGTAGATCACGTTGGCCGTGCGGTCGATGTCGGAATGCCGAAGCCGCAAGATTTCACCGCGCCGCATGCCGGAATAGAGCGCGAACAGCGCAATATCCGCGCCGCGCGTGCCATCCGGCCGAAGCGCCGCAATCTCGTCCGGCGTCAGAATCGTGGGCGGCCTCGTCGCCTGCCGGATTTTCGGGTAAGGCACGGCCGCCGCCGGATTGTGATTGATATATCCACCGCCGACCTTCTGGCCGTTCTGATCCTTCATGCCGACGTGGGCGAATTTGAAAAAGGAGCGGATCGCGCTGAGATACCGCACAATCGTAGCCGGATCGACGCGCGTCTGTAGTTCCAGTTTCCAGCGTTCAAGGTCGAAGGCGGACACGTCGCTCAACTTCTGTGGTCCGAATTTGGCGAGAAAGATTTTCAGTGTGTATCTCTCAACGCACCAGCTCCGCTTGTTTTTCTCAACATAAGGCAGATAGTAGGACGTGAAGAATTGGGCGGCAGTCAAATGGGTTGGCTCTTTGAAGCCGACGACGTTGCCTTGCTTGTATTCGATGAGGCGTTGGGAATAGAACGCCTCCGCTTCGGCGCGGGTTGTAAAGCGCATCCGGCCGCGCTGACGGTGGCCGGACACATCCCAATAGTAATAGTTGACGCGGTAGCGTCCGTTGCTTTGCCGTCGAATGGCGCGTGTCCCCATATCCCCCGACCTTCCCGGCGCGTATTTGAAACGTGTCAAGCCCGAAACAAAAAAACGGGCGCGAAATCCGCCCTTGTGAAAGCTGCTCCGATATTATAGCATTGTGCCATAAATGTCAAATAAATCATTATGGAGCGCCCAATGAGACGCAAAAACTCGGATATAATCGGGTCTATGGCGCGACCACGAAAGGCAAAGCTGAGAGTCAGAGGCGACAAGGGAATCGGCGAGCGCCTGACGCGTTTCCGTCAGGCGCGGGGTCTGTCCCAGGCCGAACTTGCCGACAAGCTGGGAGTCGATCAGTCCGACATATCGAACTTCGAGCGCGGGGTCTATCGGCTCAACGACGGGCTGATCGTTCAGATATGCAAACTGTTTCGAATACGCGCCGACGAACTGCTAGGGTTGGCGGCGCTGAAGCAGGACGGAGAAGTCACACCAAGCCGCCGAATCCTTCGGAAGTTGCAGGAAATCGAAAGATTACCCAAGAGGGATCAGCTGGCGCTCTTCCGCTTCATAGACCGCGCCCTTCGTGCCGAGTGATGAAGACTTGTCCCCTCTGCGGCTCCAGAAAAATAAAGATCGTTACCGGAGCTTATGGATTGCCGGGCGGTGGTCGGCTGCAGAAAGTAACGAGGGAAGCATGTCCGGACTGCAAAGAACAATTTTTTGACGGACCAACAACCGATTGGATTCTCAAAGCCGCCAAGAGGCGAAAGCGTAAATCCAAATTGCGGGCAGCCTGACCAACATCACGCCGAACGCGGCGTACTCCCGCGCCGTGTCCTGACAATCGGCGGGACACGGTGCCCGTCCGCCGCTCCCTATGCCGATCTTGTGGGCCTGAGCCGCCGCGCGTGATCGCCGAATGAAGCCGTGCGCCTAACACCGTGTTAGGCGCACTCGTCTGTGCCCCATCCAAGCCGCGGAAGCATCTTGATCGCGTGCGGCAGTGCGGCCGCACTGCCGGCGCTCCGCATGGACTCGGACAACCTGATCCGGGCTCCGCTCACGCGATAAACCTGCTGTCGGATGCGGCCACGAGGTGGCCGCATAGTTGGTCCCCGCCCACCCGCCCTCGATCAGAGATTTCGGATCAATGCTTCTTTGTCCGCTCCCATGTTGCCCTGATCTTGTCGGCTATCTGCTTGAAATTGGGATTGGCTCTTTCTTTTTTCTCGACGGCCGTCTTGTAGTTCGGATACACTTCGATATTGTCGCTTAGAAGTACCCCGCCCCATTTCTCGTCGCTCCAGTTTTCAAAATCCTCAATCTCATTCCTTGTGAGTCGCATGCTTGGATTTTATTCGCTATTCTTTGTTGTGGCAAATCGACGAGGGGAAAATATGGGTGGAGGGCGCGGGAGGAGGGGCCTCCCGCTCCATCGCGAGGCCACGGACGGCCGAGCGCCAGCCGCTCAGGGATGGCCCTGTTTTGGCGCGGGTGAGTCCGCCTTAGGCGGACGCCGGGAAACCCCGTTTCCCGCACCCGCGCCCCATCCCACGCGCGGCGGGAAGCACCGACGGAGTGCGCCTAATGCGGCATTAGGCGCACGGTGTCAACGGCGTCCCCGTGTGTCGGCGCTCCGATGCTTCTCTGCTTTCTTCGCGTGGCTTTGGCGTCGTCGTGTGATCCGAAGGAGACGAGACAGTACGACCTCGGATGAAATTTTGCCGCACGTCCAAAGCGTCACGACGGACCATCCCATACCCCGAAGCGCACGCCGGACGCCACGGTCCCGCTGTGTATTCCGCCGTATTTTCTTCAGCCAGAACAAACGATTCGTTTTCGGGATTGTGGCGCGAGCGCATCCTCTGTGTGCATGCCAAAAACAGCCGTTGACAAAGAACGCGACCTTCTTACGTCTTAAGACGGCGTCCGGCGTTCCGGGTATATCGGTCACATGAGTTTCATAACGGTAACCGAGGGAACTGAGCAACCGCTCCAACTTTTTTTCCGGCGCCGTTCCGGTGGAACGGATTTTGGTCATTATCTCCGAACGGCGTTCGGGGGTGAATCTATCGGCCAAACCGTTATTGCTTCTCGAAGATTTTTTTAAGCCAGTCGTAAACCGCCTTCTGAACGTCGCGTGGAGCTCGTCGGACAGTCCGCAAAACTTCCATACCGCCGTGTGGTACGACGAGGTCCTGCTTGCCCAAGTTGCAGGCCGAACACAACACGCGCAGATTGTCGTCCGTACCCGGCCCGTTCGGGTCGATGTGATCGACGTTGAGCCTGATCTTCCGACCCGGCGACACGGGATCGTCATCCTCAACACCACGTCCGCAAGAGCGACAGGTGTAGCCGTTTCGTTGGAGCACTCTGGCCCTCGTCCGTCCGTCAATTCGAGGACCGAATTCGTAGCCTTTCGTCTTGCCGCGATCCGCAAGTCGGTACTCATCCGGCTTCAAGTTCGGATCGTCGTGATGACTGTATATCTGCCATCCTTCCGCACGAAGTTCCCGGATCCTCCGCTGATAATCGGATATTCCTGCAACTTTCTCGATCTCCTTCGTATTGACCTTTTCCGGAAACTTCGACTGAAGATACGCGAGGATACGCTTAGGCGCGCCGCCACGCTTCCCTTTCTTTTTCGATGTGGGTGGACTCATAGAACTGCCGCGCCCTGTCGCCTGCGGCCACTATTCGAATTCCTTGCGGCCGTGAACGGGAGCAAGGCTTCGGCAACCGCCTTGGCGAGAAGCGGCGGAACAGCGTTGCCGATCTGCTTCGCCACTTCGATCTTGCTCCCACAAAAAACAAAGTCGTCGGGAAACGTCTGGAGCCTTGCCGCCTCTCGGTGCGTAATCGGTCGATGCGCCACCGGATGCAGATAACGACCCTTTTCCGGTTTGTAGAACTCGGTTCGGATTGTAAGCGAAGGTTTATCCCACTCAAGGCGGCCCATTACATCGGTACTGCCCTTCTTTTTTCTGTGCCAACACGGCGGAGCCAGGTCCGGGCGCAGACGCAGAAGGTCGAACCGATTTCCACCCGGAGGAATGCAACGGTAGCGCTTCATCGAATCCGGACGAGGACTCCGCCCGGTGTGCAAATCTTTTCCGGTCGGTTGTAACGGCAGATCCCCGATAGCATCACGTACGGTCCGGCGGATATCTTGGGGGTTCGGCAAAGCGGGCTTGCCAATCCGGGATCCGAGGATGAATCCGCGCCGGCGTTTCTGCGGAACGCCGTACTCAACCGCTTTCAGAACACCTCGTTCCGTCAAATAGCCCAATCTGGAAACGATGCGGAGAAATTCCTCGCATTGACTGGACGCCAAAAATTCCGGCACGTTCTCCACCACGAAGGCCGTCGGTTCCACGTCCCGGAGAACTCGTATATATTCGCGCCAAAGCTCGTTCATCCTCACATGCTCTTTCGTCGGACTCATTTTCCCGAGCGGAGAGAAACCCTGACAAGGAGGGCCGCCGATCATCACGTCCGCATCCGGGAATGGCGGACGTAAATCACGGATGTCTCCGCAGTAAACGTCATGGTTGAAGTTTTCTTTGTAGGTGGCTACCGCATCCGCGTCATAGTCTACGGCCCACACACTCCTGTAACCCGCCATGCGAAAGCCCAACCCGAGTCCGCCGGCACCACAGAAAAGATCGATGAACCGCGGGCCGTTTGGAGTTCTCCCGTTCCGTGCAGACGTCGGACGGATTCGCCTCCGTATGTCGAATAATCGATGTGTCGGACGTGTCCTGACCTTAGCCGGCATTTCCCCCTCCCTCTCTCGATGCTTCTAACATACTTCATAACATCGTTTCAAAGGATCCAAAAGAAAAATTTTATGGATTATGGAGTCGTAACATAACACTGTCGAATGATCCGAAGGGGAGAACCCCTTTCTCCCCTTCGGGCTTCCCCTCTTACCCATATTTCCCCGCTCCCGAAGGACAAACCAACCCCGACTTACGAACAATCTGACCGCCCAAAAACCGTGCCCTTTTTGTGCCCTTTTGCTTTTGAGTTGTCGCCGATTTTTGTCTGACCGGGGTCCGAAACGGGGTTTTTCGTGGGAATTTCATGGGCGCTGAGGGTCTTGAACCCCCGACCTCAACCATGTCAAGGAGGTACTCTAACCAGCTGAGCTAAGCGCCCGTGGTTCCAATGTAGCGACTGTGCCGCATAATGAAAGAGGGCCATTTTCAACCCGATGATTCGGATGCTTTCCCTGGATGCGCGGTCCGGTTGCTTGAAACGCCTCATCCTTTGTGTTCCAATGACAATCATGAGAGGGAAGAAAGTGCCGGCCGCGAGGTAACGAAGGGCGTGCCGAGATCGATTCTGTATCTATTTGGAATATTGTCGGGGTTTGCGGCCATCCTGTACCAGGTATTGTGGTTGCGGTGGCTGGGACTGATTTTTGGATCGACTTCGATCGCGGTCGGCACAACCCTGGCCGCATTCATGGGCGGGATGGGAATCGGCGGCTATTTTTTCGGGAAAATCGCCGATCGGACCCGGAGGCCGCAAATTCTCTATGGCCTGATCGAATTTGGAATCGCCATCACCGCGATCGTGTCGCCTTCGATTCTGTCACAAACCGCGGCGCCCTATCAGTGGATCTACGACGCCGCGGGCCAGCAGTTTGACCGGCTCACCGCCTTTCGATTTATTTTTTCTTTTCTCCTGCTCCTACTGCCCGCCAGTCTCATGGGGGGCACATTTCCGGTGGCCGTCCGATACCTCATGCAGGGGTCAAAGTCATCCCGGCCCATCAGCTCGTTTTACGCTTTCAATACCCTGGGGTCGACTCTGGCGGCATTCGCTATGCCCCTCCTTCTTTTGCCGAAACTTGGCCTCATCCAGACCCTGCACGTCGGCGCCGCTTGTAATCTGATCGCGGCACTGGGCGCTTTTTTTCTGCGCAAGGCCGGCACGACGGATCGACCAGAGAGCGGTCCGCCACTCCACGCGCCCGCCGGGGGCCAATCCGCGGACCCGGCCGGTTTATCGCGATTTCGAAGAGGGAGCCTGGTGTTCGCATTTTTTCTGTCGGGATTATGCGCCCTGTCCCTGGAGACCCTGTGGAACCGCCTGTTTGCGATGAATTTCGGCAGTTCGATCTACACCTATTCCTTCATTCTCGGCCTCTTCCTGCTGGGCCTGGTCATCGGGGGCGAACTGTACTCGGCCCTCTGCGGAAAAGTCCGGGCCGACCGATTTTTCTGTCTGGCGCAACTGATCGTCACCCTTTATGTCGCAGCCACTTTTTCCCTGATCGACAGGCAAGTCCACGTCCAGATGCACTTCCTCGACAGACTCGGCGTCAGCTTCGAGGGATTTCATACCGCCAACATTCTGGCCGGATCGCTGTGGGTGCTCGTACCGGCCATCGGATTCGGCGCGGGATATCCGGCCGGGATCGCCGCGATGATCGAATCCGACCGGGTCGTCGGCGCGCGGACCGGCTGGATGAGCGCCATTAACGCGATCGGGACAACGATCGGGAGTCTGGGAACGACATTCATGCTGATTCCTCGAATCGGAAGTTACCAGACATTCCTGGTGGTGATCGCCTGCCTGGCCCTGTCCGCCGTCGTCCTGATGATATCGGACCCGACGATGCGGACCAGATGGGCCCTCGCCGGATTGACGACCGCGATCCTCGCCGTCCTGCTGATCCCAGCGCCCCGGTGGGACATCCGATATTTCCATTCCCTTCTGGCCAAGGACACCCGGAACGTCATGGCGCTCTGGCGGAATGGACTCTTTGAGAAACGCAACGACCTTCTGGAGGTGATCCGTTACGAGGAAGGCGTCGACGCGAATGTGTGTCTGCTGCGGATTCACGAACCGGACCGGCCCTTTATATCGCTGCTGATCAACGGCAAATCGGACGCGAGCAGCAACGATGCCGACATGTTTACGCAGACGATGGCGGCGCATCTGCCAATGCAATTTCAGCGCCGGCCCCAGACCGCCCTGATCATCGGACTCGGCAGCGGGGTGACGGCGGCGGAGATCGCGCGCTATCCGGTCAAGCGGATCGACGTGGCGGAGATATCCAGGGAGGTCTGCGAGGTGGCGCGTGATGAATTTGCCGCCTTCAACCGTTTTGTGTTGCAGGATCCCCGTGTTCGGCTGATTGTGGATGATGGTCGGTCCGTTCTTTCCCTTCAATCCGACTCCTACGATCTGATCGTCAGCGAGCCATCGAATCCGTGGCTCACCGGGGTGTCCAATTTGTTCACGGAGGACTTTTTCAAGATCGCGAAGTCGCGACTGAATCCCGGCGGAATGTTGTGCCAGTGGCTGCACACCTATAATCTATCGTGGGAAAATATCCGGACCGTTCTGGCGGCATTGACGCGGGTATTTCCGTACGTTTACCTGTTCAATTACGACGATCTGGTCGGCGGCAACGATCTTTTTCTTCTGGCGTCCCCGGATGCGCTCAAGGTGCCATTCGAGCGCATCCAGTCGCTTGACCCGCGGCTGGTTGAAGGGGTGGGGCATCTGGGCATCCGGACACCGAACGACGTCTGGGGCGGATTCTTCATGGGCCCCGAGGAGTGCCGGCTGGAGACGGGAGATGACCCGCCCAATTCCGACCGGCACCCCATTCTGGAACTCCGGGCGCCGATGGATCTGTTCAAACTGACCCAGGCGGATAACTTGAAGATCTTTCACAAGGAGTATCCGGAGATAACGCTGGCCTGGAAAAGAGATCCACAGGCGGACTTGCCCATACCCGGAATATCCGCCGGGCCGGAAATATCATCGTATCACATTCGAGACGAGGGGCTGCGGGTGCTGAATTACCAGGCCAGCGAGAGCAGCGAGCCAATCCGGCACTGTTTCTCATACAGCCGGTGGACAACAAATGATCAACAAAAACAGATCGAGCTGATGACCCCCCTCTCCGGCAGCAGCCTCGGCAGCCAGTCCCTGCAATCTTACATGCTCCAGTACTTCACCCGCACTCTCGCTCCTTGGAATAACAGCGCCGGCGCGCTGTTCGGACAGAGCGCATCCTGGATGCTGGCGACGTCGTCGGACGGTGTCCGGGTCTTTCTTGCCTGGAATTGTCCATTCCGTCAGAGAAACTATTTTCTTCGATACTGGGATCAATCCGTGATCCATGTCCCCGTGGATCAGTGGCCGGCCATTGAGGCATCGACGCGGCAACTGTTTTCGTGTCGATGAAGCCGCCGTTCTCCGGGCATATGACCGATGCTTTTGAATCCGGCAATCTGGCGACCTCCGTCCCTCTTCCCCCTCCGACACGGGCGAATGGCTAAACGGAAGGGCGATTCGCGGGATCAGGGACGTCACGGGCGACTGGTCCTGGTGGCGTTCAGTCTGGGTTTGGTGTGGAGCGTCATTATTTTTTCGGCCGTGCGCCACCATGCCTTCATTGATTTTGACGATCCGGCCTACGTCACCGACAATCCGAATGTCTCCCGCGGACTGTCATGGGATGGGATCAAATGGGCGGCCGTAACGACACACGCGAGCAACTGGCACCCGGTCACATGGATGTCGCACATGCTGGACATCAGTCTATTTGGTCCGGACGCGGGCTGGCACCACCTGATGAGCGTCTTTTTTCATATCGCCAATGCGGCCCTGCTGTTTTGGATCGGAGTCCGGCTGTTTCCGCAATTTCCATGGCGGGCCGCGGCGATCGCCGGCCTATTTGTGATCCATCCGCTCGACGCTGAATCGGTGGCGTGGATATCCGAAAGAAAGAATGTACTGAGCACCGGATTTGGATTTCTGACCCTGCTCGCGTATCTTCGGTACGTTCAAAACTCCGCGCCGGAGCGAATGGCGCTGACCACGATCCTGTTCGGATTCAGCCTGATGTCCAAACCCATGCTCGTCACCCTGCCGATCCTGCTTCTCCTCCTGGACGTGTGGCCCCTGGGACGGTTATCCAGCCAATCCACGTCGGCGGAACGCGCGGCGTGGCGTCTTCTGGTTGAGAAAACGCCGCTGTGGGTGCTCGTCGCCGCGTCCAGCATCATGACCCTTTACGCGCAGAGGGCAAGGGCGGTCGCGCAACTGGATCTTCTGCCGGTATCGATCCGGGTGTCAAACGCCCTGGTCAGCTACGCGGGATATCTCAAGAACATTTTCTGGCCGGCCGACCTCGCGTTTTTTTATCCCCATCCCGGTTTCGGATTGCCGGTGTGGCTGATCATTTTTTCCGCGCTGCTGTTTCTTTTCTGCACGGCCGGATCTCTCCTGTCGATTCGGCGGTTTCCCTATCTTGCCTTCGGCTGGTTCTGGTTCGTTTTCGCTCTCATTCCCGTCATCGGACTGGTTCAGGTCGGCCGGCAGGCGATGGCGGATCGATACACCTATATTCCGCAGATCGGAATCCATCTCGCGATCGTCTTCGCCGCATGCGACATGACCGCGCGGTATCGAAGGCATCAAACAGGGATCCTGGTCGGTACGGCCCTGGTTGTCTGGTGCGCGCTGTCGATGGCCACGTGGCGGCAGGTACGGACCTGGTCGACGAGCCGGACTCTCTACGAACACGCGGTACGGGTCACTCGGGGAAATTATCTGGCCCACTACAATCTGGGCAGCATCCATTTCGCGGAAGGCCGCTGGAGGGAGGCGTTGGAGCAATACGAGGCGGTGCACCGGATCAAGCCGGAAGGATATCCGGGATCATTTCTGAATGCCGGGATCGCCCTCGAAAAACTCGGCCGGGCCGACGACGCGGTGGCTCTCTACCGCGAATCCCTGCGGATTCATGCCCATCACATCGACATCCTGAACAATCTCGGAAACGTACTGGCTCGGCAGGGGAAACTGGATGCGGCGATCGAAACCTTTGACGAGATCCTTCAAATCAATCCCGACCACTCCAAAGCGTGCAACAATTTAGGGAACGCCTATCTGCAGAAAGGGGCCTATGAGAACGCGATTGAGCACTATCGCCGGGCAATTCTCCTGAATCCGGGCCTCCATCTGGCCTATACGAATCTCGGCCAGGCATTGATCCAGCTGGACCGGCTGGATGAGGCGAAATCGGTTCTTGAGCGGGCCCTTGCCCTCGGGCCGTCGGCCGAGGCGAACTATTATTTGGGGAACCTCCACGCCCGGCGGCAGGACATGGAAAAGGCGATTCAGTTTTTTTCAGAGGCGGTTCAAATCAACCCCGGTTGGACCGCCGCCCGCGAGAACCTCGAACGCGCCCGCGGGCAACGCCCGCACCGGACCAACCCGATGGAGACCCGCCCCTGAGTTGAGCTATCCGCTTCGGGCGGCCGAGCGGTTATCCATGAGGAGATGGCCGACCATCTCGTTGGTGCGGGCCAGCCGAAGGCCCATTTCAGCCGCGAGGGCCCAAAGGATTTTGACACCGATTTCCGGCACGCCCTGACAGAGCCGTTGAAAATCATCCCGGTAGAGCAACCACATATGGCAGGGCGACGTACTCCGGGCCGTGGCCGTTCGGGTGACATCCGACAGGAGAGCGATTTCACCGAGGAATCCCCGGTCAGTCAGGGTCGTGAGCCGCTGTTCCGTTCCGCCCGGCAGGACTTTGAGGACATCGACCGTGCCGGATTCAAGGAGGAACAACGTGACACCTTTATCGCCGGCCAGAAAGAGGTTGATCCCGGCGGGGATTTCCCTGGGCTCCAGGTAACTCGCGAAGATTTCGATTTCCCTCGCCGTCAGACCGGCCAGCAGGGGAAACTGCGACAACCGGTCGACAACCGCGTCCACCATTCCCGCGCGCAGCCACCGGGAGACAAATCGCCGGCCTTCCTGTTCCAGGCTCATCCGATCACCTTCTTTCGCACCAGGTCACCGCCGAGTTTGCTGTACGGCAGAATGACGACGTCTCCCTGCTGATAGACTTCAACCCCAAACCCCAGAAACCCCTTGACCGTGCCCGGCGTGCCCTCCACATAGATTTCCTCGCCCGGCTTGATCCGGCGCCGGATGAACCACCCAAAGACCAGCTCGCGGGAAATCAGAAAAGCCGAAACCGATCCGAAGGTCGCCGCGATCACCGCCAGGGCGTAGAGGAGCAATTCGCCGAGCAACAGGAGGTGATCCCTCTGGGCGCCCAAGGCGGCGAGGGCCGTCAGGGCGCCGAGGATCCAGGCGATTCCAAACATGACCCATCCGTACCGGTTCTCGTCCGGTACACCGATTCCCTTCAATACGCCCCGGGTGGTCAGACGCAAAAAGTACGCAAGGTACCGGGTGACCACCAATAAAACGAGAACGGACAGAATCTGCGGCACGAAGAGGAGAATGGCATTGAGGTGGTTCAAGAGCGGCGTCACGCGAGTGGCGGTCAGCGCGACGACCGCGCCGAACAGGAGGATCAACCAGTAGACGGCATTGGCGATGACGTAAGACGGAAGGTTATCAATGCCGATTTTTCTGAGGAGGGTTCCCAGCCCGGTTTTATCCGCGAGGAGATCGAACCGGGCGGCGCGGAGGCCAAGTCCGAGGAGGAGTTGAAGGGACTTGCCGATGATCCAGGCGATGAGGAGAACAAGGATAATGCTCCAGGCCATTTGAAAAAATTCCGCCAGGGACTCGACCGTCGTATACACATTTTCCGAGAGGGACTCGATGTCCAACCCGATATATTCCAATTCCGCCGCCAGTGATTCTGAAACAGACAAGCTCGCGCTCATGTGGATTCTCCTCCTTGTTGCGGTTCGACGCGAAACTCGCGCCCGTTCGAGATCACCCGGATGCTGCCCAGGTGATCGGTTCGATAGATCCGCGCTCCAACCTTTCTATATCGCAGCAGCGACCCCGGAGCCGGATGACCATAGCTATTTCCTTCGCCGCAGGATATCAGTACGACCTCGGGCGACACGGCCTCAAGGAACCGCATCTGACTGGAGTGCGCCCCGCCGTGATGAGGCGCCTTCAGGATCGTCGCCTCGATTCCACCCTCGTCGACAAGAAGATTTTCCACTTCCGCTTCGATGTCCCCCGTAAACAGGAAGGAGACCTTTCCGTGACCGACATGGATGACGACGGAGGAGTTATTGACATCCGACCGGGTGCCCTGGAGGAACGGGTCGGGCGGGGACAGGACACGCACCGACACGCCGCTTCCCATGTCGATCGTCGATCCCGCGCCGGCCTTCGTATACTCGATCCCCTTGTCGCGAACCTGCTCCAGAAACTTCTGGTAGGTCCGGGTCGCATGCTCATACGCCGGCTCGAACACTTCTCCTACCTCCATTTTTTCCAGAATTTCCGACAGGGCGGCCATGTGATCCAGATGGGGATGAGTAAGGACGAGGGCGTCGAGTCGTGAGATGTCCCGCGACTCCAGATACCGGATCAGATTGCGTTTGCCCTTGGGCTCGCCGGCGTCGATCAGCATTTTTTTCCCGGATGGGAATTCGATCAGGATCGCATCGCCCTGCTCGACATCGACCATGTGAACCGTCAATTCTCCCAGTGACAGCGCGGGCGCGGCCGCGGCGGGCTCTTCGAAGGTGAAGACCTGCGTGGTGGCGTTTTTCACGGCCTTTTTCCTCTTCCTGGACGGTGAACCCGCCTGATCCGCGCGAAGGACATCCGACCCGATCAGTTGCGGGGCGGAAGGCGAGGGCCTGTTCAAAAAAAAGACGACAGAAAGTACGACCAGGAGCGCGGTGACACCCGATGCGGCCAGAGCAACTTTGGGAACTGACGGTGTCGACCGGCGTGGAGGTGCGGGGGCCGGTGGAGGAGCGATGCCGGCCTCGGCGATGAATTTATCGAGAAGTGATTTGAGATTTTTTTCCATTTCCAGCGAATGGCCGTAGATATAAAACGAATGTGAGAAGGACGGGTCGGTCGAAGGAGCGATTTCTCCCGTTTTCCCGGCCGGGAGGGCGGCCCGCAGCCGTTCCAGCACATCCGGGGCGCCTGAAAAGAGAATTTGTGTCTTGGAAACATCGGGTTTGGCAACAATCCTGTAAGAAGTCATCGTCCCTCGATCAACACCGAATCCGGCCTAACCGTCGCCCAGGACATCGAGGATGGCGATTCGGGTTCGATCCACCAGCATGGACAATTCGGCGGCGGTGGCGCTCAAGGGAGGCATCAGGACCAGAACATTTCCAAGAGGTCGAAGAAGCACTCCGTAGTCTCTCACACGCGCGCATATTTTCCGACCGATTCCATCCGCCCAATCGTATGGCTGCCGGGTGCGGCGATTTTTCACCAGTTCGACGCCCACCATGAATCCGGCCTGGCGGACATCGCCGACATGACCCAGGGCGCGGAGCCGGTCGAGCCGGGCGCCGAAGAGACGGATGCGCGGGGGCAGGCCGGCCAGAATTCGCCGGCGGGCGAAATAGTCCAGATTGGCCAGAGCGACCGCGCATCCGATCGGATGGCCGGTGTACGTGTGTCCGTGAAAGAATGTTTTTGCCTCCTCGTACCGGCCGAGAAACGCCTGATAGACAGGCTCGGCCGCCAGTGTCGCCGCAAGAGGGGAAAGACCCGCCGTCAACCCTTTGGACAGACACATCACATGGGGCCGGACACGGTCGTGTTCGCACGCAAACATTTTTCCCGTCCGGCCGAACCCCGTGGCGACCTCGTCCGCGATCAGGGGGACGCCGAAGGATTTGCAGAGCGCGGCCAGCCGCCGCAGATATCCCGGGGGCTGAAGAATCATTCCACCCGCGGCCAAGACTTTGGGTTCGACGACACAGGCCGCGAGGTTCTGCCGATTTTTTTCCAGCGCGGTCTTGATCGGCTCAAGGCATCGATACCGGCAGGACGGGAAGGAGAGTTTGAGAGGGCAGCGATAACAGTAGGGCGGATCGACCTTGACCGTCTTAAAGAGCAGCGGCCGGAAAGTGGAATGAAACCGGTCGACGCCGCCAACGGAAACCGCGCCCATCGTGTCCCCGTGATACCCCATCCGAAATGAGAGAAATCGGGACCGCCGGCTCTGACCGCGATGGCGCCAGTACTGGTAGATCATCTTGATCGCGACCTCAACCGCCGTCGCGCCATTATCGGAATAAAAAACCCGGCCTAGACCCGCGGGTGAAACGGCCACCAGGCGCCGGGCCAACCGCTCGGCCCAGGGGTGGGACAACCCCAGCAGGGTCGAATGGGCAAGAACCGTCGCCTGCCGGCGGATGGCGGAAGTGAGTTCAGTGACGGAATGGCCATGAAGATTGCACCAGAGAGACGAGACCCCATCAAAGTATTTCCGGCCCCTGGCATCGTAGAGGTAGTTGCCCCGGCCCCGGACGATCTGGAGAAAAGGGTCGTCTCGAACTTCCGACATCT
>Ga0137796_10001297_pt1 | contig 14403 bp, 11 predicted proteins | sample OV2TP3_FD_97704 | JGI IMG/M metagenome (GOLD analysis project Ga0137796, IMG submission 97704)
TGTCAAGGCAACATAGTCCTACCGCTTAATGGCACGCAGGCCTATGAGAAGGTCGTCCGCCTCTTGGGCATCCTCAGGCGAGAGCAAAAATTGTCCGAATCGGACTCGACAATAGAGAACGGTTAACGGCTCGACAAATCGGCCTGCAGCATGCCACTCACGCGTCACCTGTCGGGCGAACTCCAACGGGGTCGCGCCGGGTGCCTTGCGGATACCCCGTGATTCGAGGTGCCGCAACATTCGACCGTACAATTGGGCGGCCGCCACCTGGCCGACGGTGCGGGAATCCGTTCGACGTCGGATACCTCTCCCCTTTCCCCGCATCACCAGCACCGCGATCAAACCGAATCCGAGCGCGCACACCGCCAGCGCCCCGACGAACACCCCCCCGTGTGTGCGCACGAACTCTGCGGACGCCATCCTGATGGAACCAAACCAGCGGGTGAGGGGGGCTAGGAACTCGCTCGCCTGTGTCCGCGCCTTGTCGCTGCGCTCCCGGAAACCCTGGACGGCCGCCATCTGATCGCGGAAACTGTATTGGACCACGTAACGGTCCCATTTGAGACGGATCGAATCCACGATCTTCCCCGCTTTCGTTAGGAAGGGATTGGACACTATGCCGGCGACGCTCGGCGTCGGATCGAAGGTGATCCATCCGGAACGCGGGTAAAAGACTTCGACCCAGGCATGCGCATCCCGCTGCCGAACCGTGTAATAGTTGCCGAAGTCGTTCCACTCCCCGGGCAAAAACCCTGTCACCAGGCGAGCCGGGATGCCGACGGTCCGAAGCATGATCACCATGGCCGTGGCATAGTGTTCGCAATAGCCGGTCTTGCGCGCGAACAGGAACTCCTCAACCGGATTCTCCGGGTTAGCGGTACCTACGTCGAGGCTGTATTGGTAGTTTTGCCGCAGATGCCGCTCAATCGCCTGGGCCATCTCGTAAGGAGTCCGTGACTCGCGGGTGACCTCACGGGCCAATTCCGCGATTCGCGTGCTCACGTCCGGCAATTGGAGGAAAACGTTTCTGACGGCCGCCGGATAGGCGAGGGAAGGGGCCTGCCGGTCCGCCTCCAGGAGACGATCGGGCGTCGAGAGGACGCTGTACTGGAAGCGCATCAACGGAGGGTACGGCAGATACAGCCCCCCCATTCCGTCCATTTGCGTAAGCGGGAAATTCCCCTTGACCGAGTCCACAAACGACGACCCGAACAGCACGGCGGTATCCAGCGCCTCGATGAGGATTTCCTGGCGAATGCCGGGCGTGGCGTCGTCCGTCGGTCTTCGGGAGGAAGGCACCTTAAAGACCCCTTCCGGAGTCCTTTCCAACACGCGACGGCGTGCGAAATTGTTGGCCCAGGAGCGTCCGTCGTAGGCGTCGTACGCCGCGCCCCGGAAATACAGGCGGATGCGCTCCGCGAGAGGACCTTTCTGGTCTGGAAACTCAACCCGCATCACGACGGTCGGATCAAGCTTGACCGCGCCGATGATCCCCAGGTCCACTTTCTCGGAAAACCCCGAAGTCTTGATGAGGTCCACCCGGCCCTTTTGGAAGAAGCCGGCCCCGATGCGTGGAATCACGAAGAAGATCACCAGCGTAAGACAGAACACCCCGACGGCAATGCCGTTCGTCGTCCAGAAGAATCGAGCCGTCAACGGCCCCGGGGTCAGGGTCGGATCCGCGACGTGTTCGCGGGCCGACGAGCCCTGCCGCCCCTTTTTCTCCAAAGCTGCCTCGTGCGCCTCGTTTCTCAAATGGTAGAGGAGCAGGGTCCAGATCGCCGTGAACAAATAGGCGAGGAACACGCCCGCATACCAGAGATCCATAGTCAAGGCCGCCGCCGCCAGGAGTTCCAAGAGACTGAGCGCATAGAGCTGCAGAAAATCCTTGCGCTCCAGGAGGTAAAAGAGCTTGTTGACCATGAGAATGATCAGAAAGTGGATGGCCGCCGGCAGGATGTCGCCCGAGATCCAGAACAGATCCACCCCGAAGGCGATGAAGGCTCCGACCATGAAGGTGTTCCACACCCTCCGGGAGAGCTTCGAGATCCGCAAGAAGGGAATCCCGAGCCACTCGGGCCCCCATCCCCCGACATAGGCAAGGCTCACCGCCAGAGCCGTCAGGCCCAGGAAGACCAGCCCCATCGGCAGCTCGCCCGTCATGACCAAGCCGATAAACCCCACCGCGGCCAGCAGGATGGAACTGAGGCGAAACGCGCGTTCGAGGTTCATGGACGGGCCCACCGGACGTCCCATGCCTGCACGACCCGGCTCACGCCCTTGCAGGCGGCCATGAGGTGCGGGTCCGGCCAAGGCAAGACCACGATGGTCAACTCCCCAACCCTTGTCCGGTTACCGAGGGTTAGAAATCCCTCCGGCACCGGAGCGGGCTTTTTCGCAGCGGTCGGATGACAGAGCGCCAGCGCCCGAAGGATTCTGTAGAGATGCGTCTCCCCCGCGCCGTGCGGAACTTCCTCGTCCCCGACCAGCAGCCGGACGGCGAAGGCTTGTTCCTGGAAATAGGCCGCCAGCGAGGCGACCAGGACCACCGCCTGCTCGAATGCGTCAGGCCCGTTTTCAGGCCCAGCGGTAGGCAAGGCCAGCGTCACCTGCCGCTGGTCTTCAGCCTCGGTCTCCCGCACGACCAAATAAGACTGGCGGGCGGAGGTCTTCCAATGGATGGCCCTCGAATCGTCACCGGGCAGGTACTCACGAAGATTGTAGAGACCGGCCCCGTGCCCGCGACGGAGCGCGGCTTGGTCCTGACCCAACGCCACAAGTTCCTGCATGAGGCCTTCCGGCAGCGGCCGAGGTTCGGGGTACACCACCAGGTCCGACTCAAGGGGGAGCGTCGCCGCTTTAATGAAGAGACCGAACGGAAAACGGGTGAGCAGCTTGATCCCCTCGATCCGGTGCAACCCCCGGCGCGGGAACAGCATGGAGTACGCCCGGGTTACCGAGGCATGTGGGGGAAGGTGCAGGAGGTGGATCCCAAGGTCCACGGCCCTCCGCTTGACGACGTCCATCACCCGCAGCGAGAAGGTTGGCAGCCGAGCCTTCCGGTTGGCGATGGACATGGCGGCCGTCGCCTGACGGCCGGCGAAGATGTGGGCCGGCATCCGCCGGCGGATCGTGAGATGCCTGAGACATTGTTCCGACAGAATGCCCGACATGACGATGAGGCTGAGCATCATCGCCAGCAGAAGGTACAGGAGATTGTTTCCGGTGTTAAGGGCGGCTACGCCGACGGCCAGCGTCAGCAGAATGAACCGCGTACCCTCGGCAGTCAGTCTGATTGACCGGTAGCGGTAGAACCACCGGAAGAACTCGCGGACCCGCTCAAGAATCGAATGGAAGCGTTCAGCCATCACACAGATGCCTTCCGCTTCAGCGATTGAACGTTACAACGGGACGGGAACCGATTCCACGATGTCCTGGACGGCGTGCTCGGCCTCTTCGGAGCGGCGCCCCTTAGACCCCTGGCTCGCGAACAGCAGGACACGGTGCGACAGAACAGCGGGCGCCATGCTTTTGATATCGTCGGGCAGGCAGTAGGTGCGGCCACGGACCAAGGCAAGGGCTTTGGCCGCCTTGTGCAGCGCCATCGCACCACGAGGGCTGACGCCTAGAGCCAGCAATTCGCTCCGGCGGGTCGCGGCGACGATGGCCAGGAGATAGTCCATGAGGCTGTCGTCGAGCCGGACCTTTTCCACGACTTCCTGAAGGTCGAGGACCTCCTGGATCGAGAGCACCGGGTCCAATTCGTCGGCCGGATGGAGGAGTTGCTGGCGGTCCAGGATCTGCCTCTCATCCGCCAGGTCCGGGTATCCGATCCGAATCCGCATGAGGAACCGATCAAGCTGCGATTCGGGCAACGGGAAGGTGCCGTGGTACTCCCACGGATTCTGGGTCGCGATCACCATGAACGGTTGAGGGAGCACATGGGTCTGGCTGTCCACCGACACCTGTGCGTCGTTCATCGCCTCCAGTAAGCTGCTCTGAGTCTTGGGCGTAGTCCGGTTGATCTCGTCCGCCAGCACGACATGAGCGAAGATCGGTCCCGGCTTGAACTCGAAGACGTGTTCCTGCTGATGGAAGACCGACACCCCCAGGATGTCGGACGGCAGGAGATCGCTGGTGAACTGAATTCGCCTGAATGAACACCCCAAGGACCTCGCCAGGCTGTGGGCCAGCGTGGTCTTCCCCACGCCGGGGACATCCTCGATGAGAAGATGCCCCCGCGCAAGAAGCGCGACGACGGCTAATTCGACTACCTGGTTCTTGCCCTTGATGACCCGTTCAATATTGCCGAGAACGGACTGGATCTTCTTGGTCGCGTCCATGATCACCGCAGTCTAACAGAGCCTTATCGAAAGCGTCAATTTGGATGTCTTCGCGCCAACATTCGCATTGACATCGGAAGAGACCGGCAATTATCATGCGTCCAGTCCATCGAGAGACTCACCCGAGAAGATCACCGTGACGCTCCAGGAACTCGGCCATTCACTTCGGGACTGCCAGCGCTGCCGCCTGGCCTCCGGCCGGACACAGGTCGTGTTCGGAGTCGGCAACCCCCATGCCCAGATTATGTTCGTGGGTGAGGCCCCCGGCTTTTACGAAGACAAGCAGGGGGAGCCGTTCGTGGGGGCCGCCGGGCGGCTCCTGAACGAACTCCTGGAGGGCGCCGGCCTTTCCCGCAAGGACATTTACATCGCCAACGTCATCAAGTGCCGGCCTCCGGATAACCGCGATCCGTTGCCCGACGAAGTTGAAACCTGCAAGCCTTTCCTCTTCCAACAGATCGAGATGATCAAGCCGAGAGTCGTGTGCACCCTGGGCAACTTCGCCATGCAGACACTGCTGGGGAAGAAAACCGGCATCATGAAGGTCCGCGGCCAGGCCTTTCAGGTCCAGGACTTCTTCGTCTTTCCCATGCTGCATCCCGCCGCCGCGCTGCACCAGGGCGGCCTGAACGAGCCGCTGCGGGAAGATTTCCGGAAGCTCAAGGAGTTCCTCGACCGCCGGCAGGAGCCGGAAACGCCGGTGGAGCAGATGAACCTGTTCGGATAACAGGGCTTGACTCTACCCTCCCCCAGACCTATCTGGAGGGTATGTCGGCACCAATTTCGCCTCGCAATTTGACAATTGATGAGAAGAAAGCCGCGGAAGCGGCTTTCAATGGGCGTCCGTTCGACCTTAAGTGGTCCCCGGCTTCCCGCGCCGTGTATGACGGCATTCGCGGCGCGTTGGGTATCCCGACCCCTTCCACTGAGCAACCCACGACCGATCAAACCGAATTGAACGAACTCCCCGTCTCCCCACAGGCCGCCCCTCAACCCATGATCACGCCCCACGAGGAGGCCATCCAAGCCGACCTCCTCATTGACGTCACCCCCATCGCGCACAGTATGGGCCTGCCCTTGCCCGTCCGCATCAGCAAGCCGCTCTGGGACTTCGTGATCACGGCTTCCGGGAAACTTCCGGAGGAGCAGCACGAGGCCCGCGTCCGCGATGTGCTGATGGCCTTCCGGCTCCGCCTGGCAATCGCGCGCGTGGTTTCTCCGCTGATCGAATTCCCGGCGCTGCTCTCGTTTCCCCCGGAACCCGCTCCCCAACTGTGTTCCCTCCACGCAATCATGCATGCGGATCCTGCCGCTCCGTTCTCCTTGACGCTCCTGCTGTCGAACGAAATCTCGGCCGCCATTCGGCCGCCGCAGAACTAGCGCCACCCCAAAAACTTTCCTCGCCCCGGGGCACCCATTGCTCTGCGGTTGCAATGGGTCATGGGGGAGAGGATGAAGGTGAGGGGGCATTTGCTCTCTTCTCGTAGGGGATGGATTTATCCCGTCCCACCTTATCCTCATTCCATATTCATTGGTTTGACTTACAATCAGGCTCTTAGTAAAGTGCTCCGCAGCATCACCATAGACTCCAACTGAGATGCTCAATTCCTACCTAAAACGAATCTTCGAAGTCTCCAAACATGGAGACGCCAGAGAAGAAAGCTACTACTCCGGGCTGGAAGAACTCATCAAAAACTACGCGGCGTCGGCAGGCAAGAAAAAGGTTCATCCTACAACCCTTCCCAAAAAGACCGAGGCCGGAAACCCTGACTTCCGAATCTGGGATGGTCAGCAGCACATCATCGGTTATATCGAAGCAAAGCCGCCTACCGAAGACAACCTGGATCACATCGAAGAGACGGAACAGCTCAAGCGTTACCGCCGCACCTTCCCGAATCTGATCCTCACTAACTTTTTTGAATTCAGGCTCTACCGTGACGGTCAGCTCGTTGAACGAGTCCAGGTGGCCAGACCGTTCATCGTACATAAGCTCAAAACGGTCCCACCGGTCGAGAAGGCGCAAGAGTTTCTGAATCTCTTAGAGCAATTCTTTGCCTTCTCCCTGCCCAAATCCTATTCGGCCGAGACGCTGGCTATCGAGCTGGCCAAGCGGACGCGCTTCCTCAAAGATCAGGTGATAGCCGAGGAGCTGAAGGAAGAAGCAGAAAAGGGAAGTGGTCACATCTTAGGCTTTTACGAGGCCTTCCAGAAACATCTCATCAGCGGTCTGACGAAGGAAGACTTTGCCGATCTTTACGCCCAGACGATCACGTACGGCCTCTTTGCCGCAAGGACCCGATCGGAGAATGATTTCAGTCGTAAGCTGGCTTTCGACTTTATCCCGCCGACCATCGGCATCTTGCGGGACGTCTTCCGTTTCATCTCGATGGGCGACCTGCCCCGGCGGATGGAATGGATCGTGGACGACATCTCGCAAGTCCTGGCCGTAGCCGATGTCAAGCAGATCCTGCACAAATACTTCCATGAAGGGAAAGGCAAAGATCCCATCATCCACTTCTACGAAACCTTTCTCGCCGAGTACGATCCTGCAGAACGGGAGCGGCGCGGCGTCTATTACACGCCGGAGCCGGTGGTTTCCTACATCACGCGATCTCTGCATGCCATCCTGAAAGACTATTTCAACCGAGCAGACGGTTTTGCGACCAAGTCGGTGACTGTTCTGGACCCCGCAGGTGGAACGCTCACATTCCCTGCGGAGGCCTCGAAGTTGGCTGTCGCGGAGTTTGTCGAGAAGTACGGCGAGGGCGGACGGTCTGCCCTTATCCAACATCACATCCTAAAGAATTTTTATGCCTTCGAGTTGATGATGGCCTCCTATGCAGTCGGGCATCTCAAGATGTCGTTTCTCCTGGAAGAACTCGGTTATCAGCTCAAGAAGGAAGATCGCTTCAAGCTCTACCTGACCAATACCTTGGAGATGGAAGAACTGGCCCAGTCCAAGCTCCCCGGCATGTCTTCCCTGGCAGAAGAGTCACGGTTGGCGGGCAAGGTGAAAAAGGAAACGCCGATCCTGGTAGTCCTCGGCAACCCGCCATACTCCGGACACTCCTCGAACATCGGAAAGTGGATTTCACAAGAGATCAAGACCTACTACAAAGTGGACGGCAAGCCATTGGGGGAAAAGAACCCCAAGTGGCTCCAGGACGATTACGTCAAGTTCATCCGCTTTGCCCAGTGGAAGATTGATCAGGCCGGCGAGGGTGTGTTGGGGTTCATCACCAACCACAGTTATCTGGATAATCCCACTTTCCGCGGAATGCGACAGTCATTGATGACCAGCTTTGATCATATCTATCTACTCGATTTGCACGGCAACAGCCTCAAGAAAGAAAAATGCCCCGATGGCAGCGAGGACAAGAACGTCTTCGACATCCGGCAAGGCGTCGCCATCGGCCTCTTCATCAAGAAGAAAGGCCTCAAGAAGAAGGTGGTCCACGCAGAACGATGGGGCTTGCGCGAGGACAAGTATGAGTGGCTGCTCAAGAACGACCTCAATACGACCAAATGGAAGCAGATCAAGCCCAAGTCGGAGCATTACCTCTTTGTACCAAGGGATGAGGCCACTCTAGACCAGTACAACCAGTATCCCAATCTGCAAGAGATTTTCCCGGTAAACAGCGTGGGCATTGTCACTGCAAGGGACTCCTTTGTTATTGACCTTGATAAGAGCGCCTTGATGCGGCGGATTGAGATGTTTCGAGATACGAAGAAAATGCGGGACGACATAATCCGTCAAACATTCGACTTGAAGAACAATCGCTACTGGGAGACGGCATCGAAGCGAAAGGCCATTGAAGCTGATGAGCACTGGAAAGATAAAATTGTTCCCTGCCTCTATCGACCATTCGACACACGGTGGATCTTCTATCACGATGAAGTTGTAGAACGTTCTCGCAAAGAAGTGATGCGCCACATGATGCAGGAGAATTTGGGGCTCGTTCTACCTCGGCGGGTCGAAATGGAAGGCGGATGGCAGCATGCTCTTGTCACGAATCTTCTTGTTGAACACGTGACGGTATCGCTCAAGACCATTGACTACGCTTTCCCGCTCTATCTTTACCCGGACACCGACAAGAAGGACCTGTTCAGCGCTACGGAATCCCACCACAAGAAACCGAATCTCAATCCCAGCTTGCTCTCGGCACTCTCAAAGGCGTACAGCAAGAAGCCAACGCCTGAAGAGATTTTCTACTACATCTATGCGGTCCTGTACTCTGAGACCTATCGGTCCCGATACGCCGAGTCTTTGAAGAGAGACTTTCCCCGAGTGCCGTTCACCGCCAACCACAAACTGTTTATCGAAACGGGAAAGCTCGGAAAACAGTTGGTAGAGCTACACCTTCTCAAATCTCCCGTCCTTGAGAAGCCCGTCGCTCGGTTTCAAGGTAAGGGGGACAATCTAGTAGAGAAGCAACAGCACAGCGAAAAAGAGCAGCGTGTGTATGTCAACGATGCCCAATACTTTGAAGGGATCGAAAAGGAAGTTTGGGACTATCAAATCGGCGGTTACCAAGTGCTGGACAAGTGGCTCAAGGACAGAAGAAAGCGTTTGCTAAGCTCAGAGGACATCCGGCACTACTGCCGCATCGCCACCGCGCTCAAGAAGACAATTCAGATTCAGGAAGAAATCGACAACCTCTATCCGAGGGTTGAGTCGGAAATTATTCCGATGTCCTTCGGTAAAGAATAAAGAGACCTGCTCGGCCCGGAGCCAAAACTGGACAGGACTGCCCTTAAGAAAGCCATCGAGGATGGGCGCGTTGAGTGGCAACTGCACGCGCTCGGGAGGTTGTTGGCACGAGGCACCTCCCGAGCCGACGTATTCGCGGCCCTCCGATCAGGAGAACAGATTGAAGACTATCCCGATGACAAACCCTTTTCCAGCGCGCTGTTTTTGGGATGGACCGCGAGCGAACCGCTCCACGTCGTTGTGGCGTTTGATTCAGCGAGTCAATGGGCGTACATTATCACGGCGTACCGGCCCGATCTTGAGCACTTTGAACCGGACTTTAAGACACGGAGAAGCCCATGACCAGGAAAAACTCCCCGACTCAGTGCCCCCTGTGCGGTGGGACGAAAAAAGCCGGCACGACCACGTTCACGGCCGATTTTGAATTCGGCGTCGTTGTGGTTCGTGAGGTACCCGCCACGGTTTGCGCGCTCTGCGGAGCGGAATGGATTAAGGACGATGTTGCAGCTCGCCTGGAAGGCATTGTGGAAGAGGCCAAGAAGAAACGCCTTCAAGTCGAGGTGACGACCCTCGCCTGACCCCCCCACCCGCACCCTCCCCCGCAATGGGGGGAGGGAATTGTAGACGGTCGGTGATCAACCCTGCCCCGGCATCCGTTTGAGGGACCCCTCACCCCAACCCTCTCCCCGCAAGTGGGGCGAGGGGATGAGGTGGCTATCGCGCCAGGATATCCAGGATCTCGTCCAGGGGGCGGATGGTGCCCAGGAGCGTCGGGCTGCCGAACTGTTTGTTGTGTCGGTTCTCCTTGACCCGCTCCAGCCCGATGACCAGATTGTTGAAGTCGTCCAGCTTCACGGTCTCGAAATAGGTGATGAAGTCGAGGTCGTCGAGGCCGCTGGCGTGATAGAGTTTGCGCTTCACCGTCTTGAGATAGGTCACCGTGGCGTCCGTGTGTTCCTTCATCATTGCGGCCCGGCCGTCCTGGGCCGTAATCCACCACTCCGCATCCTTGCGGATCGGCACGACGATGACGTAGGGCTTGGGCCCGGGATCCGGCGGCGTCTTCATCGCGGCTTTGAGGTCGTCGGGAAACTCCGGCAGGTAGTTGGCCTTCTTGGTGATCCCGTTAAACGTATTGGTGTTGTGAAGGTATTTCCCAAGGGCTGTCCCCATGAGGCCCACGAGGAAGTTCTGGTTATTCAGCATCTCGGTGGAGTGCACCCGCACGAAGAAGTCGGCCTTCTCCGAAAGCCCGCGCAATAAGTACGTGTCGGTCGTCACCGATTCGGCATGCTTCTGGAAGACCGCTTTGACCTCGGCCACCGCCGATCCGCGCGCCCCTTTGTCCAGCTTCCACCAGTCCCCATCAACCTTGAAGACCGCAAAGGTCCCGTACACCCCAGGCTCGGTCAACAGCTTCTCCCGGTCCACCGCGGCCCGGCCAACATTCGGCATGAAAGAACCCAGTAAACACAGCACCAGGATGATGAGACCACGTGCTCGTTGCATGGTTCCCTCCTTTGATTTCCTCCGTCCTCACCCTCCGCCTCGACGGAGTGAGGGCTTTCTCGAGTCACAATCCCACTGCCCCAAGCTCCGGCCAGAGCATCGCGACAATCTTGCCGATCATGAACCCGACGCCGGCCGCCAGCGAGCCCAGGAGCATCACCTCCATTCCGCTCCTCAGCCATGGCTGCTTGGTCAGCACCGTCTTGCCTACGCCAACCAAAAAGAGGGCCACGAGCGAAACGGTCACAGCCACCGTCAGAGCCGACAGCGGCTCCTCCATAACCATGTAAGGCAGGAGCGGCGGGACACCACCCACAACGAAGGCCCCGCTCATCAGAAGACCGACCGTCACCGGGTTATCGAACGACTCCTCGAGGATGCCCAACTCCTCCCGCATCATGAACCGCACCCACAGGTCCTTGTCGGAGGTGACGCGGTGAACGATCATCTCCACCTCGTCCTTCTGGAACCCCAGCCTGGTGAAGATGTCGCGGATCTCGTTCCGCTCGACTTCGGGAACCTCCTCGATCTCGCGTCGTTCTCGAGCCTTCTCGCTCTCGAAAAAGTCGCGCTGGGACTTGCTGGCTAGATAGGCCCCAATGCCCATAGACAGCGCCCCGGCCACCACGGAAGCAATGCCCGCCAGCAAGACAAGGCGTGTGTGCATGAGGGCGCCGGTGGCGCCGGCGACGAAGCCGATGGTCGAAACCAGGCCGTCGTTCATCCCGAACATGACCTCGCGGATGAAGCGGCCTTTCGGTGTGTGCCAGTCCTCGGAATGGAGCGACGTGAGCAAATGCGGCGAGGACGGCACCGCCTTCTACCCTTTGAGGTGTTGCGCGAAGAATGCCAGCGCCCGTTTCCAGGCGTCCTCAGCCTCGGCAGGCCTGAACACGTCCTTTCGGGTGTCGTTGAAGAAGGCATGGGGCGCGCCGGGATACGTCTTCACCTCCCCCGGCTTGTTGTACTTCTTCAACGCGTCCCGCAATCGCTGCACGTCGGCCTTGGTGATCCAGCCATCGTCCTCGCCGTAAATGTAAAGAACGGGACCGGCAAGGTCTTTGAGTGGGTTGTCGGGATTCGGCACCTGGCCGTAAAAGGGCACGGCCGCCTTGATCTCGCGGTTCACGCAGGGCAGCATGAGCGCATAGGAGCCCCCCATGCAAAATCCGGTGACACCGATCCTGCCGGCATTCACTCCGTCAACGGTCTTGAGATACGTCGCGGTGGCGTTGAGGTCCTTGAGCCCGTCCTGTTGCTGGAGCGCGTTCATCAGCTTGCCGGCTTCATCGGGATCCGTGGTGACTTTATGGCCGAGACGCGAATAGAGGTCCGGCGCGACGGCCACGTACCCCTCGCGGGCATATCGCCGCGCCACGTCTTTCACATGATCGTTGAGCCCCCACCACTCCTGGACGATGATGACGGCGGGGTAGCGACCCTTGGATTTGGGGCCGATCAGGAACGCCTTCACCGTGACCCCCTCACTGGGATACGACACCATCAGGTCCATCAGGTCCTTATCGGCGAATTGTGCGGCCATGGCTCCCCCCTCTTTTAGTCTCCCGCCACCGTCATCTCCGCGATCTTCACCGTCGGGCTGGCGATGCGCCCGCGAAAGACCAGGTCGTTGCCGATGGCCTCGACGCCCATCCACATGTCTTTGAGGTTGCCCGCGATCGTGATCTCTTCCACCGGATACGCGAGCTCGCCGTTTTCGATCCAAAAACCGACCGCGCCGCGCGAATAGTCGCCGGTGACCATGTTGATCCCGAACCCGATGAGTTCGGTGACGTAGACCCCCTGTTTCACCGACCGGATGATCGCGTCCGGGCTGACCGATCCCGGAGCGAGGTAGAAATTGGTCGCCCCGGCTGACGGCGCTTCGCCGATGCTTCGCGAGGCATTGCCGGTCGAAGCGAGGCCCAGCTTGCGGGCCGCATAAGAGTCCAACAAGTAGGTTTTGAGCACGCCGCGCTCCACCACCACGGTCTTGCGCGTAGCCAGTCCCTCCCCATCGAACGGCTTGGAACCCAGCCCGCCCGGCATGCGACCGTCATCGTAGATCGTGACGGTGTCGGGGGCGATTCGCTCCCCCAGACGCCCGATCAGGTACGAGGCGCCCTTGTAAATGGCATAGCCGTTCACGGCGCTACAGAGATTGCCCAGGAAGCCGCCGGCCATCTCCGGATCAAAGACCACCGGGACGCGGCACGTCGGGAGCTTGCGCGCGCCGAGACGCCGCACGGTCCGCCGCCCGGCCTCCCGGCCGACCGACTCCGGCGAGTCGAGCGCGCTGAGTTTGCGGCCCACCGCGTACCAGTAATCCCGCTGCATCAGCCCGTCTTGGAGCGCAATGGGAGATACCGAGCAGGAAAAACTTGAACTCTGGAATTCCCCGTAGAACCCGTGGCTGTTGGCGAACAGCGTGCGGCCGGCGAAGGTCCCGAAGTCGGCGCCCTCGGAGTTGGTCAGCCGAGGGTCCACCGCCAGCGCCGCCCGCTCGGTCCGCGTGGCCAGTTCGATCATCCGGTCCATGGATACCGTCTGGCCGTCGTACAGGTCCAAGTCCGGATGATCGGTCGCCAGAGAAGCGGGATCCGGCAAGCCGGCGTGTGGATCGTCCACCACCGCCTGAGCCAAGGCACAGGTGGTTTCGACCAACTCGTCAAGGGCCGCCGGAGTGAAGTCGGAGGTGGAGGTCCCTGCCGACCGATGACCGAAATACACCCGCAGGCCCAGCCTCTTCTCCTTGGCCTTGGACAGCTTGTCCACGGCCAAAAGGCGCACCTGTACCGAGGCGGAATCCCCTTCGACGGCGACCACATCGGCCGCCGATGCGCCCTTCCGTTTGACCTTAGCAAGCAGCTCTGACGTCAGGTTCTGAGCGATACGCATGACCGATTTGTCCGCGCCCTGTTATCCCTTGCCCTTTCGCCCCCCTCCCTCACCCTCCCCCTCGAGGGGGGAGGGATGGGTGGGGGTGGCACACTACACCTGCGTCCCGCCGACGGTGATCTCATCCACTTTGATCGTCGGCAGGCCCACGCCGACCGGAACGGACTGGCCGTCCTTGCCGCAGGTCCCGATCCCTTCATCCAAACGCATGTCGTTGCCCACCATCGAGACCTTTTTGAGGATCTCCGGCCCGCTGCCGATCAGAGTCGCCCCTTTCACGGGCGTCGTCACCTTCCCATCCTCGATCAGGTAGGCCTCGCTGGTCGAGAAGACGAACTTGCCGTTGGTGATGTCCACCTGTCCGCCTCCGAACGAGACCGCGTAGAGCCCTCGCTTAACGGAGCGGATGATATCGTCAGGAGGCGACTCGCCGGGCAGCATGAAGGTGTTGGTCATGCGAGGCATGGGGATGCACTGGAAGCTCTCACGCCGGCCGTTGCCGGTCAGCGGGATGCCCATGAGGCGCGCGTTGAGCTTGTCCGTGATGTACCCGCGCAGGACGCCCTTCTCGATCAGGACCGTTCGGCTCGTGGGCGTGCCCTCGTCATCCACGTTCAGCGAGCCACGCCGGAATGCCAGCGTCCCGTCGTCCACAATCGTGCACAGCGCGGAGGCCACCGATTGCCCGATGCGGTCCGTGAAGGCCGAGGTCTTTTTCCGGTTGAAATCCGCTTCGAGCCCATGCCCGATGGCTTCGTGCAGCAGGATACCGGGCCACCCCGCCCCCAGGACGACCGTCATGGGCCCGGCCGGCGCGTCTTGAGCATGGAGGTTGAGCACAGCCTGCCGCGCCGCCTCTTTGGTGTACCGTTCCCAGCGGTTCTCCTCAAAAAAGAACCCGAACTCGCCGCGTCCACCGCCGCCGTAGGTCCCCATCTGTCG